>Ga0126377_10000423_pt1 | contig 25493 bp, 20 predicted proteins | sample PanSoiMetPlot_22_FD_92647 | JGI IMG/M metagenome (GOLD analysis project Ga0126377, IMG submission 92647) | Tropical forest soil microbial communities from Panama - MetaG Plot_22 | ecosystem: Environmental > Terrestrial > Soil > Tropical forest > Bulk soil | place: Panama | collected 2016-02-17 | reverse complement strand
CGATCGGGCGCCACAAGTGATCCCGCCTGCTTCACGTGCGGCCCGAGAACGGTGCGCAGCGCCGCATGGAGCAGGTGAGTGGCCGTGTGATTGCGTCGCGTCGCGTCGCGCACGTCGACCGCCACGCTCGCGGTCACGAGGTCGCGTGACTTCAATGTTCCATGCACGATCCGAACAGCATGCAGTCGAGGCCACGCGCCGACCTTGATGACGCCGGTGACCGCTGCCTCGCCCCAGGTTCCAGACAGCGTGCCGACATCGGAGACCTGACCGCCTGCCTCCAGGTAGAAGGGGGTTTCGGTCAGCACGACGAAGCCGGTCTGTCCCTCGCTCAGCGATGTGGTCTCGCCGCGGTCGGCGTCGAACAGCACGAGCGCCTGAGTGTTGAGGGTGGTCGTCTCGTAGCCTCGGAACGCTTGATCCGTGGTCGATTCGAGTATCGCGCGGACGTCGTCGCTGATGGTCAGGGTGTCCTTGACGCCCGGCTTGAACGTGCTCTTCGCGCGCGCCTTTTCGCGCTGGCCTTCCATCGCGCGCTCAAAAGCGTCCTTGTCGAACTTCAGGCCGCGCGCTTCGACAGTGTCCTCAATGAAGTCGATCGGCAACCCGTGCGTGTCGTAGAGGCGGAACGCGATGTCTCCCGCGAGAATCCCGTTGCCGGAGGCGGCCTTTTCGAGCGCCTCTTCGAGCCGTGGAAGACCGCCGCTGAGCATGGCATCGAAGCGCTCTTCCTCGCTCCGGACGACCCGCACGATCGCTTCACGCCCAGATCGCAGCTCGGGATACGCATCGCCGTATTCGCGGACGAGCGTGTCGACGAGGGTGTAGAGAAACGGCTCGGTCAGCCCGAGGTGCTTCCCGTGACGCATCGCGCGCCGCATGATCTTGCGCAGCACGTATCCCCGATGTTCGTTCGACGGGACGACGCCATCCGCGATGAGGAACGTCATCGCGCGCATGTGATCCGCAACGACCCGCATCGACACGTCCGTCTCCGACATCGTCCCGTGATGCGTGGTTCCGGCGCGCTCGCCGATTGCGGCCAGCAGGGGAGTAAACGCATCGGTGTCGTAGTTCGACAGCACGCCCTGAAGCACGGCGGTCACGCGCTCGAGGCCCATGCCGGTGTCGATCGAGGGCGCCGGCAGCGGGTTGAGGGTTCCGTCCGCTTGCCGATCGAACTCCATGAAGACGTTGTTCCAGATCTCGATGTAGCGGTCGCAGCTGCATTCCATGCCGCGGCACTGACCGCCGGCCGTTTCCTCACCACACGGAATCTGCGCGCCGCGGAAGTAATAGATCTCCGAGGAGCGGCCGCAGGGGCCGGTGTCGCCCATCGACCAGAAGTTGTCGTCGGAGCCGAGCTCGCCGATGTGATCGGCCGCCAGAAACGTCCGCCACACGTCGTAGGCCTCGCTGTCGCGCGGCACACTCGAGTCGCCGCGGAAGATCGTGACAAAGAGACGATCGGCCGGCAGCTTCCACTCCTCTGTCAGCAGCGTCCACGCGAACGGGATCGCCTCCTTCTTGAGATAGTCGCCGAACGAGAAGTTGCCCAGCATCTCGAAGAAGGTGTGATGACGGAGCGACGGACCGACGTTCTCGAGGTCATTGTGCTTGCCGCTCACGCGCATGCACTTCTGCGCCGTCGTGGCACGCTGGTATTCGCGCGTCTCCTTTCCGAGGAACGTGTCCTTGAACTGGTTCATGCCCGCGTTGGTGAAGAGGAGCGTCGGATCCTCGTGCGGCACGAGCGGTGAACTGGGGACGATGCGGTGGCCGTTCTTCTCGAAATATTTCAGGAAGGAGGCGCGGATCTCCTTGGAAGTCATTGTGTCTATTGTAGGGCCCAGGGCTCAGGCCACGGGCCTCAGGGCTGGTCTAGACGTAAGGCCTGAGGCCTGGCCCAGCCCTGCGGCCTGAGGCCTGGGCCCAGGGGCCTCTAGCGGCGGGTGCGTTTGGAGCGAAGCTTTGCGAGCACCCGATCGGCTTCGAATCCCTGGCCGACGAGGTAGCGATACAGCCGCTGCAACTCTTTCTCGTCGTCGATCGCGGTTCGACCCCGCAGTCGCCTCTCGAGCGATGCGGCGAGGAGGGCATCGGCATCGACCTCCTGAAACAGCTGCTCGACGGTGCGATCTGCGACGTCCGGCGCAATGCCAGCGGCGCGGAGCCGGCTGTTCACGCGCGCCTTGCCACGGCGACGGACGGTGGTCTCGCGTCGCGCGATCACCGCCGCCGCTCGCGCATCGTCGATCGTGCCGGTGGCTTTCAGACGGTCGATGGCCTGATCGATATCGGGTCGGTCATACCCGCGGCGGGTGAGCCGCTGACGGACCTGCGCCTCTGAAAGCTCGCGGCCCGCCAGCATTTTCAAAGCCGCGAGGTACGAATCAGAGGCCACACCACAATCTAACTCAGAGACGCCGGGCCTTGAGAACAGGCCCGGCCTACACTGCGCTTCCTCACGCCGCCGCCAACAGTCCGGCGATCTGTTTGGCGATACGGCTGTCGGGAGCATCGAACCAGGTGAACGCAGGTGAGGGGTTGACCTCAAAGCAGAACATTTCTCCGGACGGTGTACGGCGCAAGTCGATCCCGGCTACTGCCAGGTCGAGTGAGGCCGCAACGGCGCGGCAGCGATCGAGGCACTCCACTGGCAGCTCCGCTTGCCGTCGAGTCACGCGAGCTCCCTGGCGCTCGCTGTATCGGTAGTCATCAGCCTCCGACACGAGCTCACACACAAACGCGTCATTACCGACCACGTGGACCCGGTAGTCGATTCCAGGCACATATTCCTGAAACTGAGTGGGACAGGTGGTGACAGTGTCGAGCTGCGCTCGTTTTTGCGCAGTCACCCGCGAGACGACGCTGCGAATGCCACTCACCGATTTATAGACGACGTCTCCGAGACGACCACAGAACTCGGCGGCGACCTCGGGGTCGGTCGTGATCAACGTTTCGGGCACGGCGAACCCTGCGGCGCGGATCAATTCCAATTGGTAGGGCTTCGAACTATTGGACGCCATTGCGCTCAATCGATTGACAACCAGCGCCGACGTCATTTCGCTCCAAAGCCTGAGCGCTTCGTAGACGGCGACCGCATGACGCGCCTCGGCGCTCCCTTGCCCGGCGCTTGCCACTGCTGGAACTCCGAGCGGATCGTACGGACGGATGTACGCGGCTTCAACCTTTCCAAGTTCCACGCGTATGCCGTCCCATTCAACCGTGCATGTGACCTCGTCGTCGACAGTGAGCTCGATGGTGGTGTCGAGCACGGCGCGCTGATCGATGAGCAGAGCAGTGCGCTGCTTTCGCGCGAGTTCGTTTCGCACAGAGGAAATCGGACCGTCTCCGGCGAGTCCCCACAACAGAATCATGCGGTCACCATCGTGCCGGCAGCGCTCTGTGCGGCGGACGATGTCACGGGCTCACCGCTCAAGTCGCGGCACCGATCAGCGATCGCCTCGGCGACGCGTTCCGCAGCGACATCGACCCAGAAGCCTGCCTCCAGGAATGTCGGCGTTTGCTCGTCTCCGCGCGCGAAGCACACCCGAAGCAGTTCAACCCCCGCGTCTCGTGCCAACATGACCGCAGCCTCCGCACGCGATGCGTCGCCTGCGCCAGGCTCGTGGCCGCCGGGGAGGAAGGCGCGATCGCCGATCACATCGATGACGATTTGACATTCATCCGTCGGGCGCGGGACGTCCAGGGTCGCGCCCGCCACGAACTCCGCGCGTTGCTTGACCTTCGTCGCGGCGAAACCGAGACGTCGTGCGCGTTGCACCCATTCGGGCCCATTCCACGAAGGACCCGCAAGGTTGGACGGCGATGGACGGTTGAGAACGGGACATTCGAGCGAGCTGAGCCACGCCAAAAGGAACGCCTGCATCTCGGCCACGGCGTACCGGCGATCGTCCTCGTGCACGTACGCCAGTTCAGCTTCCCCGACAGCAGGCATGCGCGTGATCACCGCGCGAATCGCGCGAGTCGGGATCAATCGCCCCTCGACGAAGGCACGTCCGTCGCCCCGCCGTCCGGCGACGTAGCGCCAGCCCGGACGCGAAAGGTCCTCGCAGGTGAGGAGCGCCGCTCGTTCGCCGGCAGCGAGCCATCGTTGCACGAGCACGCGCGCCGCCACGTCATTGCGATATGCCAGGACAACGAACATCATTCTGCCCGCGGCTCGTTGAGCGCCCGTTCACCCAGTGCAGGCCGCTCATCGGGACCGATGAAGACGCGCTGGTCGAAGCGCATCGGCCTTGTTGACGACGCGTCGCTTTGAACGAGCGGATCGAAGAAAGAAGGCCTCTCGACAATGACCCGGTGGTCGAGCAGGTCCTGATCCTTTTTCTCGGCTGCGCCGAGGTGGTCCTTCGTCGCTTCCTTGTCTGCCTTGTCGGTCGCATCCTTGTCTTCTTTCGCTTCCTGGTTGTCTTTGCCGTCCTTCTGCTCCTTGGCCTCCTTGTTCTCTTTGTTGTCCTTCGTTTCTTTGTTCTCTTTGGTGTCCTTCGTATCTTTCGTGTCCTTGCTGTCTTTCGTATCCTTCGTCTCTTCTTTTTCCTTGGAGTCTTTTTCTTTCGCGTTGAGGATCGTGACGATCTCGGTCAAGCAGACACTCAGCTGCGCACGCAGCGTTTCGAGGCAGATAAATGCGCGGCGTACGTTGTCGCCGAGTGCGTCGAGGTCTGCTTCGATCTTGTGGAAACGGTCGTTGATACCCGCTTCCTCTGCCGTCTTTCCAGCCTGCACCAGGCTTTCGAAGTCCACCCAGTCCACATGCTCGAACTTGCGCACGAAGTTGTAGGTGCACGCCTGACTGGTCTGCTGGATATTGTTCACGCATGCGATCTCGAGCGGGTTTGCCATTGCTGTCTCCTATGCGAGGCTCTCAGCGTCCGCGAGGCCGGCGCCAATCCGGCGAGGCTGGCGATACGGACGGAATGTGCGCGACAGGCTCGGCGGCAGACGGTCGGCGGCGCGGTCGCCGTCAGCATCGACGCGGCTCCGGATGCCCTGCGTGTCGACGATTACGCCGAGTGGCCGCGTCCGCTCGAGCAGGTTCATGAGGAACTCGTATTGCGCCAGGTTCAGCAGCGCCCCCGCCGGCAACGAGACGCGCAACTCCAAGGGCTCGACCCGCCCCCGCGGATCCGTGCTCCCGCGTTTGGCGGCCGCCACGACGAGCACCGCGGACAGGCCGCTCGCGGGCAGCCACGCGTTGCGGCTGCCGATCTTGCGTTCGAGCTCTCCCCGTTGGCCGTCGACCGGCATCAAGTACCATCGGAAGGAACTCTCTCGGCGCGCCGTGAGCAGCGTCGCGTTGCCCGGAAGCGGCGTTACGGCCACCGCGAGCAGCACGCGGCCATCGCTCGTAAAGAGAGGAAGCACCGAGACGAACCCCGCCTTCTGGAACGCGATGATCAACGCGAGCAATGACGCGGCCGCGGCCTGATCATGCGCGATCAACTGTGTGGCGAATGCCGCGTCGAGTTGCAAGGTCACAATCAACTCGTTTGGCAGCTCTTTCAGTGCCGCCTTGGCCCGATCGACCGCCCGAGTGTCCGTCTCCATATGGATGCGGGCATCAGTCGTCGATTGCACCAGTCCGGCGGGTGGCGCCACGGCGAGCTGCCAGGCGGCGCGCTCTTGTGTCCCCAGCAGCAGGGTCCACGGGGCAATTCCCGCAGCGGCGCGCGCGGCCTCGGCATCGGCGAGTGCGAGGACGAGCAAGGCATCAGGACCCGAATCGAAAGGTGCGTTCAATCGAGCGGAGAGGAATGTCTTGCCGGGAGACACGTCTTCAGTGATCACGAGGCCGTTCAGCGCGAGATGTGAAACGTAGGTCGTGGTGGCGTCGAGCGGATGGATGGTCGCGAGCCCACACGGCGCACAGAGCCAGCTGCCGCGTGGATCGTCGCTCGAGGCCCGTGGCTGCAGCTGCGACAGGAGCGTGCGGATCTCGGGCGCGGTGTCCGCGGCGACCCGACCCGCTCTGCTATTCGCGACCAGCGCATCCAGTTCCGCCGCCGGCAGCACCTCTACGTCCGCGCCGAGACCCAGCTCATAGCGGCTGCCCCCGCCGTCGTCCTGTGCGCGCAGGACGCGCCAGCGGCGCGTGACGCCCAGTGCCCGGCGGCACTCGCCCACGCGATCGAGTGCCCGCGCGAGCATCGGAGCGATGTGCGCATTGGCCGCCGGAAACTCGAAGCGGGCCGCGAGACGGGCACGCAACGCGTTCTCCTCGGCGCGCACGTCGCTCGGCAGCAGGCGGCTATCCGGCACATCGGTGCCAGGTTGAAGCAGAAACGCCCGCCGTATGTAGTCGAGAAAAGCGGTCCGCGGCGCGTCGTCTGGCGACGAGACGAGACGCACGGCCGCGAGCAGCTCGGAATCGGGCTCGGCGATCGTGAGGCGATGTGCGATTCCGAGCTGTGATGGCAGCCCGGTGTTTCCGCCGGTGCCAGGTCCGTTGACTGCATCGTCGACGGCACGGCGCGACGAGCGCAAGAACGGTCGATAGATGCCGAGCCGCGCGCGGAATGGTTCATCCGCTTCCCGCTGCGGCACGATCGTCGGCACACGTCGCGTGGCATCCCACGAGAGCCGCGCATCGAAACGCGGCACCGACAGCTCCGCGCCGAGACGGTCGAGCGCGTCGGCCCGCGCGTCGGCGATGCGGCGCATCGCGTAGAGCTCGTTCGCCTGGCGCCGCAGGCGCATTTTCTCCGAACCGGCCAGATAGAGCAGGCGTGCGAGGTTTCCCTCGACGACGCGGAGCTCGAAGCGATGGCCCAGTGTCGAAGGATCGCTGTCCGGCCCCGCATCGAGGCGCACGTCGAATGGCGTGGCGAGATCGAGCACCATCGAAGCTGCGCCCGGACGGTAGGCGAGCACGAACGCGCCAGCCTCGGTGAACGGCGCGAAGCGCGCGACTGCCGGCGGCACGACCTCGCCGCTCGACTGTGCGATCTGGACGGTCACGTCGAGCCCCGTCGCGCCCAGCGTCTGCCGCGGCGCGATGAGGAGCAATGGCAGACGCGCCTGCCAGTCGACGCGTGCCCTGCCGGCTGTATCGATCGCGAGTCTGGTTTCGACCGCGCCGCCAGTGAACGGCCCGCTCAAGTGCGCGAACATGTTCCGATGAGCTCCGGATCCGACAGGGTCCGGATGCAGGCGTTCGAGCCTGGAACGGTAGACCGCCGCGATCGCGTCGGCTATTTCCCGCCCGCGACTCGACCGGGCCTGGACGCTCTGCTCGATCTGGATGCCGTTCGCGCCGCTGATGGTCAGGCGGTTGACGATGTTCCGCGGGCTGTCACCGCCAAAGGCGTCGTCCGGCGTAGTGATGCGTGCGGCCATGCCAGTGCCGGTAATCGCGCCGTCGATCGCTTGCTTGATCTCCGCTTTCAGGGCGGCAGGCGCAGCACCACCGATGAGGACGTCGATCGGGTTCTCGGGCTCATCGAACCCATGGAAGGCGACGGCATACGTGAAACCCCGCGACATGACCAAGTCGAGGAGCGGGAAGCTCGCCTCGTGAATGTCAGTCGCGGTGATGTGCCAGCGATCGTGGGCGCCTCCTCCCGTCGCGAAGCCTTTGCAGCGCCACGAGCTGACCCCCTCGTCTGCGAGAATCCGCGCGACCCGCTCCGCCTGTTCGTCGGTGTCGCGCTCGATATTTCCGCCGTGAGGGGCGATGGCGATGAGCCCGGTGTGCGCCCCGTCATCCTGCAGCCGCTCGACGAACTCGCTGTTCGTTTCCGCTTCGGCATCGCTGAACGTAGGATGTGGCACCTGCGAATCGATCGTGGCGGCGAACTCGGCGCTCGTGTTGAGCCGCTGCCGACCCGTTGCGCCCATGCGAACGATGTTGTCCTTGCTCTCCTGACGAAGCTCGCTGACCGTATACAGCGCGTACTGAGTGTCGCTGCGCTTGATACGGACCTGGTGGCCGAGGGCACGCCCGACGGTCACGAGCCTGCGCGGGTCGGCCGAGCAATGCTCCTTGTGGTCGACGAGATCCTGCTGAGAGGCCAGCGCCTTCTTGATCGATGCCTCGTAGGTCGCCATCGAGATCTTTCTGCGTTCGCTGTCTACACGATCGTCATCAGCGCGAAATCGTCGGCAAACATGGCGATCTCGCTCACGCCCACCGTCAGGTTCTCGCCGAGCGGCAGTTCGCTGAAGATGCGGCCACCCAGCTCTTTCACCGCACCCAGACGAGGGGGAGAGCGCAGGAGCCTCAGGTTGCGGACATCGGCGAGGCCCGGCTCGCTCATGAGCGCGAAGGTCACCTCTGAGAAGCGAACCGGCTCGCCGAAGTCGAGGGTGTCGATGTACCGCTGCACCCGATCCAGCAGCGCCCGCTTGAAATTCTTCGCCGCGTCCGAGTCGTTGACGACTGCGGTCGAGGTGCGCGGCAGCGGAATGCCGGTGACCACCAGGTCGGCGGCGACCCCCGCGAACACGCGATGTGCTTCCTGCACGCGCGGGTAGATGCCGATCGGCCGGAGGTCTTCGATCACCGACTCGATTGAGACGCGTACGCCTTCCGGCCCCTCGAAGATGGCGGCGCCATCCAACGCCACGAGCACCGTGAAGAAATTTGGCGACACGATGTCGCGCTCGGCGCCGAACACCCGCTCGGCGAAGTTGAACGTACCGAAGATCGACTGCTCGACATCCAGCCCACCGCCGTCGCGCACCACCACGCGACGAACGCCGGGCACCAGCGATGCAGCGATGCGGATCGCCTCGACCGACCAGGTCGAGCGCGGCGCGCGCAACAGGAGATCGCGGTAGCGGGCGTCCGGCCAGCGGAGCTCACCGCCGGTAAGCGTGCGAGTGTGCGCGATCGCCACGACGCTTTCGAGCGGGTTGGCCCCGGCGGCCGCCTTCAACGCAGCGAGCTTCGTGTCGGCAGGATTCCAGAACGCAATCTTCTGCGGATTGGCGCCGGCCTCGCTGACGTTGGGATCGAGGTTGTGCTCCGGGCCGGGATAAAACGCCTCAACGCCGACGTCCTTCGCCCCGCCGGTCCGAGTCAGCACCACGCTGTCTGTGGTGGCCACGTGGTGATTGCCGGCTGTCATCAGGCGCGCCCCACGCGGAACGAACAGCTCGTTGGTCCCGTCTGGCAGCGTCGGCGTGAGACGAATGGAGCCGCGCGCCTGCAGGAACGGACGCGGAAGACCCAGCTCCTCGCCGAGCCGGCTCAGCGCGTCACCGCGCGCCGAGGAGACGAACTGGTTGTCGTACATTGCCCCGAGCGCCGTCCACGTGCGCGCGTCTTCCAGTGCGGTGACCTCGAGGATCTTGCGAATCGCTGACGCAGGCGTGAGATCGACATCGTCGCCGAACACCGTACGAGCGAGCGCGAGCTTCTCTGCCAGGAGGCGGCCGAACGGCTTGGGCACGAACCCTCCATCGGTGACCCCGTAGCCCTGCGCCGCCGTGCTGCGAAACAGCTCCTCGTCGATGGCCAGGATGTCAGTCGCGGTGATCTCACCGTCGCTCATGGCAGGTAACCTCCGCGCGGGTTGAGCGTCGCGCCCGGGGCGCCGATCGTCGATTGCGCCAGATTCGCATTGCGCGCCGCCACGTTCGGATCGATGCGTTCGAGCACGAATGCATTCGCGCCGCCGCCGACCCTATGCCAGGCCACTTCCACGAACGAGCCGTAATCGCCGGGACCGCGCACGGTGCCGGCGTGCAGCAGCCAGGCGACAACGAGCAGGTCGACGACTGTCCGCACCTGGTCTCCGTCCGGTGTGACGCGCGAGACGCCGGCGGCGAGCGGGATCGTCGCCAGCGTGGCGCGGGCGCGTCGCAGGAGGAGTCGGGCCGGCGGACGCTCCAGCGGATCGGCACCGCGCGGGGATTCATGCGGCCCGACCTCTTGAGCGCTTGCGCTGACCACGATCGCCGGATCAGCATCGCGCCAGACCGCCGCGAATCCCGTGGGGACGACCAGCACGAGACTCAGCTCCGAGTCGAGCGGCCACTCGAACGGCACGCCCCGCGTCAGCGTCTGCCGGGATCGGATGAACCCGGCCGGAGTCCCAAGCACGGCATCCGGCGTAAGAAATGCTTCCACTGGCATCGGAGGCATCACCGGGCTCATCGGGTTCCTCCGAGATCGACGGTACTCTGGTCGCCGGTCACCGTTTCGAACACAACCGTCACATTGAGCTCGCGACTCGCCGGCGTGCCCGCTTGCAGCGCGCTTTCTCCGAGCTTCACGTCAACGACCCGTCGGACGCGCGGATCCCTTCTCAGCACCTGTACCACAGCGATGCGCACGCGCTCGCGCAGCAGGATCGGATCAGTCTCGGTTGCCAACGCGTTGAGGCCGTCGAATCCGAACTCGGTGTTGAAGACGTCGCTGCCAAGCAAGGTCGTCAGCGCGATGCGAAGCGCCTGACCGAGGTTGTCGATTCCGACGACGCGCGCGAAGTCGACGCCCTGGGGCCCTGAAACAAACTCGAGGTCGCGTCCGAGACCAGAGGCCGGAATCGGTGTGCAGGCGAGGCCCTGCCCCAGGAGCCGGCGACGGAAAATCTCTCGCTCCCGTTCCGGGTCGGTCATGACCACTCACCTGTGAACATCATGCGAACGCTCTCCCTAGATAGCCGTGAGTTTGTCCTGCTTGGCTGATGCCGGGACCTTGCCTGGCGGTGAGCCATCGGTCGTCCCCGACAGCGAATCCAACATCACCGGGCTTCCGGCGGTTTTGAGCTTGGTCGCACTCCCGCTCAGGATTGAGACGGAAATGCATCGCTTCAACGGACTCGATGAAGGAGTCTTGCAGCCGGAAACAGCCGGTCCGATTCCGCTCGCAGTCAGCACGGGTGCACCGTTGACCTTCAGCTTTGCCGAGCTCGTCGTCGCCACCTGGCCGCCGTGTCTTCTGTCGGCGGGCGTGTCGCTGTCGATAGCCGCATCGCAAAGCACTTGGCTGTTCGTTGTCAGCACTCTTGGCATCGGCGTGCTCTCAACTGACGTCCATCGATTGCGTGACCTTGACGTTGACGTTTTTGGCCTTCATCGTGATGTCGCCGTCACCGGCGTCGAGCTCGATGCGCTCGCCTTTGATCACGATCGATCCGTCCGGCTTGACGATGATGCTCGCTCCGCCGGGCACGTGCTTGCCATGCTCCGCTCGTTGCCCGGCGTCATGGAGCTTCGCCAGAGGGAGCACGACGATCGTCAGCTGTCCGACCTCGATGACGCGATTGCCGTCCGCGTCGATGAGGTCCTGACTGACCTTGCCTGCGTGTTCGGGAGGCGCATCGTCCGAGGTGTTTTCCTGCCGGCGCTGCGCAGGTACGCCAACGGGAAGAATCAACCACCAATCTCCAGGATGCGAGTCGGGTCCGTGGCCTGACTCCCACACCGCGCCGACGTCGATGGGATCGTCGCTGCGCCCCTGGCGGTAGATCGTCATAAGCCTGGTGCCCGGATACCGCGGAAGCACGAGGCCGCACTTGCCCCAGGCGAACGGAGTCGCATAGGCGACCGCGCTGGCGCGGTCACCACCCTTGCGGTTGATCGTCAGACGACGGGCCTGATTGCGATCGCCCTCGCCTGGCTCAAGACCACACACCAGATCTGTTGTCTGGGAGGGCGGCTCCCCTTTGTCCTGAGTCGTGGTGATGGCGCGACGGACCTCGCAGACTTCGGGGAAACGCTTTCCCTCGAGTTGCGATTGCACCATCCGCTGAATGGCTTTGCTTGCCGAGGTCTCCGGCTTGACGTCGCTGGTCGTCTTCGTGGGACCGGCTTCGCTCGACGGCGTGTGCCCATCCCACAGATCCTCGTCGCTCTTGAACTCGACGCCGGCGAGTGTGGTGACGAACCCGCTCGTCCGGCCCAATCGATGATCGACGGTCGACACGTACAACTGGACCGTCGTGCGCTCGATGGTCAATCCCGGGGGCCCAGCGTTCGGCTGGGAGACGAGCGCGGCCGGTTGCAGTGCACCCTCGCCGTTCTCTTCGTCGGGCAGGTCGAAAACCACTGCGTCGCCGGGCTTGAGGTCCGGTCGTCCCTTCAGCGTGAGCTTGAACTGCCGCTGCTGCGGAGGGTTCTCCTCGGAGAAGCCGGAGCCGCGCGTGCTGCACACGTCGAAGTTGGGATCGGTCGAAAGCGGCTCGAGCGCCTCCAGCTCGATCAAGCCGTTGGCGGGGTTCAGGGGCTTCATTTCGCCACTCGAGCCCACCGCGGTCTGACCTGGTGAGGAGGAAGTGAGCCGAAAAGGAATCGGCCGCGTGCCGATATGAAGGGTGCCGTCACGAATCAGGAACATGCCGCGTCCGTAGCGTCCGGTCTTCTCTTCGAGACGGCTGCCCAACTCGCGCAACAAGGGGATCGCCACTCGTCCGGGCTTGAGGCCCTGATTGCCATCGCCCTGCTTGCCCTGGATCGCGGGCACGTACTTCGCCACCGGGTGCGGGCTCGCACCGTGAAACTCGAACTCGCGCAGACGAATGCGATCGACCAGCAGTTGTGAGATCGCGTTCTCGACCGGAGCCTCGATCGCCGGTCCGCACATCCGCCGGTTGTTGAGGATCTCGAAGACCCGCTCGCGCGCGGTGATCGTGGTCTCGTACAGTCTCGATCCCGCGCGGCGCGAAATCGACACGACCGAGAGCACTGCCACGAGTGAATCCGGAATGTCGCGGCTCGTGACCTCGGAGCGTAGATCGGTCACCCCCGCCAGGTTGTTGAAATAGCCCTCGACGCTGGCGTTGGTGTCCCTCCAGTAGAGGAAGAGTTTCACGACCAGCCTGGGCTCCGCCTTGAGCTTCGCGTAGTGCTCGTCGGTCAGCCCTTCGATGACAAACGAGTACACGCCGCCTTCGAGACCGCCTGGAAGTGAGGCGTTTATCTCGGCGTAATACTGGTCCCGCCCGATCTCGAGCAGGGGTGGATCATCCACGAACGAAAGGAATCCCTGTCCATCCGCGATCTGCCGGCAGAACGTGAGAAGCCAGCCGGCGTCGTTTCCGATCAGCAGCCGGTCGGCGCCGAGCACGTCGTCCGCGAGGCCGCTCATCGGCTCACTCCAGCGAAGTCGGCCAGCGCGCTCACTCCGAGCCTCGCCTTGTCGAACAGCAGGCCTGCCGATCCCGGCAGCGGCAGGTGCGCGAGCGAGAGCGTGACCTCGATCACGTCACGTCGCATCGCGCTGACGCTGAAGCCGAGGCTCTGGACTTGAATGTCCGTTCGGATGGTGAGTGACGTGACCAGGATTAGCCCTGACAACTTGCCGGAACTGAGTGCGGCCAATGCGCTCCCACGCTTGCTCACCTCGGCCAGCGTCTCGAGCTCGGTCTTCCACCGAAACCGATCCGGACCCACCAGCAGCCCGCTCAATGAGATCGTGTCGTCGTGCGCGGGCACCACTGTGCGCACGCCAGACGAACCAATCGGCGGCAGGTTGAACGTTTCGCTCAACGACAGGCTGGCCACGGCGTAGATAGGAACCGTCAGCGCTCCATCCGACAGGACGGCAGACGGCAGCGTCAGGCGGCGGTCGAGCAGATCGAGCAACCGGCCGGCGTTCCCCTCCAGAACCGCGTCAAGCGGCAGCTGCGCATATTTGAGGAAACTCTTCGCGCGCGGCATCAGTAGGTCTCCACGAACGGGGAATCCTCGAACGCTTTCAAGTACGCGTCGAATTCGGGACCAAGTTCTTGCCGGAGGAACGCCTCGTTCTCGCGGAAGACCGCCCGCAGGTTGTCCTTGATCGCTTTCGTAAGATCCGCGGGCGTCACGGCTTGTCCCCGGCGCCGCGCGAGGTCGGTCATCAAGTTGCCCCGCTCGAAGCGCCAGAGGACGGTTTGGAAAGGAGGTTCGACGATACCCTCGAAACGCCGCCTCAGATAGCGCCACTCGGCGTCGTGGGCGAGATCGCGCGCGAGCTCCCAGCGGATGTCCCGGCTGAAACTGTCGAATGTCGTCAGGAACTTCACCTCGACATGCAAGTCCAGCTCGTGCTTTCTCCGTAAGACGATGTCGACGATGCGTCCTCCTTGCCGTTCCTCGAAGATCACCTTGGCATCGGGATAGCGTTCGAGCAGCTCGATCGCGGATCGCAGCTGGCCCTGTACGGCCTTGAAGTTTTCCGGGTTGCCTTCGGCAGCCAGAAACGAGATGACCCTGTCGAGGCCAGCGTGCTTCTCGAGCGCCGTGAGACTCTCGAGAATTCCGTTGATGATCCCGGGGGCGGACTGGGAATTGTGAAAGACACGGAGTCCGGTCGCAGCCGTGTGCTTTCCCGAGAACATCACAGCGAGTCCGTGCACCGCCTCCGGAGTGCAATCGCGGAACGCCCGCAGCGCGACACGCACGTCGGGAGCCAAGTCGGAGGGGCCCGCTTCGCCGGGACCTAGGGACGGTTCACGCCCTCGGAGGAGCCGCTGCAGCGGCTCGGGACTCTCCGAGCGCTCGCGCGCGACGCGCAGGAAATGGTTCAACCCCTTGAGCTCCTCGACGTTCTCCGGAGTGAGGTACCTCGCGATCTGGGTGAGCAGCGCTCGCGCCGCGCTTTCGCCATGCCCCTGCGCGACCGCGGTGAGTTCGGCTTTCAGCTCGGGTGCCGCGATCTGATCTTCGACGATCCGCAAACCTTCGCGCGCCGCTGGTGTGCGCGCGAGACGACTGAGGTGATCCGGAGGAGGACCGTCCCCACCGCGTCCCCTCCGTCTGGAAGGGGGTGCCTCTGGCGGTGGCTCTGGTGGACGGGCGGAGGGCGGAAGTTCCGCCGGCGCTTCTAGCTTAGTAGCCGTCTCCACCGCTCTTTTGGGCGAGGCCAGCGTGTCGAGCTCGTGCGACAGATCGTTGAACCGTTTCTGGAGAACGTCGATGTGCACCGTCTCGCCGCGGAGCGCCGCGTCCACGCCACCAGCGAGCTCGTCGCGGATCTGAAAAATGCGATCGACCCGCGCCGACATGTCTGCGAGGTAGTCGTGGCCGAACTTGCCGAATGCGGCGCCGAGCCGTTGCGTCAGGTACTCGTCGACAAGACGAACGTCACCATGCTCGCCGATGAGCGCCTGGCGGATCCCGTCAAACTTCGAATGGGCCCTCGCGATCCGGGTGGGATCGATGTCGACGTCGACGACCCGTTCTCGAAAACGGAATCGGGTCATTGCGGCCTCCTCTCATCCGCCCGGGCGTCAGGTGTTTCGGGAGGCCTGTTGATCTCGGCAGACACCTCGAGGACCTGGCGAAATGAAGGGAGAACCTTCCGTGGACCCGACCCGCCGTGCGAGTAATCCTTGAACTCCTCCTGGATGTGATCGAAGGCCGGCTCCATGATGAGCTTTCCCATGAACAGGTCGATCAGCTCGTTCTTGAGCAGCTCTGTCGCGAGCATCTCGACGAAATCGTCCTTGAGGGCTTCAGCGACCTCCATGGCGAAGCGCCGCCTGATCGCGGCGGCGGCTGCTTCCGCCGCGTCCACGGTCAGCTCGCGCTCCACCCGGTTCACGATCACGCGCTGCCCGCGCCGGGCGATCGCGGTGATGCCTTTCGTGGCGACGCCGAGGATCTTCGGAGCGTGAGGAAGGAACGCCAGCGCGAGCCCGAGCTCCGCGGCGAAGAGCTCCGCTTCAACCTCGGCTCGGCTGATGATCTCGTCGGGATCGATGAGCGCACGGAAGAGCGCCTTCTTCTCGAGCGCTTTGCCGTACTCTCGGACCGCGAGGGCGGCGCCGGCGATCGTTCCGAGCGGTGGACAGGCGATCGAGAGGACGATCAGCCCGACCATCTCGAAGAACCCTTTGAGCGCCCGCGATCCGGCCTTCGCACTGAGCACGTCGTTGAGCTCCCAGCCATACGTCCTGGGGTGCTCCCGGAAGGCGCTGCGAATCTGCTCGTCGGCGAGCCTGTGAACACCCTGAAGTGCGAAGCTGACATACGGCGTGGCAGGCGCGACGGAGCCCTTCTCGCGCGGGCGCAGCGGCGCGGTATCGAAGGCGTAGTCCACGTCCGAGAGCGTGTTGATCATCTGGGTCGTGTTCTGATTCAGCATCTCGGCGAGGATGCCGTCCACCACGACCTCGGTGGTGATCTGCTTCTTCTCGAAGATTTTCCGGATGACGGCCGATTCGAAGTCGCCAAGCTTCAGCGTCTGAAGCTTCAACTGAGCGCCCTCGCTCTTCTGGTTCAGGACGCTCAAGACGAAGTTCGCTTCGTCATTGGAGAACTGCTTGATCATCGGATCGGCTGATTCGACCAGGAACTCGCTCCTGGTCAGCGCCTGTTCGAGCGCCTCCTTCGTCCACAGGTTGCCGTGTTCGTCCTGGATCCCCACCAGCTTCTTGCCGTTGAAAACGAGGTCGTCCTTGATCGTCAAGCTGTCGGCCGGCATCGCGCTGCTCTGGTGAAGCTGGTCGAACAGCGACCCGCTCACCTCGGCCCAGGAGCCGGCGATCTGGCCGAAGGCTTGCGGAAACAGACCGTAGGCGAACATGCCCTGTTCGAGCCGGGCTTTCAACGCTTCCAGCTCTCCCTTCCGCGTGAAGTGAGCGCGAAGCAGGAACTCGAACACGGGTGCATACGTCGAGAGCGTCTTCTTCCGTGCCTCGATCTGGAGCCGCGATGACTCGAGGAGCTGCAGAAGCAGGACCTTGCAGGTCGCCTTGAAGATGGCCTCAATCGCCTCGTTCTTGATCGGATGGAAGAGCACGTCGAAGGCGAGCCCCCACTGCGATCCGTGCTGATACCAACGCCCGCAGAGGAACGGCCACCAGGCCCGATACAGTGTCTTCACCCTTTCCGACAGCTCGATGACGTCGTCGAGGAGTCCCGCGAACGTCCGCAGATGCTGGATCGCCGGCGTGGACCGCGGATCGAACTGGACGTACCCGAAGTTCCCGTTCTTACTCGCTTCGAGGACGCCGCCATTTCCCGCGACCTCCATCACCGGGTTCTCCGCGATCTCCCACGCCCGTTTTGCGATCGCCTGCCCTGCGCCCAGGCAGAAGTTGCCCCCGAACCGGCAGGAGGAGATACCGATCGCCGTTGCCAACCGATCGATCCGGGCCTGAAGCGGAGCCCCGTCGTCGCCCAGGTCGTCGAGGCCGGGTTCGTGGAGCAATGAGCGGCACTGCAGGAAGTCGGTGTCGTCGAGGTAGCCCTCGGGATTGGATGCGCTGCGGTCGATGTAGTCGTCTGTGCAGTCGCGATCCTCTGCGTGAAGGGCGCTGGCCGGCCGCGATCGCCGCGCCTCTGTGCTGGTGCTGGTGGCGGCACCAGTGCCAGAGGGTCCGGGCGGCCGCTTCGCACTCTGTCCTCGCGCGCGAGCGCGGGCAGCGGCGGCCCCGGTTCCGGGCCCTCGCCGCCCACCAGCACGGCCGGCGTCCCCAGTCGCTTGCGTCGCGCGTTTCCCCTCTGCGACCGACTCGAGCAACGGCAAAACCATGAGGTAAGCTCTCGGGATCACGGCGGGAACATCGAGCTTGGTATGGCCGAAAAAGCTGGTCTGCAAAGCCAACGCAGAAACATTGATGAAGCTCTTGATGTTGGGATCGGCTTTGATCGCGGCCAATTCCTCCTTAACCCTTTTTTTCTTTCGCGCCTCAAAATCCGGCTTGGGGATCGGGTGGAGTTTCTGCTCGTCTTCCAAGACCTGAAGGATGGGGCCACTCAGGTGGTGCTCGATGATCGATTGGTCATCGGGAGAGTTCGCTGGGAACCAACGGAGGGCATACACGGGGACCAGAGGCAGTGGACCAGGGGCGGGCCTGAAGAGTGTGGCCCCGATCAGAAATCTGACGTCGCTCACACTAAGAATGGGTTGTTGAACATCTGTGACCTGAAAGAAGAGGAACTGATACTCGCCCGCCGTGTCGAAACCGAGAAGGCCCATGACACCTGGCCCGCTGCCTACGGGTAATCTGTCGTCATGTGCGCGCCTGGCCTTGATGAAGATGCGGACCCGATCGGGGTCCGTCCAGTGCGAATCGATGCGGCCAAGCGCAATGTTCCTCTTGCCGGTTCTCTTCCCGACATCTGTCGTCCCGGTCTTCGCGCCCTTGCTTTTGATCTTCGCCGCGATTTTCCGTGGTGGACCTTGGTACGAGGGGATGAGATAAGCCTCGAGAGACGGGGCGTACCGCTCCCAATCGACTGATTCGCTGATGTCATCCGGAAGCGCTGGTGCAACCCCGTCCTCCGCATCCGCGGCGACGATCTTTGCTGCTTCAACCGCCTTGGCGAGCGCCGCCGCGATGCGTTCGTGCGTCGCCGATCGCACGCCCCGCGGGACCTCGTTGAGCGCGCTCCCGATCCAGCGGATCTCCGGCGGGCTGACCTCCACTTTGGCGTAGCCGCCGCGCGCGTCGAGCACGATCTCGGACGATTTCTTCAGGGCGCGGCCGACCGCCGCCGTCAGCGCGCTCTCGATGCAGCGCGCGCGCATCGACAAGGCGCCGGGGTCGACGAGGATGTGAATGGGAATGTTCACCCGCACAGGCATGTCTATACGCTGTCCATGCCCGCGGTGAGGCGCTGGAGCGCCAGGCGGATGACGTCTTCAGGATCGATCGCGTTGGGCGCCGAGCGAACTTCGATCTCGACCGGGAAGTGGTAATGAATGACCGCTCGGGAGTCAGCGATCGCCCGCTCGGCCTGGGCTCGACTTCCTGCCGCAGGGATGATCAACTCGCCCTCGTGAACGAGCGCGATACCGGTCTCCTCGACGCGAACGGCCCCGCCTTCGCCGGCGTTGTCGGTGTCGTCCATGGCCACCTACCTGGGCACGCGCACCGTGGAGCCGACCTTCGGCTCCGCCGACGCTGCCAGGCTGAAACCGGAGAACGTTGCGGTTGGCGCGCCAGAGATCGTCGGCGTTGTCGGCGTGGCGCTGGTGATGATGCACTCTTTCATCACCACGGTATTGAACGACCAGTCGGCGCCACCGTCGCTCTCCTGAAGGACGATGTCGAAGCGCTTGCCCTGCAGCGCCAGCGAGGTGAGCTTCGCCGCCACGTCGCCGATCGCCTTCACGGTCAGCGAGAAGGACAGCGACTCTGGCGAATAGATGACGCCGATGTGGGTATCTTCGAGCGAGTGCAGCACTTCGGCGTTGAGCGCGAAGCTCGGATTGAAGGAATCGATGGGCGAGATGATTCCCTCATTCCCATCCTGATCCCTGAATGAAACAGCGAGTCGAGTCTTCCAATCGGGCATGGCCGCAATCTCCTCTTCGTGTCACCGCGTCAGAACTTGGGCTTCAGCGTGAGCTTCAGGCGGTGCACCGCCGGGCCATATGTCACGGTCACGACGACGTCCACCGTTCGCTCGGCGCGGGCCGTGGTCAGAATCGCGGTGTCGGTCGCCGTTCGGGCGTTGTCCGGCAGAGCGAGGATGTTGAGAACAGGAATCTCGATAGAGAAGTCCGCGATGACGCCGGCCTGCTGGAGCGGACCGAGAATGCCCTCAACCCTGGTCTTGAGGTTCGTCATCCCGAACTTCGTGATGCGTGCGTCGCCCACAGAGCCGATCAGTCCGGCCTTCAACCGGAACTCGATATCGTCGAGGACGCGCACGAGATCGATATAGAGCAGGCTCTCGTCGGTCGTGAAGCAGCGTCCTTCCGCGAAATGCAGACCCTCTCCAGGGATGAGATCGGGATCGATAATCGGGTCGATGTTCTGCTCGGCGAGGGCTCGGATCTCTGAAGGGCCGTACTGATTGCCAACCGGGATGGAGAGGCCCCGAATCCGCTTCAGCACCATCGACACCTGGGGCTGAAAGCCGGCCATCGCGGCCATCGCTGCGGTGGCCGCATCGCCGGTCGCGCCGCGAGCGGCGACCAGGATCATGCGGCTCGAATCGCTTTTCAGGGCCTGAACCGCGGTCACCACGTCGTGGACGTACGTGGATGACTTTGGGATGGCCGGATCAATCATGGCCACGCCGAGGCGTTTCTGTCCTTCCGCGGACATCGCCTCGACGTGATCCTTGAGCGCGAGGAGATTCGTCGCCGGGCTGGTGTCGCTGGCCGCGGCCCCGACGGCGGTTTCGCCCGCCAGCGCGACGAACGTCACATCGTCGGCCGCTTCGAGGGAGGAAAGGGCCGCCGCATAGTTGTCGCCCTCCACGCGAATGCCGTAGAGCTTCGATGGCCGAGGATCCTGAAGGAGTGCCAGCTTGATCGCCGCGAACAGCTTCGTTTCGGCGACGGTTCCGTCCGCGCTGACTTTGGCGAAGAGACCCGCGGCCTGGTCGAGACCGTCGATCGCGAACGGTGTGTTGACGGCTCCCGTTCCGCCGTCGGAGCCTGCCGGAGTCTTGCCAACGATGGCGATGACGCCAGGTGCCCGCTGAGCGACCGGCGCGAGCGCCGACGTATCAATCTGCACTTCGACAAAGGGAAACGCCACGGTTGGCATCGATGCCTCCAATCCTTCAAAGGAGCCGATCTGAACGCTCCTGGGTACGGCTCATCGCTCCGCGCAGTCACGCCGGGGCGGCGACAAGCCCAATTCCCTCGCGGGCCAGCCACTGTCCCGCCTCGTTTCGCCGCGCCGTGCGCAGCGCCGCCGGCGTCATGCCGGGGTTGCCGCCCGGCCAGTCAGGGTCGTCGAAGACCGTCTCGGGAACCATCCAGATGACGATCAACGACTCGCGCGACTTCAGCGGCGGCTGCGGTGAACGTTCGAGGCCCATCGGCTTGAGGCCGACGCGTGCGAGTCGGCTCTCCATCAGGAGTTGAGCGACCGAAAAGCCGGCGTCGCGAATCAGAAAGAGTCCCGCGAGCGGCAGGCTTTTCGAGGTCGGCTCGCCTGACTCAGCCGGGCTGAACCCGATCTGGATCGTCCCTACCCGAAGGCCAGCCTGGCCGCGGCCCAGGAGCTCGCCGACGCTGCCTGCACGCTGGTGGATGATCCAGGTGCGCAGCGTGGCTTCGGTGAACGCGGCGGGCTGATCGACGTGGGCGCGAATACGCTCGAGAAGCCGCTTCGAACGTTCCTCTTCGAGCACCGCGGGATCGGACGGCAGGCTTCCCAGCTGGCTCGTGATCTCCGCGTCGATCGACAGAAACTCAGGCCACGCGATCCTGGCGTCGGTGACACGCGCCGTGGCCGCCGCCGCCCGCGCTTGAATGTGCCCGCGCCAGTACCCATCGACGCGCAGCGGAACCGTGTCCTTGACGCCCGAGAGATAAAACTTCGCTTCGGTTCGCTCGGGAGTTCCCATGACGTTCCAGGCCCCGTCGATTTCTCCGATCGACGAGAGCGCCAGCCCCAGTCGGATCTCGTCGAACACCGGCTGAAACGGACCCTCGATGGGCGTGCCTTCCAAGTCGTAGGTCGCCGCCAGCAACTGCGCAAGGGCGGTGTCGTCGAACAGGGCACCGCGCGCCTCGGGCGCAGCCAGCTTGATCAATGTTTTGTCGATGAAATCCATAGCCAGTTGCGAGGCGTCATGACCGACCGGGCCTGTGCTTCTTCAGGCCAGGCCACATTCGAGACAGGAGCCCTCGCCGCGTTCGAAAGTCCGCATCGGGCAGGTAGCCGGCGATGAAGGTGAGGACGTCCTCGAGGCGGAGCAAGTAGCGTTTCTGGCCGCTCGACACGTGTGTGATGTGGCCCCGCCACAATGAGCGGCCGGCAGCAGTGGCTTCCTCCAGCCAGAGGCGTATCACGAACGCATGACTGCGCGACTCGGCTCCTGGGACGTCGCAATCGACGGATGACCGCGCTCGCAACATGGTTGCGCTGACGCTAATCTCCAGGTGTACGTAAGGCCGTCTTTCGTTCCGTCTCGCACGCGTCTGCGCGTGCGAGAACGTCCGCTTACTCGCCGGCGACCTCGTCCGAACCCTTCTGAAGCCGCTGAATCTCCCCTGTGATCTGGGTCTCGATGGATTCGATCATCGTTCGGACGTGACCGAGATGGTCGAGCAGCGTTCTCAGCGAAAGGTTGGCCGGCGGCATGGGCGCACTGGCGGGACGACTCGGACCCTGCCCGCGGGCGGTGCGGATCTCTTCGTACAGCTCCAGCGTGATTTGGGAGGGCCGGACGCCGAGCTCCTCGCGGAGGGCATCGACGCAGCGCTCGAACTGCCGAATCGCACTGCAGCGATCGCCCGCGAGGTCGTAAAGCCGCATCATTCCGCGGTGTGTGCATTCGCGCGCGGGCTCCTGACGCAGCAGTCGCATCCCGAGCTCGAGCGCCGAGTCGAAGTCTCGATGGCCCTCACAAAATCCCATCATGCGGTCGATGAGCCGGAAGTAGATCTGCCGAAATCGCTCGCGTTCGTACAAGCACCATTCCTGGTTCCAGCCTTCCAGGAAGTCGCCTTGATACAGGCGGATGGTTTCCAGGATCGCGGCGGCGCGTTGGGGAGAGAGCTCGTGATCAGAAACGCGCTGCATGAGCGCAGAGGCCTCCTCGACGGCATCGATATCGACCCACAGGCCATCGCTGCGTCGCAGCTGGATGCATTCGAGTGTGGTCTTGATCAACTGCGTGCCCGAGGGTCTCGACGGACACCCGAGGTCCGACTTCAGATGCCACAGAGCGGTGCGGAGATATTTCTTGGAACTGGCGGTTTCGGCGTCGCCCCAGAGCAAACTGGCCAGTTGCTCCCTGGGACAGAACCGCCCGCGATTGACGAGGAGATAGCAAAAGAGCTCCTCCTCCTTTTGCGAGTGGAACTGGACTGCCGAGTTGTCGGGATGGCGCGCGGATAACTTGCCCAGCAGATGGACGCGAAGCTGGTTCATCGCTACTTCTTGAACCGATCGAAATCGACGATCGTGACAACGAGATCCCGGCGAACGATGGTGACCCGTCCACCGGCCGCTTTCCGTTTGAGAATCAGTGGGGGAGCCAGATCGGGACGTGAACCAAGGCCAGTTCTTCCCGTTCACTTCGAGCTTACTGCGAAATGTTGAAGGCGCGTGCGACATCCGCGACGGGCCGCCAATCAAACGCGGTCAATTTGTGCCTGTTGCACACAGAAATCGACCGAACGGGGTTGGGCCGAGTGGCTGTGGTGCGGGACAGACGCGCTGACTCGTGCAGATCGCCGGGAACGACTATGACCCGAACCGGGTGATCTGAGGGGCCCTGCTGCCGGTTGCCTGTCCGGTGCGCGCCACCTCGTCGCGCGTCGTGTCGGCGGTCGTCGGGATGCTCTGGACTTTGAGCTCGAACTCGTCGACGTTGGAGGCCCAGCGGAGCGCTTCTTCGTAGGAGATGTGCTTCTGCTCGTACAGGCTGAAGACGGACTGGTCGAACGTCTGCATCCCGTACTGCGACGCGCCCTGCGCGATCGCGCCGTGAATGAGATGCGACTTCTCCTTGTCGAGGATGCAGTCGCGCAGATAGGCGGTGCTGATCAGGACTTCCACCGCCGGCACGCGTCCTTTGGAGTCGGTCCTCGGAATCAGACGCTGCGAGATCACCGCTCGCAACACACTCGCCAACTGGACCCGTGCCTGCTTCTGCTGGTGGGGCGGGAACACGGCGATGATGCGGTTGATCGTCTCGGTCGCGTCGAGAGTGTGCAGAGTCGAGAGCACGAGGTGTCCCGTCTCCGCGGCCAGTAATGCCGTCTGAATCGTCTCGAAGTCGCGCATTTCGCCGACGAGGATGACATCGGGGTCCTGACGCAGGGCGCTTCGCAACGCGTGCGCGAACGAGTTGGTATCGACGCCGATCTCTCGCTGGTTGATGATCGATCGGTTGTCGCGATGCAGGTATTCGATCGGGTCCTCGATCGTCATGATGTGTGACGTGCGCGTCGAGTTGATCTCGTCGACCAGCGCCGCCAGCGTCGTCGACTTGCCCGATCCCGTTGTTCCAGTCACCAGCACGAGACCGCGTTCCTCGGCCGCGATCGTCTTCAGGACCTTGGGCAGCATCAGGTCCTCGATCGACGCCACCTTCATCGGGATGACGCGGAAGATCATGCCGATGGTGCCGCGCTGCTGGAACGCGTTGCAGCGGAATCGACCGAGGCCAGCCACGCTGTAGGCCAGGTCGACTTCGTGATTGTCCTTGAACTTGTCGCGGTGGCCGGCGGGCAGAACCGCGGCAGCCATTGTGACGAGGTCTTCGTGTTCGAGCCGGCGCTCCCCGGTGGCGGGGATCAGGGTGCCACGGACCCGCATCATCGGATGGGTTCCGACTTTCAGATGCAGGTCCGAGGCGCCGTTGTCGACGGCAATCTTCAGGAGGTCGTTGACGTGCATGGCCCCCAGTGTAATCGGCCGTTCTACGCTCGAGTTGCGGCCGCCTCGCGCGAGGTGACCGGCTGCAGCCAGCCGTGCGTGTCGGGTGTCTCGCCGCGGACGATCTTGAAGAACGTCTGTTGGATGGCCTCGGTCACAGGCCCGCGCCGGCCGCGTCCGATCGTGACGCGATCGACCGACTTGATCGGCGTCACCTCGACGGCGGTGCCGACGAAGAAGACCTCGTCGGCCATGTAGAGCATCTCCCGGGGGATGGTCTGCTCGCGGACCTCGAACCCGAGCTCGCGTGCGATCGTGATCACCGAGTCGCGGGTGATGCCGTAGAGCACCGAGTTGCCAATCGGGGGAGTGTGCAGCACGTTTTCACGGACGATGAACACGTTCTGGCCGCTGCCTTCACTCAGGTTGCCTTGGGTGTCGAGGGCGATGCCCTCGGCGTAACCGTCGGCGATCGCCTCCATTTTGATCAACTGCGCGTTGGCGTAGTTGGCCACGCTCTTCGCCATCGCTGGCGTCGTGTTCGGCGCGTTCCGCGCCCAGGTCGAGATCTTGACGTCGAGCCCTTCTTCGATCGCGTCCTTCGTGAAATAGGCGCCCCACTCCCACAGCATGATCGCCACGTCCACCGGACATGGATACGGGTTCACGCCGAGCGAGTCGTAACCGCGGTACACGATCGGGCGGATGTAACAGGCCCGGAAACTGTTCACTCGAATCAGATCGATCACGGCATCGGTGAGCGTCTGCTGATCGTAGGGAATCTCCATCCGATAGATGCGGGCCGAGTCGTAGAGGCGCCGCATGTGGGCGTCGAGGCGGAAACAGGCCGGTCCCTGCTTGGTCTCGTAGCACCGGGCCCCTTCAAACACTGCGCTGCCGTAGTGAACGACGTGGGACGCGACATGGATCGTGGCGTTGTTCCAGTCCACAAGCTTGCCGTTCATCCAAATCTTGCCGGTCCCAGGAAAAGACATAAGCCGCTCCCTTCAGTGAGTGTTTCCTCCAGATCGTAACCCGGGGCTCAGGGAAATGCCCAATGTCAGGCGGACATGCGGGGAAAGCCTAGCGTTCCTTGACGGGGCCCCGATTTGGAGTTCATGTGTGTTGGCCGGCATCCGCGGACGCTGCGGCCGGGAACGCGTCCGTCGTTGATATGGAATGACCTTGTCAAGTCCGCACACGTCACCGGAGCGGGCCTCCTACCCAGCTAGAGGCTCGCGGAGGTGACGTGTGCGGACGTCGCACGTGGCCAGACCGTGTAGGCGACGGAGG
>Ga0126377_10000422_pt1 | contig 25494 bp, 15 predicted proteins | sample PanSoiMetPlot_22_FD_92647 | JGI IMG/M metagenome (GOLD analysis project Ga0126377, IMG submission 92647) | Tropical forest soil microbial communities from Panama - MetaG Plot_22 | ecosystem: Environmental > Terrestrial > Soil > Tropical forest > Bulk soil | place: Panama | collected 2016-02-17 | reverse complement strand
TCGACCAGGTCGCGCCAGGGTATTTCCACACCATCGGAGGCCGCATGCTCGATGGACGCGAGATCGCTGCCTCTGACGAGGGGAACCTCGCGCGGGTCGCCGTCGTCAACGAAGCATTGGCAAAGTTCTACTTTCCGGGTCAAAGCGCCGTCGGACGATTCTTCAGCATCAGCGACTCGGTCTCCATTCAAATCATCGGCGTCGCGGCCGACACGCGCGATCACGCTCTGAGCGGAGCTCCTGCCCGACGCGCGTATTTCCCGTATGTGCATCGTGACACGATGGTCGGCGTCCCGGCGACGCTGCGTTTAGAGATTCGTACACAAGGACAGCCGTCGGATGTCCTTCGAGCGATTCGCGCGGCCGTCATAGCCGTCGACCCTTCCCTGCCGATCGACGGGCTGGCTCCGGTTACGTCGTTGATGAGCCAATCGCTCGCAGCCGAGCGGCTCCTCGCCCGCCTGGCGTCGGGATTTGGTGCGTTCGCGTTACTCCTCGCTGCGATCGGCCTCTATGGGGTGATGACATACGCGATCACGCGTCGCACCGGCGAAATCGGTCTGCGTGTCGCGCTCGGGGCGCGGCGTGGCGACGTCGTGAGGCTGGTGCTCGCCGACGCCCTGCGCGTGGTTGCCGCTGGCGTGGTCGTCGGGTTGCCGCTGGCGATCGCGGCGACTCGTTTGCTCGTGAGTCAGCTTCACGGCGTCGAGATGGTCGATCCGTTGTCGATCGCCGTCGCTATCGTCGTCTTGTCGGCGAGTGCGGTTGCCGCGACGCTGCTTCCGGCACTCCGCGCGTCGCGCGTGTCGCCCATCGTTGCGCTGCGGGCGGAATAGGCGCGCGCGCGTCAGTCAACGGTTGCGTTCGACGCACACGTCGACGACCTCGCGCTTGAACACCTTCGGATCGTTGATGATCCGATAGAACTCGTCGAAATACTTGAGCGTTTCGGAAACGGTGACCGGCGCGATCAACTTCCCGATCGAATCGCGATAGAGGGCGTAGATCGAGTCCTTTTTTGCGTTGAAGTTCGCGATCGCCTCCGGGTAGGCGTCGGTCGGCACACAGTAGCCGCGATACAAACGATCGCGCACGCGTTTGATCGGAAGCGACGGGTCGGTCGTCGCGTATCTCGCGTTCACCGCGCCTGCAAGATCGAAATCGTGGACAGCGAACACATAACGGTCGACCGGCATGCTCAAAAGCTCGGCGTTGCGGAGTCTGCTGAGTGAGAAGTCGGTGTTCCCGATCATGTACTGGAACAGACCAACGAGCGCGCTCTGCACGGGCGCGAGATCGTCCGCGGCCGCACCTTTGATCTTCAAGATCTTGGCGCCTAGTCGTTCGGCCATGTCGCTGGGCTGTTCGACGATGAAAGCGTAGCGCGTCGCCTCCTTCTTCCCGCTCGAGCTGTCGACGTACGTCACTTGGAGAAGTCTGACCGCGTGGCTGACGGGCGTGAGCAGCCGATAGACGCGATAGAGCTGGAACTCCTGCAAGACGTACTGCTCGGATTCGTCGCTATTGCGGCAGTAGTTGACGAGACTCGGCTCGTCGAGACCCTTGAGCTCTGTCGCCTTCACCGCTTCGCTGGCAAAGCTGAGAAGGAGCGGAGGAAACTGGCAGTTCTCGAGACGCCAGGTGCCCCGCGTCCGTACCCGCGTCGGCACCGAGACGGTTCCTGTATCCGGCGCGGTCGCGAGATAGCTCATTGTGGCGGCGCGCCATGGTGCGTCGGCGGTTTTGTCGGTCCGAATGCGGGCCATGTTCGCCGTCAGCGTGACGACGAGCGGGGTCTCCGTTTGAAAGAACTTCGAGACCTGTCCGCTGTCTCCTTTCGCCGCTCTGCGCGAGGTCTGGGCATGACCAACGACCGCCGCCAGACAGGCGAGACTGAGCACGATGGCGCTGGTCCGCTTCACGGACCTAAGATCGCCCTCGCTGGGGAGTGGCACCAGCCTTTCGCGCTTTCTCTTCGATCTCCTCGGCCTTCGGCAACTGCGACGCCGACAACAGCCCGAACGCCTTCTCTCGTGCGTCGGCGATGTTCTCTTCGATGTCGGCGATCATCTCGCGCACCACCGCATTGGCGGATGCCAGCGAGTCGCGCCGCTGTGGCGACGGGTCGGCAAACACCGGCCCTGGCTTGAACAATCGCTGCACCGAGTCGATGCGGCGATAGCTGGGTGCATTCGTCGAATCGAGCTGGCGCTTGATCGCGATCACGCGGGTGAACTGCGAGTCGGTGAGTGCGACCGTCGCGCGATTTTCGATCAGGAGGTTGATGACGTTGACCGGTTTCGGGACATCGATTCCCGGTGCCATGGTCAGTTTTCCAGGGCCACGTCCTCGGCCGAACGATCCCATGCCTGGACGCTGTGCTTCAGCGGCGGTCGAGGCGGCGAGCGCGAACATCGCGAAGCGGAGCCAAGTTTTGCCGGTAGATATCATAGCCAATGAGTAGCGTCGAGGACGCGACAATGTTCCCGGCTTCTCAGTGTCCCGCGAGGTGAAACTCGAACCGCTGCTCCATTCGAGCGCGCACGCGACGCCCGGAGAAACGGGCTGGGAGAAAACGCAAACGGTCGAGAGCGGTGCGCACCGATGCAAGAAACAACGGGTGCGATGACTGAACGACATCGAGCGACGGCGGCTCCACTCGCCCCAAGGTATCGATCACGAAGCGAACCACGACGAGACCGTCGGGCCCCCTATCGCGAAGTAAGGGCGGATACGTTGGCCCCATTTGGCCAGGGAGCATGTACGGCATCTGATCGGCGAAGGCTCCTTCGATCGGCTCGTCGCCGCGGGCAACCGTCACCTCTGGCGCAACCGCGATTCCAACCGCCTTTCCGTCGGCGGCGCCGTAGCCTGTGAAGTCCTCAGGAATGGTCGCCGGTGCTTGGAGCGACGCGAGCGAGAGTGTCGTCGGAACTTCGTGCGGTGCTTCGAGAACTTGAAAGCCTTGCCGCGCCTTTGACGCAGGCTGACGCTGTGGCACCGGTGCCGAATGAAAAGCGCCGACGTTGACCGCGGCGACGCGCTCGGCGACAATGGCAGGCGCATCTGGCTTTGCCTCGAGCGTGGCCCAGAACGAGGCAGCGAGCGCGGCCGCGTGCAACGCCGTGCTCAACATCAGGGGTCGGACGCCGCGGTTGGTTCGCGGCGCCGACTCCAACAACTGACGGCCGATCAGGTGACGGGGCAAAGGTGTTTTTACGGTTTCCGGGTTCGGCCAGTTGCTCGTCCGACATCGTCGCGATTGTCCTCGATTAACTCGCCGATGTGGCGGGCGGGTTCCGCCGCGTTCGGGCCGGTGTCGGCCACGGCGCCGCCGAGGCGCACGTCATCGCGGATGTAGTCCTCGCCCTGGGGATCCTCGAGGACGTCTTCGACGTCGACTTGTCGGATGCGGAAGTTGCCGTCCAGGTCGCGTCCGTTGTGCCGTTTGCGATGGTCGCTCACTGAGTCGCCTCCTGATTGAGAGCGGTGAACAGAGTGGCAAGCGGTGGGCCCGAACGGACGCGGGTGTTTGCCGGCTGGGAACAGGGGCGGACAAGAGCCGTGTTAGAGAAATGGAAAACATCCGGGTCGACCTCGCACGGTCGGGGCCATCTTCATATAGATGTGCGCCGGAAGGAGTTGCCAGCGGACACAACCATCCTGGCGAATGCATACAAATTGACTTGCGGACCGTAAAGCGGAGTTACATGATCGAGGCGTCCGTCCCTCGTAGCGGGCGGGTCGCACCAAAAATTGACAGTTCTGCAGCTCTGTAGCATGGCACCCGACGTTCCATCCCACGTTCTGAGGTGAACATGAAGAGCATTTGCTCGACGCGTTGGCTCGCGTTTCTCGTCGCGATCGTTACGCTCACGCTGGTCAGAGCTCCCTCCGCCTCCGCTCAAGCGCAAGCGGCCACCCTCACAGGCCGCATCGCCGGCGAAACAGGCCAACCCATCGAAAACGCGAACGCGTTCATCACGGAATTGAACATTTCCGTGCCGAGCAACCCGCTCGGACGTTATAACATCGTCATACCGGCCGAACGGGTGCGCGGTCAGACGGTGGTGTTGCGCATTCGCGCCATCGGTCACCTCGTGCAGACGAAGGAAATCGTGCTGCGCGCCGGAACGCAGACGAATGATTTCGAGTTGAAGCGCGACATCAATCGCCTGCAGGAAGTCGTCGTCACGGGTATGACCGGCGCGACGGAGCAGAAGAAGACGACCTTCGCCATCACCGCTCTGAACGCCGAACAGGACCTGCAGGTCAAACCGGCGAGCGCGCTGGCGTCGATCGCGGGCAAGGTTCCCGGCGCGACGGTCGTGGGCGCGAACGGACGTCCGGGCAACGCGCCGGCGATCATGCTGCGCGGCGCGCACTCCATCAACACGTCGGGCCGCAGTCTGTCGCCGCTCGTCATCGTCGACGGCGTGATCCTCAACGGCGAGAGCACCGACATCAACCCGGACGACATCGAGAGCATCGAAGTCGTGAAGGGCGCAGCCGGTGCGTCGCTCTACGGTTCCGCGGCGGGCAACGGCGTCATCTCGATCCGCACGAAGCGCGCGGCCGACATGGCGCAGGGGATGCGCATCGAAGGGCGGCAGGAAATGGGCGCCGACGACATTCAAGGCACGTACCCATTTCCGACGCGGCATTTCATGATCATGAACGAGGACGGCACGCGGTACTGCATCAAGCAGACCGGTCTTCCGAGCTGCTCGCGTACGGTCTCGTGGGAGGCAGAGGTCAACCGGATCAACGATGTGCCGACGCCCGCCACGCTGGTTCCCTACCAGCTCGAGCGCGACTACGGCATCGGTGCCGCGGCCAGCAAGCAAGAGTTGAAGGGTCTGTTCATGGTCAACCAGTTCCACAAGTGGTACAACCCGGTCGACCAGATCAAAACGAATCAGCCGCACCTCAAATCGACGGTCACGCTGAGTGGCAAGACGGGGGCAACCGGCTACTACACGAGCTTCGACAACTTCGTGCAGGAGGGCCCTGTCCAAGGATTGCACGGATACACGCGTCAGTCGGCTCGCGCGAATATCGACCAACAGATCGGCAGCGACCTCACGGTGTCGATGCAAACGATGTTCACGCGCGGCACTCAGTACCCGAACAGCTTTGGGTGGTTCGGGCTCACGCGCTCGCATGCTCCGGCCGACTTCACGCATGTGGACGCGTTTGGTCGTTTGGTGTATCGCGCGGACATCACGGCGGAAACATCGCAAGACGGCAATAACAATCCGGTGTATTTCGCGAGCTATCCCTATGGGCGCTCGGACGCAAGCCGGGTGCTCGCGTCGATCACGTCGCACTGGAACGCCTTGCCGTGGCTGTCCTTCGAGTCGACGAACAGTCTCGACGAACGCAAGGAAACCGGCGTGAGCCTGACGGATAATGGCTATCGGCGGACGGCCCCAGGCCCCGGCACCGACGGCAACATGAACTCGGGCTCGTCCAACGATCTGGCGTACAACCTGTTGTTCAGCGGAACGGCGACCCACAACTTCGGCAAGGACCTCACCTCGCGGCTCGACGCGCGGTACACCTTCGAGCACAAACAAGGCAACGACGTCGGCGGCTCGGGCAATACGCTCACGCTGCAAGGCCTCCGAGATCTCGGCAATGCAACGACGTCACTCTCGCCCAGCTACAGCGAGTCCAGGCAGCGGACGCTGGCCGGCTCGCTTGGTCTGAACCTGGGGTATAAGGACCGCTACTTCTTCGACGGCTCAGGGCGCAGAGACGGTAGCTCGCTGTTCGGCGAAGACCAGCGCTTCCACAACTATTATCGTGGATCGTTGGCGTGGCTCATGTCGGACGAGCCGTGGTTCGCGCGTTTCGCGGACAAACTCGATCAATTCAAGCTGCGCGCCGCGGTGGGAACCGCGGGTGGCCGTCCGAGCTATGCGGCGCAATACGAGGTACTCACGGTCGGCACTGGCGGCTCGATCACCGCAAACTCGCTGGGCAACAAGGATCTCCGGCCGGAGACCGCGCTCGAGACCGAATACGGCGTCGACATGGAGCTGTTCCACAAATACGGCGTGCAGGCGACCTACGCGCGTGACATCACCACGGATCAGATCCTTCAGGTGCCGCCGTCCGTGTCATCGGGGTTCGTGAATAAGTGGATGAACGCGGGCACGCTCGACAGCCGCACCTGGGAGCTCTCGTTCAACGCGCCGATCATCACGCGGCGCGCGCTCGTGTGGACGAGTCGCTTGAACTGGGATCAGACGCGCTCGACGATCACCTCGCTCAACCGACCCGAATATACCGACGGCAATCGCCGGGTTCGTGTGGGTGAGCGGTTCGGCACGGTCTACGGCAAGAAGTTTGTCCGGAACTGCAACGAGCTGCCGTCGGACTTTGCGGCGCGCTGCGGGACGGGAAAAGAGTGGCAGGCGAACGACGAAGGGTACATCGTCTGGGTCGGACAAGGAAACACATATAAGGACGGCATAACGAAGAATCTCTGGCAGTCACAGATTGGCGGCTGCCTGATCAACGGTGTCGCGAGAACCGACATCACCGGCGCGACGAACTGCCTCGCCGCCGGCGGAACGCCGAACACGCCGTGGGGACAGCCGATCGTGCACTGGGGCATGCTCACGTCGATTCGCGATTCGAGCGGCACCGCGCAACCGGTCGCCATCGGCAACAGCCAGCCGGCGTGGAAGATCGGCTGGTCGCACAACCTGCAGTACAAGCGCATGAACGTGTATGCGCTGATCGACAAAACGTTCGGCAACCGGGTCTATAACGAGGATCGTCACTGGTCATGGGGCGACTTCATGACCAAGGACGAGCAGCAGAACGGCAAGAGTGTCGAAACGGCGAAACCGATCGGCTATTACTGGCGCGCCACGTCGCCGGAGAATGCCGCGGGCGTCGGTGGGATGTACGAAGTGCTCGGCGCGAACTCGATCTCGTTCGAGGACGGTTCCTTCGTGAAGCTGCGCGAGCTCTCGGTCTCGTACAACATCGGCACCATTCGTCGCGTGCCCGGCAATTGGTCCATCACCGCGATTGGCCGGAATCTGTATACCTGGACCAACTTCACGGGCTGGGATCCGGACGTCGGCACCGCAATCTACTCCGAGCAATCGTCCGGCTACCCACAGATCCGAAACTTCACGCTGACGCTCGGTAGCAAGTTCTAACCCGCCGCGGACCGGCGGAACTCCGCTCCGCCGGTCCACTCGACACGACACCGAAGGAGATGATCTGATGAGAGCAATTCGCATGATCGGGTCGGCGTCGCTGCTTCTCACGGCGGCCGCCTGCCAGGATCTCTTGGTTGAGAATCTCACCGACCCCGACATCAGCAGAGTGTTTGGCACCCCGTCATCGATCGAAGCAGTGATCGGCGCGGGCTATCAGACGATTCACAATGCGACGGCCAACCAGGCGCTGTGGCCGGAGACGCAGATGCTCGGACTCGAGACGTACTCGAGCCTCAACAACTTCAACATGGGTGTCCGCGTGAGCATCCCGCGGAACCCACTCTCGAACGGCATCGGATCGCCGTCGTTCTTCACCGAGTTTTCCAGTACGACGCGCGCCGCGCGCCTCATGTTCAACGCTCTCGATGCACACGCGAAATTGATGAAGGAGAACGGCACGCTTGGAACGCCGGCGCAGAATCTCCGTGCACGTTCCTTTGCCTTCTTCAATGCCGGCACCGCGCTCGCCTGGACGGCAATGATCTACGACTCCGCGGCCGTCCTGGGGCTGAACATGACGATCGATTCGCTTCCGCCGCTGGTGACCGCCGCGGCGGTCATGAGCGTAGCGATCACGTACCTTGACAGTGCCTTGGTCTACGCCAGTGATCCCGCGGCTTCGGGAGACGGCGGGTTTCCACTTCCGGCCAGGTGGTTGGGCAGTGATGAGAATGCACCACTGAAGGCCGATCAGTTCCAGCGTCTCATCCGCTCCATGCGCGCGCGGTTCCGGGCAGGCGTCGCGCGCACCCCTGCGCAACGCGATGCGGTCGATTGGCAGAAAATCATCGAGGACACGGAAGGCGGCCTTCAAAAAGATTTCCTCGTCAACACGGGCGGAACCACCGGCTGGAACGTCGGCGATCTGACGCAGATCTACGTCGATCCAGGTTGGGGTCAGATGTCGATGATGTACTGGGGCATGGCGGACACGTCTGGCGCCTATCGCACCTTTATCGCAGCACAGGTGAACCAGCGCAACGGGATGTTCCTCGTCCTGACACCGGACAAGCGCTGGCCGGCGGGCACGACTCGGGGGGCCCAGCGCACCTCGTCCGTTCAGCCGACGAGCGTCACCTCGAAGCCCTACATCTCCAATCGCTCGGTGGCGGATGTCGCCGGCGACGGTTGGGGAGTCTCGTACTACGATTTCTATCGCTTCAAGTACATCCGCAACAATAAGAACATCGGACTCTATCCAGAGTTCATGAAAGCCGAGAACGATCTGCTCGCCGCGGAGGCGTACATTCGTACGGGCGATTTCGCAAAAGCGGCGGCGAAGATCGACTTGACGCGCGTGACGAACGGCGGCTTGCCGGCGCTGACCAACGTCATTACCAACGCCACCGATCCGGTCCCGGGTGGCACGGCGTGTGTTCCCCAAGTCCCCAACGCTGGAACCGTCTCGTGCGGAACGATCCTCGAGGCGATGAAATACGAGAAGCGAATCGAAACGGCGTACTCGAGCTTCGGTCGCTGGTGGATCGACAGCAGGGGGTGGGGTGACCTCATCGAGGGAACGGCGTACGAATATCCCGTGCCCTACCAGGAAATGCAGGCGCGCAAGACCAAATATTACCCGCTCGGCGGTGGCTTCGGCAGCAGCGCCGGCAAGAGCACATACGGATTCTGACAATGGCTGCAGTCATCAGCGGTATACGTCTCCTCGGCACTCTCTCCGGCGTCCTGGTGTTCGTGACCGCGACCGCGTGTTACGAGTACCGGCCGCTCGAGACCGCCGGTCCCGTGGTCGGCGAGCCCGTTGCACTTCAGATCACGGATCGCGGACGCGTGCAGTTGTCCGACCGATTCGGTCCTGGGCTGGCCGAGGTGCGCGGGCGGTTGGTTTCCAACGCGGACAATCAGTATGTCCTGAACGTCGATCGCGTCTGGGAGATCAATGGCGCCAGCACCGCATGGAGCGGTGAGGAGACGCGTCTCGATCAGTCATTCGTCGGGATGGTGAAGGGTCGGCATTTGTCGACGACGCGCACGGTGCTGGTTTCGGGACTCGGGGCGGGGTTGGCGTATTTCATGGTGAGCCGGTCGCTCAACGGACTTTTCCGCCTGGATCCCGATACGACAACGCCGCCCGATCCGCCGCTGAGGAATCGCAGACCCGGCATTCGCATTCCTCTCAATATTCGTTTCTAAACGCGACTTTAGCTTCGACTGTGGAGGCTTTGCAGATGAAACAAGGCAGAATCGGTCTCGTGCTGATCGGCATGGCGCTGGTGAGCGCGTGCGCCGGCGACAAAGGATCAGTGTTCACGGCGAACAACGGCCCGATCGCATACACGCGCTTTGTCAACGCGGTGTCCGACTCCGGCGACCAAGACTGGCGGTTCGTCGATCAGGTCGAAGGCTCGCCCACGGCATTCGGCCTGAAGTTCCGCGGGACCTTTCCAGGCGCATCGTATCAGCTGACGGGCGCCGGATCGCGTCACCTTCGGATCTTCCAGACGAGTACCGACATCGTCCAAACGCAGAAGGTATTCTTCGATACGACATTCAACTTCGTGGCCGGAACGCACTACACGATCGTGGCCGCTGGCACGCTTCGCGATCACGCAGCGAAGTTGTACATCCTGACGGACGACTACGCCGATCCGGGCACGCAGGTCTCGCTCCGCGTGTTCAACGCCGGGGCGGGAACGGTCGACGTGTACGCGTCACCCAAGGGCGACACGACCGCGCTGCCAAGCGCATTCGCGGCGAATTTGGCCAGCTTCAGCAGCACGACTTACAAGGCCATGGCGGTTGGCGACTTATCGCTAAGGACGTTCAACGCTGGTGTAACGGCTTTCCCTGCTCTGATCGACATCGTGGCACCGGCGGGCTTGCCCGCCGATCGGGCAAACAATCTCACGGCCGTCGGTGGTTCGAAGCAGGCCGGCAGTGCACTGACAGCTTTCATCTTCCCGGCGTCGGTTTCGGGCAGCAAGGCGGCGAGCTTTGCGTCGCCGGGTATCGTGTTCATCGTCGATCGGTATCCGCCCAGCGGGTTCTAACAGAGGCCAGGCGCCAGGCACCAGGCGCCAGATAAAAATGAAACGCCGCCGGCTACGCCGGCGGCGTTTTTTTTTGTTTGATGGCTACCAGACACCGACTCCTTGCGAGCGTTGACCCAAAACGCACGCAAATGGCGCTGTACAGGACGATGGTCGTGACGACAGCGCCAACACACTCGCTCGGGATGACACACTCCCTCCACACCCCACCTTCCACTCTGGAGGCCGTTTATGCGCATGCGTAGGCGGATCGTTTTCACCGGAATTGCGTTGTTCGCCGCCGCAGGGGGCGCCGTGCATTGCGACCGGTCGACTAGCGTCGAAGCACCCACCGTCGCCTCTCCCACCAGCGCCAGTCGCGATCTCGGCGGAGAGGCCCTCCACGGCCAGCACGGACCCGAAGCGACGACGTTGTATGTGTGGGCCAGCGATCAAGCTCACCTCGCACCGGACTTTCTGGCCGTCATCGACTTCGACCGCCGATCGCGCGACTACGGGAAAGTGCTCAAAACGGTGCCACTGCCACCGCCAGCGAACATCGGAAACGAGCCGCATCACTGTCACACGTCCCTCGATCAGCGAATCCTCGCGTGTGGCGGACTTCTGAGTGTGCTCAAGGGACAGAACGACATCTTCTTCTTCGACATCACGAACGCGCGGGACCCGAAGTTCATGTTCTCGACACGCGCGCCCAACTCGAGCATCACCGACGATTTCCTTCCGCTGCCGGGCGGCGGGTTCCTCGTGACGAACATGGGATCCGCATCTGGCGGAGCGGGAGGGCGCGTCGTCGAATTCGACAAACGCCTGAAACTCGTCGCCGAGTACCCGAGCCAATCACCAGCGGACGGAGAGTTCAATCCTCATGGCATCGATGCGGATATCTCGAAGAACCTCCTCGTCACGAGTGATTTCATCAACCCTGCGTCGACGTTGAACGTTGTTCCAGGCGATCCCGAGCTGAGGGGCTCACTGCGTTTCTGGAATCTTCGCGAACGACGTATCACTCGGACGGTGTTTCTCCCCGACAAAGCCGGGACGATGGACGTGAAGCTGATCCCTGGCGATTCACATGGCCGCGCGATCACGGCCAACATGTTTACAGGCCTCGTGTACACGGTGGACCCGACCGACGGCAGCGTCGTCCAGGCCTTCGATTGCGAGACGATCGTGCCCCACATCGACGTCCCCGTCCGAGGTGGAATGACGCAGCTGCTCGCGGTGCCCCGCAGCGGCCGACGTCTGATTTTCAGTCTGTTCCAGGCGGGCCAGGTGGGCATGCTCGACATCACAGACCCGTCCCAGTTCAAGCAGGTCTCGGTCATAAACCTCGGCAAAGACACTGGGCCGCATTCGGTGCACCTCACGCACGACGACAAGCGCCTTGTCGTAACCGACTATTTCTTGAACGAGGACGACTTCGGGAAGATCCACTTCGAAGGCGACCACAAGGTGCACGTGTTCGACGTGAGTGATGCTGGGCTCACGGTAGCTCCGAACTTCCATGTCATCGACTTCAATACGGCGTTTCCCACCGGGCCCGCGCGACCGCACGGAATTGGAATGAAATAGGCTCGGCTGAATCGATGGGGACGCTTGTTCGACCGGCGTCCCCGTCGCAGTTTTGTGCGACCCCACAGCTCAGAGGCCCTATGCGGTCCGCTCGTTCCCTCGGCGTGGCGCTGTCTTTCCTCGCGCTCGCCATCGTGCCGGTGGTCGCTCAGCAACAGGCTGGCGCCGCCGCGTCTGCTCCCGCTCGCGCCGCAAATCGCATCGCGCTCGAGCAATACCTGGACTGGGAAGAAGTCCAGAGTCCCCAGCTCTCCCCCGACGGGATGCACATCATCTTCGGCCGGCGTTGGGTCGACAAGATGAACGACAAGTGGGAGACGTCGGTCTGGATGATGAATGCCGACGGCTCGCAGCCTCGCGCGCTCGTGCAGGGCGGCGACGTCCACTGGTCACCGGATGGCAAACGGATCGCCTACGTCGCACGCGGTGAGCCGAGTGGGTCGCAGATCTTCGTCCGTTACATGGACGCCGAGGGGGCGACGACACAGATCTCGCATCTGACCGAATCGCCGTCGAGCCTCGAGTGGTCGCCCGACGGCAAGTCGATCGCGTTCACGATGAACGTTCCGGTTCACGACAATTGGCGCATCGCGATGCCGACGCCTCCAAAGGGCGCGAAGTGGACCGAGGCGCCGAAGATCATCACGCGTCTGAATTTCCGCTCGGATCGCGTCGGCTACACCGATGAATCGTATCGTCATATCTTCGTCATTCCCGCTGACGGCGGCACCGCGCGCCAGGTGACGAGCGGTGACTGGAACTACTCGGCGCCGGCGTTTTCGCACGACGGAAACTGGCTCGCCTTCTCCGGACTGCGTGAGCCGGACGCCGAGCATGCGTTTCGTAAGTCGAATATCTACGCGGTGAATCTGACGACCGGTGAATACAAGCAGCTCACGCGTCGCCCCGGCACGAGCAATGCGCCGCAATATTCGCCCGACGGCAAGATGATCGCGTTCATGTCTGCCGACTCCGTCGACCACTCGGCGTGGGCGGACACGAAGTTGTGGATGATGAACGCCGATGGAACAAACCCGCACGTCGTGTCGGGCACGCTCGATCGTCCGATCTCCGGCGTGATGTGGGCGCCGGACAACAGCGGCGTCTACTTCAACGTCGACAGCGAAGGATCACGCAATCTGTATTTCGCCACGTCCGCGGGTCAGCCGCGCACGATCACGACCGGCAAGCACTATTTGACCGTCGGAGACGTCGGCAAAGGCGGCGTGGCGGTTGGCGTTCGCACGACGCCGACCAAGCCGAACGACGTCGTGACGTTTACGATCCCGACGACCGGCACAGCCAGCACGTTCAAGCAGCTCACGGCCGTGAACGACGACGTGCTCGCGGGCAAAGAGCTCGCGCAGACGGAAGAGATCTGGTATACGTCGAAGGACAACCTGAAGATCCAGGGCTGGATCGTGAAACCGCCAGGCTTCGATCCAGCGAAGAAGTATCCGTTGATCCTCGAGATCCATGGCGGCCCGCAGTCCATGTACAACGTTGCATTCAACTTCTCGAGACAGGATCACGCGGCGTCGAACTATGTGATTCTCTACACGAACCCGCGTGGATCGACGGGCTACGGTGAGAAGTTCACGAACATGATCAAGAACGCGTACCCGGACAAAGACTTCGACGACTTGATGGCCGGCGTCGACACCGTGATCGGCCGCGGCTACATCGATACGAAGAACCTGTTCGTCTACGGCTGCTCGGGTGGCGGTGTGCTAACGGCATGGACGGTTGGCCACACCGATCGTTTCGCGGCGGCGGCGTCGCTCTGCCCCGTCATCGACTGGATCAGCTTCGTCGGCGAGACGGACGGCGCGGGGTGGTATATGAACTTCGACAAGCCGTTCTGGGAGGATCCGAGCGAGCATCTCAAGCGGTCACCGATCATGTATGTCGGCCGAGTGAAGACGCCGACGCTGCTCATGACTGGCGTGCTGGATCTGCGGACGCCCATGCCGCAGAGCGAGGAGTTCTACCGCGCGTTGAAGCTCCGCAAGGTGCCGACGGCCCTCATTCGCGTGAACAACGAGTATCACGGTACGTCGAGCACGCCGTCGAACTACTTGAGAACGCAGCTCTACTTGCGAAGCTGGTTCGATAAATATTCGAGCAAAGGCTCCGCGGTTACGACGACCACCGAGCGCTGAAGCGTTCCCGTCGAATGTTCAAAGAGAAAGGGGCAGCGCAACGGCGCTGCCCCTTTTTGTCGAGAGACTGAGCGAGCCTCAAGGATCGAAAGGAAAGATTCGCTTCCAATCGCGCTTCATGCTAATGACAAACCAACCTTTCGCCTTTGCTTCATCGTACAGCTGTTGTGTGAACGTGCCGACTTTGCTATCGGGGAGTCCTTCGGCTGGTCCGTAGGCGTACTCGCGCTGGGCGTCGTCGTGGAGCACGAGCATCATGAGGCGCCGCCCACTGCCCGCCCCTGTGTACTCGAGCATCTGACGATCACCCGTCGAGTTGCCGAACGCAGCAAATGGCTGACGTCCAATGACGAGGTGAATGCCTTCGGGTTTGCCCGCATTGTTGTCGTCCAGCATCACCTTTGCCTCTTTCATAAGAATCGGACGGCCGTGTTTGTCGTACCCGAACTTCGTCTCGGCCGCGGTACCGACCACCTGGTCGGGTTGGACGCCGTACACTTGGTCTGCATACACGCGGACGAAGTCCTGGCCGCCGCCTGTCACGATGAAAGTCTTATAGCCGTTCGCGCGCAGATACCGCATTGCCTCGAGCATCGGTTGGTACACTAGGTCGGTGTATGGCCGCTTCCACCGCGGATGTCTCGCTGTCGCGAGCCACTTCTTCACTTCGGCGTTGAACTGGTCGACCGTCATCCCGGCGAGGGTCACCGCGGCGATCTTCTCGAGGTCGGGCAGCGTCAGCTTCGCGATGGCGGCGTGATCGCCGGACATCACGGTCTTGAAGGGCTCGACGTGCCTCAACTCCGGCTTCTTTGCGATGACATCTGGGACTCGATCCAGGATGTACATGACCTGCGTGTATATCGGATGTTCGACCCAGAGCGTCCCGTCCTGATCGAACGTGACGACGCGCGCTTCAGGAGGGACAAAGTTCGCTCCACCCGGCGTCGTTGTCTCTTGCACGAAGTTGACGATCGCCGTTTTCGTAGGTCCATCGTTCCACGAGGGCAACGGGTCGCTCTGCGCCGCTGCACTCACTACCGCCACGAGCAAGCCGAGCGTTGGGAGCGCTCGCGGTCGAAATCGGCATAGAGCCTCGGATCTCATTATTGTATACTCAACGTTGCTGACCTTTTTCGCATGGGTGCGCGATCAACGCTGAGAAAGGGCAGCGCGTCGCGCTGCCCTTTCTCGTTCCGATCGAATAATGCGAGTTATTCGCCCGGCCCGCCCTTGTGCTTCTTCACTTCGGCGAGAACTCCAGTGAGGTTGTACGCCTCCGGAGTTTGCAGCGGCGGGAATTTCTCGTACGTCATCAAATGCTGCATCCAGAGCTGCTGTCCGATCGGGAGCATGTTCCAATCGTATTGGAACGCGGTCACGGGAGCGCCCAGCGCCCCGCCGAGACTCATCGCCGACTTCTGATCGACACCGACGTTCTGCTCGAACGGGTCACGCTTGATATTTTGGACCAACGTGAAGTGGAACGAGGTCAGCGGCATGAGCCACCCCGCCGGGCCGGGCTGTGACATGGTGTAGTACATCTTCCAATTCTTGTATCGAACCGCGGACGGCGTCGAGCCCGAGAAATAGAAGAAGTAGTCACGCGCGGACTTGTCAGTCTTGTCTTCGAGCAGCGAACGCTGGTCGAAGCCATCGAGGGTCGTCTTGACGATGCCGGGATATTCGCCCGCTTCGATCTGTTCCCTAAGCGCGTTGCCCTTTGGCCCGCCGGCGATGTCGACGAGTGTCGGCAGCCAATCGAGCGCGGCGAACAGCTGACTGTGCACGGTCCCCGGCTTGATGACGCCCGGCCAACGGATGACCATGGGCGCGCGATAGCCGCCTTCCCACGCCTCGCCCTTCTGTCCCTTGAACGGCGTGATGCCACCGTCGGGGAAGCTGATCTGCTCGGCGCCGTTGTCGGTCGTGAACACGACGATCGTGTTGTTCGTCTGTCCCATATCGTCGAGCTTCTTCAGCACGACACCGATGTTGTCATCAAGCTGCTTCATTCCCGCTTCATTGATGCCCCAGTCCTTCCCGCCCTTCACACCGAGCATCGACTCGTACTTGGGCGAGAGCATGGTGACGACGTGCATGCGGGCCGGATTGTACCACACGAAGAAAGGCTTGCCGGTCTTTCTCGGATCGTTGCGGTCGAGGAAGTCGACGACCTTGGCCGAGATTTCCTCATCGACGGTCTTCGATCGCTCGAGCGTCAGCGGCCCTTCGTCCTTGCATGTCTGGTTCTGCTGCGTACCGTCGACGGACTTACACCAGATCATCGGACGCGGCGGTGTCAGGCACACCGTCGTCTTCGGATCCACCGCACCTGGTGGATCGGAGAGCCCCGGAACTGGAGTGTTCTTGCACGGTGGCGCAACGAGCTGAGTCGTCGGCGTGCTGTTGATGTCAGGGAAGCTCACGCCCTGCATGGCGTCGAGGTGGTAGAGATATCCCCAGAATTCTTGAAAGCCGTGCGCGGTAGGCAGCGATGCCGTGTGGTCGCCGAGATGGTTCTTGCCGAACTCACCGGTCGCGTAGCCGAGATCGCGGAGAAACACCGCGAGGGCCGGGGTGCCAGGACGTAGGTATGAAGGGCTTCCAGGCAGCTGCGGCGGAATCATGCCGGTGCGCAGCGGATACATGCCTGTGAAGAACGCGTTGCGGCCCGACGTGCAGCTCTGCATCGCGACGTAATCGACGAACATCGCGCCTTCTTTCCCAATGCGATCGATATTCGGCGTTTCGCCAACCATCAGGCCGCGATGATAGATGCTCGGCTGCATCCAGCCGATGTCATCGCCCATGATGAACAAGATGTTGGGCTTTTTGGCTGGCGCTTGTGCTCCCGCCGGGATGGCGCTCAAGGCGGCCACGGCTGAGGCACATAACAAAATCCTGAAGCGCATTTTTGGAGACTCCAACGAAATAGACGACGAATGGCAGCCTCGGCGCGAACCAAGCGCCGAGGTGTGAGGGCGAATGGGATCACACGTCCTCGGATGGTGATTTAGCGGCGCTGTCGCAGGTTTGAATCGGACCTAGGACCACTCAGTCGGGTTCGGTACGACGCGCGCGCCGAGCCTATCGCCGACCTCCAGACACGCCGCGCAATTGAGCAGCGTATCGTTCCGCAAGCGCGGTGTCGCCGCGCGCTCGCGCGAAGTTCACCAATGCGTTGAGCACGTCGCCGTCAGCGGGATGCAGCGTCAAAACTGACTGAAGCTTCGTGATCGCTGCGTCGACCCTTCCAGCCGAGTGCAGCGCGACCGCGTGGACGTAGGCAAAGCGAGCGTTCTGCGGATCCAACGAGGCCGCTCGGTCGAACTCATGAAGTGCGCTGTCACTTCGGTTCAATCGCGTCAGGACCAATCCGAGTGCGTAGTGGAGCACGGCACTACCGGGCGCCCGAGTCACACCCTCGCGCAACAGTCGTTCACCGTCGGCATCGCGCCCAACGCCGCGATAGAGGTCGGCAAGATTGACGTACGCCGGAACGAAGCGCGCGTCCAGACGAATCGCCGACTTGAGCTCGGTTTCGCCGCTTGTCATGTCTCCAAGCAGGGCGAGGAACGTCCCGAGGTTTGCGCGGCTTTCGGCACGATCGGCGTTCTGTCGCTGCGCGTCGATGAATTCGGCTGACGCCCGTTGAAACGCCGAGTACTGCTCGAGGCTCATGAGAGATGGTGGAATGCCCGCGAGCAGTCGTGCGGCGGCGATGCGCACGGTGCGTGTCGAATCGGCGAGCAGAGAACCGGCCAGCTGGACTCGCTGGGGCGGCGCCACTTGCTCGAGCGGCCTGAGCGCGGCGAGGCGAACGACGGGACTCGGATCGCGAACGCCCGTGGCGATGGCGGCAAACGCCTCCGGTGTCGACGCGCCGCTGAGCTCAGCGAGGGCAGTTGCTCGCGCGATCGCTGGCTGATTGTCGTCTCCTGCGAGGACGGCCAACAGCGACTGCGCGCCGGCGGCACCGGCGTCCGCCGAAGCGAACGACTGCGCGAAGCGTTGATACCCGTGTGGCTCGGGGCCATACCATACTCTTACCGAACGCGCCGCCCACCGTGCGTCGCGGTTCGTATGACAGTTTGTGCATGCGTTCGGTGTTCCGAGCGCGACGGAGAGGTCGGGACGCGGAATGCGAAGACTGTGGTCGTGGCGCGGATCGACGACCATGTAAGTGGTCGTCGGCATGTGGCAGGAGACGCAGGACGCGCCCGCGCTCGTTTGCGTGTGATGGTGGTGCGCTGGAGTATCGTATTTTGCCGGAAGGTGGCAACTCGCACAAAGCGCATTGCCCGACGCGCGCACCTTGCCAGTATGCGGATTGTGACAGTCGCTGCACGTCACGCCGTGGGCATACATGCGGCTCTGGAGGAACGAGCCCCAGGTGTAGACTTCGTCGCGCTGCTGTCCGTCCGGATAATACGCGGGGCGCGTCAATAACGCAGGTCGATAGTAGTCGAAGATCGGCTTCCCGGCTTCGTATCCGTCTGCGATCTGACTTCGACGCGAGTGACACTGGGCGCACGTCTCGATCTCATGGTCGGTCGCCCGGGGAGTCGACCGCGTCGCATTGCCTGAAGTGGCACTCACGTTCCAGGTGACGCCGTGCCGCTCAGTGAGACGTGCCATCAGACCGAGAGTCGAGTCGGAACGCGACCGCTTCGACGCCCAGGCTACGTGCCTCGAACCCGGACCATGACACGCCTCGCATCCGACGCTGATCTCGGCCCAACTCGTGTGGAACTGATTCGAGGCAGCGTCGTAGTTCTTGCGCAACGCCGTCGAGTGGCAGTCCGCACACATGTTGTTCCAGTTCTGGGCGGGCCGAGTCCAGTGCAGCTCATCGTCGCTGCGAATTTGCTCACGAGGATACAGGTGAAACCAGCGCTGGCCTCCCTGCTCCTTCGGACGTGTGTCCCACGCGATCGACAACGCTTGTACACGACCGTCGTCGAAGGCGACGAGATATTGTTGAAGGGGATCGACGCCGAAGGTGTACTTGATCTCGAAGTCACGGAGTCGTCCCTCGGGGCCATCGGTGCGGACGAAGAACTTCCCATCGCGGCGGAAGAAACGACTGGTCGTGCCGGCGTACGTGAACTGCGCGTCGTTGAAATCGCCTTTGACGCTTCGGTCGTTCGCTTCCGCCATTGCCGCCTGGTGCTGCGACCTTTGCCACTCGGTGAGCTGACGGTTGTGGCAGGTCCCGCACGTTTTCGCACCCACGTAGTGCGCCGCCGGTACGGTTTGCGATGTGTCTATGGTGGGTCGCACGCGCGCGAGCACGACACCGATCAGGCTCACGACGACAACGGCACTTCCGCCGATGACGAGCGGCAAGGTTCGTCGCGTGGGAGGCGTTGTGGTTCTCGGCGAGCTCCCGCTGTCTCGGAGACGACGTGGGCTCTTCTGCTTCTTGCTCGGCACGCCGTTGTGCTCCTCGAGTCACTCGTCGATCGTGACAGTCTGAGCAATCGCAGAGCTTGACGACATGGGACCTTCGGCTCACGTGCCGTCGAGCTTGTACGTGCTCGGCTGAGGACAACGCTGCCCATAGAACAATGCTCGTTGGACAGAAAACCGGTCGGGCAACGGCACTGAACGGATGACCAGCAACGGGTAGGCAACGGGACGCGTTTCGATTGGGGATCGAATAGCGAATCCCGCTCTGACGGCCCTGGGTTTACGAAGTCTCCGCGGCCGTCCCGGAAGTGTCCGCGGCCGTCTGCGTTTCTTCAGTTCCCGTTGTTCCGTCGTTCCGGCGTTCGTCGTCGTTCCGCTCTTCCGACTAGCCGGCGGATCAAGGCGATGACGTATTCCGAGGATAAGCAGTCTCTATCGTCTTTCTCACGTTTCCCTCCGCCTTGTCTGTACTCACGCACGAGTTCTGACTCGCCGGAAGCTGGACCGTCATTCCCAACAGTCCAGGCACCATTACCCGAACGGCGCTGGTGACCTGCGCGCCATTCGGGCGCGTCCGCACAGTGACCTCGATCGTCGTTTGGATGTTCGCGTAGGTGATCGTGTCGCCCGGGAACGCACACTTCACGAACTTCGCATTAGCGGTTCCTGACCGCACGCGCGTGGCAATCACGACTCCAGCCCGCATGTCGGTGGACGTGATCTCGAAACCGTCCGCCGTCAGCGACCTCTTCGCGAGACCGAGAATCTCGGCTCGATCGCTTGGCGTGTTGAATGCCGTCGGAACCGATTTCGGCGTCCCGGGATGAATACACGCCGCGGCCAAGAGAAGACTAGCCGCTTTCAACGCAAGCTGCTTCATGCTACATGATGTCTCGCATCAATCTCGCGAGCCACGAGAAAGGTCCATTGAACGACGGTATGAGCCGATCGATCTCGGCATCGTTCTCCACCCACGTCGTTCGCGCCATCAGATAGAACAAGTCCACGAGCCCCGCGGACGCCTGAAAGCCCGAGACGATGACGGACGCTTCGCCGTCGAGCATGAGACCGCGTGGATCGTGGTTCATGGAGCCAAGCGCGAGAAAGAAGCTGATGCGCTTGCGTTCGGTGTCGCTGAGCGAACGTTCGTACCCCTCGAGCAACATGTCCGTCGTTCGCACCTCGGCGCGGTCGGCCGGCGGGCTCTCCGACCCGATCGCTTCGGACAGACGCACGGTCTCTTCCGCTTGCATGCGCAACGCACGCGCCAGTGCATCTTCCCATCCGGGTTGACCGACTAACGCCGCAATCGCTCCAGGACGCGCGATGAATTGTGTTTTCTGATGCAACTGCGGCGCACGCGGCTTGTCGTCGACAGCAAGCGGAGGACGGCTCGCGTCCACTTCGCTCGCCGCCGTCGTCGCACGATCGAGGACGCCCAGCGCCTCCGCGTTGAACGGAATCACTTCGCGAATCCACGGCGCTCGCCGCAGACCTTCGCGCACCTCGTCGGTTCTCCCAGCGATATCGGTGGCCGGCGCCCGCGCCGCGTACACTCCGACACGAAGTCCGGTTCCCGGCGGATGCGGGCGCCGAGCGAGGTCGTCGCGCAGCACGATGAGACGATGCAAGACGTCTCGCTCGAGCAGGACAATCGGTTTTTGTGGATTCGGATTGTTCGCGAACGCCGGTCCGATGATGGCAACCGTGCTGCCGCGCGCGGCGGCGCCTGCGAGCATACCGACCCACGTCTGACTAATCCACAGCGGATCGGGAACGATGACCACGCTGCCCGGGGGCACCAGCGAGTAGAGCATCGCACGGGCGACAGACGCGTCTTTCTCTCCGAATCCGGCGTCGTTCTCGACCTGAAGCACGCGGGCAACGTCGCCGCGACGACCGTTCCGCGCGTCATCCATCCCGTCGGGCCGCGTCATTCGCAGCGGCACCGGGATCTGATCCTCGCGAAACCCGTTCGAGAGCAACGCCCGGCGCAATGCCGCGCGGGCCTCGAGCGCGGCCAGTCCGCGGATGCGCGCACCGCGGTCCTCCCACGTCACACTCGAGTAGTGTTCTCCGATCCCGATTCCTGTCACGAGCAATGCGCCGTCGTATGGTTTCGACTCGGTATAGTCGTACAGGACGATCTTGCGATGGTCGCGCATCACGTTGTCCGGCACGAACGGCCAACGCGGGGCAATTCGAATACTGCGAAACGAGAAATCGCTCGGCAGGATGATGTTCACGTGCACGCGCACCATCTGGCGAATCCAGCGATCGCCGCCGCGCGACGCCGCTGCGCGCTGCAGTCGCTTCGAGCTCGCGACGGCGGCGCGGAGCTCGGCGAGCCGATGGTCGAGGTGCGCGCGCTGCGTCACTTCATCGTCTCGCAGCGCGATGCGCGGGTGCAGCGGATCCTCGAGGACGTCCATCCAGAGACGCCCGTCTCGGCCGTGATAGTAATACGCGTCGAGAAGAATGATGTACTGCGGCAAGACTCCCGTGCTGTCGTACCGCTGAACGGCCTTGGTGAGCGCAGGCAGATATGCGTCGGTGGCGATCGTGTACGAGATGTCATCGAGATCGCCCGACGGACGCCGGCCGGTGAAGTCGTGCGTCCACAGGACGTGATACTTCTGCGCGGCGATGATCGACCGCGCGATCTCGAGCGGAAGGTCGGCCGTTCGCAGATACGCCAGCGAGTTGTCGTCGGTGAACGGATGACCCACGGCGCGAGCGATCAGGGAGTCCACCTCCGCTTGCTCGTCGTACTCGCTTGGCGCGAGCGCGAGCGTTGGCGGAAGCCACACGAGGCGCGAGTCGTTCCACTGATCTGCAATCTGGCGTTGAACGCCGGCGAGAATCTCCAGCCAACGATCGAACACAATCGCCGTGCGTCGACGTGCCGCCGGCGACACGCGTGAAGAATCGACGAGCCAGCGACCGAACGATTCACGTGCGTCGTCGAGCAAATCACTGATGCCCGATTGCTCTTTCACGCGACCGAACAATGCGTCGTACGGAAGAATCACACGATCGAGGATGACGGCGCGCGCGTGCGCGGCCACGCGCTGGGCGTTCGCCGAGTCGGTTCCGGCACGTCGGAACGCCGCGGCAATGCCGTCGAGGTACGCGGCCATCACGCCCTCGTAGCCACCGCCATGTGTGAGTTGCGCGCCCTCGTCGAGCGCCGCGCGATCGGCGTCGAAGTAGAAACTGTTATAGGCGCGAAGAACCCTGGCCGCGGTCTCCACTGTGGCCAACGCGTGTTCTATAGAATCGGAAAGCGGCTCGAAGCGTTGCGGGCGCGGCTTGCCGACGTCGACATCCGCCGTCGTTCGGATCGGGCGAGTGCGACCGGCGAACGGTTGAGCGACCGGAAAGCGGACGCCGAGTGCGAATGTTTGATCGCGCGTTGGGATCCAGTCGAGTCGAAGCATCGATCCGCGACCGAGTAGACCGCCGCGGCGAATCGCAGTCTCGAACGAAAAGATTGAAGCGAAGCTGTTTCCGTCCGGCCGCCAATCGACGCCCGCGCTCAAGCCAAACACGGGCGCGTTTGCGAAAAGTCTCAAGCTCCCGTTCGCTTGACCATTCCTGGCTTCGCCGACAAGCTCGGCCGATCCAGCCAGCAGGCCAGTGATCGGATTGAGAATCGGCCGACGAACGCCGATCGCAGCTCCGCCGCCGAACGACGCGTCGAAGTCACCGATACCGAACGGAGAGACATACGGAAGCCAGCGACGCGGTTGACCCATGGAGAACGGGACACGAGCGGCGGACGACTCGGCCGTTTGTGCGGCCGACCCAGCCGCGCCGAATGCGAGGAGGCCGATGGTTGCGAGAGCGAGACGATTCACACCGCTCACAAAATGAAAGAATCGAGCCCAGCGCCGACGCGTTGTAACAGTCTCTGCAAGCGCGAATGACAGGGCACGAATCACGCGTGCCGCGCGCGATTGTGACACACGATCCTACCAACCCGGAATTCCGCTTCGACGCGTCCATCTCGAGCGCAGTCGAGGCTGCCGAGCTGCCGCCGCAGCCCGAGGTTACAACTCCCAACGGTCCGCTCGACGAGCAACTTCTCGACCGAATGCATCGATATTGGCTCGCGGCCAACTATCTGACCGTCGGCCAGATCTACCTCCAGGAGAATCCGCTGCTTCGAGAACCGCTCGAGCAACGGCACATCAAGCCTCGACTGCTCGGACACTGGGGCACGTCGCCCGGCCAGAATCTCATCTACGTCCATCTCAATCGCGTGATCTTGGAGCGGGACGTGAGCGTGCTGTATCTGTCCGGCCCCGGCCACGGCGGTCCGGCCATCGTTGCGAACGTATATCTCGAGGGCACGTACTCCGAGGTGTATCCGGAGATCACGTGCGATATCGCTGGCCTCCGGCGGCTGTTTAGACAATTCTCAACGCCTGGCGGCATACCGAGTCACGTCAGTGTGCCGACGCCGGGGTCGATTCACGAGGGCGGCGAGCTCGGCTACGTTCTCGTCCACGCGTTCGGTGCGGCATTCGACAATCCTGATCTCGTCGTCGTCGCCGTCGTCGGTGACGGTGAAGCGGAGACCGGCCCGCTCGAGGGCTCGTGGAAGGGGACGAGTTTTCTCAATCCGGCGCGCGACGGAGCCGTGCTGCCAATCGTGCATCTGAACGGCTACAAGATCAGTGGACCGACTGTTTTCGCTCGAGGCGGCGCGCACGACGTGTGCGAGCTGCTCGAGGGGCACGGCTACGACGTATACGAGGTCGCCGGCGACGATCCGCCCAGTGTGCATCAGCAGCTTGCGGGGGTGTTGGATGCGTGCTTCGAGCGCATTCACGACATTCAAACGAAGGCGCGCGCCGCCGGTGCGCCGCACATCACGGATCGACCCTGGTGGCCCGCAATTGTGCTCCGCACACCAAAGGGCTGGACAGGTCCGGCAATCGTGAATGGAAAGCCCGTCGAAGGGACGTTCCGCGCCCACCAGGTTCCACTGCCCACGGCGCGCACAGACGCAGAGGAGCTCGCACAGCTCGAGGCGTGGATGCGGAGCTACTCGCCGGAGAAGTCATTCGATGACGATGGTCGGCTGCTGCCGGAGCTTGCCTCGCTCGCGCCGCGCGGCAATCGGCGCATGGGTGCGAATCCGCATGCGAACGGCGGCAACCTGCTCGTGCCACTCGAGCTTCCCGATTATCGAGAGTACGCCATCGACGTCCCCAAACCGGCGACGGTGTGGCACGAGTCGACCCGCCAACTCGGCCAGTTGATGCGCGACGTCTACATCCGCAATCGCGAAGCGGCCAACTTCCGCTTCTTCTGCCCCGACGAAACGAACTCCAATCGACTCTCGGCCGTATTCGAGGCCGAGAATCGTTGTTTGGTCGGATATCAGCTGGACATCGACGATCACATCGCGCCGGATGGTCGCGTGATGGAAGTGTTGAGCGAACACTTATGCGAGGGTTGGCTCGAGGGATATCTGCTGACGGGTCGCCACGGCCTCTTCGCGACGTACGAGTCGTTCGCGATGGTGTGCGCATCCATGGTGGTGCAGCATGGAAAGTGGCTTCAGGAGGCGGACAAACTGGCGTGGCGCGCGAAGGTCGCGTCGCTCAATATCCTGTTGACGTCGACGTGCTGGCGAAACGACCACAATGGCTTCAGTCATCAGGGACCAGGTCTCATCGACGTGATGTTGTCGAAGCCCGGCAGCGTGACGCGCGTCTATTTACCGCCCGATGCGAATTCCCTGCTCTCAGTGGCCGACCACTGTCTGCGCTCGCGCAACTACGTCAACGTGATCGTGATCGACAAACAACCACAGCTGCAGTGGATGTCGATGGACGTTGCGCGAGAGCACGCGGCGCAAGGCGCCGGCACGTGGGAGTGGGCGAGTAACAGCGGCTCCGACGAGCCGGACGTCGTGCTCGCGTGCGCGGGTGACAGCGCGACGCTCGAGACTGTGGCAGCCGCACACCTGCTGCGCGAGCTCGTGCCCGACGTGCGCGTGCGCGTCGTGAACATCGTCGACCTCATGACGTTGTTCGCGCCGTCGATTCACCCACATGGAATGGACGACAAACGATT
>Ga0126377_10000421_pt1 | contig 25495 bp, 28 predicted proteins | sample PanSoiMetPlot_22_FD_92647 | JGI IMG/M metagenome (GOLD analysis project Ga0126377, IMG submission 92647) | Tropical forest soil microbial communities from Panama - MetaG Plot_22 | ecosystem: Environmental > Terrestrial > Soil > Tropical forest > Bulk soil | place: Panama | collected 2016-02-17 | reverse complement strand
GCCTTGTAGCCTTCCGGATCGCTCACATCGATGTGCGGAATCCAATAGCCCTTTGGCATCTCGAGCTCCCATCAGGACGTCGCAGCGCTGATTTCGGCAATAATTGCATCGGCGGCCGCCTTCGGATCGGGCGCCGCGATGATCGGCCGACCGACGACGAGATGATCCGCGCCGGCGGCGATTGCGGCGGCCGGCGTCATGATGCGCTTCTGATCGCCGGCCGCGGCGCCCGCCGGCCGGATGCCTGGGGTGACCAGAATCATGCTGGCGCCGAGGTCAGAGCGCAGCATCGCCGCCTCTTCGCCAGAGCACACCAGCCCGTCTATCCCCACGTCCCGCGCCTGCGCCGCGCGCTCGCCGACGAGCTCTGACACCGTGAAATCATAGCCGGCCGCGGCGAGATCGGCGTCGCCATAGGAGGTGAGGACGGTGACCGCGAGAAGGCGCAGACTCGACCCTTTGCGTGCGTCGACTGCCGCATGCATGGTTTGAGGATAGGCGTGCACCGAGAGAAACGATGCGCCGAGCCGCGCAACGCCTTCGACGCCCCGGGCGACGGTATTACCGATGTCGTGCAGCTTGAGATCGAGGAAGATGCGCTTGCCGGCGCCGGCCAGCACGCGTGCGAAGTCGATCCCCCCCGCAAAAGCAAGTTGATAACCGATCTTGTAGAACGAGACAGTTTCGCCGAGCCGTGCGACCAATGCCTCCGCCTCGGCGATCGAAGACACGTCGAGGGCCACGATCAACCGCTCGCGCGGGTCAAGCTTCACGGCCGATCTCCTTCAGCGTTCGGCGTCATGCCAGAAGCTTCGCCGTGTCGACGAGCTTGCGTATGACAAGCTTGAGCTGACCGGCGGCGCGCGCATCCTTGAGGCCATCCCTCTCGTCGAAAGCCTGCTCGGCATTCGGCACGGTCACCTGCTCGGCGATGACCAGCGCCCGACAGCCCACCGCCAAAACCTGGCGCAGCGCCAGCAGCGAATGCGTCGCGCCGGAACGCCCCGGCGAGGCACCGCCCAGCGCGAAGACGCGGTTTTGATACGCGGCGAGTGGTGGCTCGCCGGCCTCGCGCACGGCCGAAATCCAATCGATCGTATTCTTGATCAAGGGCGTGATCGAGGCGTTGTATTCCGGACTGGCGATGAATACGCCTTGGTGCGCCGACATGAGCTGCTTGAGCTTGACGGCATTAGGCGGCGGCCCGGCCGTCTCGGCGCTGTCGGCATCATAGATCGGCAGCGGATAATCAAAGAGCGAAATGCAGGTGACGTCGGCGTCGGCCAGCATCAGTTCTTTGGTCGCGAGCGCGGCGAGCCGCACGTTGTAGGACTTCGCCCGCAGGGAGCCAGGAATGACCAGGATTTTCGGGGCCGCCATGACAGACGCACGAGAGTTGACACGGCATCATACGCACAACTTTCATTGTCTGTCGTCTATCGTCAGTTCCTACGATAAACCCACACCCGTGCCGGCGGAATATTCATCCACACCCGTTCTGATGCTTCCACGCTCACGCGATCGAGCCGCTTGGGAATTGGGGCAACCGCGTTGTAGGTGAACTGAACGAAGGGAGCGCCCGGCGACATGAGGGCGAAAGCTTCGAACAGAAGCCGCAGGCGTATTCGTAAGGGCTTGGTGAAGAGCGGCAATCCCGAGACCACCCCGACGGCCGGTTGCTTCAAGACGTCGCGCAGCAGTGGCTTGAGAGCATAGGCATCGCCCTGCACAATCATGGCGGCCGGGTAGCGCGCGCGCAACAGCCGGCAGAAGATCGGATCGAATTCGACAAGCACGAGCCGCGACGAATCGATCCCTTGCCCGAGCAGCGCCTCGGTCACCGGGCCGGTGCCGGGACCAAGCTCGACGATCGGACCCGGCGGGCTTGCATCGATATAGGCCGCCATGGTGCGCGCGAGCGCCCGGCCCGAGGGCGTCACCGCGCCGGTGGTCAGCGGCTTCTCAATCCAGGATCGGATGAAGCGCACCTCGTCGTCGAGGCGAATTCCGTTCTTTTGCTCGAAGCGGCGAATGCGCGTTTCCATCTTCTTCCTTTGCGTGTCGAGCTTCTGCTCGAATTTTTTCTTGTGACTCTCGAACTGCTGCTCGATTTTTCTTTCGAGCGCGCCCTTTCTCTGCTCGAACAGCTGAATCTGCCGCCCGATCCTCCGCTCCAGGGCGCCCTTTCTCAATTCGAAAAGGCGCTTCTGTTTTTCGAGCTTCTGCTCGAGGAGTTGCAGGGAGGGGAGCGGCATATGGAGTTGACACTACGGAATAACAACCAATTTGCAATCAAACCGGTAAAGGGCAGGCGTGGTCAAGCGGCATCTGCCTCAAGCCGCACCGGAACGACTCAAGAACTCCTTGACCCTGCCGAAGAATCCCGCCGTCTCCGGCTGCGTCTCCTGAGATGATAAGCGCTCGAATTCGGTCAGCAATTCGCGCTGTCGCTTGCTGAGCTTTTGCGGCGTCTCGACCAGCACCTGAATGTACATGTCGCCAAATTGCTTGGAACGCAGCGCCGGCATCCCCTTGCCTTGGAGACGAAAGCGTCGCCCCGATTGGCTGCCTTCCGGCACTTTTACCCGGCTGTGGTTGCCATCGATGGTCGGCACCTCGATCTCGCCACCCAGCGCGGCAAGCACCATTGAGATCGGCACCCGACAATGCAGATCTGCGCCCTCACGCTGGAAGAATGCATGTGCGCTGATGGCGAGAAAAATATACAGGTCGCCGGCTGGTCCACCGCGCACGCCCGCCTCACCTTCGCCGGCAAGCCTGATACGGGTGCCGTCCTCGACCCCTGCGGGAATATTGATCGAAAGCGCCCGCTCGCGCGTCACTCGCCCAGAGCCGGAACAGGAGGGACATGGGTTGTCGATCACTTGACCGCGACCCTGGCAGGCCGGACAGGTCCGCTCCAGGGTAAAAAATCCCTGGGCATGACGGATGCGTCCCTGACCGCCGCAAGTCGGACAAGGTTTGGGTCGCGTGCCGGCCTTGGCACCCGACCCCGAGCACGCCTCGCAAGTCACCGAGGTCGGGATGCGCACCTGGGCATTCTTGCCGGAATAGGCTTCCTCGAGCGTGATCTCCATGTTGTAGCGCAGATCGGCACCGCGCTCGCGCCCGCCGCCGCGCCCACGTCGGCCGCCGCCCATGCCGAACAGGTCGTCGAAGATATCCGCGAAGGCGGACGCGACATCGCCAAAGCCGCCAGCGGCACCGGGACCGGCATGTTCAAACGCGGCATGACCAAAGCGATCATAAGCAGCGCGCTTGTCCGGATCCTTGAGGATTTCGTAGGCTTCGTTGATCTCTTTGAAGCGAACTTCAGAACTCTTATCGCCCGGATTGCGGTCGGGATGCCACTTCATCGCGAGCTTGCGAAAGGCGGCTTTCAGTTCAGTTTCGTGCGCCGTGCGCTCGACCCCCAGAACGTCGTAATAGCAGCGCTTCGCCATGCCTGCGTCCACCCCCGTCATTTCTGCCGTGGAATCATCGCCGAATCTTACCCGGTCAGTCATGGTGCTTCAAAAAATATGCACCCCGAGGGTTTCGGCCCCCGGGGTCCTAATTGCAATCGAAATGGCATGGCCGGCGCCTCGCCGACGTCAAGCCGACTTTTTGTTCTTCTTGTCGTCGTCGACCTCGGTGAACTCCGCATCGACGACATCCTCAGCCTTGCTGGAGCCATCCCCGCCGGGAGCGGCGCCGCCGGGCTCGCCCGCCGCTGCAGCACCCTCCTGAGCCTGCTTGTACATAGCCTCGCCAAGCTTCATCGAGGCTTGCGCGAGCGCATTGGTCTTGGCGGTGATCGCCACGGCATCGCTGCCCTTGAGCGCCTCCTTGAGATCAGCGATCGCGTTCTCGATCGCCCGCCGATCACCCTCGCCGACCTTGGAGCCGTGTTCGGTGAGCGCCCTCTCCGTCGAATGGACGAGAGCCTCGGCGTGGTTTTTGGCCTCGACCTCGGCTTTGCGCTTCTTGTCTTCCTCCGCGTGCGATTCGGCGTCCTTGACCATGCGCTGGATGTCGGCCTCGGACAGACCGCCCGACGCTTGGATGCGGATTTGCTGCTCCTTGCCCGTCCCCTTGTCCTTGGCGTGCACGTTGACGATGCCATTGGCATCGATGTCGAACGTCACCTCGACTTGCGGCACGCCGCGCGGCGCAGGCGGTATTCCGACAAGATCGAATTGGCCGAGCAGCTTGTTGTCGGACGCCATCTCGCGCTCGCCCTGGAAGACACGGATGGTCACCGCATTTTGGTTGTCCTCGGCGGTCGAGAACACCTGGCTCTTCTTGGTCGGGATGGTGGTATTGCGGTCGATGAGCCGCGTGAACACTCCACCAAGCGTCTCGATGCCGAGCGAGAGCGGCGTGACGTCGAGCAGGAGCACGTCCTTGACGTCGCCCTGCAGCACTCCGGCCTGGATCGCAGCGCCGACCGCCACGACCTCGTCGGGATTGACGCCTTTGTGCGGCTCCTTGCCGAATAACTGCTTAACGACCTCCTGCACCTTCGGCATGCGCGTCATGCCGCCGACCAGGACGACCTCGTTGATCTCCGCCGCGGATACACCGGCATCCTTGAGCGCCAGCCGGCATGGCTCGACCGTCTTCTGCACGAGATCATCCACCAGCGCCTCGAATTTCGCGCGGGTGAGTTTCATCGTCATGTGCTTCGGACCGGCCGCGTCGGCAGTGATAAACGGCAGGTTGATCTCAGTCTGCGTCGTCGAGGAGAGCTCGATCTTGGCCTTCTCCGCGGCCTCCTTGAGCCGCTGCAACGCGAGCTTGTCGCGACGCAGGTCGATGCCTTGCTCCTTCTGGAATTCGTCGGCGAGATAATTGACCAGACGCATGTCGAAGTCTTCGCCGCCGAGGAAGGTGTCGCCATTGGTCGACTTCACCTCGAACACGCCGTCGCCGATTTCCAGAATCGAAATGTCGAAAGTGCCCCCGCCCAGATCGTAAACCGCAATGGTCCCGGTCTTTTGTTTGTCGAGCCCGTAAGACAGCGAGGCCGCGGTCGGCTCGTTGATGATGCGCAATACCTCGAGACCGGCGATGCGGCCGGCATCCTTGGTGGCCTGACGCTGGGCGTCGTTGAAATAGGCAGGTACGGTGATAACGGCCTGCTCGACCTTCTGGCCGAGATAAGCCTCGGCCGTCTCCTTCATCTTCTGCAGGACGAAGGCTGAGATTTGCGAGGGCGAATAGGTCTTGCCTTCGATCTCGACCCAAGCATCACCGTTCGAAGCCCGCACGATCTTGTAGGGAACGAGCTTCTTATCCTTCTCCACCATCGGATCGTCGTAGCGCCGGCCGATCAGGCGCTTGACCGCAAAGATTGTACGCTCCGGATTGGTGACGGCCTGCCGCTTGGCCGGCTGTCCGACCAGCCGTTCGCCGTCGTCGGTGAATGCCACAATAGAGGGCGTCGTGCGCATGCCCTCGGCATTTTCGATGACTTTCGGCGTCTTGCCTTCCATCACGGCGACGCACGAATTGGTGGTGCCGAGGTCGATCCCGATGACCTTGCCCATGTCTGGCTTCCTCTTCTCTACGGCAGGTCGGCCGGGTCCTTTCGGCACCCGAATAGGAGAGTCCGCGACACCCGCGGCGCCCCCTCATCCGACCCCCTAAAAACACACATCGATGCCGCCGCCAGCGGCACTTGGCTCATATAGGAGGGCGGGTTTAGCTCGCAAGCCATACGACCGCGGATTCGGGGCCTGCGAGGCGGCTGGTGCGCGGTCCACAAAGTCAAATGGGCGCCCACGGCCATTTGACAACATGCAAGGACAAGCGACGATGACCCGATGACCGGCCCCCGCCCGCTGTCCGGCTTCCGCATCGTGCCAGCCTATCTCGACCGGCCCGCCCAAGAGACATTATTGGCCGCGCTAAGCACCGTGCTCGCCGGCGCGCCGCTTTATACTCCGCGCATGCCCAAGACCGGTCAGCCGCTCTCCGTGCGCATGACCAATTGCGGGCCACTCGGCTGGGTCACCGATGAATCCGGCTACCGCTATCAACCGCTGCACCCAGAGACGGGCAAACCATGGCCCACGATGCCGGACATTCTGATCGATGCCTGGAAAGCGCTCGCGCGCTATCCCCATTCCCCCGAAAGTTGTCTCATTAACTGTTATCATTCCGCAGCGAAGATGGGACTGCATCAGGATCGTGACGAGCGCGATTTTGCGGCGCCCGTCGTCTCGCTTTCGCTCGGCGACACCTGTCTCTTTCGAATAGGCGGAACGAAACGCGGCGATCCGACCCGTATCGTGAACCTCGCCTCCGGCGATGCCGTCGTGCTCGGCGGTCAGGCGCGTCTGGCCTTCCACGGCGTCGACCGCATCTTGCCGGGCACGTCGACGCTCTTGCCGCAAGGCGGGCGGATCAACCTTACGCTTCGGCGCGTAACGCCACCCGCGCCGGGGAACAATCGCTAGTTCATCATAGGTGGACACTGGGCATCGCAGGATCGCCAATTGAGATTGAGCGTCCCGGCATCCATATCTTCGGCCACTCGATCGCGGTACTATAACGAGATGATTGCGAGTTTCCTTATCCTGCTCGTGCTCGCGTTCGGCGTGGCACCTGCGGCCGCGGGCGAGGCGGCTTATCCACCTGGCTCGCGCATCGGCCTCGCGCCACCACCTGGTATGGTGACGAGCAAAAGCTTCTTCGGCTACGAGGATCCGGACAACAACGCCGCCATCGTCTTGCTCGCACTGCCTCCCCAGGCTTACGCGGATCTGAACAAGTCCGTCACCGCCGACGCGCTCAAACGACAAGGCTTGACGTTCGAGACGCGCGAGGCCTTGCCGCTTTCCACCGGCAAGGCGTTTCTGGTTCTGGGACACCACGAGATCGACAAAATCAAAATCCGCAAATGGATCCTGGTGGCCGCCTCGTCCGCCCTGACGGCGCTGGTCACCGTGCAGATTCCGGAACCGGCCCATTCCGCTTATCCCGACGCTGCGATCCGCGCAGCACTGGCGACACTGGCCATTCGCCCCACCGTTCCGGTCGACGAACAGCTGAGTTTGCTGCCGTTCCAGGTTGGCGACCTCGCCGGCTTTCACGTCGGCGGGATCGTTCCAGGACGCGCAGTGATGTTAGGCGATGCCGCGCTTGACGCACCGGGTTCGCTCGCGGCGGCGATGGAGCCTCGCATTTTCATTGCCATTTCGCCAGGCGGCCCGGCGCAATCCGGCGACCGCGACACCTTCGCACGCGACGCCTTCGCCACCGTTCCTAACCTGCGGGATACCCGCATCACTGCGTCCGAACCGTTGCGGATCGGCGGCCAGCAGGGACACCAAATCTTCGCTACTGCGAAAGATCCAAGCGGCGCCGCCGCGTTGACGGTCGTGCAATGGCTGCGTTTCGGCGGCGGAGCCTATTTGCAAATGATCGGCGTCGCGCGAACGGAGGCTTGGAAAGAGGCCTATCCTCGTTTCCGCTCTGTGCGTGATGGCATTGAAGCGCGCTGAGTGATTCCTCTGCCACTCGACGAGCCTTGAATCAGTGAGAACCTGGCGGTTCCTCGGAAGATATGCCGGCGTTGTCGTTGGCCGGCGTTTCCATCGAAGCTCTGGGTCCCCCTTTGGCGACCGCGACCAGCGCGGGTCGCAAGACGCGCTCACCGATCATGTAGCCGGGCTGTATCACCTGCGCTACGGTCCCCGCGGGGCGCGAGGGATCGGATACCTCGTACATGGCCTGATGGGTGTTTGGATCGAATTTCTCGTCCAGCGGCTCGAATTTTTTTACTCCGTGCTTCTCCAGCACCTTCAGAAGTTCGCGCTCAGTGAGCTCGACGCCGTCGAGTAGGGCCTTGGTGGCGGCATCGGCTTTCTCCCGCAGCTCCGCGTCGAGGGCCCCGAGCGCGCGCTCCATATTGTCCGCGACCGCCAGAATGTCGCGAGCGAAGGCGGCGATGCCATAATCACGGGCGTCAGCGACTTGGCGCTCGGTTCGCTTGCGCAGATTTTCCATCTCCGCCAGCGAACGCAAAAGTTTGTCTCTGTAATCGGCGGCCTCCCGGGCAAGCGCGACCATCCGGTCCTCTTTCGCATCGGCCGGCCTCTCATCGGCCAGAGAGTTGGGCGCGGCCTGATCGGCACCTTGATTATTCTGATCGGTCGCGGTGCCCGACGCGCGAACTGTCGTATCCGGCATTGTTGTGTTCCCACTTAACAATTCGGCTCGCCCCCGATATCAGGGTTGAGGGCCCAAAAATCAAGCCGCAACCGTCGTTTGTTGGCATCAGCCGCCGATGAGCTTACTCACCACCTTGGCAGTGTAATCCACCATCGGAATAACCCGCGCATAATTGAGCCGCGTCGGGCCGATGACGCCCAGCACGCCGACGATGCGGCCGGCGCCGTCGCGATAGGGCGCAACGATGGTGGAGGAGCCCGAAAGCGAGAACAGCTTGTTCTCCGAGCCGATGAAGATACGTGCGCCTTCGGCGCGCTCGGCGCGGCCGAGGAGATCGATCACACCCCGCTTCGTTTCGAGATCGTCAAACAGAAGCCGCACCCGCTCGAGGTCCTCAACCGCTTTGAGATCGTCGAGCAAGTGAGCCGCGCCACGGACGATCAGCTTACGTTCGTCGGATTCTCCGCCCGACCAGCTGGCGAGACCGGCAGCGACTATTTTCTGGGTGAGCTGGTCGAGTTCCGCCTGGGCAGCCGCGAGCGCTTTCTCCAATTCGACCTTGGCTCCGGCCAGTGTAAAGCCGCGCACACGCGCATTGAGGAAGTTCGCGGCTTCGGTAAGAGAAGCTGCGGGCAGCCCCATCGGGACGTTGATGACGCGATTCTCAACCTGCCCATCCTCTCCGACCAAGACGACTAATGCGCGCTCAGGCTCGAGTCGCACGAATTCGATGTGCTTCAATCTCACGTTCGATTTGGCTGTCAGGACTACTCCCGCTGCGCGCGTGAGGTCCGACAACATGCTCGACGCTTCGTTGAGGACGGCGTCCATGGATTTGCCGGCGGCCGCGACTTTGGCCTCAATCTCGCGCCGATCGGATTCGGCAAGATCCCCGATCTCCATCAATGCATCGACGAAGAAGCGCAAGCCGAGTTCGGTCGGCAAGCGCCCAGCCGACGTATGCGGCGCATAAATGAGGCCGAGCTGTTCCAGGTCCGACATCACGTTGCGCACGGAGGCAGGCGAGAGCGGGGTGGTGATCAAGCGCGAGATGTTGCGCGAGCCTACAGGCTCACCAGTGGCAAGATAACTCTCGACGATTTGTCGAAATATATCGCGCGAGCGCTCGTTGAGCTGGACCAGGCTCACCTGTGTGGCGCCGATGGGGACGTCGTGGGACAACGCTCTCTCCGTTCAAGCGACAGAATTGTCCATTCCGGCTGGGCAGTGCAAGTCTTACAGCCTTTGCCCAGTCGCCCATCGCTGCTAGCTTGCCGCAGTGCGACTACGGAGCCGCAGGGAGATCGAGGATGAAACGGGCATGCAAGGTTATGGTGGGCATGGCCACCATCGCGGGTCTCCTCTCGACATATACCGGCTCGCACGGGCAGACCGTGATCAACGAATGGGCCACGGCCAAATTTCCTGCACCGCCCGCACTCAAACCGGCGACGATCGCTCCGAATGAGACGGCGCTGCTGGTCATGGATTTCACCAAGAAAACCTGCACGAACGAACGCCGACCGCGCTGCGCCCGCTCCGTGGCAAAGGTTCGCAATCTGTTGACGCAAGCACGCAGCAAGGGCGCTTTCATCGTCTATAGCGTCGCAGTGCCGGGGTCGGTCCCCGCCGACATTCTCTTGGAGCTTACGCCCGCGGCGGGAGAGCCGGTGCTGCCGCCATTGGGGCCGGACAAGTTCATTGCCAGCGATCTCGAAAAGATCCTCACGGACAAAGGCATCAAGACCGTCGTGGCCATGGGTACGCAGGCGCAGACCTCGGTGCTGCATACCGCCGGCGCGGCCGCGCTGCGAGGATTCAAGGTGATCGTGCCAGTGGACGGAATGTCTGCCGACGAAGTGTTCCCCGAGCTCTACACCGCCTGGCACCTCGCGACCGCAGCACGCATCAGCCCGCAGGTGACCTTGACCAAGTTCGACCTCATCGGCTTTTGAACCGCAGGCGTCCGGTTGATCTTTACCGACGCAGGTATGCGACGACAGAGCGCCGACGAATGAGTTCCGCAGCGCTCCGCTCGCCTCTTGTCGCTCAGAGTGCTCGCCCCTAAAAGTTTGCTCCGTAAGCAGGAGACCCGCATGCGACCGAGCCGCCGACAGCCCGACGAGCTGCGCACGGTCTCGCTCGAGCGCGGCGTGGTGAAATACGCCGAGGGTTCCTGCTTCGTGAAGTTCGGCGACACGCACGTGCTGGTCACCGCGACACTCGAGGACCGACTGCCGCCTTGGCTCAAAGGGCAGGCGCGCGGCTGGGTCACCGCCGAATATGGCATGTTGCCGCGCGCCACCTCGGAGCGCACGCGTCGCGAAGCCTCGGCCGGCAAGCAGAGTGGCCGCACCATCGAAATCCAGCGGCTGATCGGGCGCAGTCTACGCGCGGTACTGGACCTTCCCGCGTTGGGAGAGCGTCAAATCACGATTGACTGCGACGTGATCCAAGCCGACGGCGGAACCCGCACGGCGGCCATTACCGGCGCCTGGGTCGCACTCCATGATTGCCTGAACTGGATGAAGACGCGACAGATGGTGACCGCGGAGCCGCTACGCGACCATGTCGCCGCCATCTCCTGCGGCATCTGCCAGGGCACACCAGTGCTCGATCTGGATTACGCAGAAGATTCGGAGGCCGACACAGACGCCAATTTCGTAATCACGGGCGCCGGGCGCATCGTCGAGGTGCAGGCAACGGCGGAGAAAATTCCCTTCAGCGAGGAACAGTTCCTCAATCTACTTGGGCTCGCGAAGAAGGGCGTGATGAAACTCGTCGACCTGCAGAAACTGGCGGTGATGTGATCGCGCATCTCGCGAGGTCGAGCATGAGCTCAAAAGGCGTGGCTCATCGACAGATTGCCGGGCGCCTGGTGATCGCCACGCACAATCCGGGCAAGCTCAAGGAGATGCACGAGCTTCTCATGCCGTTCGGAGTCGATGCCGTATCCGCGGCCGAGCTCGGCTTGGACGAGCCGGCGGAGAGCGGTGCCACGTTCGAGGCGAATGCCCGCATCAAGGCATGCTCTGCCGCAGCGTCCTCGGGTCTACCTGCGTTCGCGGATGATTCCGGACTGGCCGTCGACGCGCTCGGCGGCGAGCCAGGCATCTACTCGGCGCGCTGGGCGGGTCCCGAAAAGGACTTCCGGCGCGCCATGCAGGCGGTGGAAGACAGATTGCGCGAGCGCGGCGCGCAGGCGCCTGGCCAACGCAAGGCTCAGTTCGTCTGCGCGCTCTGTCTCGCTTGGCCCGACGGACACGTGGAAGCGTTTGCCGCTGCGGTGCACGGCACCCTCGTGTGGCCCCCGCGCGGCGATAAGGGTTTCGGCTACGACCCCCTGTTTTTGCCTGATGGCCATGCTCGCACTTTCGGCGAAATGACGAACGCGGAGAAGCATGGGCTGCCGCCCGCGGGCAAAGGGCTCTCGCACCGGGCACGCGCGTTCCTGAAGCTCGCGGAGGCTTGTCTTGCAAAGCGGTGATCGGCAGGAGCCCGCGTTCGGCGTCTACGTCCACTGGCCGTTCTGCCTGTCGAAGTGCCCGTATTGCGACTTCAACAGCCATGTATCGCACGTCCCGGTTGACGAGGCACGCTTCGCGCGCGCGCTGGCCGCCGAGGTCGCGACGATCGCGGCGCGCATAGGCGGACGAACCGTATCGACCATCTTCTTCGGCGGCGGCACGCCGTCGCTGATGCAGCCCGCGACCGTCGGTTCAATCCTCGAGGCGATCGCGCGCCACTGGTCGATAGCGCCGGATGTCGAAGTGACGCTCGAAGCCAATCCCACCAGCGTCGAAGCGACGCGCTTTCGCGGCTTTCGCTCCGCCGGCATCAATCGCGTCTCGCTCGGCGTGCAGGCGCTGGACGATGCCGCGTTGAAAACGCTCGGGCGGCTGCACTCGGCGCAGGAGGCGCTCCAAGCGGTCGCGTTGGCGCGCTCCATTTTCGAGCGCTTCTCCTTCGATCTGATCTACGCGCGGCCGGGCCAAACCCCGCAGGCGTGGGCGGCCGAGCTCAAATGCGCGCTCGGGCAGGCCGGAGAGCATCTGTCGCTTTATCAACTCACCATCGAGCAGAACACGCCGTTTGCCGTCCTGCATGGAGCTGGCAAGCTCGTCCTGCCGGACGACAAGAAGGCCCGCGCACTCTACGACACGACACAGACGGTCTGTGCAGGCGCGGGGCTTCCCGCCTACGAGATCTCCAACCACGCACGGCCAGGCGCCGAGTGCCGGCACAATCTCATTTACTGGCGCGCGCAGGAATATGCCGGCATCGGACCGGGCGCGCACGGCCGGCTCGAGATCGCGGCCGAGCGCCGCGCCACGGCGACCGAGAGGGAGCCGAGAAGTTGGCTCGCGCGGGTTGAGGCGCTCGGACACGGTGTGGTGAGCGATGAACCCCTCACGCGAGAGCAGGTCGCGGACGAGTTTCTGCTGATGGGACTGCGGCTGGCTGAGGGCATCGACGCTGCGAGCTACGCGCGTCTTGCAGGGCGGCCGCTCGATGCGCGGCGCCTGGCGCTGCTCCAGGAGCGGGGCGCGGTGGAGACAACGCCAAGCGGGAGGCTGCGTCTGACGCTCGCCGGCTTTCCCGTGCTCGACGCCGTGGTCGCTGATCTCGCCGCGTGAGAGACCTCAAGTCGCCGAGCCGCCGAAACCTTTAGGCGGTGGGCTGATGACCTGCCCACCCGTCGGCGAGACCCGCAACACCGCAAGACCCCGCTGGTTGCTGCCGTCGGGCCGGAAGCGAAACAGCCCGTCGATACCGGTGAAGCCCGAGGAGTTGGTCAGAACGCTATCCGAGAAGCGCTGGCTGCCCTGAGTCTTGACGAGCGCCGCAACAAGGGCGACGGCATCGTAGGCAAGCGAGGCCGTGCGTACAGGGTCTCTGCCGTATCTACCGCGGTACCGGGCCGAAAAATTGCGAAAACCGGTCGAATCCGGCCCCGCGTACCAAGCACCGTCGAGCAGGGGATTGGAGAAGATTTGCGCGTCTTCCCATAAGCCCGTGCCGAGCAGCTGCACGCGTTTAGTGTCGATGCCGTTCGCAGTCAGCGTCTGCACTATGGTAGGCACCGCATCCACGCCGTCCGGGATGAAGATGGCATCCGCGTGGCTGGCCGCCTGCGCGACGTTGCGCACCGGAGCTTGCATCTGCGTGCGGTCGAGCGGGTAACGCTCGAGCGCGATCACGCGGCCGCCACTGCGCGCCACCGCCTGTTTGAAGGCCGCTTCCGTCACGCTGCCATAGGCATTGTCCGGAACGAGCGCCGCGAAGGACCGCCGGCCTTGGCTCGCCGCATAGCTCACGATGCGCTCGACGTCGGACTCCGGCAGAAAGCTCAGGAGATAGACGCCGCGCGCGGCGGCATTGGTATCCGTCGAGAACGCGATCACCGGCACGCTGCGGGCGCGTGCGGCGCGTGCAACCGGAGCGACCGTAAGCGCAAACAGCGGCCCCAGAATGATCTCCGCTCCTTCATCGAGCGCCTGCTGCGCCGCCTGCTGGGCGCCCGGCACGCTGCCCGCGTCGTCCTTCACCAACAACTGGAGATCGGGATTGTTGAACTCCGCGAGCGCCATCTCCGCTGCGTTGCGCATGGATTGCGCGGCGACTCCCGCATTGCCGCTTGCCGATAACGGCACGATCAGGGCGGCCTTGACCGCGCCTTCGCCGATATGGGTGGTAGGCTGCGAGGGCGCGCCTGATGGGGAAGCCAGATCGGGAAGACTTCCCGAGCAGCCCGCCAGCAAGAGGATCGATGCGAGCGCGGCAAGCCCCGGAGAAGCAGTCTGTGCAGACCACGGTCGCCAGGCCTGCAGTCCCGCGGACATGGGAAGCGGTCTCCTCGACCCGGACGTGAGATTGTCCATGCCAGTCCAGGCCGGCAATCGGGCATTTTGTCGATGACTGGTTAACCAAATGAAAAGGATAACGATTTTTTACGCCGGCCATGACGGGGCAAGGCCGTGCCATTACAGTAAGGCGCATGAGGACGACCGCGCCCGCCATCGCCGCACGCGCGCTCCGTGAGCGCGCCAGGGGGCAGTACCTTCTGGATGGCCGCACCACGCTGGTGCCGCCGTTGACGGGCGGTCTCTATCTGGTCGCCACTCCCATCGGCAATCTGCGCGACATCACGGTGCGGGCGCTGGAGGTCCTTGCCGCTGTCGATCTGATTGCTTGCGAAGATACCCGCGTCACCCGGAAACTTCTCGACCGCTATGGCATTGCAACCCCGCTGACGTCCTATCACGAACACAATGCCGCGCAGGCGCGTCCCAAGCTGCTCGCACGCCTTGCCGACGGCGCCGCGATCGCGCTCGTCTCGGACGCCGGAACTCCGCTCGTGTCGGATCCAGGCTATAAGCTCGTACGCGAAGCGGAAGCGGCGGGGGCGAACCTAACGGCAGTGCCGGGAGCATCCGCGGTACTCGCTGCGCTCACGGTGAGCGGGCTTCCCACCGACCGGTTCTTGTTCGAGGGATTCTTGCCGGCAAAGGAAGCAGCACGGCGCGCCCGCATTGCTGAGCTCGAGCGCATTCCAGCAACGCTCGTTCTGTTCGAGAGCGGGGCACGCGTTGCAGCCTCACTCGCCGACCTCGCCGCCGGTCTCGGTCCGCGCGAGGCTGCGCTGTGCCGCGAACTCACCAAACTTTATGAAGAGGTCCAGCGCGGCGATCTCGCGACGCTTGCAGACGAAGCTGCAAAAGTAGGCGAGCCGCGCGGCGAGATGGTGATCGTCGTGGCGCCGCCCGATCGCGAGGAGGAAGTGACCGCGGCCGATCTTGAGGCGCTGCTCCGCCAAGCGCTCAACCGTTTGTCGGTCAAAGATGCGGTGGCCGAAATTGCCGCCGTCAGTGGCGCGCCGCGCCGGGAAGTCTATCGACGCGCGATCGCACTGAGCAAGGAGCGTAGCGATGCCCGATGAGAGGTTGCGCGCAGCGCCGATCCAAGTTCCGCGTCTCGAGGGTCAGATCGCGTTTCGGACCGGCATTTCAGCCGAAAGCCGAGCGGCGGCGTTTCTCATCGCCAAGGGCTTTCGCATCCTGGCGCGGCGTTGGAAGAGCCCGGTCGGCGAAATCGATATCATCGCGCGACGCCGAAGCTTGTTGATATTTGTCGAGGTCAAAGCGCGCGAGCGACTGGACGATGCGCCCTGGTCGGTCACCGATCGCCAGCGTTTGCGCATTGTCGCCGCTGCCGAGGCTTGGCTCACGCGATATCCCGATGATCGCATCCGCGATATGCGCTTCGATGCCGTCCTGGTAGCGCCGGGCCGGATTCCGCGTCATATCCCCTCGGCTTTTGATGTCGGCGGCTGATGCGATCGCGTGGCAGCTTACGTTAGCGAAGTATTTTCGGGCCAACGATGAGTCTGAGCATTGCGGTGCAGATGGACCCGATCGAGCGGATCAACATCCGCGGCGATTCCACATTTGCGCTGCTGCTGGAAGCGCAAAAACGCGGCCACGCAATCGCATATTACACCCCCGACCGGCTGGCGTTGCGGGGGTCCAAAGTAATCGCGGCTGTGCAGCCGCTCAAAGTTCGCGACCAGCCCGGCGACCATTTCACGCTGGGCGAGGCGCGCCGCTCCGAGCTCGCCGAGTTCGACGTGATCCTACTGCGGCAGGATCCACCGTTCGATCTTGCCTATATCACGAGCACGCACCTGCTCGAGCGCGTTCAACCGGGCACGCTGGTGGTCAACGATCCGGGCGCCGTGCGCAATGCGCCGGAAAAAATGTTCGTGATGGAATTTCCCGACTTGATGCCTCCCACGCTGATCACGCGCGATCTCGCGGAGATCAAGGCCTTCCGCGCCGAGCATGGCGACATCGTGATGAAGCCGCTCTACGGAAAGGGCGGCGAAGCGGTGTTTCGCTTGGCCAAGGAGGACCTCAACTTCGGCTCGCTTTTTGACCTGTTTGCCGCGACATTCCGCGAGCAGTGGGTGGTTCAGAAGTTCTTGCCCGCGGTCAAAGACGGCGACAAGCGCATCCTGCTGGTCGACGGCGAGTTCGCCGGCGCAGTGAACCGAGTGCCCGCGCCCGATGATCTGCGCTCCAACATGGTGCGCGGCGGCATTCCGAAGGAGACCGAGCTTTCGGCACGGGATCGCGACATCTGTGCTCGCATTGGCTCCGCCCTGCGCGACCGTGGGCTCCTTTTCGTCGGCATCGACGTGATCGACGGCTATTTGACCGAGATCAACGTCACCTCGCCGACCGGTATTCGCGTGGTCAAAGATCTCGGCGGGCCGGATGCTGCGGCACTGATCTGGGACAAGATCGAGGCTAAGCGGCGGGGCCCTTGAACAACGAGGGCCGCGGTTGATTGGCTCACGTGTCGATCTTGTGTGGGCCGACGAGCGTCAGCGCGTCGGTGTGCCTTTCTGCTCGGCCTTGAGCTTTGCGATCGCGGCGCGGATCGGCGCGAACGGCCCATACTTGTGCTGCTGCTCGCTAAAGCCGTCGGCGTAAGGACCGTACGGCGCGTCCACCGGCTTTTCCAAAAGGTCGGGAAAGTCCTTGTCGAGACCAGCTTTGTGCGGACGCGGCTGGGATATGACGTAAGCCGCAATGTCCCAGGCCTGCTCCGGCGATAGCTGCGGGTTCAAGTAGTCAGCGCCGTGCGGCATGTTGAAGTGGATAAAATTGGCCGCCGTGATCAGGCGCGCCATTCCGGCGCCGTCGTTGAAGCTATCGCCGCCCCAGAGCGGCGGCTTGACGTAGCCGAGATCGGTGGTCGGCAAGCTGCGCCGAATACCGGCGCCGTTCGGTCCGTGACACACCTCACAGGCGCTGGCGTAGCCCGTCTTTCCGCGCGAAGGATCGGCCGGGCGATCGAGCTCCGGCATTTTCCCAGTACCCAAGCCGGGCAAGAGCTCTCCCGGCGCGACGCCGGTGGACAGGAACTTGATGTACGCCATCATCGCCTGCATTTCCGGCGAGCTGACCGGCAGCGCCCGTCCATTCATGCTGCGGGTCATGCAGGAATTGAAACGGTCCTCGATCGTCATCTCCGCCCCCGAGCGGACGCTGTAGTGGGGATACTCTCCAAACAGCCCGAACAGCGGGATGCCGAACTTTTTGGTCCCCGCCTGAAGGGTGACAATTGCCGCACGCGAGATTGTTGCCGGCAAATCGTTTTGAGCGGTCTGCCACCTCCGGCCCGATATAGGCGTAGGTCGCGGTGATGAGATCGCGCCCGCGGCGCACCAGGCGCCCCTGCGCATTATTTGGCAGGGCGCCAATCTCCGGCACGGTCCAGATCCGCTGTGACGCGGGCGTTTCTTCTCCGACCTCGGGGCATGCGCCGCCGCACGTGAGTGCCAGCGCGGCAAGAGCCGCATGCAAGCTCCTCGAACCCATCGACTTCCCTCCTGGCTCGGCGACCTCACCGTCGTTCTAGCACAGACCCACCCTGAGACTTTTGTTCTCGTATTGTTCTTGCGACCCGCAGTTTCCGCTACTCTGCCGATGAGCAGGGGCAGCATGGTCCAGCGCGTCGCTACCGTGGCGTTCGAGGGCATCGAAGCCCGCGCCGTCGATGTCCAGGTTCAGGTCGCGCCGGGGCTGCCCGCGTTCAACGTCGTTGGGTTGCCGGACAAGGCCGTCTCCGAGGCACGCGAACGGGTGCGTGCCGCGCTGGTCGCCTCAGGGTTGGCGCTGCCGGCCCGCCGCATCACCGTCAATCTCGCCCCCGCCGACCTGCCCAAGGAAGGCAGCCACTACGATCTGCCGATCGCGCTCGGTCTGATGGCGGCGATCGGCGCCATTCCGGCGGACGCGCTTTCCGGCTTCACGGTGCTAGGGAACTCGGCCTCGACGGCTCCATCGCCGCGGTCGCGGGGGTGCTGCCCGCCGCGATCGTCGCCAACGCTCGCGGCGACGGCCTTATCTGCCCCGCCGCCTGCGGCCCCGAAGCCGCCTGGGCGAGCCCGGAAATGGAGATCATCGCGGCTGCATCGCTGATCCAGCTCGCCAACCATTTCCGCGGCGCGCAAGTGCTTGCCCGTCCGCAGCCAAAAGTGCGCGAGCCTTCCGATCCGCTCGTCGATCTCAAAGACATCAAGGGGCAGGAGAGCGCCAAGCGCGCCCTCGAGGTGGCCGCCGGCGGCGGCCATAATGTGCTCATGGTCGGGCCGCCGGGCGCCGGCAAGTCGATGTTGGCAGCGCGGCTGCCGACCATCCTGCCGCCGTTGACGCCCGCGGAACTGCTGGAAGTCTCCATGATCGCCTCGGTCGCAGGCGAGATCGAGGGCGGCGCGCTGACCAACTCCCGTCCGTTTCGCGCGCCGCACCATTCCGCCAGCATGCCGGCGCTGGTCGGCGGCGGCTTGCGTGCGCGGCCGGGCGAAGTCTCGCTCGCGCATCATGGCGTGCTCTTCCTCGACGAGCTGCCGGAATTCCAACCACAGGTCCTCGACTCGCTTCGCCAACCCCTCGAGATCGGAGAGGTTGCGATCGCACGGGCGAACCACCGCGTGACTTATCCTGCGCGTCTCATGCTGGTGGCCGCGATGAATCCTTGCCGCTGCGGCCGCGCCAACGAGCCAGGATTTGCCTGCAAGCGCGGCACCAACGCGCGTTGCGCGGCCGAGTATCAGGGACGGCTCTCGGGCCCGCTCATGGATCGCATCGACCTACATATCGAGGTGCCGGCGGTGACCGCCGCCGATCTCATTCTCCCGCCGCCGGCGGAGGGAAGCCGAGAGGTCGCCGCCCGCGTGGCGCGCGCCCGCACGATCCAGGCCGAGCGCTACGCCGCGATCGGACTGCCGCAGCTGCGCACGAACGCGGATGCAAACGGGCCGCTGCTCGAAGAAATGGCGCGGCCTGACAGCGGCGGACTTGCGCTGTTGCGCGACGCCGCCGAGGCCATGCGGCTTTCCGCTCGCAGCTATCATCGCGTCCTGCGCGCGGCACGCACGCTCGCCGATCTCGACGGCGCCGAGAAGGTCGGCCGCCTGCATCTCGCCGAGGCCTTGTCCTATCGCGTGCTTGTCGACGAGGTGCACCGCGCGGCGTGAGCCGATCCCACTTACAGTCGCCGCAAGGCGACCTCTTCGACAAGATGGCTCTCGACCTTCTTTAAGATGAGATCGGCGCGCTGGCGCGTCGGCAAGATGTTCTCGCGCAGATTGACGAGATTGATGCGCCGCCAGATCGATGTCGCGGTGTCGACCGCCTCCGCATCCGACAAGCTCGCGTAGCGGTGAAAGTATGATTTGGGATCGCGGAATGCGGTGCCGCGCAAAGTCAGGAACCGATCCACGTACCAACCCTGTAGCACGTCTTCGCGGGCATCGAGGTAAATGGAGAAATCGAAAAAATCCGACACGTAAGGGGTCGGCTTGCCACCCTTCGGCGGCACCCCCGCCTGCAACACATTGAGTCCTTCGACGATGAGGATGTCCGGGCGATCGATCTCGATCCATTGATTTGGCGTCACGTCGTAGGTGAGATGCGAATAGACCGGAGCGCGCACGGGGCGTCGGCCGGCCTTGATGTCGGAGAGGAAACGCAGCAGCGCCGGCAGGTCGTAGCTTTCCGGAAAGCCTTTCTTCTCCATCAAGTCTTCACGCTCGAGGATGGCGTTGGCATAAAGAAAACCGTCGGTGGTGACGAGATCGACCTTCGGCACGTTGGGCCATCGCGCCAGCAGCGCCTGCAGGACGCGCGCGGTCGTGGATTTGCCCACCGCCACTGAGCCCGCAACCCCGATCACGAACGGCACCTTCGTGTCCTCGGTGCCGAGAAAATTCTGCTGCGCCAGGAACAGGCGCTGCGTCGCCGCGACATACATCGAGAGGAGCCGCGACAGCGGCAGGTAAATTTCCTCGACCTCGGCCATGTCGAGGCGGTCGTGCAGCGAGCGCAGCCGCGTCACCTCATCCGACTTGAGGGTCATCGGCGTGTCGGCGCGCTTTGCCGCCCATTCCGTCCGCGAAAAGATCCGGTAGGGCGAGAGGCCGTCCTCGGTGCGTTGCTCCATCGTCCTGATCAGCCGCGCTTGCGCGACGCCTTCTCGGTCAGGCCCGACTGCCGCGTGCGCTCGGCGAGGGTTGCCTCCACCTCCGCGAGCGTGATGCCGCGCGACGCGAGCACGACCAGCAGATGGTAGATGAGATCGGCGGCCTCGGCGATCAAGCGCGGGCGATCCTCCTCGACCGCAGCGAGAACGGTCTCGATCGCCTCCTCGCCCAGCTTCTTGGCGCAATGGCCCACGCCCTGGTCGAGGAGCCTGCGCGTATAGGACACCTGCGCGCTCGCTCTGGCGCGCTCCTGCACGCGTTTTTCGAGATCATGCAGACTAAAATTGGACATCGGCTTTCTCCCCCATGCCATAGCACCTCAAGCATCGAGCCGCATAGGCAGCCCGGCACGGGCCATGTACCGCTTGGCCTCGGAGATGCCGTACTCGCCGAAGTGAAAGATGGAGGCTGCGAGGACCGCGGTGGCATGCCCGTCGCGAATGCCCTCGACGAGGTGCTCCAACGTGCCCACTCCGCCCGAGGCGATGACCGGCACCGGTACCGCATCGGCGATCGCGCGGGTGAGCGGAATATCGAAACCCTGCTTGGTGCCGTCGCGATCCATGGAGGTCAGCAGGATTTCGCCGGCGCCGAGTGCCGCGACCTCGCGCGCGTAGTCGACCGCATCGAGCCCAGTGGGATTGCGCCCGCCATGCGTAAAAATTTCCCAGCGCTCGGCCTGGCCTGGCTTCGATATGCGCTTGGCATCGATGGCGACGACGATGCACTGGTCACCAAACTTTTCCGCCGCCTCCTTTACGAATTCGCGCCGGGCGACAGCCGCAGTGTTGATCGACACCTTGTCGGCGCCGGAAGCCAGGAGCTTGCGGATATCCTCGACCGTGCGTACCCCGCCGCCGACGGTAAGTGGCATGAAGCAAGCCTCGGCCGTGCGCCGCACCACGTCGAGGATGATGTCGCGGTTCTCGTGACTGGCGGTGATGTCGAGAAACGTAAGTTCATCGGCGCCGGCGGCGTCGTAGGCCATCGCCGCCGTCACCGGGTCGCCGGCGTCGCGCAGGTCGAGAAATTTTACACCTTTGACGACGCGGCCGTCCTTGACGTCGAGACAGGGAATGACGCGAACCTTGAACATGTCCTTACGCGGTCGCGGGCGCTGAGCGAATGAGCCGCAGCGCTTCCGCCGGGTCGAGCCGACCGTCATACAACGCGCGGCCGACAATCGCGCCGGCAAGCTTTCTGGCACGCGGCTGCGTTAGCGCCACTACGTCGGCAATCGAGGCAAGGCCCCCCGATGCGATGACCGGAACGTTCACCGCATCGGCAAGCGCGATGGCGGCCTCGAGATTGAGACCAGCAAGCATGCCGTCGCGGGAAACATCAGTGTATATCAGCGCTGCGATGCCTGCGTCTTCGAATTTCCTGCCAAGGTCGAAGGCACTGAGCTCTGAGGCTTCCGCCCACCCCTCGACTGCCACCCTGCCCTCGCGGGCATCGAGCGCGACCGCGACACGACCCGGATAGAGCCTCGCCGCCTGCCGCACCAGCGTTGGCTCGCGCACCGCCACGGTACCGAGGATGACGCGGGTGACCCCTCTCTCGAGCCAGGATTCGATGGTGTGGAGTTGGCGAATGCCGCCGCCGAGCTGTAACGGCATGTTGGTCGCCGCGATGATTTGCTCGACCGCGGCACTGTTGACCGGCTTCCCAACAAAAGCGCCATCGAGATCGACCACGTGCAGATATTCGAACCCAAGCGATGCGAAGGCGTGGGCCTGTGCGGCCGGATCGCGCTGAAATATCGTGGCGCGGCTCATATTCCCCTGTTCGAGCCGCACGCATGCACCATCCTTGAGGTCGATGGCGGGAAACAGGATCACAACGCAACTCGCTTGAGGTCGTTCGCCGCAGCCGTAATGCGATCGCGTACGCACGGGTGGTGAAGGGCGGGCCACCTGCGGCGCGCCCGCAAGAATCCAACCGGCCGACGCATCATGGTTTCCACTTGAGGAAGTTGGCGATCAGTCGCAAGCCCAGCCGCTGGCTCTTTTCCGGGTGGAACTGAGTGCCGACCATCATCTCGCGACCGACGACCGCCGTAACCGGGCCACCGTAGTCCGCTTCGGCGATGACATCGGCGCGGGCAGTCGGCTTGAGGTGGAACGAGTGCACGAAGTATGCGTGCTGACCCTGCGGTCCGACGGCGATGCCGTCGAGCAATGGATGCGGCCGGCGCGCGTCGAGCGTATTCCAACCCATGTGCGGGATTTTCAGCTCCGAGTCCGAGGGTGCGATCCGTTCGACCTCGCCCGGAATCCAGCCCAATCCCTGCGTCACCTCGTATTCGCGGCCGCGCTCGGCCATGAGCTGCATGCCGACGCAAATGCCCAGGAACGGCCGGCCGCGTCTGCGTACGCTGTCGTTGAGCGCCTCCACCATGCCGTCGACGGCATCGAGCCCACGCCGGCAATCGGCGAAGGCGCCGACGCCAGGCAGCACCACGCGGTCCGCGCGGGCGACCTTCTCCGCATCGCGCGTCACCACGATCGATTGCGTCAACCCTTCCTCGCGAGCCGCGCGCTCGAACGCCTTCGCCGCTGAATGGAGATTGCCCGATCCGTAATCGATAATGGCAACGCTGGTGCTCATGGCGGGCTTCCAGACTGCGGAAAAAGCCCAATGACATCGGATGAGGTTCGCCGAGAGAGCGGCGCGCCCCACGCCGGCGGTGATGCGCCCGGTCCGGGATTGGCTTTATCAACCGAAGATTTGTAGACCCACGCGTCGAAAAATCGCCGTTCCGCCAATTCGAGATCATCGCCGACGACGATGCCCACATGTCTCCAGCCGCGGCGCGACAGTGCAAAGCGACGCAACGTCGCCGCTTCGAAACCGACGAGCACCGCAAGAAGCTCGCCGACCACGATCGTCATCGCGCCCGAGGCGGCGATGAAACGCAGTCCGACCAAAAGCGCGAGGGCGACGATGACGTAGGCGACGAGCGCGAGCCACAGGCGATGTCGCAGCATCCAGAACGGTGCAAAAAGGAATGCCCAAAACGAAAAGCCGTCGCGTAAGAACACGAAACGTTCGGGATCGGGCGCAGAATCGTGCGCTCTCAGCGGCGGCTCGTACACGGCGTAAACGGACATCGTCTCTTCCTGCTCACCCGCCGAGTGAGCCTTTGGTCGAGGGTACTTCGTTGGCTGCACGGGGATCGATCGCGAGCGCAATGCGCAACGCCCTCGCCAGGCCTTTGAAGCAGGATTCGGCGATGTGATGGTCATTTGTGCCGTAGAGCGTCGCGACGTGTAGCGTCACTCCACTGTTCATCGCGAATGCCTGGAACCACTCCTGCACCAGCTCGGTATCGAAGCTGCCCACCTTGTCGCGCACGAACTCGGCATTGAATACGAGGAATGGCCGACCGGAAACGTCGAGCGCGACGCGCGTGAGCGCTTCATCCATCGGCACGTGCACGTCCGCATACCGCGTAATGCCCTTCATGTCGCCGAGCGCCTGCTTCACCGCCTGCCCGAGCGCGATTCCGATATCCTCGGTGGTGTGATGCTGATCGATGTGCAGGTCGCCCTTGGCCTTGACGGTGAGGTCGATGCGGGAATGACGCGCCAACAGCTCGAGCATGTGATCGAGAAACCCGATCCCGGTCGAAATCGACGCTGCGCCGGCACCGTCGAGGTCGACCACGACCTCCACGTCGGTCTCCTTGGTGCTGCGTCTGATCGAGCCCTTGCGCATGAATAGGTCTCTCGTATTAAACCGCGCGCCTTTTATCAGGGGTTGAGTGCCTTCGCCACTCCAGCGGCGGCCGCATTTGCGCCACCCTTTGACAAGGTTTACATCAGCCGCGCGGAGGCGCGCATGCAGTCCATGTCTCCTGAGCTTTGGCACGGCACCACGATCCTGAGCGTCCGCAAGGCCGGCACGGTCGTGATCGGCGGCGATGGTCAGGTTTCGATCGGCCAGACTATCGTCAAGGCCAATGCCAAGAAGGTGCGCCGGCTCGGCAAGGGTGAGGTGATCGGAGGGTTTGCCGGCGCGACCGCCGATGCCTTTACCTTGTTCGAGCGGCTCGAAGCAAAACTCGACCAGTATCCGAGGCAGCTCACCCGCGCCGCAGTGGAGCTCGCCAAAGACTGGCGCACAGATCGTTACTTGCGGCGCCTCGAAGCCATGATGATCGTCGCCGACGCGCAGGTATCGCTGGTCATAACCGGTACCGGCGATGTCCTCGAGCCCGAGGCTGGCGTGATCGGCATTGGTTCCGGCGGCAATTACGCGCTCGCCGCCGCTCGCGCAATGATGGATGGCCCGCTCGATGCCGAGACGATCGTGCGCAAGGCGATGGACATCGCCGCCGATATCTGCGTCTACACGAACCGCAATATCACGATCGAGAAGCTATAATCCCGTTCACCGATGATGTCGGCGCAATAGAATCCGCCACCGCCTGATCGGAACGCGTTCAATCGCGTTGCGTTTGCGGGCCCGGCCGGCGCCATTGCACTATCGCGCGGCAACAGCCAGATAAGGCCTTCCATGACCAGCTTTTCCCCGCGCGAGATCGTCTCCGAGCTCGATCGTTTCATCATCGGCCAGGCGGATGCCAAACGGGCGGTGGCGATTGCGCTGCGCAACCGGTGGCGTCGCCTGCAACTCGACGAGAAGATGCGCGAGGAGGTGCTGCCCAAAAACATACTCATGATCGGCCCGACCGGCGTCGGCAAAACCGAGATTTCCCGCCGCCTCGCCCGGCTCGCGGGGGCTCCCTTCATCAAGGTGGAAGCTACCAAGTTCACCGAGGTCGGCTACGTCGGCCGCGACGTGGAGCAGATCGTGCGCGATCTCGTGGAGGTTGCAATCGCTCAGACGCGAGAGAAAAAACGCAAGGACGTGAGCGCGCGGGCGCAACTTGCCGCCGAGGATCGGGTGGTGAACGCACTGGTCGGCGAGCATGCCAACCCCTCGACCAAGGACGCGTTTCGAAAAAGGCTGCGCGCCGGCGAGCTCAACGACAAGGAGATTGAGATCGAGGTGCAGGCGAGCGGTGGTGGCATGCCCCTGTTCGAAATTCCCGGGATGCCCGGCGCACAGATGGGTGCGATCTCGATTGGCGATATCTTCGGCAAGCTCACAGGCGGCCGCACCAAGACTCGCCGCGTCACGGTCGCGGAATCCTATGACATCTTGATCAACGAGGAATCGGATAAGCTCCTCGACAACGACCAGTTGGTACTCGAGTCCATCAAGACCGTCGAGCAGAACGGCATCGTGTTCCTC
>Ga0126377_10000420_pt1 | contig 25500 bp, 24 predicted proteins | sample PanSoiMetPlot_22_FD_92647 | JGI IMG/M metagenome (GOLD analysis project Ga0126377, IMG submission 92647) | Tropical forest soil microbial communities from Panama - MetaG Plot_22 | ecosystem: Environmental > Terrestrial > Soil > Tropical forest > Bulk soil | place: Panama | collected 2016-02-17 | reverse complement strand
GCTGTCGCTGCCGTTCCTGTTCCGCTCGTTCGACCACCTGCACAAGGTGCTCGACGGCGAGATCGGCCACGAGATCCTGGCCGGCTTCGAGCGCCACGGCTTCGTCGGCCTGACCTTCTACGACTCCGGCGCGCGCTCGATCTACAATAGCGTGCGGCCGGTGCGCAGCCTCGCCGACATGAAGGGCCTGCGCATCCGCGTCCAGCAGAGCGATCTGATGTTCGGCATGATCAAGGCGCTCGGCGCAGAGCCGATCGAGCTGCCCTACGGGCAGGTGTCGACCGGCCTCTCGACCCGGCTGGTCGACGGCGCCGAGAACAACTGGCCTTCCTATGTCACCACCGGCCACTACAAGCTCGCCCCCTTTTACACCTTGACAGAGCACACGATGGGGCCCGAGGTACTTGTCATGTCGATGCGCGCGTGGGAAAGCCTGTCCGCCGAGGACAGGGATCTGTTCAGGGACTCGGCGCGCAAGTCGAGCATGTACATGCGTGACCTCTGGAGCGGGTTGGAGGAGCGCTCGCGCCAGCAGGCGCGCAGCTCCGGGAATACGATCATCGCGAATTTCGATCGCAAGCCGTTCGAGGAAGCGATGAGCGCCATCTATACGAAGTCGGTGACGGATGCGGACTTGCGGCAGTTGATCGAGCGTATTCGCCAGGTCCAATGAGTTTCGATTTGGTCGCCCTCAAGGATGAACGAGCCGTCGCGCCCGGTGCGCGGCCGCGGCGCAGCCTTGATCTGGAGACCGAGAGCGTCGTCCGGGTGCTGCCGATCCGCTGGCGCCTGCTCTCGATCGCCGCGCTCAACGCCACCGTCGCCGTCATTCTCGCCGCGCTGATCTGGAACGGCGCCAATGTGCTGAGCCGCGCCTGGGACGAGGTGCGCAAGGTGCGCGAGTCCGACAAGCTGCTGGTGCAGCTCGAAAGCGAAGCCAGCCGCCTGCAGAACCTGATCCATCGCTACATCAATCAGCCGAGCCAGGAGGTCCTCACCGAGATCCTGGGCCTGCACGGCGAGGTGCTCAGCACGCTGCGCAACCGCGGCGCCGTCGACCCCGTGCTCTCGGGCTCGGCCGACGAACTGCGCGCCGTGACCGAGCGCTTCCTTCAGGGCTTCGGAGAAGTCCGCGAAGTGCAGACCACGATCGCGCACACCTACGAGAACGAGGTGCTCAAGCCGGCGAAGGAGATGGCCGGGCTCTACGCCATCATCGAGGGCGCCATCGGCCGGCGCGATGCCCTGCTGCTGCCCTCGCTCGGCAAGTCGCGCGAGGCGTTCACCGCCGGCCTGGTCGCCGCCAACGCGTTCTATCTCTCGCTCGCCTCCGACGCCGCCGACGACGCGCGACGCAACATCACCACCGTCGAGCAGACCATCCCGGTCATGATCGATCTCGCCGAGAACAGCCTGCAGCGCACCGCGCTGATGGCGCTCGCCCAGCGCGCCGCCTCGTTCCGCGACGGATTGAAGACGCTGTCCGAGCAGTTCGCGGCCCGCACCAGCCTGCTCAAGACCGCGATCGACGACAACCAGGCCGCCATGATCGCGGTGATCAACAAGCTCTCTGCTCAAATGACTCTGCGGGAATTGCAGGCGCAAGGCAGCTTCGACCACACCCTCGCCGACATCTACCAGAACGTGGCGCTGGTCGCGGTGATCTTCCTCACCGTCATCGTCGTGATCGGCGCGCTGATCGCCCGCAGCATCATCCTGCCGCTCAAGGAGATCATGGCGGCGATGCACTCCGTGGTCGCGGAGAAATACGACCAGCCGATCGCCGGGACGCAGGCGCGCGACGAGATCGGCGAGATGGCGCGTTCGGTCGCGGTGTTCCGCGAGAACGCCATCGCCAAGCGCAAGGCCGAGAACGAGCTGCGGGCCTCGAAGGAGCGCGCCGAGAAGGCGCTCGAGGACCTGCGCGAGGCGCAGCAGAACCTGATCGCCGCCGAGAAGCTCGCCGCCCTCGGCGGCCTGGTCGCCGGCGTGGCGCACGAGGTGAACAACCCGATCGGCATCAGCCTCACGGTGGCGTCGAGCTTCGCGCGCCGCTGCGACGACTTCGCCCAGGAGGTGAGCGCGGGCCCGCTGCGGCGCTCGCGGCTCGACGAATTCCTCGAGGGCGGGCGCGACGCCGCCAACCAGCTGGTCGCCAACCTGCAGCGCGCCGGCGAGCTGGTGCAGTCGTTCAAGCAGGTCGCGGTGGACCGCAGCCACGCCGACCGGCGGCCGTTCGACCTGCGCGAATCCACCGACCAGATCATCGCCAGCCTGCGCCCGGTGCTCAAGAAATCCCAGATCGCGCTCACCGTGGACGTGCCGGCCGGCATCACCATGGACAGCTATCCCGGCTCCTACGGACAGGTACTCACGAACCTGTTCCTCAACAGCGTGATCCACGCCTTTCCCGACGGCCGCGCCGGCAGCGTGATCGTGGAAGCGCGCCAGGTGCGCGAGGACGTCGATATCTTCGTGTCCGACGACGGCGTCGGCATGACCGAGGAGATCCAGCGCCGGGCGCTCGACCCCTTCTTCACCACGCGGCGCAACGAGGGCGGCACCGGGCTCGGCCTGCACATCATCTTCAATCTGGTCACCCAGCAGCTGGGCGGCCGGCTGACCTTCGAATCGCGGCTCGGCTGGGGCACGCGCTTCCGCATCAGCATTCCGCGGGTCGCACCCGGCGCAGCGCCGCCGATGCCGGCCGGCAACAACAGCACCAACGGACAGGGCGCATGGCTGAAGACGACATAATCCACCTGATCGAGGACCCGGGCGACGAAGCCGCCGAGGTCGGCCCGCGCTGGAAGGTCGCCGTCATCGACGACGAGCCGGCGGTGCACGACGGCACCAAGTTCGCCCTGCATGACTATCGCCTCAACGGCCAGGGCCTGGACATCCTGTCGGCCTATTCCGCCGCCGAGGGTCGCCAGCTCCTGCGCGACCATCCGGACGTCGCCGTGGTGCTGCTCGACGTGATCATGGAGAGCGACACCGCCGGCCTCGAGCTGGTCGAATACATCCGCCACGAGCTCAAGAACGAAACGGTCCGCATCATCCTGCGCACCGGCCAGCCCGGACAGGCGCCGGAGCGGCGCGTCATCGTCGATTACGACATCAACGACTACAAGGCCAAGACCGAGCTGACCGCCGACAAGCTGTTCACCTCGCTGACCGCGGCGCTGCGCAGCTATCAGCAGCTTCAGCGCATGGTCGAGACCCGCCGCGGGCTCGAGATCATCATCGAGGCGGCGTCCACCTTGTTCGATTTCAAGTCGATGCAGCGGCTGGCCGAGGGCGTCCTCACCCAGATCGCGTCGCTGCTCAACGTCGATTGCGCCGGCATCCTGGTGCTGCGCGAGGCCGAGAACGCGCACGAGACCTTCTCGGTGCTGGCCGGCTCCGGCTGCTACAGCCGCTTCATCGGCACCGACGTCTCGCAGATGATCGAGGTGGACCTGCGGCACCTGGTGGAGGATGCCTTCAGCCGCCGCCACCATGAATTCTCCTCGCGCCGCTCGGTGCTCTACATCAAGACGATGAGCGGGCGCGAGGTCGTGGTCGTGCTCGAAGCGGCGCGGCAGCTGTCCGACACCGACCGCACGCTGGTCGAGATCTTCTGCAGCCGCCTGTCGATCGCTTTCGACAACGTCATTCTCTACGAGCAGATCCAGCGGGCGAATTTGAGCCTGGAGGAGCGCGTCGCCGAGCGCACGCAGGACCTCACCACCGCCAATCGCCGTCTCGCCGCGCAATGGGCGCGGTTGCGGCAGGCCAACGCCTTCAAGAGCGAGATCCTCGGCACCGTCGCGCACGACCTGAAGAACCCGCTGGGCGTGATCCTCGGCCGCACCGAAATCCTCAAGGAGGTGATCGCCTCGGCCGGCGCGCTCGACGAGGCCGTGCGCACGCAGATCGCCTATATCCGCGACGCCGCCAACCGGCTGACCGAGATGGTCGACGACCTCGTGTCGGACGCGATGGCCGACGCCCTCGACATCACCATCCGGCGCGAGCCGGTGGACATCGCAGGCCTGGTGCAGGAGGTCGCGGAGGCAAACCGCCCGCTCGCCGCCCGCAAGGAGCAGACCATCACGGTGGCCGCCCCGCCCGACCACGCGGCGATGTGCGACGGCGACCGCATCCGCGAGGCGATCGACAACCTCGTCAGCAACGCCGTCAAATACAGCCCGCTCGGCGGCGCCATCGACCTCTTGGTGACCCGGGAGGACGGCGGTATAATGGTGCAAGTCAAAGACCGAGGGGCAGGTCTTTCGCCGGAAGACATTTCGCGGCTGTTCGGGCGTTTCCAGCGGCTTTCGGCCAAGCCGACCGCGGGCGAGACCTCGACCGGGCTCGGCCTGTCGATCGTCAAGCGCATCGTCGATCTGCACGGCGGGCGGATCGCGGTCGAGAGCGCGGGACCCGGGAAGGGCGCGACGTTCAAGATGACGTTGCCGACGACCTGAAACGGTTGAGATGAGCTGATCGAGATGAGCGTCGCACAACACATCATCGTGGTCGATGACGAGCAGCCTGCGCGCGAGATGGTCGGGGACTATCTGCGCATGCACGGCTTCGGCGTCAGCCTGTGCGACGGCGGCGCCAGCCTGCGCAAGACCATCGCGCAGCGGATGCCGGACCTGATCATCCTCGATCTCAACATGCCGGAGGAGGACGGGCTCTCGATCATCCGCGACCTCAAGCAGCGCACGAGCGTGCCGATCATCATGCTCACCGCCACCGCCAGCGCGATCGACCGGGTGGTCGGCCTCGAGCTCGGCGCCGACGACTACCTGGCCAAGCCGTGCGAGCTGCGCGAGCTCTTGGCGCGCGTGCGCTCGGTGCTGCGCCGGAGCGCGGGCAGCCAGCAGCCAACAGCGGCGGCTCCCGCGGCGACCGCGCAACCGGCGGCCGACCGCAGCCGGGTGCGATTCGGCACCAAATGGCTCGACCACGACGCCCAGGCGCTGCGCGACGACGAGGGCAACGAGCATCCCCTCACCGCCTCGGAATACGGCCTGCTCAAGGTGTTCGCCGCCAATCCCAAGCGGGTCCTGTCCCGTGACCGGCTGCTGGAGCTGGCCAATGCCCGCGACGCCGAGGCCTTCGACCGGGCCATCGACCTGCGAATCATGCGGATTCGCCGAAAAATTGAACCCGACCCCGCCCACCCGTCGGTGATTAGGACCGTGCGCGGCGGCGGCTATCTGTTCTCCCCGACCGGCGAAACATCAGCCCTGGACTGATGCAATATTGCCGCACGGGACGAAACAATTCCCCGTAGTTTGATACCTTTTGTGTCGTCGGCGCATCAGCCAAGAAATAATTCAGCCGGGCGACGAAACCATTTTTCCTGCCCCACGTAACATCGAAGCAACAGGGGTTTGTTAATCATCACCCTTAAGGGCTTATGGGCTGACTAAGGGGATCGTCATGCAAACCGGATATGCACTGCGGGATGTCGCGTCTCCGCACTTCAGGGCACCTGTCCAGGACACTTCGGACGAGGCGCTGATCGGGCTCATCGCCGACGGCGACAAGCGCGCCATGCAGGTGCTCTACGCTCGGCACAACGTCCGGGTGTACCGCTTCATCGTCCGCCTCACCGGCAACCAGTCGCTGGCCGAGGACCTCGTGAGCGAGGTGTTCCTCGACGTGTGGCGGCAGGCCGAGGGTTTCGAGTCGAAGTCGCAGGTCTCCACCTGGCTGCTCGCGATCGCCCGTTACAAGGCGCTCTCGGCGCTGCGCCGGCGGACCGACGAGCACCTCGACGACCAGATGGCGGCGACCATCGAGGACACCGCCGACAGCCCGGAGACCGTGGTCGACACCAAGGACCGCAACACCGTGGTGCAGAAGTGCCTGCGGCAGCTGTCCCCGGCGCATCGCGAAGTCATCGACCTCGTGTACTACCACGAGAAGTCGGTCGATGAGGTCGCCAAGATCGTCGGCGTGCCGGCGGCCACCGTGAAGACCCGCATGTTCTATGCGCGGAGCAAGATGGCCGACCTCCTGAAGCAGTCGGGAGTGAGCGCGCTCTGATCACGGCGTCCGCCCCTTCGGACGATCGCCCTCAAGCTTAATGTCCATGAACTAAGGCTAGGCGGGTCGGCACTCGGTGCCGGCCCGCCAATAATTTCGGGGGTCTGTTACAGACCGGCTATCGCCGGAACGATCCGCGCAGGAAGCTGGTGACGACCGCGACCGCCAAGAGCAGGCCGGCGATCGGAATCAGGATGACGAAGGCGCCGACCAGGAACAGCAGCACCAGCCCCACCAGGGTCGCGATCACGAATGCCAGGAGCACGAAGCCGAACGGGCTGACCCGCGCGACATAGATGCGGTGGGTGGCGCGACCGTCGAAACGCGCGCGCGCGTCGGCGTCGCCGGGCGGGATGATCTCCGGCTCAGAACGGGGCTGCTCGAATCCCCTTGTGGGTCGCTGGTCCATGACGGCCTCGTGGTGGCGCCTGTCAGGCTAGTGCGGTGACTCTGACGTTCCGATCAGTCTCGCAGCACGGTTGTTATCGGAACGTCAGAGTCAAAACCGCACTAGAACCATAAACTTGCTAGTGTCCCTTTGTTTCCGACGTTCGCAAAAGTGCGTGCTGCACAGTGATGCGAACGTCGGAAACGGGACGCTAGGTATGTAGGGATGGCGGGACAGCGCCACAACGGGAGGGAACCTTGGCCGAAGATGCTTTGCGGGAGAAGCTCGTCGATGCAGGCCGCGTGCTGGTCAGCGAGGACCAGGGCGACTACGTCGCCGGGCACATCACCGCCCGGTTGCCCGACGGCGGCGGGCGCTTCCTGATGAAGCCGGCCGGCATCGGCCTCGAGGAGATGACGCCCGACAACATCATCACCGTCGATGCCGAGGGCGAGCGGGTCGGCGGCACCATGCCGCGCCACAGCGAGGTGTTCATCCATTCCGAGGTTCTGCGCGTGCGTTCCGACATCGTTGCGGTGGTGCACACCCATCCCGCCCATGCGGTGGCGTTCTCCTCGCTGGGACGGCCGCTGCTCCCGGTCGGCAACGACGGCTCGATCTTCCTGGCGGGGGTGCCGGTCTTCTCCGAGACCACCGACCTGATCATCGACCAGCCGCGCGGCAGGGCCGTCGCCCGCTGCCTCGGCGACCGGCAGGCGCTGATTCTGCGCAACCACGGCATCGTCACCGCCGGCCGCAGCATCGAGGAAGCGGTGTGGCTCGCCTTGAAGCTCGAGCGGGCCTGCCGCGTTCAGCTTCTGGCGGAGGCCGCCGGCGGCCCCAGGCTTCTGGCGGACGGCGAGGACCTGCAGAGGAAGGGCAGGCACGCCAACCGCACCGACCTGCACACCAATGTGTTCAATTACCTGGTGCGGCGTTGGAAGTGCCGGCACTGCGCCCCGTAGGCCAAAGCTTCCGCGCATATTCGATCAGCGCATCGCTGACGGCGTCGGGCTGCTCCGCGATCACGGCGTGGCTCGCTTGCGCGATCACCACGATCGTGACGCGATCGCCGAACTGGGCCTTGTAGGCCTCGGCATCCTCGACATGCGCCAGCGGATCGTGGCCGGGCTGCAGATAGAGGATCGGCGCCCGGCCGCCGGCGAAGTCTTCTTCCCGTGAGGTGCGGTCGCCGGCGACGCGCTGCGCCGCCAGCACCTCCGGATGCCAGCCGGTGAGCCAGCCGCGGGGATCGTTGCCCGGCGCGAAGAAGGCGAAACGCAGCGCCGCCAGCCGTTCGGCGTCGGGCAACGACGGGTTCGCGCTGTTGCGGATGGCGGCGCGGACGTCAGGCGGGCTCGGCGCCTTGCCGATATTGGCGGCAACCAGCGCGACCGCGGCGACCAGCTCCGGACGGTCGGTCGCCAGCATGCGCGCCACCCGGTTGCCGAAGGCGTGGCCGACCACAAAGGCAGGACCGCTGCCGGCGCGCGTGATCACGGTGGCGATGTCGGCCGCATAGTCGTGCAGGTCGATGCCGTTCAGCGGCCCAACGCTCGTGCCGATGCCGCGCGGCTGCGGCCGCAGCACGCGGTAGCCGGCGTCCGCCAATCCTTCCGCAATCCGATCGAAATCCTCGGCGCCGCGGCCGAGCGAGGGCAGCAGCACGACGGACGGCCCCTCGCCTTGCGCCAGAACCTCGATCCGCACCTCGCCGTATCGAATGATCTCTCGTGCCGGTGCCGCCGCCGCTCGCATGTTTATTCCCTGGTCGCCGGCATGTGTAGCATGCGGTAAACCGCCATAGGCAAGGCAGGGCAAAATCTGCTATTTTTCCCAAAGGCCTGGGAGATATTTTCCAATCGCTCCAATCGCGGCGCCCAGCCCCGTCACAAGACTTGCGTCGAACGCAACTCGCAAGAGGAAGCTCATGGCAAAACTCAACATCAACGGCAAAGTCCACGACGTGGAGGTCGAGCCGGATACCCCGCTCCTGTGGGTGATCCGCGAGCAGATCGGCCTCACCGGCACGAAATACGGCTGCGGCGTCGCGCAGTGCGGCGCCTGCTCCGTGCACATCGACGGCACGGTGCAGCGCTCCTGCTCGATCCGCGTCGGGGACGTGCGGGCCACCGACAAGATCGTCACCATCGAGGGGCTTTCGCCGAATGCCTCGCATCCCGTGCAGAAGGCCTGGGCCACGGTCGACGTGCCGCAATGCGGCTACTGCCAGTCCGGCCAGATCATGGCCGCGGCGGCGCTGCTGGCCAAGACGCCGAAGCCGACCGACAAGGACATCGACGAAGCGATGACCAATATCTGTCGCTGCGGCACCTACCAGCGCATCCGCACGGCCGTGCACACGGCCGCCAACGAAACGTCCAGGACATAGGGAGGCTTGCCGTGAAAAAGATCATCCGCGGCACAGCCGCGACGCTCTCACGCCGCACGTTCATCGTTGGCTCCGCCGCAGCCGGCGGCGGGCTCGCGCTCGGATTCAACGCACCCTTCGCGGCCGGTCCGGCGCTCGCGCAGGGCAACGCGGCTACCGAGGTCAATATCTGGGTCGCCATCAAGCCGGACGACGCCTGCGTGATCCGCGTGGTGCGCTCGGAGATGGGCCAAGGAACGCATACCGGCCTCGCCCAACTCGTCGCCGAGGAGCTCGAATGCGACTGGAGCAAGGTGACGCTTGAGCAGATCGGGCCCGGCGCGAGCCTCGCCCGCAAGCGCGTCTGGGGCGACATGTCGACCGGCGGCAGCCGCGGCATCCGCACCTCGCAGGACTACCTGCGCCGCGGCGGCGCGGCCGCGCGCATGATGCTGCTGCAGGCCGCTGCCGACGAATGGAAGGTACCGGTGGCCGAGCTCACGGTCACCGACGGCGTCATCAAGCACGCTGCTTCCAATCGCTCGACCAGCTACGGCAAGGTCGCGGCGGCCGCCGCCAAGCTCGAGCCGCCGGATCCCAAGACCATCAAGCTCAAGGATCCCAAGAGCTGGAAGGTCGCGGGCAAGCCGATGAAGCGGCTCGACACCGCCGACAAGCTCGACGGCAGCAAGGTCTACGCCATCGACGTCAAGCTGCCCGGCATGCTGTGCGCCGCGATCAAGGATTGTCCGGTGTTCGGCGGCAAGGTGAAGAGCTACGACGAGGCGAAGATCGCCGGCCGGCCGGGCGTGCGCAAGGTGGTGAAGGTCGGCGACACGGCCGTCGTGGTGGTCGCCGATACCTGGTGGCGGGCGAAGTCGGCGCTCGACGCGCTTCCCATCGTCTGGGACGAAGGCGCGGGCGCATCGGCCTCGGACGCGACCATCGCCGCGCATCTCAAGGAGGGACTGACCTCGGCCGAGACCAACGGCGATCGCAAGAACGGCGACGCGCTCAAGGCGATCGCCGACGCTCCGAAGAAGGTCGAGGCGGTCTACAGCACGCCCTTCCTCTCGCACGCCTGCATGGAGCCGATGAACGCCACGGTGCGGCTCTCTGCTGACAAGGCTGAAGTCTGGGCGCCCAGCCAGAACATCGAGGCGACGCTCGCCGCGTTGTCCGAGGTGTCCGGCGTGCCGATCGGCAAGTGCGAGGCGCACCGCATCGACCTGGGCGGCGGATTCGGCCGGCGTGGCGGCACCCAGGACTACACCCGCCAGGCGACCGAGATCGCCAAGCAGTTCCCGGACGTCCCGATCAAGCTGATCTGGAGCCGCGAGGAGGATCAGGCGCACGACTTCTTCCGCCCGATCTCGCAATGCAAGATGTCCGCCGGCCTCGATGCCGACGGCAACCTCACAGGGCTGCATGTTCGTGTCTCCGGACAGTCGATCAACGCGCTGCTGAATCCCGGCGGCATCGTCGGCGGCAAGGACCAGCGCCAGCTGCAGGGCTTCTGGGAGGCGGCCGGCGACGCGCAGCTCGGTTACACCGTGCCGAACCTGCTGATCGAGTACGCCATGCGCAACACCCACGTGCCGGTCGGCCCGTGGCGTGGGGTCAATACCAACCAGAACGGCGTGTACATGGAGTGCTTCATCGAGGAGGTGGCACGGGCGGCCGGCAAGGACTCGCTCGAATTCCGCCGCGCCCTCATGAGCAAGCACCCCAAGCACCTCGCCGTGCTCAACGCCGCGGCCGAGAAAGGCGACTGGGGCAAGCCGCTGCCGCCCGGAGTCCATCGCGGCATCGCGCAGTTCATGGGCTACGGCAGCTATTCCGCCGCCGTGGCCGAAGTGTCGGTGAGCCCGCAAGGCAAGCTCAAGGTTCACCGCATGGTGCTGGCGCTCGATTGCGGTCATGCGGTCAATCCCGGCCAGATCGCCGCGCAGGTCGAGGGCTCCGTGGCCTACGGCCTCTCCGCCACGCTCTATGGCGAGTGCAAGGTCAAGGACGGCCGCATGGTCGACCTCAACTTCGACACCTACGAGATCATGCGGCTCGCAGAGATGCCGAAGGTCGAGACCGTCGTGGTGCCGAGCTACGACTTCTGGGGCGGCGTCGGCGAGCCGACGATCTGCGTGGTGGCGCCGGCGGTGCTCAACGCCATCTACGCCGCCACCGGCAAGCCGGTGCGCAGCCTGCCGCTGAAGAACATCAAGCTGGTGTGATCGCGCCAGCAAAAAACGACAACACCCCCGGACGTCGTCCGGGGGTGCTTTTTTTCGGCGTGGCGCTCAGCGATAGATGCGGCTGATCTTCGCGCCCTCGAGCGTCAGGTTGTACATCAGCCCCTTGTTGTCGAAGATGAACCCCACCACCGGGCTGGAGACCCGGCTGGAATCGACCGAGCCGCCAGCACCGACGGTGATGATCGCAATCGAGCCGTCGACCCCGACCTTCCAGCCGTCGACGCGTTGGAAGCTCGCCATCGCATCCGGAGTCATGAACATGATGACGACGGAGCGCGCCTGCGCGCCCAGCTGCAGGCCGACCGACGCCGCAACCGAGTTGTAATAGCCCGCTGTCTTGCCACCGATACGCAACGCGCCCTCGCCGTACTCGCCGCCGATTCCGATGCCGGCTTTGACGATGGTCGGGAATACCAGGATCCCCGCGGCCCGGGCGCCGAGCGAGCGAGATCCGGGTATCGTGTAGTACATGTGGTCGAGTGTGGCCCTGACGCCGGCATTGATCTCGCCGGCGCTCCCCGCGCGGCCCGGCGCGTGGCTCGCGAACAGCGCGAGCGCCGCGATCACGACGAAGCAGATCGCATGTCTCCCGATCGTCATATCGTACCTCCTCCCGCCCGATCACCCGACGATTATTCACCGAGCAAATGAGGCGAGGGTGCGATCGATCGCTTCTACGGAGTCGGATTCTCCCAGCGCGCTGTTCGTCCGTACCGTCTAGGACGACCTTGCCATGCATGGGTAGCTTTGATCTAGTTTTGCGCGCAATGCGAGACGAAAGCAGAGGACCATGGAACCCAAGGTGACTATTCCCTCGCTCCAGCAGATGAAGCGCGAGGGGCGAAAAAGCGTCGGAGTGGTCGCCTGGGATTATCAGCTCGCCCGCATCGCCGACCGCGCCGGCGTGGACTTCGTTTCGGTGGGAGATTCGGTCGGCGTCAATCTGTGGGGCCATTCCAATCCGCTCGAGGTGACGCTGGAAGAGATGCTGGTGTGCTGCAAGGCGGTGCGCCGCGGCGTCACCCGCGCGCTGGTGAGCTGCGACTTCCCGTTCGGCCCGCTGCAGGAGGGAACCGAGAGCGCGCTGCGCGCCGCCATCCGCCTGGTGAAAGAGGGCGGCGCCGACATAATCAAGCTCGACGGCGCCGCCGACTTTCCCGATGCCGTGCGCGCGCTGGTGCGCGCCGGCATCCCGGTGTTCGCGCAGTTCGGCATCACGCCACAGACCGCGCTGCAATACGGCATCCCCTACGGCGCGCAATCCGCGCCCGGTGCGCAGGTCCCGGCGGAAATGACCGCAAAGCTCGTCGAGGAGGCGAAGCTCCTGGAGGACGCCGGCGCGTCGCTGCTCGACTTCACCAATTCCGGGCCGGTGGCGGGCGCGGCGGTCGTGAAGGCGGTGAAGATTCCGGTGATCGGCGGGTTCGGTGGCGGCCCCTGGCTCGACGGACGGGTGCGGCTTGCGCATACCGCGATCGGGTATGGCGAGAAGTGGCTCGACTCCAAGACCGAGACCTACGCCAATGTCGCCAAGATCAGCCTCGACGCCTTCACCACGCTGATCAGCGACGTGCGCGCCAGCCGCCAGATCAAGGGCTGAGGCGCGGACACGATGGCGACCGCGATCATCGACGGCATCACGACGCGTTACGAGCTGGTCGGATCCGGACCGCCGCTCCTGATGTACGCGCCCGGCGGGTTCGACGCGACCGTCGAGAAGTGGTCGGCGCTCGGCGTCTACGGCCGGATCAAGCTCCTCGATCACCTGCCGAAGCAATACACCTGCATCCTGTTCGACCGGCGCGAATGCGGCGCATCCGGCGGACGCGTCGAGCGCATGACCTGGGCGCACTACGTGAGACAGGGCAAGGGCCTGCTCGATCATCTGCGCATCGAGCGCGCGCACATCATGGGCGGCTGCATGGGGTGCTGTCCGGTGCTGGCGTTTGGCGTGATGCATCCCCAAACGACGCTGAGCATGCTGCTCTATTGGCCGGTCGGCGGCGCCAAGTATCGGATATCCAGCCATCAGCGGTTCGCGGAGCACCTCGCTTTCGTGCAACAGAACGGGCTCGCGGCGGTGACCGCGCTGGTCGGCAAGGACGGCAAGGCCTTCGGCGCCGACCCGCGCGGCGGACCGTGGGCCTCGGTGATCAGGTCCGATCCGGCATTCGCCGAGGCCTATGCGAAGCAGAACGTCGATGCCTACAAGCTGATCGTGACCGGCATGGCGCGCTCGCTGTTCGACCGCGACACCGCGCCCGGCGCGGAGCCCGAGGACCTGCTGCGGCTCGACATTCCGGCGCTGATCGTGCCGGGACAAGATGCCGCGCACGCGACGTCGGCGGCGCGCTATCTGGAGGAATGTTTGCCGGAGTCGAAATACTGGAACGTCCCCGTCGCCGAGCAGACGGAGGCGACGGCGCCGACGCGAATATTGGAATTTCTCGACAGCGCGAGTGCGGCCTAATCTACAGATCACGGCGCGGGCATTTCGTCACACATGTTTCCGGGCGCGTGCGCAGCCTGCTAGACTTTGCGCGCCGGTCGAGGGCTCGGAGACATGACATGAAGCGGTTTGGTGCGGCGTTCGTCAGTGTTGCGCTGATGACGGTCACGGCGGCAGCCGACGAGTGGCCGTCGCGTCCGGTGCGCATGGTAAACACCTTCGCCGCCGGCGGCACCGCCGACGTGCTCACGCGTCTGGTGGCCGACCATCTCACCAACGAATTCAAGCAGCAGTTCTTCGTCGAGACCCGTGCCGGCGCCGGCGGCGCGATCGGCGTGCAGTCGGTCGCGAACTCGCTGCCCGATGGTTACAACTTCGTGCTCACCAACATCACGCAACTGGTGCTGTTGCCGATCAGCAATCCGAAGCTCGGATACGATCCGAACCGCGATCTCGTCAACATCGCCTACGTCGCCGGCGCGCCGATCATGATCTCGGTCAATGCGGGAAGCGGTGTGCGCACCTACCAGGACTTCATCGACCACGCCAACAAGGCCGCGGCACCGCTCACCTATTCGTCGTCCGGCGTCGGCAGCTCCGGGCACCTTGTGGGCGAGTCCTGGGGCCAGAAGGCCAGGATCAAGGTCGAGCACGTACCTTACAAGGGCGCCTCGCAGGGGATCATGGACCTGGTCGCCGGGCATATTTTCTTCTCGGCGCAGACCGTATCGTCGACCGTCGGGCAGATCCGCGCGGGAACCCTCAAGCCGATCGTGCACTCACATACGAGCCGCCTGCCCGATTTCCCGGATGTGCCAACCTTCCAGGAGATGGGCGTCGACCTCGCCGCCACCACCTGGTTCACCATCTCGGGGCCGGCGAAGCTGCCGCAAGACATCGTGCAGAAGATGAACCGCGAGATCATTCGTGCCGTGTCGAAGCCCGAGGTGCAGCAGCGTCTGAAGCAGGACGGCATGGTCGTCGAGACCATGTCGGTCGAGCAGCTGAAGCAGTATATCGACGCCGAGACCACGCGCTGGCGTCCGGTGCTCGAGAAAGCGGACCTGATCGGCAAATGAGATTGTAGCCCGACTGATCGGAAAATATCCTACGAGCGTTTGTCCCAGGCCGGCACCGGGTAGAGCGGCTGGTTGATGAACTTGTCGGTGAAGATCTCGACTACCTTGTCACCCTGAATCTGCACGACCGTCTGCGGCATCGTGATCTGACCGTTGTCGCCGAAATGGACGCGGCCGTAGATGCTCTCGAAACTGAGATTGGCGAGCGCATCGCGCACCTCGCCCGGATCGAACGAGTCCGCGGTCTCCATGGCCTCGACGAGCGCCTGCACGGCGGCTACCGCCGCGGCCGCGTGATAATCCGGCTCATAGCCGAACTTCTCCTCGTAGGCCTTGGCGAACTGAACCGCATCACCGAACCAGCGGTCCTTGAGACGCTCGGTCGGCAGCCACGGTGTCATGCCGAAGACGTAGTTGGCGTCATCGCCGAGGACCTTTCGAAAGTTGGCGCTGGTTACACCCACTGTGAAGGATGCCAGGAGTGGATTGACGTTGCGGCTCTTCGACTGGCGGATGAAGTTGATCGCGCCGGCCTCGTGCCCGCTCCACAACAGCACGTCCGGCGCCCGTCCCTTGACCAGCGTGAGGATGTTGAAGAAATTCGGCGAGCGCTCGGAATACTGCTGGTCGAGGACGATCTCCAGGCCGGCCTTCTTCACGAGAGCGCTGGTCTCGGTCGACAGTGTCCGGTCGAACGAATCGTCGCCTGAGACGATCCCGACGGTCTTCGCCTTGGGGTCGAGCTGCTCCAGCATGGCGATGGTGCTGCGGAAATAGTCGGTGGCGGCCGGCAGCGTGCCGAACACATACTTGTAGCCGCGCCCGAAAATATCGTTCGAGGCGCCGCCGCCCTGCACCATCGGCACCTGGTATTTCTCGGCGACCGCGGCGCCGGCCAGCACGGCATTGCTGGAGAACGGTCCGAGCAGGAAGTTGACCCGGTCCTTGGTCACGAGTCTCACCTGCTGTTCGGTGGCGAGCTTCACATCTGACGTATTGTCCAGGATCTTGAGCGCGAGCTTGTGCGGCTTCTCGCCGATCTTGACGCCGCCCTGCGCATTGATCCGCTCGACGGCGAATTGATAGGCATCGCGATAGATCCGGCCGGTCTCGGCCAGGTTGCCGGTCAGCTGCATGCTGGCCCCGAGCGTGACGGTGTCGGTCTCGGTGCAGGCGACCATGTGGGCGGCGGCCAGCACCGCCCCCAGCGTTCGCAGCCATCGCCCCACACCTGATTTTCTCGTCACGCGTTCCATCCCATGCTCGACCTTTGCAGTATCGGCACTGTCGCCGCGCCACAGCGACCTCGCCGACGATTCCAATATAATAACACGGCGGCAGGCGCAGCCCGAAACGCGGAAACAACATATCTTGAATTGACGCGGGGGTTCCCGGCTACGGCGCGGCCAGCGCCGCCAAGGCCGCCTGCGCGACCATGACGTCCTGCTCGATCGCGGCCCCGCCGGCCGCGACCGCGCCGACCACTTCCCCGGCCACCGTGATCGGAAAGCCGCCCGGCACGTTGGTGAAGTCGCCCATGCGCACCGCCATGCTGAGCGCGTTCGCCTCGGGCGCATAGCCGGTCGGCTGGCGCTGCGAGGCCGAGGTGATCGCCTTGCGCTTGGTGGTGATGATGGAGAAGTGCCGCGCTCCGTCCATCATCAGGAAAGCCACGATCCGGCAGCTCTGGTCCGCCACCGCGAGGCTGATCTTGCAGCCCAGCTCGTTCGCCTTGGCCACGCCGGCCGCGAGCATCTTCAGGCTCGCCTCTTCGGTGAGCCTATGGGTGGTAATGAAATCAGCCATGGCGCGCGTTCCTGCTTGGCGTCCCGACGTCAAGCCGTGAGGCTGCGCGTGCTGGGCGCAAACAATTCGTCCGCACTCACCGACTTGGAGATGATGCCCTGCGTCAGCGCGTGCCCGATCAGCTCGTCGATGACCTTGCGGTTCGGCGCGATGCCATAAGGGAGCGGGTCGCCGGTGATCGCCATCACCCGCTTGTACATCGCATCGATCTCGGTCGGCTTCTCGATCTGATCGGCCTTGAGCCGCTCGACGTAACGGCGCTTCGACTCGGCGAACGCATTGAACACATCGGCCGCCAGGTCGGGATGCTTCGCGATCAGCTCGTCCTTGATCACCACGGTGTGGTTGATCGGGTAATGGCCGCTACGGCGCAGCGCCGCGAGGCCGGCTTCGAGCGCATCGGGAATCAGCGGCTTCACGTCGGGCGAGCTCGCCTCGACACCGATCGCGGCGGCAAGCTCGCCCGCTGCCAGCATCTCGTTCATCTTCTTGCCCGGCTCGATCGGCACTACGTTCTTGGGCGGACGATACTCGGCCACGTGCTCGTCGCCCGAGAGCACCCAGGTGATCTTGCTCAAGTCCACGCCGTGCTCCTGCTGCAGGATGCTGCGCGCCCAGACCCCGGTGGTGACGGTGTAGCCGCGGTTGACGCCGACCTTTTTGCCTTCCAGATCCTTGGGCTTGGCAATGCCGGCCTTGCTGTTCACCAGGATGGCGCCGTGGTGAAAGGCGCGCACGATGAACACCGGCACCGCCGTCATCGGCTTGCCGTGCGCCTTGGCGCAGATGTAGGTGGTGATCGCCATCTCGCAGATGTCGAACTCGTTGCCCCGCACCATGCGGCGGAACGCGGCAATGATGGGATCGACCTCCTCGAACGCGAACTCGAAGGTTTTCGGCTTGACGCTGCCGTCCTTGAGGGCCCGGTTGTTGCCTTGGGTGCGGGTGGCGGTTTTCAGCTTGAGCATCGTCTCTCCCGGCGGAACGTTTGTTGCGGTCCCCAGTGTAGGCGGAATTCGCCGCGCTAGCAGCACTCGAAACCGGCGCCCTCGATTGCGACCAGCGCGGGCTTCATCCAGGTGGGCGGCAGATCGTCGCGCACCACGTCTACCATCGGCTTGAACAGCTTGAACTGGTGGCGCGTGTCGTTCTCGGTCCAGAAGGCGATCACGGTCTCGATCGGCGGACAGCCCGGAAGCTCGCAGGCGACTTCCGACACCAGGATCGCGGCGTCGTCGGCAAGCTTGAAGCGCTCGCGTGTCCAGGCCGTCAGCCGGTCCACGGCTGCCGCGTGCTCTGGGCGCTTTTTGCGGGACCGCAGCATGGCCTAGGGATAAGGGCTTGACCCCTCTGGGGCCAGTCCTAGATTGCCGCCACATTGATCAATGGAGGCGTTCTCTGTGGCGGAACAAGTGCTGGCGGCGGTCCGCACGGGCCCGAGCAAGACCGAGATCCGCGAATACCCGATGCCCGACATCCCGGAGGACAGCGCCCTCATGAAGATGGAGGTCGCGGGCATCTGCGGCACCGACGTCAAGCTCTACAAGACGCCGCCGACCAAGGCCCCCGTGATCATGGGCCACGAGAACATCGGCTACATCGCCAAGGCCGGCCGCGAGTTCACCCGCCGCAAAGGGTTCAAGGAAGGCGACCTGGTGTTCGTCGAGCACTACGTGATGTGCGGCAAGTGCGAGTGGTGCCACCTCGGCCAGTATCGGCACTGTGAGAACACCGACTGGCGTACCAATCCCGACGGCATCCGCTACGGCTACACCTCGGCCGAGCGCGCCCCGCATCTGTGGGGCGGCTTCGCGCAATATGTCTACCTGCCCTGGAACGCGGTCGTGCACCGGGTGCCGCCCGGCGTCACGCCGGAGCTGGCGGGGCTGGTGACGCCGATGGCCAACGGGGTCGAGTGGTCGCTGTTCGACGGCGGCGTCGGCTATAACTCGACCGTGCTCATCCAGGGCCCGGGCCAGCAGGGCCTGTCGCAGACCGTGATCTGCAAGCAGGCCGGCGCCTCTCTCATCATCGTCACCGGCACCTCCAAGGACGCCGCGCGCATGCAAGTGGCCAAGGCGCTCGGGGCCGACCACGTGATCGACGTGCAGAAGGAGGACCCGCTGGCGCGCATCATGCAGATCACCGGCGGCAAGGGCGTCGACGTCGCGCTCGACTGCACCGCCGGCGCCGGCACTATTCCGATCCTGCTCGGCGTCGAGGCGCTCAAGCGCAAGGGCGGCACCATCGTGGTGCAGGGCGAGATGAAGGAGTTTCCCAACTTCCCGCTCGAGAAGGTCACGGTGAAGTTCATCACCATCAAGAGCGCGCGCGGCCACAGCTTCAAGGCCTGCGAGCTGGCGCTGGCGCAACTCGCCTCCAAGCGCTTCCCGCTTGAGAAGGTCACGACCCATCGATTCGGCTTGAAGGATGTTGACCTCGCCATCCGCTCGGTCGGCGGCCAGGGCGTGCCGGATGTGATCCACGCCTCGCTGATTCCGTGGGAATAGCCAAAGCAAAGATCGCCATCGTCACCGGCGACCCTGCGGGCATCGGGCCGGAGGTCAGCCTCAAGGCCGCGCTCGATCCCAAGGTGCGCGACGCCTGCGAGCCGATCATCGTCAGCGACGCGCGCGTGCTGGAGCGGCACGCCAGGCCCTGCGGGATCAAGCTCGATACCCACGCGATCAACTTGCTCGACTGCCCGCAGCCGGATGCCGCAGTGCTCGACTTCGGCACAAATAACGCCGCGAGCGGGCGCGCCTCGCTCGCCTTCGCCAGCCGCGCCATCAAGGCCGCGCTCGCAGGCGAGGTCGATGCCGTGGTCGCGGCGCCGCAGAACGAGACCTCCATCGCGCTCGCCGGTATCGCCTTCGACGGCTATCCCTCGTTCGTCGCGCGCGAGACCGGCACCGACGCGGACGATGTCTATCTGATGCTGTGCTTCGGCGATATGAAGATCGTGCACGCGACGTTGCACCAAAGCGTCAGACAGGCGATCGAGCTGATCACGCGCGACAAGGTGGCTCGCGCTATTGCGGCCGCCGATCGCGCACTTCGACGTCTGGGCACGCCGGCGCCGCGGATCGCGGTGGGCGGCCTCAATCCGCATGCCGGCGAAGGCGGGCTGTTCGGCCGCGAGGAGATCGACATCATCAAACCGGCGATCGACGCGGCGGCCGCGCGCGGCATCGCGGTCAGCGGCCCGTTCGGCGCCGATACCATGTTCCACATGCGCGGCGTCGACGCGTTCGTCGTCATGCTGCACGACCAGGGTCACATCACCGGCAAGCTCTTGGCACCGAATGCGACCGCGGCGCTGACCATCGGCACCCCGATCCTGTTCTCCTCGGTCGCGCACGGCAGCGCCCACGACATCGCCGGCAAAGGCGTCGCCAGCCCGGCGGCCATGATCGAAGCGGTATTGCGACTGTCCAAGGTGACGCGGCCGTAGGATGGGTGGAGCGCGCGTTTTCGCGCGCGATAACCATCATCGCGGGTCCGCTCGATGAGATATGATGGGTATCGCTACGCTCCACCATCCTACAAGGTGACGCGGGGGGTGGGAACTCAGCCGGCACCGGCGTAAGCTTGTCCCCAATCAACAAGCCGAGCCCAAGGCGGAAACGTCATGCCCAAAACCCTGTTCGACAAGATCTGGGACGCCCACCGGGTGGCGCGGCGCGCCGACGGCCGCGAGCTCATCTATATCGACCGCCACGTGCTGCACGAGCTGCACGCGCCCCACGCCTTCGAGCAGCTGGAGAAGCAGCAGCGGCCGGTGCGGCGCCCGGACCTCACCTTCTCCATGCAGGACCACACCGTCGCGACCAGGCCCGGCCGCAACGACGAGACCAACCCGTCGGGCGCGGCCTTTCTCAAGGCCATGCGCGAAGGCAGCCGCAAGAACGGCATCAAGCTCTACGACATCGATGATCCCGAGCAGGGCATCTCGCACGTGGTGGCGCCGGAGCTCGGCATGGTGCTGCCGGGGGCGACCCATGCGGTGCCGGACAGCCACGCCAGCACCGTAGGCGGCCTCGGCGCGATGGCGTTCGGCTGCGGCACCACCGAGCTCGCGCATATTCTCGCCACCCAGGTGATGGCGCTCAAGCGGCCGAAGCGCATGTTGATCCGGCTCGAAGGCACGCTCGCGCCGCACGTCACCGCCAAGGACGTGGCGCTGCGCATCATCGCCGAGCTTGGCGTCGCCGGCGGGCGCGGCCACGTCGTGGAATATGCCGGCGCGGCCGTGCGCGCGATGGCGATCGAAGGGCGCATGACGCTGTGCAATCTCAATATCGAGATGGGCGGCCGTTCCGGTTTCGTAGCGCCGGACGACAAGACCTTCGGCTGGATCGCAGGCCGGCCCTATGCGCCGAAGGGCGCGATGTGGGACCGCGCCCTGGCGCACTGGAAGACGCTTTCCAGCGACGACGGCGCCACATTCGACCGCGAGCACGTGCTCGACTGCAGTGCGCTCGAGCCGCAGATCACCTGGGGCACCGATCCGAGCCAGGTGCTCGGCATTTCCGGCCGCGTGCCCGACCCTGCCGCGGTCGATCCGAGCCGCCGCGCCGCGGTGGAAAGCGCCCTCGCCTATATGGGGCTCACGCCGGGGACAGCGCTCGCGGGCCTGCCAGTCAACCGCGTGTTCATCGGCTCCTGCACCAACAGCCGCGTGCCGGACCTCGTCGCCGCCGCCGACGTGGTGCGCGGGCGGCGCGTCGCCGAAGGCGTGGTGGCGATGGTGGTGCCGGGCTCGACCACCGTGAAGCGCGAGGCCGAGGCCTTGGGCCTGGATCGCGTGTTCCGTGACGCCGGTTTCTTCTGGGGCGAATCCGGCTGCTCCATGTGCGCCGGCGGCAACGGCGACCGCGGCGAGCCGGGCGAGCGCTGCGTCTCCACCACCAATCGCAACTTCGAGCACCGCCAGGGCCCGAAGGTGCGCACACATCTGGTGAGCCCCGCGACCGCGGCGGCGACGGCCTTAGCGGGATGCATCGCCGACGTGCGGCAGATGGCGGGACAAGCCTGATGCAGCCGTTCAGCAGCCATACCGGGATCGCCGTCCCGCTCATCAAGGACGACATCAATACCGACCAGATCGCGCCGGTGCAGGCAATGCGCGCGCTCAAGCCCGACTACAAGGCGCTTTTGTTCATGCGCGCGCGCAAGCGCGACGACGGCAGCGAGGATCCGGACTTCGTGCTGAACCAGCCGCAGTTCCGCAATCCCGGCATTCTGGTGACCGGCAACAATTTCGGCGCCGGCTCCTCGCGCGAGGCGGCGGTGTGGGGCATGCTCGCGAACAACATTCGAGTCATCGTGGCGAAGAGCTTCGCCGACATCTATCGCGAGAACTGCCTGCAGAACGGGTTGCTGCCGATCGTGCTGGCGCCGCCCGCTGCCGATGCGTTCGAGCAGCGCGTGATCGCGGCGAACGGGTCGGCGCCATTCACCGTCGATCTGCCGGCGCAGCGCATTAGCGGGCCCGGCGGCCCGGATATCACGTTCGAGCTTCCCCCCGCCGACCGCATGCGGCTCCTGGAAGGCCTCGACGACATCGGTCTCACCCTCAAGCATCGCGACGAGATCGTGAGCTGGGAGAAACGCATGGCCGGCGACCAGCCGTGGCTGCAGGCCGCGACGGACGGCCGCTCTTAATTTGGGGAGTCACATCATGACCGTCAGAAAGAAACTCAGAGCGATCATGGCGGGCAAGCGCCTGGTGCTGATGCCCGGCGCCTACGACGCACTGTCGGCGCGCATCATCGAGGCCGAGGGCTTCGAGGCGATCGTGGCCGGCGGCTATGCCGGGGTTGGCAGCATGCTGGCGCAGGCCGACATGGGCCAGTCCAACATGCGCGACTATGCCGACCACTATGGCCGCATCTGCGCCGCGGTCGAGATTCCGGTCTACGTCGACGCCGATACCGGCTTCGGCGGCGTCAACAACGTGCGGCAGATGGTGCGCGCCTTCGAGGCGGCGGGTGTCGCCGGCCTGTTCATCAGCGACCAGGTGTTTCCGAACCGTTGCGGCTACCTGCCGGGCAAGCAGATCATCCCGGTCGAGCAGATGCTCGCCAAGGTCAAGGCCGCGCTCGACGCCCGACGCGACCCGGACCTGTTCATCGCGGCGCGCACCGATGCCGCCGGAGTGGAGGGCGTCGAGGCGGCGATCGCACGCTGCCAGCTGTTCATGGAGGCCGGCGCCGACATGGCCAAGCCCATGGGCGTCGACACCATCCCGGAGATCAAGCGGGTGCTGCGCGAGGTTGGCGGGCCGCACATGGCGACGCTGTCGCAGGCGGCGGGACCGAAGGCGCGCAGCCTCGAGGAGCTGGAGGCAGCCGGAGTCTGCTCCGCGACCTTCCCGTCGCTGCCGCTGTTCGCGGCCGCGAACGCGGTGCGCAACGTGCTGCGCCTGCTCAAGCGCGACAATTCGCTCGCGCCCTGCCAGGAGCATCTCATCCCGCTCGACGACTATTATGACCTCGTCGGCCTCAAGTCGCTGTTGAGCCGTGAGGAAAGCTACGACAAGGCCGCGGCGGCACTGGTGCAGAAACGCGCGGCGGAATAGCGGGGACCAATGTTGCAGTGGCCGGCGCGCGTCGCACGATGGGCCCCCGCTGTCGCGGGGGCGACAGCCCTGTTGCTGGGCGTCTGCGGTCAAGCCGCCGCGCAGGCCGACTTCTACAAGGGCAAGCAGATCCGCATGATCATCGGCCACGAGGTCGGCAACGACTACGATCTCGCCGGCCGCGTGCTCGCCCGTTACCTCGCCAAGCACATCCCGGGCCAGCCCACGATCGTCGTCCAGAACATGCCGGCGGCAGCCAGCATCCCTGCGGTCAATTTCCTCTACGCGCAGGCGCCGCGCGACGGAACCGTGTTTGGCTCGTTCTCGCGCAACATTCCGAGCCAGGCGCTGATGGGCCAGGCGAACCTCGAGGTCGATGCCCGGCGCTTTAACTGGCTGGGGGCGACCTCGCTGCCGGCGCGGGCCTGCGTGCGCTGGTTCACGGCGCCGGTCAAGACGCCGGCGGAGCTCTTCACCCAGGAGTTCATCGTCGGCGGCGCCGGCGCCGGCTCCTCGCTCAGCATCCTGCCGACCGTGTTCAACCAGGTGCTCGGAACAAAATTTCGTCTCGTCCTCGGCTACAAGGGCACATCCGATGTCGTGCTTGCCATCGAGCGCGGCGAGGTGCACGGCGCCTGCGCATCCTACGGTCAGTTCCGGCCCTACGAGCAGCTCATCCGCGACGGCAAGCTCGTCTATTTCGTGCGCGCGGAGGAAGCGCCGATCCCCGAAATCCCCGACGTGCCGTCGATCTTCGATTTCGCCAAGACCGCCGAGCAGCGCCAGCTCATGCGCTTCATCTTTTCCAGCACCGAGTTCGGCCGGCCCTATGTCTTTCCGCCCGAGGTGCCGCCGGAGCGCGTGGCGATCGTGCGCAAGGCGTTTGCCGCGACACTGCAGGATCCGGCGCTCATCGCCGAGACGACCCGGATCAAGATGGACATGACCTATCGGCCGCCGGAGGACCTTGAGCGGCTGGTCGCGAGCCTCTATGAGACGCCACCGGCCGTGATCGAGACCGTCAAGAAACTCGTGCCCATCCTGCAGTAGCCCGAAATGAACCATCCTGACCGCTTCCTGCTCGCCGGGCTGATGGGCTGGCCCGTCATGCATTCGCGCTCGCCGAAGCTGCACAATCATTGGCTGAGCGCGCACGGCCTCGCCGGAGCCTATGTGCCGCTGGCGATCAAGCCGGAGGGCCTGCGCGCGGCACTGCGGGCGCTGCCGGCGCTCGGCTTCTCCGGCTGCAATCTCACGATCCCGCACAAGGAGGCGGCGCTGGCCGTCGTCGACAAGGTCGATCCGGTCGCGCGCCGCATCGGCGCGGTCAACACCATCGTGGTGATGCCCGACGGCTCGCTCGAAGGCCGCAACACCGACGTCTTTGGCTATCTCGAGAGCGTCCGCGAGGCACAGCCGACCTGGCGCGTCGATCGCGGCCCGGTGGTCGTGCTCGGCGCCGGCGGCGGCGCCCGCGCGGTGCTGGTCGGATTGATCGACCAGGGTGCCCGCGACATCCGCCTGGTCAATCGCACGCTGGCGCGGGCCGAGGCGCTGGCGCGTGAGCTCGGCGGACCGATCAAGGCTCTGCCATGGGGCGAGCGCCAGGCTGCGCTCGACGGCGCGGCGACGCTCGTCAACACCACCAACCAGGGCATGGTGGGCGAGCCGCCGCTCGATCTTGCGCTCGACAAGTTGCCGAAGAGCGCTCTGGTCTCCGACATCGTGTATATCCCGCGCGAGACGCCGCTGCTCGCCGCCGCCCGCCAGCGCGGCAACGCGACGGTGAACGGCGCCGGCATGCTGGTGCATCAGGCGCGGGCGGCGTTTCACGCCTGGTTCGGGATCATGCCCGAGGCGACGCCGGCGCTGCGCGCGCTGGTCGAGGCCGCGACATGAGCGTCGATTTACAATACCGCCGATCCGGCCCAACATGATTTCGCCGGAACGACCTCGAGGAAACCGCATGAATCGACGTGAATTGCTGACCGCTGGCCTGGCTTCTTTTTCGGCTGCGGCTCTGACGCCGCTCACCGCCCTCGGCTATCCCGATCGCGTCATCAAGCTCATCGTCCCGTTCTCGCCGGGCGGCGCCACCGACGTGGCCGGACGGCTGTGGGCCGAAAAGATGAAGCCATTGCTCGGCACCGTGGTCACGGAGAACCGCGGCGGTGCCGGCGGCCTGACTGGCGCCACCGAGGTCGCGCGCGCGCAGCCGGACGGTCACACCTTCCTCTTCGGCAATACCAGCACGCAGGTGCTGATCCCGGCGATCGCGGCCAACCCGCCCTACGATCCGCTCAAGGATTTCGTCGGTGTCTACATCATCTGCAACTCGCCGGCGTCGATCGTCGTTCACGAATCCGTGCCCGCGCGCAATCTCAGGGAGCTGATCGCCTATGCCAAGACCAATCCCGGCAAGCTGTCCTACGGCTCGGCCGGCGTCGGGACGCTGACCAATCTCGCCGGCGAGCTGTTCAAGCAACTCATCGGCGCACCCGACATCGTGCACGTTCCCTACAAG
>Ga0126377_10000419_pt1 | contig 25503 bp, 23 predicted proteins | sample PanSoiMetPlot_22_FD_92647 | JGI IMG/M metagenome (GOLD analysis project Ga0126377, IMG submission 92647) | Tropical forest soil microbial communities from Panama - MetaG Plot_22 | ecosystem: Environmental > Terrestrial > Soil > Tropical forest > Bulk soil | place: Panama | collected 2016-02-17 | reverse complement strand
GAGATCACGAGGTGATCGGCGCCTGCTGCCTGCAGCGCGCGCTCGCTCCGTCGTCCCATCTCTTGCAGATGCGCTGCGAAAAGCGCAGCCAACGATGCTTGCCGTGCCTGGATCGGTGATGCTGGTGGTGACATAACTGGTTGAATTACCTTGTATTTAGTGACTCATCGAGCGCGCTCGGTGACGCCGCTTCGCGATTGCTTGTTGCTCCAGGCTCGCGCGCTGATCACGACTCATGCAACCGGTCGCGCCAGGCGAAGCTCGCTGCGACTGCGCCGCTCCAGCATAGCCCCGTGACGTGCGCGACACGTTTCTTGACAATATCGCGCAGCGATTTTCACCGCGCTTCGCTGCGTCGCCAACTGACGACACAACGTCCGGCTTCCAGTTTCAAAACCCCGGTAAACACTCTAGAATGCGCCGCCGCGATAAGGTGAATTAACGAGACAAAACTAGTTTGCCTCTGTCGGCTGTTTCCTAAACCTTTCCAATCCTTTCGGGGTAACGAGATGAAGATCAAATCTGCTCTTAGCGCCCTCGCTGCGGCGCTTCTGCTGAGCGCTTGCGGTGGCGGTGGCGGCGCTGCAGACCAGGCTGCTGACTCTGCCAAGCCGGCTGCTGACGCTGCCGCGACGTCGGCTGGTCAGGCGGCTGATGCAGCTGGTCAGGCTGCTGGCGCGGCGGCTGATGCGGCGGGCCAGGCGGCCGATGCCGCTGCCCAGGCGCCTGCCGATGCGGCTGCTCAGCCTGCACAGCCGGAGACTCCTCCGCAGCAGTAATTGCTGATGCAATTTCGGACAGCCCGGGCAGACTCAAACTGCCCGGGCCGGTTCGAGGTGCCGGAGTCTTTCCTCTAGTCGCGCTCCGGCTCAATCGAGGGTCATGTGGCGGTCAGTATCCGTGATGCTCAGGGGTCGCCCGAAGACCGCAAGTGGATACAGAGCGTCTACCGCGACTACTTGAATGACCTGGCGATGCTCAATACCGGGATCTTTCCGGTGTTGGGCGAATTCGGCCACCGCGAACCGGATCTGCTCGCCCGCTGGTTCGCCGACGATCGTGCACACCCCCTGTTGATTCTGAAGTCCGAAACCCCGGCGGGATTCGCGCTCGTGGTGCGCCCACCGAAGATACCCAGTGCAACGCCACCGATCGACTACCGCATGTCGGAATTCTTCGTGCTGGCGAAGTACCGGCGCCTCGGCATCGGTCGCGATGCGGCGCAGCTCATCCTCAACCGTTTCGCCGGCCAGTGGGAAGTCACCGAGTACCTGCGCAACGCGGGTGCAGTGGGTTTCTGGCGCAGCGTGATCGGCGCGTACACTCGCGGCCAGTACACCGAGCGCATCATCAACGGCGAGGTGCGCCAGCTGTTCCGCTCGGCGACCGGTGGTGCGTTGCGCGAAGGAGTGAAGCGCTGATGGCGGTGCGAACCCTGATTCTCGGCGCGCTCGTGGTCGCGGGCACGGCGGCGGCCCAGTCGCCCGCGGACATCGCGAAGTGCACAGCGATCGCGACGGACGCGGAGCGCCTCGCCTGTTACGACCGGTTGTTCGCGCGCAGCGCGGAGCCGGCCAAGTCCGCGCCGAATGCTTCCACCAAGGTGGCCGACACCACGACACCGGCGACTGCCGCAGGCACGAACGGCGCCGGCGCGGCCGGCGCGACGACCGCGGCAACGACCGCCGCGGCCAAGCACGACGACTTCGGATTCGACGGTCGGCCGCCCCCGGGACAAAAGGAACAGCAGCCGGCCGGCCCGGACCAGATGGACGCGCGGATCGCCAATGTCGCGACACAGGCGCGCGGCGAGCACGTGCTGACACTCGACAATGGCCAGGTGTGGCAGCAGAAGGAGCCCGACTGGCACCTCGCCTTCAACGTGGGGGATGAGGTCACCATCAAGCGCGGCACGATGAAGTCCTACCGGCTGCAGCTGAAGGGCAACAACCGCGCGACCGCCGTGACGCGGATCCGCTAACCAGCAGCTCAAGGAGCCTGATCATGACCAAGGCGCGCACCGCTTCGCTCGATACCCAGGGCGTGATCGCCACACTCAACCGTATCCTCGAGCTCGAGCTCGCGGGCGTGGTGCGCTACCTGCACTACAGCTTCATGATCTTCGGCCATCACCGCATACCGATCACGGCGTGGCTGCGCAGCCAGTCGACCGAGTCCATGGCGCATGCGGTGCTCGCCGGCGAGCATGTCACGGCGCTGGGCGGGCACCCCTCGCTCAAGATCGGGGAGCTCCTCGAGACTCACAAGCACAGCGTGGACGACATTCTCAAGGAAGCGATGGCGCACGAAGAGGTCGGGCTCGGCGAATACCGCAAGCTCCTCGAAATGGTGGCGGGCGAGAGCATCATGCTCGAGGAATTTGCGCGCGCGCAGATTGCCGCGGAAGAGCAGCACCTCGCCGAGATCCGCAAGATGATGAGACGCAGCGCCTGATGCGCGGCGCCGCTCGCGCGCGCGTGCTGCACGCGCCATAAGAAGAATAAGGAACGGCTTATGACAAGCGTCCGGCCTTATGTCCGGTCACGCTTTTTTTGAGTACCGCATCACTCCCCGTTGGACTGTGAACTGCATTCCACGCGCAGACCACTCGTCCGCGTGCTGAAACCGGTCATCGGCTCGGTTTGAGCGCAGCGGCGCGCGCAGCGATAACGCGCGCCATGCGTACTCGCACTCATCGCAGCCCCTCCAGGCCCGGCAGGCGCCGGCACCTCGGCTTCACGCTGATGGAGCTCATGGTCGTGCTGGCCATCGCCAGCGTGGTCCTCGGCCTCGCGGTGCCGAACTTCCGCACCTTCATGCGCAACAGTCGGCTGGTGAGCGCTGCCAATGACCTGCTGGGCTCGATCAGCCTGGCCCGGACGGAGGCGATCAAGCGCCAGCTCCCGGTCGCCGTCTGCGCGACAGCGGATCCCAATGCCACGCCCCCGGTTTGCAGCGGCGCCTGGACGCAGGGCGCCTCGTCCGCCTGGGTCGTCTGGGTCGACGCGGACAACGACTGGGTGCCCGACAACAACGTCAACGAGCCGGTGTTGCAGCGTCATGTCGCGCTCGACAACACCATCACGGTTCGCAGCGACAACAACGGCCGCATCAAGTACCAGCTGACCGGCTTCTCGTCGCCGCCGAGCGGCGGCATCACGCCGACCGCCAACGTGGCCATCTGCGACCTGCGCGGCACCGCCATGACCTTCAACGGCCTTTCGGCCGCTCGCGCCGTGCGCGTTTCCGCGACCGGCCGCCCGCGCGTCTCCAACAGCAAGGCTGAAGTCGACGCCACGCTCGCCGCCATCGGCGTGGCGTGCCCATAGGAGTCAACCCGATGCGAATTCGTCCGATGCACTCGTGCATACACCGCAGCCGCGGCTTCAGCATGGTCGAAGCCATGGTGGCGCTGCTGGTGCTGTCAGTCGGCATGCTGGGTATCGCAGGACTCTACGTCACCAGCCTGCGCGCCAGCGGCAGTGCGCTGCTGCGTACCCAGGCGGTCAATCTCGCGGCCGACATGGCGGATCGCATCCGCGCCAATCCGACGGCCACTGTCTCTTATGCCGGTGCGGGCGCGAACAACAACTGTGTCGGCGGCGGCGCGGACTGCACTCCGACGGCGCTCGCAGCCGACGATCTGTTCTGGTGGCAGGCACAACTGCGCGCCGCACTGCCCGACGACGGTGATGTGAATACGCCGCAAGGCTCCATCGCGGTTGTCGCCGGCGCCGCCGGTGCGCCTTCGGCCTACCAGATCACCGTCACCTGGGTGGAGCCGGGTTGGAAAGCCGGCGATCCGCTGCCGCGCTACGACCTGAGAATGCAGATATGAAATCCAGTCACTCACACACTCCGCGACGCCTCGCCGCGCGCCAGCTCGGTCTCAGCATGATCGAGCTGCTGGTGGCCCTCGCCATCGGCTCGATCCTGATCGCCGGCGCCGTGTTCGTGTACATGCAGAGCCGCAACTCCTACGCCGTCAACGACAGCGTGTCGCGCTTGCAGGAGACCGCGCGCTTCGCGATGAGCGTCATCGAGCCCGATGTGCGCATGGGCGGCAATTGGGGCCTCTTGAACGATCCGGAGCTCGTCACCGGTCGTGCGGCGCAGACGGCCGGTGCCGTGCTTCCCGGCAACGCCAACAAGTGCGGCACCAACTTCGCGGTCGACCTGTTCACGACCATCGAAGGCACGAATGCGGGCTACACCTTCGGCGTCGCGCGTCAGCCGGCCTGCAACCCGAACGGAGCGGGCGCACAAGCGAACACCGACACGCTGATCGTGCGGCGTGCGACCGGCAACCCGGTCGCGGCCACTGCGGGTCGCGTCCAGGTCTGGTCGACGCGCACCAGCGGCGGCCTCTTCACCAACGGTGCCGCGCCGGCCGCGGCCGTGCCGCCGGGCGGCCAGGTGAACGACGTCATCGTCAACGCCTATTACATCTCGCGCGATTCCGATGGACGCCCCGGCGTTCCGTCGCTCCGTCGCAAGAGCCTGGTGGCCGGACCCGACTTCCAGGACCAGGAGATCGTGAGCGGCGTGGAAGACCTGCAGGTGCAGTTCGGCATCGACCCGACGGGCTCGGCCGGTATCGCCACCCGTTACGTCAACCCGGGCGCCGCGTTGCCGGTCGGCACGCAGATCGTGGCGGTGCGCCTGTGGATCATGACGCGCGCCGATGCCACTGAAGTCGGCTACCGCGACACGACCAACTACCAGTACGCGAATCGCAATTTCACGCCGAACGACGCCTTTCGGCGCGTTCTCTTCACTCGCACGATCCAGTTGCGCAACCGGATCCGCATCTAGCGGCAGCGGAAAGACATCATGAAACTCAACTCAGCACTTCATCGTCGGCAGCGCGGCGCTGCGCTCGTGGTCGGGATGATCCTGCTCATGGTCCTCACGGTCCTGGCGATCTCGGGCATGAGCACGGCGACCACCGAGCTGGTGATGGCCGGCAACGAGCAATACCAGGAGAACGCCTTTCAGTCGGCCGAGTACGGCATCGAGCAGGCGTTGCTCACCGGTGTGTTCAGCACCAGCGTCGCCAACGAGGCGGTGGGTAATACCCCCGTGCCCGGCAGCACGAAGGAGTACTACAACACCAGCATCACGCCGCAGCCTGGCGTGAACACCGAGCTGCCGCTCATGTGGGGCGGCAACAACGCCAGCAAGTTCACCTCGTATCACTTCCAGATCCAGAGTCAGGGCACCTCGGCGCGCAATGCGACGACCACGCACACGCAGGGCCTGTTCATCGTTGCGCTGAAGAACGGTGAATCGCCTCCGCCGCTCGCCGGCGCCCCCACGGCGCTGACCCCGTAACGGCACGAACAGCAGACATGTTTGGAGAGACAGTCATGTGGACCCGCAGCATCACCCTCACAGCGCTCATCGGCGCGGCCCTGCTCACCGGGCAGGCGTTCGCTGAGAAGGCCGCTCCCCAGAGCGCCATCGAGGCGAGCACCGCGAATGTGACCCTGCCGCGCACCGACGGCGGCTCGCTGCTCGCGCGCGGCTGCGTCGGCTGCGACCCGGTCCTGGTGCAGCTCGGCGCCGGCAGCCGGTTTTTCGTCGGCAAGCAGGAAGTATCGCTCGCCGAGCTCAACGCGTTCCTCGCGGACGGTGTCACGCGCGGACTGACCATCATGTATGACCAGAAGACACGCGCGGTCACGCGCATCGTGATCCATGCGGACCTGCCGAAGGGCACGCGCAAGTAAGCGGCCCCGTCACCAGAGTCTGAACAGAGGTTGCAACTTATGAGTTCCTTAAAGCATCGCAGTCGGGCTCTCCTGATCGGTACGGTGCTCGCATTCGCGTGCGGCGCTCCGGCGCTGGCCGATGACACCGAGATCTTTCTCGGCCAGAACAACTCCGGCGTGAAGCCCAACATCCTGTTCATTCTCGACACCTCGGGAAGCATGGACACCGACGTGGTGACCGAGAACGCGCCGTACGATCCGGCCGTCACCTACGGCGGCAGCTGCCGCTCGGACCGGACGTACTGGGTGCGCGACGACGGCACGCCGATCCTGCCGCCGACCTGCGAGGCCGCGACCTGGTTCAACGCCACCAACATGAAGTGCAAGACCGCGAAGGACGCGTTCCTGGTTGCCGGCTTCTACTCGGCGACGCGCGCCGCGCAGTTCTCGACCACCAACAGCCGCTGGGAGCAGATCCGCAGCACCGTCACCAATCTCGACGTCGAGTGCCGCGCCGATGCGGGCATCGATGGCGACGGCGTCAACCTGACGCGCCTGTGGGCGCGCGACAGCTCCGCGAAGTGGACGTCGAACTCGAACAACCAGATCACCTGGAATGCGAACAACACCAATCGCAACTACATCTTCTATTCGTACAACTACCTCAACTGGTACAACAACCCGTCGACCTTCACTTCCAAGAGCCGCCTCGAGACGGTGCAGGAAGTGGCGAGCAACCTGTTGACGAACCTGACGGGCGTGAACGTCGGTCTCATGCGCTACAGCAACAATAACAACAACGGTTGCGACGACGGGACCTCGGCCGAAGGCGGCATGGTGACGTTCGCGGTGTCGGATATCGACGCGGGCACGAACCGCACCAACGTGATCAACACCGTCAAGAGCTACAACGCCTCGGGCTGCACGCCGCTGTCCGAAACGCTGTACGAAGCCAACCAGTACTTCCGCGGCCAGGTTTGGGATTACGGCAAGAACGCGATGTCGAAGCCCGGCACGAGCTCGCCCAGCGTGGCGGCCTCGCGCCTCGCCGACGGCAAGACCTACAAGACACCGATGCAGTACTCGTGTCAGAAGAACTACATCGTGTACCTGACGGACGGTGAGCCGACCGCGGACACCAGCGCCGATGCCAAGATCGAAGGCCTGCCCGACTTCAAGACCGTGGTCGGCGCGAGCTGCGACGGTACCGGCGACGGACACTGCCTGGATGACCTGGCGCAGTACATGTACAAGGAAGACCTGCAGCCCAACATGCCGGGCAACCAGAACGTCACGTCCTACTGGATCGGATTCGGTCCGGACGTCACGGGCAGCAAGCTCCTGCAGACCACGGCCACCCGCGGCGGCGGCCAGTTCTACAACGCTGACAACACGGTCGGCCTCACCGCGGTGCTCAGCAGCATCGTGACCGAGATCCTGCGCACCAATACCACCTTCACCGCGCCCTCGGTGTCGGTGAACGCGTTCAACCGCACGCAGACGTTGAGCGATCTCTACGTCTCGGTGTTCCGCCCCGATCGCACCTATCGCTGGCCGGGCAACGTGAAGAAGTACCGCGTAACGAACGGGGATATCGTCGATGCGGACGGCAAGAAGGCGGTCGATCCCAACACCGGCTTCTTCACCGACACGGCGCGCAGCTACTGGTCGGCGAGCCCCGACGGCGCGGACGTGGCGGCCGGCGGTGCCGCGCACCGCGAGCCGATCCCGACCAAGCGCAACCTCTATACGAACATCGAGGCCGGCAACAACAACCTATGGACCGGCAACGACGTGATCTCGGTGACCAATCCGCTCATCACTGACGCCGTGCTCGGCGTCGGTGTGGCCGGCCAGCCGACTCACGATGACCTGATCAACTGGGCGCTCGGCCAGGACGTGCAGGACGCGGATCTCGACTCGGATACGACCGAGCCGCGCCAGGACATGGGCGATCCGCTGCACGCCAAGCCGGCGGTCGTGATCTACGGCGGCAGTGCGGGATCACCCAACATCGACGACGCCGTGATCTACACGCCGACCAACGACGGCTACCTGCACGCGTTCGACGCGGTGACCGGCAACGAGCTCTGGGCCTACATCCCGTTCGACCAGCTCGACGACATCCGCGGGATCTACAAGAACACCACGGTGAACACCAAGCACTACGCGCTGGACGCCGAAGTGCGCGTGCTCAAGTACGACGTCAACCAGAACGGCATCGTCGAGCCGGCGCAGGGCGACAAGGTGTTCCTGTTCTTCGGCCAGGGCCGCGGCGGCAGCAATTACTACGCGCTCGACGTCACGGTCAAGGACCAGCCGAAGATGCTCTGGACGCTCGGACCCGCGCAGCTCCCGGGCATCGGCCAGACCTGGTCGGCGCCCATCGTCACGCGCGTCAACGTCCAGGGCGTGACCCAGAACTCGCAGAAGCTGGTGCTGGTGTTCGCGGGTGGCTACGACGACACGCAGGACACCTACACGCAGAACACCGATACGATCGGCAACAGCATCTACATGGTTGACCTGCTGACGGGCTCGCTCCTGTGGCGCGGCTCGCAGACGGCCGGCAACCAGACCTTCGCCAAGATGCAGTATTCGATTCCGTCGAACCTCGCCTTGCTGGACCTGGATGGCGACACTTTCGCCGACCGGATCTACGTGGGCGACACCGGCGGGCAGCTGTGGCGCTTCGATATCAACAACGGCAACGCGCAGAACGCCCTGCTGGCGGGTGGCGTGATCGCCGACCTCGGCGCTGCGCAGATGACGGCGCCGCAGCCGATGGCTTCCACGCGCCGCTTCTACAGCGCGCCGGACGTGGCACTGATCCATCGCCGCGGCCGGCCGACGTTCTTCAACGTGGCGCTCGGCTCGGGTTATCGCGGCCATCCGCTGAACAACCAGGTGCAGGATCGGTTCTACTCGATCCGCGACTACAACGCGCTCAACAAGTTCGCCACCCAGGCGCTGTTCGATGCGGCCATGACCGCCTACGGCGTGACCACGGACACGAACGTGGACAACATCACGGACCAGGTGTCACCGACCATCGCGGACAACTCGCGCGGCTGGAAGCTGGAGCTGCGCCTGCCGGGCGGCTACGTGGGTGAGAAGGTGCTGGCGGAGTCGCGCACCTTCAACAACAAGATCTTCTTCCCGACGTACATCCCGAGCTCGGCGGCGGCCGCGGACCCGTGCGCGCCGATCGGCGGCAGCAACCGCGCCTACATCGTCGACGTGATCGACGGCTCACCGGTGATCGACCAGGATGGCACCACCACCGACAGCAACGGCGATGGCATCCCGGATCTCACGCTGGCGGACCGCTACTCGGTGCTGCGCCAGGGTGGCATCGCGCCGGAAATCGCGTTCCTCTTCCCGGGCCGCGACCCGAACAATCCCAACAACCCGCCGATTGATCCGAACAATCCGCCGAACCCGAATGCTCCGGAGCAGAGCATGCAGGGTCAGGATCCGGTAGTCTGTCTGTCGGGTGCCGAGGTCCTGAACGCCTGCGTCGGATTCAACGCGCGCATCAAGACCTTCTGGCGGGAGTCCGACGCGAATTGATGAAGTTGCAGGTTGATGGTTACGTGAGCGGCAGCGCCTCGCCAGGCGCTGCCGCTTTGTCACGAGGGAGCCAGACATGAAGCGCAAGATGCTGGGCGTAACATTGATCGAGCTGATGATCGTCATCATCGTGCTCGCGATACTTGCGTCCATCGCGGTGCCGTCGTATCGCCGGTACCTGATACGCGCGCAGCGCACCGAGGGCACGGGCGCGCTGCTGCAGATCCAGCAGGCGCAGGAGAAATTCTTCCTGCAGAACAACCGCTATGCCGGCGCCGCCGAGCTCACGCCGGCGCCCCCGGGCGGCCTGGGCCTGCCGGCAATCACGCCCAACCGTCGCTACGACATCGTGATCGCGAGCCCGGCGCCCGGAACGACTTTCACGGCGACGGCGACCCCGCGAGCGGGCGGCGGCCAGACCGATGACTCGCACTGCCAGACTTTCGGCATCAACGAGCAGGGTGTGCGTACGTCGGGGCCCGATCCGATCGCGACTTGCTGGAAGTAACAGCTCAGCCGCTGCTCGCCAGCCGCCGTTGCGCGCGAGTGGGAGCGCTCGCTTCCAGCGAGCGGCGCAGATAGCTTCCCGTGTATGAGCCCGCCTGGCGGGCCACTTCCTCCGGCGTGCCGGCTACGACCAGCTGGCCGCCACCATCGCCACCCTCCGGTCCCAAGTCCACGATCCAGTCGGCCGTCTTGATCACGTCGAGGTTGTGCTCGATCACGATGATGGTGTTGCCCTCGTCGCGCAGGCGCTCGAGCACGCGCAGGAGCTGCGCGATGTCGTGGAAGTGCAGCCCGGTGGTCGGCTCATCGAGGATATAGAGAGTGCGCCCGGTGGCGCGCTTGGAGAGCTCGCGCGCGAGTTTCACCCGCTGCGCTTCACCGCCTGACAGGGTGGTCGCGTTCTGTCCCAGACGCACGTAGGAGAGGCCCACGTCGAGGAGCGTCTCGAGCTTGCTCGCGACCGCCGGCACATTCTGAAAGAAGCGTCGCGCGTCCTCCACCGTCATATCGAGGACTTCGTGGATGTTGCTGCCCTTGTAGCGGATCTCGAGCGTCTCGCGGTTGTAGCGCCGGCCCTTGCACACGTCGCACGGCACATAGACGTCGGGCAGGAAGTGCATCTCCACCTTGATGACGCCATCACCCTGGCAGGCCTCGCAGCGCCCGCCCTTGACGTTGAAACTGAAGCGGCCGGCTTCGTAACCGCGCGCACGCGCCTCGGGCACGGCGGCGAACAGCTCGCGGATCGGCGTGAAGAGTCCCGTGTACGTGGCGGGATTGGAGCGCGGTGTGCGGCCGATCGGACTCTGATCGATATCGATCACGCGATCGATGTGCTCGAGCCCTTCGATGCGCTCGCACGGGGCGGCATCGTAGGTGGCATCGTTGAGCCGGGTTGCCACGTGCCGATACAGCGTGTCATTGACCAGCGTCGACTTGCCCGACCCGGAGACACCGGTGACGCACGTCATCAATCCGATCGGAAAGTCGGCCGTGAGGTGCTTGAGGTTGTTACCGCTCGCGCCCACCACGCGCAGCACCCGGCCGTCACTCACGATGCGCCGCGTCGGCACCTCGATGCGCAGTCGTCCCGCGAGGTACTGCCCGGTGATGGAGTGCGGGTCGTTCTCGATGTCGCGTGGCGCACCGCGGGCAACGACCTCTCCGCCATGCACACCGGCGCCGGGGCCGAGGTCGAGCACGTAATCGGCGCTGCGAATCGCTTCCTCGTCGTGTTCGACGACGATGACCGTGTTGCCGAGATCACGCAGTCTTACCAGGGTGTCGAGCAGGCGCTGGTTGTCGCGCTGATGCAGACCGATCGAAGGTTCGTCCAGGATGTACATGACGCCGACCAGGCCCGATCCCACCTGGCTCGCGAGCCGGATGCGCTGCGCTTCGCCGCCCGACAGCGTCTCGGCGCTGCGTTCCAGCGTCAGGTAGTCGAGCCCCACGTTCGCGAGGAACCGCAGGCGATCGGCGATCTCCTTGACGATCTTCTCCGCGACTGCGCCGCGCCATCCTTCGAGCGTCATGCCGGTGAAAAGGCCGAGCGCAGCGCCCACGGAAAGCCGTGTCACGTGCGGCAGGCTCATGCCATTGACGTGCACGTGCCGCGCAGCGCGATTGAGGCGGGTGCCTGCGCATTCGGGGCAGGGACGATTGCTCAGGTATTTCGCGAGCTCCTCGCGCACCGTGATCGACTCGGTCTCCTGGTAGCGCCGCTCGAGGTTTGGAATGATGCCTTCGAAGCGATGCCGGCGGCGCACGGTGCCGCCCTGGCCATTGAGGTAGCGGAACTCGATCTGCTCCTCGCCGCTGCCGTACAACAGGACCTGGCGGATCTTCTCGTCGAGCTCGTCCCACGGCGTCTCGATATCGAAGTGGAAATGCCGCGCGAGAGCCTGGATGAGCTGAAAGTAGTACGCGTTGCGCCGGTCCCAGCCGCGCACCGCGCCGCCGGCGAGGCTCAGGTGCGGATGCACGACGACTCGCTGCGGATCGAAGAACTGCTTGACGCCCAATCCGTCGCAGGTGGAGCAGGCCCCCACCGGGTTGTTGAAGGAGAACAGCCGCGGCTCGAGCTCGGACAGGCTGTAGCCGCAGATCGAGCAGGCCATGCGGTCCGAGAACACCAGCTCTTCGCGGCCCGGCTCGTCCATCCAGGCGATGCGTGTCACACCATCGCCCACGTTGAGCGCGGTCTCGAACGACTCGGCGAGGCGCTGCGCCAGGTCCTCGCGCACCTTGAAGCGATCGATCACGACCTCGATGCTGTGCTTGCGGCGTGAGTCGAGTTTTGGCGGATCGTCGAGCTCCGCGACCTTGCCGTCGATGCGCGCGCGCACGAAGCCCTGGCCGCGCAGCTCCTCGATGATCTCGAGATGTTCACCCTTGCGCTCGGTGACCACCGGAGCGAGGAGGAGCAGGGCGGTTCCCGCCGGAATGCGCAGCACCTGGTCCACCATCTGGCTGACCGTCTGCGCGGCGAGCTCCTGCCCGTGATCCGGGCAGTGCGGGATGCCGGCGCGCGCGTAGAGCAGGCGCAGGTAATCGTAGATTTCGGTGACCGTGCCGACCGTGGACCGCGGGTTGTGAGAGGCCGACTTCTGCTCGATCGCGATCGCGGGCGACAGCCCTTCGATCGTGTCGACATCCGGCTTTTCCATCATCGACAGGAACTGGCGCGCGTAGGCCGACAGCGACTCCACGTAACGGCGCTGGCCCTCCGCGTAGATGGTGTCGAAGGCGAGCGACGACTTGCCCGACCCGGAGAGCCCCGTGAACACGATCAGCCGGTCGCGGGGCAGATCGATGTCGAGGTTCTTCAGGTTGTGGGTGCGCGCGCCGCGGATGCGGATGACGGACATCGGAAACCGCAATGAAAATTGCCAGCCAAGTACTATACGCGCGGCGTCAAGTTCGGTGCAAAACCCTGCATGCTCAGGAATTGAGGGCGGCCGGGCCCGTTTCTCGGGATTTCCGCAACGGTTGCTGATGCATCCCCGCAGGCCGACGCATAGAATACCCGCCCTTCGTGGGCTGCTTGGCTACGACTCCGGTCGCTCCCAAGCGGCAGCTCCCACGCTCTGCCCAATCTGCTGGAGGCTCCCATGGCACGCGGCGTCAACAAGGTCATCCTGATCGGACATCTCGGTGCCGACCCTGAAACGAAATCGATGCCCAGCGGCACTTCGGTGGCGAACCTGCGCATCGCGACCACCGAGTCGTTCAAGGACAAGCAGACCAACGAGTGGCAGGAGCGGACCGAATGGCACCGTGTCGCCCTGTTTGCGCGCCTGGCCGAAGTGGCCGGCGAGTATCTGCGCAAGGGCTCACAGGTCTACATCGAGGGCCGGCTGCGAACCCGCAAGTGGCAGGACAAGCAGGGCAACGACCGCTATTCCACCGAGATCATCGCCGACGAGATGCAGATGCTGGGCGGCCGCGGTGGCGGCGCAGGCGCAGGCGCAGGTGCAGGTGCAGGCGCCGAGCCGAGACCGGCGCGCAGCGGAGCGCCCGAACCCGCTGCGGGCGGCGGCGGCGAGCGCGAAGCGGAGTTCGACGACGACATTCCGTTCTGAGCGCGGGCAGCAAGAAACTCCAAGCGCCCGCGCCCCGTTTCGCCGCAGATTCACCGGGCAACCGTTTCCTCGAGAATCAAGGAGTCGTAGATGCGTGCACTGCTGGCTTCCCTTCTGCTCGTCGTCACCTCGGGTGCGACGGCCGCGCCCGACACCGCGATCTACGACCAGGCGGTTGCACACGCCGGGCGCAGTGACAAGGATCTGCAGCGCGATGCGCGCGAGCGGCCCACGGAGGTCCTGGCCTTCTTCGGCTTGAAGCCGGGCATGCACGTCGCCGACATCTTTGCGGGCGGCGGCTACTACAGCGAGCTCATCAGCTATGTCGTCGGTACGACGGGCGAAGTGCTGATGGTCAACAACGTGCCCTACGAGGACTACGACAAGGACAACATCAAGGCGCGCTTCAGCCAGGAGGGACGGCTCCCGAACGTCAAGCGCATGGTGGTCGAGAGCTGCGACCTGCAGCTGGGCACGGCAACGCTGGATGCCGCAACCATCGTGATGTCGTATCACGACCTGTTCTACGCCGATCCGCTGGGCGGGTGGCCGAAGATCGACGAAGCGCACTTCCTCGACCAGATCTACAAGGCGCTCAAGCCGGGCGGCGTCTTCTTGATCGTGGACCACGCGGCCAAGCCCGGGACGGGGTCGAGCGTGGCCAAGGAATTACACCGGATCGACGAGGATTTCGCGATCAAGGACATCACGAGCCACGGTTTCGTCTACGCGGGGCACTACGACAAGCTGCGCAATCCGGATGACGATCGCAGCAAGGTCGTGTTCGACAAAACGATCCGCGGCAAGACGGATCGCTTCGTGCACCTGTATCGCAAGCCCGCCGCTTAGCGCCGCGCGGCCTCGCCCGCGCTCAGCCGCGCCGTCCGATGTCGTGCACGTGAACGCGCGTCTCCGGGCGCGGCGCGGCGGGATTATTCGCACAGCCATCGCATCCTGAAGCACGCCCTGCGCGCCGTCGGCTCCAGGCTTCCGGCAGCACGCGCTCGAGCCAACCATCCACCTTCTGGCGCCAAGTGCGCGGCATCAGTACGTACGCCGCATAAAGTGTGCTCGCGATGACCGCGAGCGCAACCACGATGACTTGCATCCAGTGTGGCATCAGGCCCCCAACGCATGGGAGATGTGGAAGGTCAGGCCGGCGGCCAGGTAGGCGAGCAGGAACATATACCCGGCCATGATCAACGGGTAGCGCCACGAGTTGGTTTCGCGCTTCACGACCGCAAGCGTCGACAGGCACTGCGGCGCGAACACGTACCACGCGAGGAGCGCGAGCGCCGTGGCGAGGCCCCACTCCGAGGAGATCATGGGAATGAGATCGCCCGCGATGTCCTGCTTCGCGGCTGAGAGCGCGTAGACGGTGCCCAGCGCTCCCACGGCGACTTCGCGTGCCGCGAGCCCGACGACCAGCGCGATGCAGATTTTCCAGTTGAAGCCGATCGGCCCGAAGATCACTGCGAGCCCGGCGCCCAGCCGGCCGGCGAGGCTGTATTCGATCGCCGGGCCCGTGGCGCCCGGCGGCGGCGCGGGAAACGTGCTCAGGAACCACAGCAACACCATCAGCGACAGGATGATCGTGCCGACGCGCGTCAGGAAGATCTCGACGCGTTGCCACAGGCCGATACGCAGACTCCTGAGACTCGGCCAGTGATACGCCGGCAGTTCCATCTGCAGGGTCTGCACGGAGTGACGCGAGCGCACGACCTTCAGGAGCCACGCCACCAGCATTGCACCGGCGACCCCGGCGACGTAGAGCACGAACAGCACCAGTCCCTGCAACTGGAACACCTTGCCCACGGTCAGCGCCGGGATGAACGCGGCAATCAGCAGCGCGTAGACCGGCAGGCGCGCAGAGCACGTCATGAGCGGCGCGACCATGATGGTCACGAGCCGATCCCTGGCGCTCGGAATGGTCCGCGTCGCCATGATTCCCGGGATCGCGCACGCAAAGCTCGACAGCAGCGGAATGAACGAGCGGCCGGAGAGGCCGACGCCGCCCATCAGGCGATCGAGCAGGAACGCCGCGCGCGGCAGGTAACCGGAGTCCTCGAGCAGCAGGATGAAGAAGAACAGGATGATGATCTGCGGCAGGAACACGAGCACGCTGCCGACACCCGCGATCACACCGTCGACCAACAGGCTCCGCAGCGGCCCGGCGGGAAGCGCGGCCGCGAGCCACGCTCCGACGTGACTCACGCCCGCCTGGATCGCATCCATGACCGGCTTCGCCCAGCTGAAGACCGCCTGGAAGATCAGGAACAGCACGCCCGCGAGGATCACCAGGCCCAGCACGGGGTGCAGCAGCACGCGATCGATTCGATCGCTGAAGGTCATCGACGCGTCGCGCTCGGCGCCGATGGCGCGCAGGATCCGTTGCACCTCGCGATGGTCGGCGAGCGTGTTGGATGGTCCCGCGTCGGCCGCCGGCGGCACGAGTGGTGGCAGCGTCTGCACTTCGTGCTCTACGCGCTGCGCGAGTGTGCGGCTCCCGTCCGCGCGGACCGCCACGGTTTCCACCACCGGCACTCCCAGTTCGCGGGCGAGTGCGGCGGAATCGACGTTGAGGCCGCGCCGGCGCGCGAGGTCCACCATGTTGAGCGCGACGATCAGCGGCCGGCCGAGTCGCTTCAGGCCCAGCACCAGGCGCAGGTGCTGGCGCAGGTTCGTCGCATCGACGACCGCGACCAGCAGATCGGGCACGGGTTCGCCCGCGCGCCGGCCGAACAGGACGTCGCAGACCACCTGTTCGTCCATGCTCTGGGGATTGAGACTATAGGAGCCCGGAAGATCGAGCACGCGAATGGTTCGGCCATTCGCGGTGTGCAGCGTGCCTTCCTTGCGCTCGACGGTGACTCCAGCGTAGTTCGCGATCTTCTGCCGGCTGCCGGTCAGCAGGTTGAAGAGCGCCGTCTTGCCGCAGTTCGGATTGCCGACAAGCGCGACGAGCGGACTCGTCGACGCGGCGGCGTGCGAGGTCATGGGGCTGGATCCGCCTCCGGGTGCGTCGCGTCGATGCGGATGCAATCGGCTTCGTGCCGACGCAGGGCGAAGGTGGAGGTACCGACACGCACCGCGATGGGCTCGCCGCCAAACGGCCCGCGGGCGACGACGCGCAGGCGTTCGCCGACGAAGAAACCGAGCTCGGAGAGCCGCTCGCCGAGCGCCATACCGCCGGAATGGCGGGGTGCGTCCACTGCCGCGACGTAGCCGACCTCATCGACGGCCAGTTCGGTCAATCGCAGCGGCACGTTGTGAGGTCGTTTCTTCATGGAAGCCTGGGGCAGCGGAGCAACGAAATACTACTGTAAATGCGAATCACTCTCAAAAACATTTTAGCCGTCTGGGAAGTGCGTTCGGACCTTATGTGAACTTCAGGCGGCTGCCGATGAGGCACTTCGCGCGGGGCTCTGAGGGAAGGGCCCCAGGGGCCTCGGAGGAGCCTCAAGCGCCTGATTTTCAGTGGATTCCGACTCTCCCCCAGGGTCAGGCCGAGGCCGTCGCCTGCTTCAATTATTCACACTAAACCGCTAACCTCTCCGGCCCTTTCCCAGCGAGCGCTCGATGGCCGGCCGGCTCTTCGTCAAGACCTTTGGTTGCCAGATGAATGAGTACGACTCTGCCCGCATGGCAGACGTCCTGCGCGAAGCCGAAGGCCTGGAGCTCACGGACGATCCGTCCGGCGCCGATGTTCTCCTCGTCAACACCTGCTCCGTGCGCGAGAAGGCGCAGGAGAAAGTGTTCTCGCTCCTCGGCGAATGGCGGCGGCTCAAGGAGCGCCACCCACACATGATCATTGGCGTCGGCGGTTGCGTCGCGAGCCAGGAAGGCGAGGGCATCACAGCACGGGCGAACTGCGTCGACCTCGTTTTCGGACCGCAGACGCTGCATCGGCTGCCCGAGATGATTCGCCAGGTGCGCAGCCACGGCCGCGCCGTGGTCGATGTGAGCTTTCCGGAGATCGAGAAATTCGACCGGCTGCCCGAGCCGCGCGCCGCCGGCGCGACGGCTTACGTGTCGGTGATGGAGGGCTGCAGCAAGTACTGCACGTTCTGCGTCGTTCCGTACACGCGCGGCGAGGAGATGAGCCGTCCCTTCGACCAGGTCATGGATGAAGTCGGTGCGCTCGCCGACCAGGGTGTGCGTGAGGTGACGCTGCTCGGACAGAACGTCAACGGCTACGCGGGTGCCATGCGCGACGGCAGCAGCGCCGACCTCGCTACGCTGGTTCACTACATCGCGCAGCTCCCAGGCATCGAGCGCATCCGCTTCACGACCTCGCACCCGGCGGAATTCAACGACAGCCTGATCGAGGCGTATGCCAGCGTTCCCAAGCTCGCCGCGCACCTGCACCTGCCGGTGCAGAGCGGCTCCGATCGCATCCTCGCGCAGATGAAGCGCGGCTATACCGCGCTCGAGTACAAGCAGCGCATCCGCAAATTGCGCGCAGCGCGCCCGGACATTTGCGTGTCGTCCGACTTCATCATCGGCTTTCCCGGCGAGACCGGGCACGATTTCGCCGCGACCCTCCGTCTCGTCGAGGAGGTCGGGTTCGATCAGTCCTTCAGCTTCCTCTACAGCCGTCGACCGGGGACTCCCGCCGCCTCCCTTCCCGATGATGTGACGGCGGAAGAAAAGCATCAGCGGCTCGAGCTCCTGCAGGAACGTCTCAACAGCAACGCCCGCGCGATCAGCGAGCGGATGGTCGGCAGCGTGCAGCGCGTGCTGGTGGAGCGGCCGGCGAAGAAGAATCCGCGCCAGCTGGCCGGTCGCACGGAGAACAATCGCTGGGTCAACTTCGAGGGGCCCGCGCACGTCATCGACCAGTTCGCGGACGTGCACATCACCGAAGCGTTGAAAAACAGCCTGCGTGGCCGACTCGTCGACACGCGCCAGCCGGCGGCCGGCGTGCCGCTGCGTGCCTCAGGCTAGGAAGGGCCTTGGCCTCACCGATCGCCACGCGCGATTTCGAGCTCGAACCGGCGGACAACGGCAGGCTCGCCGACCTGTGCGGCCCGCTGGATGAACACCTGCGCCAGATCGAGCAGACGCTCGGCGTCGATATCAGCCGGCGCGGCAATCATTTTCACATCACGGGCGGCTCGGCTGCGGCAGCCAATGCGGAGCAGATCCTGCGGCAGCTGTTCGCAGTCACGCAGCAGGGCGAGGTCACGCCGGAGCGGGTCCACCTTTCGTTGCGTGAAACCGGCATGAGCGATGCGGCCCCGGCGGTGGCGCCGGCCGAAGACGAGCTCATGGTGCGCACCCACCGCGGCGGCATCCATGCGCGCGGTCCCAACCAGCAGCAGTACCTCTCGAACATCCGCCGCTTCGATCTCACGTTCGGCATCGGTCCCGCGGGCACCGGCAAGACCTATCTCGCGGTCGCGTGCGCGGTCGAAGCGCTGCAATCGGATCGCGTGCGGCGCATCGTGCTGGTGCGACCCGCCGTCGAGGCCGGCGAACGACTCGGCTTCCTGCCGGGCGACATGGCGCAGAAGGTCGACCCGTACCTGCGCCCGATGTACGACGCGCTCTACGAGATGCTCGGCTTCGACCGCGTGGCGCGCCTCGTCGAGCGCGCGGTGATCGAAGTCGCACCGCTCGCATTCATGCGCGGGCGCTCGCTCAACGATGCCTTCGTGATCCTCGATGAAGCGCAGAACACCACCATCGAGCAGATGAAGATGTTCCTGACGCGAATCGGCTTCGGCTCCAAGGCGGTGGTGACCGGCGACATCACCCAGACCGACCTGCCCGCGGGCCGCGCCTCCGGGCTCAAGAACGTCATCGACGTGTTGAGCGGTGTGGAAGGCGTCGCCTTCACCTACTTCACCGCGCGCGATGTGGTGCGCCATCCGCTGGTGCAGCGAATTGTGCAGGCCTACGAGGACCGCAAGGAATGACCGCGACGTCGTACGCGGCGCGAGCCCACCGGCCGCGCGGAACCGAGTTGAGGTTTCGCGGCGAGCGCGCGGTGGGTGGCCCGTCGCTGGAGGTGGACGTGCAGTACGCCACGCGCAAGCCCTGGGTGCCCTCGAGCGTGCGCATCTCGTTCTGGGCATTCGAGGCGCTCGGGCGCAAGCGCGGCCGGTGGGATCTCGCGGTGCGCGTGGTCGGCGCGGCGGAGAGCCGCCGGCTCAATCGACGCTATCGACGCAAGGACCGGCCGACCAATGTGCTGTCGTTTCCGGCTTCGGTGGCGCGGGCGGACGGTTCGCGGCCGCTCGGAGACCTCGTGGTCTGCGCGCCCGTCGTCGCCCGGGAGGCGCGCGAGCAGGCGAAGACGCTGGCGCAGCATTGGGCGCACATGATTGTGCACGGAACGCTGCACCTGCTCGGGTATGATCACGAGCGGCCTCGGGACGCGCGCCGGATGGAGCGTTTCGAAACCGGAGTGCTGCGCACGCTGGGCTACCCGAACCCCTATGAGTGACGATCCCCACAGTACGACCGGTCGATGGTTGCGACGCCTGACGCAGGGCAAGGCCGCCGAACCGCGTGACCGCGAGCAGCTGATCGGGGAGCTGCGCGAGTCGAGCGAGCGCGGCATCATCGATGCCGATGCGCTGTCGATGATCGAGGGCGTGCTCGGCGTCGCGGATACGCAGGTGCGCGACATCATGGTGCCGCGCTCGCAGATGGTGAGCATCGAGCGCGACGATCCGCCGGAAGCGATCCTGCCGGCGGTGGTCGAGTCGGGCCACTCGCGCTTCCCGGTGATCGGCGAGGACCGCGATCGCGTGGTCGGGATCCTCCTCGCCAAGGACCTGCTCAAGTATTTCGCCGAGGCCGGCGAGCGGCCCGAGTTCGACATCAAGGAATTCCTGCGCCCCGCCGTGGTCGTGCCCGAGAGCAAGCGCCTCAACGTGCTGCTCAAGGAATTTCGCGGCAGCCACAATCACATGGCGATCGTGGTGGACGAATACGGTGGTGTGTCGGGGCTCGTGACCATCGAGGACGTCATCGAGCAGATCGTGGGCGAGATCGACGATGAATACGACGTCGAGGACGACCAACCGATCCGCCGTGAGGGTCCGCGCCAGTTCGTCGTGCGCGCGCTGACGCGGATCGATGAGCTCAACGAGTATCTCGGCACGCGGCTCGCCGACGACGAATTCGACACCATCGGCGGACTGATCACGCATCACCTCGGCCGCCTGCCGCGACGGGGCGAAATCGTCAACGTGGACGGCATCGAGTTTCGCGTGGTGCGCGTCGATCGGCGGCGCATCGACACGCTGCGGGTCACGACGCCGCGCGATATTCCCGTTCGCGTGGATGAATGAGGCTCCCGCCGTTCGTTGAGCGCTGGGCCGCGCCGCTCAGCTTTGTGCTGGGTTGCGCACTGTCGCTCGCGTTCGCTCCCTACGAGTTGTTCCCGCTGGCGGTCCTGTGCCCGGCACTGCTCTTCCTGCTGTGGCAGGACGCGACCCCGCGCCGCGCCGCGTGGCTCGCGTTCTGGTTCGGTCTCGGCACCTTCCTCGCCGGGACCTATTGGCTCTACACCAGTGTGCACACCTTCGGGCAGGCGCCGATCTGGGTCGCGTTCATTCTCATGCTGGGGCTGGTCGCGATCATGGGGCTCTACCACTCGCTGGTCGGGTATTGCGCGCTGCGCTGGCTGCCGCGCCATGCATTGTGGCGCTGGATGATCGGCGTGCCGGCGCTGTGGCTGCTGATGGAGTGGCTGCGCGGCTGGGTGTTGAGCGGCTTCCCGTGGCTCGCGCTCGGCTACAGCCAGATCGACTCGTGGCTCGCCGGCTATGCGCCGGTGGGCGGCGTCTACTTGATCAGCCTGCTGGTGCTGATCTCGGCCGGAGCGCTCGTCGTACTGCTGCGCGGCTCGACGCCGGAGCGTGCGGTCGCGGCCGCGTTCCTCGTCGTGGCCTGGGGTGCGGGCGCTGCGCTCGGGCGCGTTGACTGGGCGAGCCCGGTGCGCGCGCCAATCAGCGTCAGCCTGGTGCAGGGCGCGATCTCGCAGGACCTCAAGTGGCAGGCCGAGAATCACGACGCGACGCTCGTGTTGTATCGCGAGCTCACCGAGAAAGCGTTCGGCAGCCAGATCATCGTCTGGCCCGAAGCCGCGCTCCCGGCGCTCGAGCACGAGCTGAAGGATTACCTCGCGTCGCTCTACCGGGACGCGCAGGCGCACGGTTCCGATCTCATCCTCGGCATCCTGCGCTACGACTTCGCCAAGGACCAGTATCGCAACTCCATCGTCGCGGTGAATGGCGGCCTCACCTGGTACGACAAGCGGCGGCTCGTGCCCTTCGGCGAGTTCTTTCCCGTGCCACCGTTCGTGCGCAAGTGGATGCGCCTGATGAGCCTGCCGTACGTGGACATGACGCCCGGCGATCCCGAGCAACCGCCATTGGTAGCCGCTGGCGAGAAACTCGGCGCCACGATCTGTTACGAGGACGCCTACGGGAATCAGCAGCTCGCCGTGCTCAAGGAAGCGACGCTCCTCGTCAACGTGAGCAACGACGCGTGGTTCGGCGATTCGACGGCGCCGCATCAGCACCTCGAGATCGCTCGCATGCGCGCACGCGAGGCGAGCCGCTACATGCTGCGCGCGACCAACAACGGCATCACCGTCTTCATCGGGCCGCGCGGCGAGATTCTCGACCAGCTGCCGCAGTTCCAGCCGGGGATTCTCAAGGCGACGGTGCAGCCGAGAACCGGGCTCACGCCGTACGCGAGGGTCGGTAACACACCCGTCGTGGCATTCTGCGTCCTGGCTCTTGCGTTGCTCCTGCTCATCGAGCGACGGCGCCCCCATGGCTAGCGAGACCTGGCCTGGATTTGCGGTCGTCGGCGCCGGCGCGGTCGGCTGCTACTACGGCGGCATGCTGGCGCACGCCGGCGCGCCGGTCACGCTCATCGGTCGCGCGCAGCACGTCGATGCGATCAATCGCGACGGGCTCTTCCTCGACGGCATCCGCGTCAAGGAACGCATCAAGGTCGCCGCGTCGACAGAGCTCGCGGCTGTGAAGGGCGCGCAAGTCGTTCTGGTCTGCGTCAAGACCACCGATACCGAGGAGACGGCGCGACAGCTGGTACCGTTGCTGCGCGAAGCACGCGTGATCAGCCTGCAGAACGGCGTCGACAACGTCGAGCGCATGCGCACGGCCGCGGGACTGGAGGCCATCGCAGCAGCGGTGTACGTCGCGGCGGAGATGACGGGGCCCGGTCACGTGCGCCAGACCAGCCGCGGAGACCTGGTGATTGGTGCGGCTTCGGGACTCGCGGACCCTGCGACAGCGGAGGCGCTGGCGGGGCTCGCGGCGCTTTTCAATCGTGCCGACATTCCCTGCAAGGTGACCCAGGACATCCGCACGGCGCTCTGGGCCAAGCTCGTCCTCAATTGCACCTACAACGCCATCTCGGCCCTCGCGCGTGCGCGCTACGGCCGGATCGTGCGCGATCCCGAGATGCGAACGCTCCTCACGCGTGTCGTGGAGGAGACCGTCGCGGTGGCTCGCGCGGCAGGCGTGCAGCTCGATGTGGCCGAGCAGGTCGCGGCAGGCATCAAGCTCGGCGACGTGATGCCCGAAGCGCTCTCCTCGACGGCGCAGGACATCGCGCGCGGCAAGCACACCGAGATCGATTCGCTGAACGGCTACGTGGTGCGCCTGGGCGAAAAACTCGGCGTGGCGACGCCGATCAATTACACACTTTACAAACTGGTGAAGCTGCTCGAAGAAGCCGCATAATCCGCCCCCTTGGCGCTGCCGTCCCGGAGTACACCGTCCATGCCCTCGCACTCTGTCGTCAGGTTGTCGACGTTCGCGGTCTGTGCGTTGAGTACGCTGCTGGCCACCAGCGGCGCTCAAGCCAAGACGCAGAAGCCACCGCTCCACGGTCAACACTGGGTGGCGATCACCGGCAAGCCCCTCGCGGCCACAGCGGGTGCCATCACGTTCCAGAAAGGCGGCAATGCCGTCGATGCCGCGTGCGCGATGATCGCTGCCACCGCGACCATGTGGGACGTGTTGAGCTGGGGAGGGGAGACGCAGGCTCTTATCTACAACCCGAATACCGGCAAGGTGATCGGCGTCAACGCGCTCGGCGTCGCGCCGACCGGAGCCACCGCGGAATTCTTCCGCTCCAAAGGCATGAAAGTTCCGCCGGACTCCGGCCCGCTCTCGGCGGTCACGCCCGGCACGCCCGGCGGAATCATGACGATGCTCGCCGAGTACGGCACGCTGAGCCTCGAGGAAGTGCTCGCTCCAGCCATTGCACTCGCCGACGGCTACCCGATCGAGCGCGAGACGGCGGACTCCATCGAGCGTAACAAAGCGCGCCTCAAGGAGTGGCCGGAATCGAAGCGTACGCTCCTCGTGCATCTCGGCCAGCAACGCGAAGCGCCGGAAGCGGGCGAGATCTTCCGCCAGCCGGATCTCGCGGCGACGCTGCGGAAGTTGGTGGAAGCCGAACACAAGGCGCGTGCAGCCGGCAAGGACCGCAAGGCCGCGATCATGGCCGCCTACGAGCGCTTCTACAAAGGCGACATCGCGCAGGAATTTGTGCGCGGCGTGAAGGACGTCGGCGGCCTCATCACGATGCAGGACCTCGCCAACTGGAAGGTGCATCTCGAAGAGCCGGTGCACGTCAGTTACAAGGGCATCGAGGTGTACAAGCTCACCACCTGGGTGCAGGGCCCGGTGATGCTGCAGGCCCTCAACATTCTCGAGAACTTCGATCTCAAGACGATGGGCTACAACAGCACGCGCTACATCCAGACGCTCTACCAGACGATGAATCTCGCGTACGCCGATCGCGACTTCTACTACGGCGATCCGTACTTCCCGCCGGCCGAGCCGATCCAGGGGCTGCTGTCGAAGGATTACGCGCGCGACCGCGCGAAGCTCGTCGGCTACGAGCGCAACAACCCGGACATCCGGCCCGGCGATCCGTATCCGTACCAGGGCGGCAAGAACCCGTACGTGTCCTTGCTCGAGAGCTGGCACAGCAAGATGCCCGAGCCCAATCTCAAGGCGCAGGCGGAATTCGATCGTCACTTCCGCCTCGGCACGACGAGCGTCGAGGCCGCGGACGACAAGGGCTGGGTGGTTTCAGTGACGCCGAGCGGCGGCTGGTTGCCGGCGGTGATCGCAGGCAAGACCGGAGTCGGCATGAGCCAGCGCATGCAGAGCTTCGTGCTCGATGCGTCCGACAACCCGTTCAACGTCGTGGAACCGGGCAAGCGGCCGCGCGCGACGCTCACGCCGACGCTCGCGCTCAAGGACGGGAAGCCCTTCCTCGCGATGGCGGTGCAGGGCGGCGACACGCAGGATCAGAACCTGCTGCAGTTCTTCCTCAACGTGGTCGAGTTCGGCATGACGGTGCAGGAAGCGACCGAGGCCGCGAACATCACGAGCTACCAGATGCGCGATTCGTTCGGCGAGCACGAGTCGATGCCGGGGCGTCTCACGCTCAACGACAACACGCCGCCCTGGGTCCGCACCGACCTGCAGCGCATGGGCTACAAGCTCGAGTTCGAGGAGCGCACCTCCGGCCCGATCAACGCCGTCTTCTTCGATCGCGCCCACGGCACGCTGTGGGGCGGCTCGAGCAATCACGGCGAGGACTACGGCATCGCCTGGTGAGGCGCGGACGTCGAGGAGCGCTCGCCCGAGAGCCGTCGCAGCCCGGTATAGATGAGCCACAGCGCCGGCAGCAGCAACAAGTGATAGGTGGCGTTGTGATCGAAGCGCGCGGGGTCGAGCGCAACGCCGCGCTGCTGTGCGATCGCCGCGATCACCGAAACACCCAGGCCCGCGAGCACCAGCATTGACCCCGCGACGCGCGCATTGCGCAGCAGCCCCACGATGCAGAGCACTGTGCCGGCGACCGTCGCGAGCAAGCTGATCAGGAAGCGCGGATCGATCCAGCTCAGCACGGCGTAGACGACGAGCAGCATCGCAATGGCGAGCGTCGCGAGCTTGACGCGCGTCGCGCTGAGCAATTCGAGACCGATCAGCGCGAGCCCGGCCGCGGTCACGCCGGTGAACAGCATCGAGAACCACCAGACGATCGCTTGCGCAAAGTCCTGGCGCGCGCTGAAGAAGGCGTGCCAGAGGCCGCCGGCGAAGGCTGCGAGCGCG
>Ga0126377_10000418_pt1 | contig 25551 bp, 17 predicted proteins | sample PanSoiMetPlot_22_FD_92647 | JGI IMG/M metagenome (GOLD analysis project Ga0126377, IMG submission 92647) | Tropical forest soil microbial communities from Panama - MetaG Plot_22 | ecosystem: Environmental > Terrestrial > Soil > Tropical forest > Bulk soil | place: Panama | collected 2016-02-17 | reverse complement strand
GGCGCAGGCGGTCGAATCGAATAGCAGGATCAGTGTGCCTCTCGTGCTGAAGCGGCTACCTCCAGGCAACGGCGTGCACTCGACGAATGGCGCGCACTGGTTGAACAACGGCCATGATGCCTCGGCGGTGGAGGACACGAACGGAACGAATGGCACGAACGGCACCAATGGCACGAACGGCACGAACGGTCGCCACACGCCAAGTCGGTGGAGTGGCGTCGACTTCGGAGCCGACCCGGACGCGCTGTCTCCGCTCGATCGCGGTACGTGGCAACCACTGCGGCCCGGCGACCTCGATCGATACTTTGCGAACTTTCCGATCGAAACGGATGACACCGGTAATCGCTTCCCGTATTTTCCGCTTGACGAAGTCGACGAATCTTCCGATACGATCCGGTTCGCGCGGCCCGGCGAAGACGCCGTACAGCTGTTGCCTGGCCGGCTCGTCGTCGTTGCGGGAGGTAGGGTGCATCGCGAGATCCGTTTTTTCCGAATTCCCGGCGAGCCGCCGCATCTGATTCTCGGACGTGAGAAGGGCGAATCGCCGTTGCAGGTGGGACTCGGCTCACCCACCGTGAGCCGCCAGCATGCGCGGCTGGACTACGACAACGGACGCTGGGAAATCCGCAATCTGTCACGGACCAATCCGCTCGTCGTCAATGACGACGAGCTGTCGGATTCTGATGTAGCGAGGCTCTTGGTCGACGGCGACCGGCTCGAGCTCGGCGAAGTCGTGCTGCGCTTTCACTCTCATTAGGAAACGCTACATCCGGCGGGCCCTATGATTTCTCTTGCATTGCAGGATCAGGCATGAGCGCCGAATCATTTCCGGCGGCTCAACTCGCGCATCCCACCATCGACGCGCAGTATGAGATTCTGCGTGAGGTCGGCCGCGGCGGCACGGCGGTCGTGTACCTCGCGCGGGAACGTGAGACCGGCGCCGACGTAGCGATCAAACTCATTCGCGCGAAATACCTCGAGGATGAAGAGGCCATCGCGCGTTTCGCGCGCGAAGCCCGCCTGGTCGCGCAGCTCGATCACCCGAACGTCGTCCCCGTGCGCGCCGTCTTGGATCTCGGCAGTTCCGGGATCGCGATCGTGATGGCGCACCTCAACGGCCGCACGCTCAAACAAGTGATCAAACACGAGGGCGCGCTGTCGCCCCCGCGAGCCGAGCGAATCTTCAAGGACATTGCCAGCGCCCTCGCGTCGGCGCACGCGATGGGGATCGTGCATCGCGACGTCAAACCCGAGAACATCTTCATTGAAGACGATGGACGCGCGGTGCTCGCGGACTTCGGGTTGGCCCGCACGATGTCGAGCGACACGCAGCTGACGATGGTGGGTGTGGCCATCGGAACGCCGGCCTACATGGCGCCGGAGCAGATCGACGGCACGGACCTGGACGGGCGCGCGGACATCTACAGCCTCGGCCTCGTCGCGTGGGAGATGCTTTCCGGACGCCGCCCGTGGGACGGAGCGAGTCTCTACGCCATTCTATATCACCAGAAGCACGAGACACTTCCCGACGTTCGCGACATTCGTGACGACATCCCCGACTCCCTCGCCGAGGGGATCGCCCGCGCGGTAGAAAAGGACCGCGAGGATCGGTGGAGTACCGCTGCCGATTTGCTCGAGGCGCTCGACGATTCGCCGGCGGTGCGCGTGCCCACTGCGGGTGAGCATGTCGATGGACACACCCTTCGCTTCTCGCGCCCGCCGACACCTTCGGGACCGGCGACGTGGATCACGCAGGTCGAAAAGCTCGCGGCGAAGCTCGAGCCGGGAGTCGAGGACAGCGGCGATTCGATGGAGTTGTCGGTCCGGCACTACGGGACACTCGGGCGTGCGCTGATCGGACTCGGTGCCGTCGCGGTGGTTGCTTTCGCCGCCAGTGCGCTGCGCGGAAAATTCGCGAGTGGATCAGCGGCACCGGCCGCGCGTCCGCCGGATCCGATCGTCGCCGATTCTCCGAAGGCGGTTTTGATGGGCGGCGGCGGCGGCGGTGCACCGGCTCCATCGGATCCGCACCCGTCGGTCCGCGACTCCCTGAAGATGATGGCGGTGCCGAAAGCGCGCCCCCAGACGACGGGCCTGCCGATAACCGAGATTCTCGCCCAGCGCGAGGATCCAGCCGACGAGATCTCCACGCGGAAGTTGCCCACCGTCAAACTTGTGCTCGACAAAATTCTCGGCACGGACAAACCCGCGAGTCCGATTTCGGTGGCGTCGGGACCGCCGCCTCTTGTGGCGCGGGCGACGGTCGCGGCCGGCGGCACGCACAGTTGCCTCATCAATAGCGCCGGTCGCATCCTGTGCTGGGGCTCCAACGACCGGAATCAACTCGGCAATTCGAGTGGTCGTTTGCTCGTGCCGCTCTCAGCCGACTCGGATGCGCCGTTCGCAACGATGTCTTCTGGCATGTGGCACAGCTGCGCAGTCGCCCGTGACGGATCGGCGTGGTGCTGGGGCGAAAACGAGCATGGGCAGCTCGGCGACCGGTCGCGGGATCCCCGTGTCGTTGGAGTGCGTGTCGCCGATGCGCACATCTTCCGCGCGATCGCGGCCGGTTACCAACACACCTGTGGCCTGGATCAATACGGTGTCGCATGGTGCTGGGGCGCGAATTCACGCGGCCAACTGGGCGACAGCACGACGCGGGAGAGCGCGTCGCCGGTGAGAACGGCGAGCGGTTCCACGCGGTTCTCCAGCATCGCCACCGGATGGAATTTCACGTGCGCGCTAGCGACGAACGGTCGCGCGAGCTGCTGGGGTGAAAACGCGAACGGTCAGTTGGGCGACGGCACGACGACAGACCGTCTCGCGCCGGTCCCCATCGGCTCGAACATCACGTTCACGAATATCGCCGCGGGCAGCGGCCACGCGTGTGGTGTGACGCCGGACGGCATCGCGTATTGCTGGGGGAAAAACTCCAGTGGCCAACTCGGCGACGGCACGACTGCAGATCACGTCTTGCCCGTGCGCGTTCGCGGCGACGTTCGGTTCACCTCGATCACCGCTGGTGCGCTGCACACCTGCGCTCTCGCGGAGAACGGCAGCGCGTATTGCTGGGGGAAGAACAACTACGGCCAGCTCGGAACCGGCCAGACGACGGATGAGCAGCAGCCTGCGCTGGTCGCCGACGGCCACGTGTTCGCGTCGGTGCGCGCTTTCGGGTCGCACTCGTGCGCGGTGACGGTATCGGCAGAGCCGTTCTGTTGGGGCTACAATCTCGATCGTCAACTTGGCGACGGCACGCGCACACAACGTTCGCGGCCGGTCAGAATCGAAACACCGGGCGGCGGATGATGATGACCAAACCCTTGAGCAGTCTCTCATACCGTGCCGCGTTCTGCGGTGCGATGCTGACGCTCCTCGTGATTGGGCCCGTTGGGCGGGCCCAGGACACGGGGCCGCGCGACTTGCTCAAGGCCGGTCCGGCAGAGCCGCGACCACGTCCCGTGTGTGGGGCCATTCGCCCGTCGGAAACACCGAGTGCATCGAACCGCGACCGCGCGCGAGAAGCGTCCCAGCGTGGACAGCAAGCGGCGCTGCTCGGCGACGCCCCGGCGGCAATCCGCGCTCTGCGTGATGCGGCGACGCTCGACCCGACAGCGGCCGACGTCGCGTTTCAGCTCGCGGGGGTCTTCGAGACAGCCCGCGACACGATCAACGCCGTACGAGAGTACTGCCGCTTCCTGTCGCTCGCCCCGTCATCGGCCGAGGCGAGGGTGGTCGTGGACAAGATTAGAGTTCTCTCACCGCCGAAGGTCGAACAAGTGATCGACCTTCCGTTGGCGATGTTCCGGTCCGGCATCGCGGCGTACCGCCGGGGTGAGCTGTCGGCATCCGACAGCGCGTTCACCTCGGCGATCAACATGGACACGAGCTGGGCGGATGCATACTACAATCGCGCGCGCGTCCGACTGCTCCGGAACGACCGCCAACACGCCGGCGCCGACTTCGCGCAGTATCTCCGGCTCAACCCTGGCGCGCCCGATCGCATCGAGGTGGCGAACCAGTTGGCCGCGTTAGGCCTCGGGACCTACTCCTTCTCGCCAGGTCAGACGTTCGCGTGGGGTCTGCTTGTGCCAGGCGGCGGCGAGTTCTTCACGCACCGGGCGATCCGCGGCACGTTCGCGCTGCTTGCCGTCGGCGGCTCGGCGGCGGCCGCGTTGATGCAACGGACGTCGGCGACGACCCTCAAATCCGAGCGTCCATATCTGCTCCCTGCTGCGGCGACGGGCGGCGTTATCTGGGTATGGAGTTTACTGGACGCGACAGTCTTCGCGCAGAATTCCATCGAACGCGAGCGGCGTGTGGCGTTCAACGTCGCGCCGACCCGAAACGGAGTCGCCGCTCAAGTCACGCTGTTCAGTAGCCGCTGACGCATCCCATGTCGTGCTGAGCAACCGGTGAGGCTCACCTTCAAGGCCTCACCGCGACGGACGCTTGGCATCGCTGGCGCGGCGACCGGGATCGTCATTGCCGGCGTCATTCTCGTGATCGGTGTACCGCTCGTCGCGGTCGCGACAGCCTACAAGGCGCAGATGCTGTGCTCCGAGATCTTCGTCGTCGGCCGTCGAGCTGATGACGCGGTCGCGCGACTTGCAATCGACGATCTGCGGCCCCTTGCCTGGATCCGCGCGAGCGTGGACACGAAAAAGCGCACGACGCAGACCCGCCTCTTCCCGCTTTCTGCCCGCCGATCGCGATTCGATCCATCGTTCGGATGTGTGTTGGAGTCGCCTGATCGTTCGACGGCTACGCTCCCACCATTAAAAGCCTCTCGGCTCGAGACGGCCGGCTCGACGCTCGATTCGGTTGCGCCGTTGCCTGCACCAAACCGCGCCGCGATGGACACGGTTCTCGACGATGCGTTTGCCGAGCCAGATTCGTCACACTCGCGGCGCACGCGCGCGGTCGTCGTCATGCAACACGGCGCGATCGTGGCGGAGCGATACGCAGATGGATTCGGACCCGAGACGCCGTTCATCGGATGGTCGATGACGAAGAGTGTCATGAATGCGCTCTTGGGAATTGCGGTGGGGAAAGGGCTGCTCCAGGTCGACGTTCCAGCGCCGCTTCACGCATGGCAGGCGTCGGGAGATCCGCGTTCGCGCATCACGATCAGCGACCTTCTTCACATGAGCAGCGGCCTTCGTTTTGATGAACGGCAGGGCGATCCGTCGTCCGACGTGCTTCGCATGCTTTTTCGCGAGCCCGACATGGCGGCCTTTGCGTCGAGCAAGCTGCTCACGACGAGCCCCGGCAGCCACTGGCAGTACTCGTCGGGCACGACGGTGATTCTGTCGCGTGTGCTTCGAGAGGCGCTGGGTGATTCGACTTATTGGAGATTTCCAAAGACGGTTCTCTTCGACCCGCTGGGCATGACACACGCGCTACTCGAGACGGACGCAAGCGGAGCATTCGTGGCCTCGTCGTACATGTACGCCACGGCGCGGGAGTGGGGACGGTTCGGTCGACTCTATCTCCAAGACGGTGTGTGGCAAGGAAGACGCATCCTGCCAGCAGGTTGGGTGGACTTCAGTCGGACGCCAGCGCGAGCGGCGCCTGGTGGGATTTACGGCGCACACTTCTGGCTCTCGACGCCGTCCGAGTATCGCGGTCCGCCTGCGTCACTTCCTGCGGGAATCTTCCACGCGGTGGGACACGAGGGGCAGTTCGTCACCATCGTGCCGTCGCGCGACGTCGTCATCGTTCGACTCGGCCGCACACGTCGTGCGAGCGCGTGGTCGCACGATCGGTTCGTGGCGGGAGTGCTCGCGGCGCTGCCGTCGCTATGACGTCCGGCGTTCGAATGGCCAGAAAAGCAAACCCCACACTCGACGAGTGTGGGGTTGCCGAGCTTACTTGGAGACCTTCGCGAGATCTCTGATCGCCTCCGCCATGGCACGAACGCGCGCCGGATCCTTCGCGTTTTTCACGTCTCCGTCGACTTGCGTCGCGAGACGCGTGAGCGAGCGACCGCGCGTTGCGCCGCTCTGTTTCTCGGCTGCCGTGAGCGCGTTCGAGATCGCCGTTGTGCGCGCGGTCGCGAGGCCGTTGTTGCGCACGAGCTGATCGAGATACGAGCGAATCACGGGGAATGCCGCGGGCCAGACGATCTTCGGCTGGCTCTGCGGATTGTACTCGGTCATGCGCACGAGCTTGGCCGCGGCGAGCTCGTTCGCCGACAGCTTGTCGCTGGGGAGCAGCTCGAGGACGTCGAAGCCGCGCGCCAACTCGGACGAGTACACGTAGCCATTCCAGTAGTAGGCGCCCCACGAACCGCCGATCGTGCCGCGCTGACGGCTAGCGGCCGTCTCGGGCTCAGCGTCCGTCGGCGGCGTGTCGACCGGACCGCGATCGAAGAATCCGATCTCGAACGGCCTGTCAGGATCGGTGAAGTCGATGACGTCGACGCCGCCCTGATACCAGCCCTGCACCATGATGTCGCGGCCCGGAACCGGGACGAGGCCACCGTTATGCGACACGCAGTTTTCCAGCGCAGACTGCGCCGAGGGGAGCTTGAAGTACGCGTGCTGCGTCATCTTCTTGTCGGACCCGATGACGAGCGTAGTGTTGCCGCCCATTTCCATCATGCTGGTGGCCTGACAGTTCGGGGCCGTGCCGCCGCCCCACTCGTCGGTGAACACGACCTTCGAGCCGTCGTTCGAGAACACCGCCGTGTGCCAGAGCGAGAAGTTCGTGTCGGCCTTGGCGTCGAGACGAACCGGCTTTTCAGGATTTGAAATGTCGACGAGGAGACCGTAGCTGGCGCATGCGCCGGCGAGGAGGTTCATCGCCGGATATGCGGTGACGTCGTGACAGTTGCGAGGACCGGTAGGTTGGGGCGACGATGCCTGTCGTCCATCACCACCAACATTGCGCGGTGCGCGCCGCGGGGCCGCGATCATGTTCGTGAAGATGCGCGCGCCGGTCACGACTTCCGCCTGCTCGGGATGTGAGAGCGACACCTTGATGACGTCGAGGCGGAACAACGAGTTGGCCTCGTCGGCCGGATCGGTTCCGTTGTTGCAGCCGGCCAACTCGGTAGCCGGCCGTGCACCCTGGTTGCCCGACACGTAGATGTAGATCACGTCCTTGTCGGTGCGACTCGGAATGACCGTGTGTGTGTGCGAGCCTTTGCAGGTCTGCACGTTCTTCACGAGCTTTGGCGCCGCCGGGTTGGAAACGTCGTAGATACGAACGCCGGCCATGTGCTCCGACGGATCCTTCACGCCGCCCTTCGCGCAGTCGTTGCGATTGCCGTTGCCTTCAGCAGAGATGAACAGCAGGTTGCCGATGATCGACGGATCGCCCTGCGATGTCACGCACGACACCACGGCGACGCGCACCGGCTTCGCCGGATTCTTCACGTCCCAGATCGAGAAGCCCGAGAAGTTGCCCTGGTAGACGTAGTGATCCCGGAACGCGAGATCAGAGTTGATGAACGTCAGGAACGCGACCGAGTCGAATTCCGCCGGCTTCGGTGTAAACGACACGAGTCGCATGCCGCTCGCAGCTGTACCCGCGTCGAGCACACCCGCCTTGAGCCCGTTGCGCGGATCGTTGCCTTTCGGATAGGTCTGGGCGACCAGCGCCGGCGCGACGGCGAGCGCGAACATCGTGGCGATTGCGTACGTCCTGCGAGCATTTCCCATCAGTCGGTGCTCCATGTATGGTCTAGGTGACTTTATTGATTTGGCGATCATTATCTCTCCTCCCTCCGGCGCTTCGCGCCTCCGGTCGGAGTTGCGCGGCTTAGTGATCATTTATCGCTCCTCCCTCCGGCGCTTCGCACCTCCGGCGCTTCGCACCTCCGGTCGGAGTTCCGCGACTTAGTGATCATTGTCCGTTCAACATCTGGTGCATGGTATCGATCTCGGCGGTCTGCACGGTCTGGACGTCGTTCGCGAACACCGACACGACAACATCCTGCGCCGCGAGCGGTGCGGCGAAGAGGTCCGCCACCATCTTGAGCGCGCCCTCGTGGTGCTGAATCATGAGGGTGAGAAACTGTTTGTCGAATTCAGTGCCCTTCGCTGCGCTGAGCGTCGCAAGTTGCTCGGTCGTGAGCATCCCGGGCATCGTCATCGTGCGCCACGAGCCGGTGTCGGGCGCCATCTGATTGTTCGCGCGCAGCCAGTCTTGCATCAAACGGATCTCCGCCTGCTGCGACTGGTCGATCTTGTTCGCGAACTTGAGCAGGCGCGGATTGGCTTGGCGCGCTGCGGCCATTCTCGACATGTAGATGGCCTGCGCGTGGTGCGCGATCATGCCCTGCATGAAGCGGACGTCGGCTTCGGTGTATAGCGCGCCCTTCGGGATGGTCACCGGCATCGCCATTCCGGCCATGTGATGATGGCCGGACGAGTCAGGTTGCTGGGCCGGCTTCTGAGACGAGCAGGGGACCAGCGGCGTCAGGACGAGCGCCGTCGCGATGATGCGAGTCCGGAGTGTGTTCACGTTGACCTTCTTGGGGAGGAGCTGGGGCCAGACCTGTAGGCTATCGTTTGGACTGGCCTCGCGCTAGCGCGAACCCCACAAGAAACGCTACGCCCCCGAGACCAACTCTACCCACGCCTTGATACGTTCTGGCTCCTCGCCCATCCACCCCGGGTGGGACGCGGTGGCGTCATACACGGAACTGGTCTTGAACGGCTCGTACTCGCCGTCGCTCGCGGGCCCCTTCGATTTCGCAAGCAGTTGCTCGACCTCCGCGTCGGTCATTGGGCTGAAGGTCCGCATCACCTCGAGCGCCTGCTCGAGAACCGACAGGGAATCACATCCCGTGATCACGACCGACGTCGGAAGATGCAACGCGTAGCGCAGACACTCGGCGGGTTTTGCGGCGCCTGACTTGAGAATCGCACCGTTTGCCAAGGGCTTCATGCCCAACACGCCAATTCCGGCCTTGACGAGTTCGGGCACCACCAGCTTCTCGAAGCTGCGGTAGTGCGCGTCCATCACATTGAGGGGCATCTGTACCGCGTCGAAGACGAAATTGTGCTCGCGCGCCATCTCGAGCATGTACAGATGAATGCGCGGGTCCTTGTGACCCGTGAAGCCGATGTAGCGAATTTTGCCGGCGCGGCGCGCGTCGATCAGCGCTGCGTTTGCGCCGTCCGGGTCGAAGATGCGGTGGGGGTCATCGAAGCGAATGACCTCGTGGTGCTGCACCAAGTCGATGTGATCCGTCTGCAACCGGCGCAGGGATTCATCGAGTTGGCGGGTTGCTTCCTTCCGAGAGCGACCGTCGACCTTCGTCATCACGAACGCGCGATCGCGATATCCGTCGCGCAACGCTTTGCCGACGCGGATCTCACTCGCGCCTTCCCAGTAGTCCCAGGCATTGTCGACGAACGTGATGCCCTCGTCGATCGCCTGTCGAACGATGCGAATCGCGAGACTCTCGTCGACCTGCGGAAAGCCGAGATGCCAGCCGCCGAGCCCGATGGCCGACACCCGCTCGCCGGTGCGGCCGAGCGTGCGGTGCATCGGACTGTTGGCCATCGGATGGTCGGTCATGTCGCAAGCCTCGCCGGAAGCTGGGTCGGGCGTTGGGCGCAATCGATGTGCCGGGGAAAAAGACCGGCTCGTCAGCGATATGTCACGGTTTGCGGTCGTTGTCCCAAAGAAGAATGCTCGTCGGTCGGAAAACCGGTCGGGCGACGGGAGTGAACGGAGCGACCGAAACGGAATGGCAACGAGAGCGTGATTTATCTGTTCTCTGTTTAATCGATTCTCGGAGAAGACGCGGAATCCGAAGCCAAGCTCATGATGAACCTCGAAGAAGGAATCGATGATCGACTCCGTTGCCTTCCCGTTTTCGTCCTTCCGTTCACCACCGTTGCCCGACCGGTTTTCTGTTGGACTAGCATTTGTTCAGTGGGACAGTGTGGTCCAGCGACCGAGGGATCTGCTTGCTCCGCCAGTCGAAGAGCAGATCCCTCGCTGCGCTCGGGATGACAGATCAGGGCACCGCGCTTGGCAAATCGCCGTCGAACTTCCAATCGATCGACATGTCCCGCGTCAACTTCTGCTTGGTCAACCCGAGGCGAAGCAGTGTGATCGGCATCGAGCCTTGACGCAGGATCGCGTCGTGGAAATCGCGCTCCGTCATCTGCTTCGAGTCGACGATCTCGCGACGGAGCCCGCGCAGCTGCATGGCGCCGAGTAAGTAGGCGGCCTGGTACAACGGGCCGTAGCCGCCCTGGAACGAGCGCAACACCTCTGCCCGCGCGGTCGCGCGCTCGTGTCCGCCGCGCTCGACGAGGAAATCGACTGCCTCCTGCGGCGACCATTGACCCAAGTGGAACTTGAGCGAAAAGATGATTCGCGCACAGCGATGCATCCGCCAGAACAACGCGCCGACGCGATCTTCAGGCGTCGCATCGAAGCCGCGATCGTAGAGGATAAGCTCCCAGTAGACGGCCCAGCCCTCGCCGAAGAACGGTCCGCTCGCATTGAGATTCGCGCGATAGCCGGCCATGCGCGGACCCATGTAGCCAACGAGGTTGTGGCCCGGAATCATCTCGTGGAACGCCGTCGCGTGCGACTGCGGGACGTTGTTGCCGCGCATGCTCTGCTGCCGTGCCTCGTACTCCATCGTGTTCGTCGGATACGAGACGCTGATCTGATTGCCGCCGGTGAAGAACGGATTCACGAGCTGCCGCTCGGGCGTCATCATGATCATGCGCTGCGATTCGGCGTCCACGACGGGAACGGTGACGAGATCGTTCGTCCGCAGGTAGTCGATGGCCTGGTGTATGAGATCTCGAATGACGGCTGGTTGTCCACCCGGCGGTGGATGCATGGTCTTCGTTTTCTCGAGCGCCGCCTTCCAGTCGTCGCCGAGGCCCATCTCCCGAGCGGCGCGACGCATCTCGGCCTCGCACCAGGCGAACTCACGCTCGGCGAGCGCGATGAGCTGTTCTGGCGTGTAGGGAATGAGCTCGTCTTGTAGATCTCGAATGAGACCTTCGCGTCCGCGAGCTGGCCCTGGGATTCCGCTGTTGTCCGTCTTGCGCGGCGGATTCGCCGGCAACGGCTTGCCGACGCGATCCAACTGCAGCTCGGCGACTTTCTTCACGTACAGATAGTCGACCTGCGCGTTCCGCGAGAGCCGGTCGAAGTCGAGTGTCTTGAGCGCGGACAGCCAATCGCGGAAGAACTTCGCGTCGCGCGATGGTGCGCCGTTCGCCGCAGGGCCGTTCCCGCGACCACCGCCGCCGACGCCGCGTCCCGACATCGCGCCGCTGGCGATGAACCGATCGACCACCGGGATCATCTCGTCCTGCGGTAGCGCGATCAGTTCCTCGAGATTGGGGACGTCACTGAACTTCGGGGCCGGCGCGGCGTCGACTTGTGCGGCGACGATCGGCGCTGCGCGCGTCTGAGCCAGTTGATTCGATGGTGCGACCTGCTCACGCAGGAACGTCGCGTATCCCTGCAACCCTTCGTCGAGATGTTTGTAGGGGAGATTCATCCACCATGTGAACAGCGGGTCGTATCCGTTGTAGAACGTGAACCAGTTGACGAGGTTCGCGCGCAGCGCTTCAGTGGCGACCGCCGCGTTGATCGCTTGCTCTCGGCTCACGCGAAGGGGAGTGGCGCCGCTGTCCGTTCCGCCGATTCCGTTGTTGACACGCGCGCGAATTGCCGCGATCTCACGCGTCGCCTTGTCCACGACGCCCGCTGCCTTCTCGGCGTCGATGTCTTCGATGCGGATGCGTGCTTCCACCAAGCCGACGAGTGCAGGCGCGAACGGCATCAAGGCCGAGAGTTGCGCGAGTGTCGACGCCTCACCATCGAGCCGTGCGAGATCGGACGCAATGGCGGTCTTGAGTGAATCGAGATCCTTGCGTGCGCTTGGCGACAACTTCGCCGAGTCCAAGCGCGAGAGTGCCGCTTGCCATGAGAGATCGAACCGCTTGAGCCGAGCGATGCGGTCTTTCGAGATGGGGATCGGAGCCGACGTCGGATCGAGTGGAGGTCCACCGCGTCCGCCGCTCGCTGCTCCAGTCTGTGCCGGTCCGGTGGTGGAATCCGCGCCGCCTCGACCTCGCCCGCCACCAGCGCCTCGCCCGAAGCCCGGTGTCGGCCCTGCCGCGAAGTTGCCGGCGAGCAACGTGTGGTCGTTCGCGTAGCGCTGTATGACGAGACGCATCTCGCTGCGCTTTGGCGCCAGGAGCGAACGCAGGTTCGCCGGTACGGTGGAATCAGATTGATTCGCGGGTCTACCACGACCGCGCTGCGCAGTCGCGGCCGGCGCCACCGAAATGGAGAGCAAAAGGAGCGAAACGGCGATCGTTTTGAGAGGAGCTGACATCGTGGCATGTATCGCAATTGGGGTCCGCCAAGCTACTCCCCGAACGCCTTGCTGTCTATCACCGATTCCTAAACCGCGCGACCGTTTCAGGCGAATCGGCGTTACAACATGTCGGGGCGAAAGAGACGGCGATACCGACTCGTATTTGGCCCCGAGATCATGAACACGCCGTCGCCACTGGTCGGAATGTTGATCACACACTCACGGCTTCTCCGAATCATCTCGAAGCTGTGGCTGTCCTCGCTGATGATGCTCCCGACCAACGATGGCGTGAACTCCATGACCGTACGCCAACCATGGGTCATGATGTTCGTTCGTCCGCGCCAGCGTGAGCTCACGAGCACGATCGGGCCGGGCTCGAGAAAGCGGCGAATCTTGGCGACGGGGAAGTCCCGCTTTTTCAGGTGAGGGCTCATGCGGTCTCGTCCTTGCATCCACTCCGAGCTTCCTCGGCGCTCTGACGTGCCGAGGCGTACAGTCGTCTCCTCGAGGTTGCCCGATGACCGATGGTCCCGAGCTCCGAAAACTTCAGCCGAGCACGCAGCTGACGCGCGCAGAGTTCATGCGACGCATCGGCGAGCGATTCTACGATCCGGCGTTCGACCTGGTGCGGCCGGAGCTGGAGCGCGTGCTCGAGGTTGCCTGGGACGGCTATCAGGAATATCGAAAGAGCCCGCGGACGCAAAAAGCGGGACCCGAGTTCGCCGATCCCGACTTTCCGCTCCCGCTCGAATGGTTGAAAACGCGACAGGCGATTCGCGACGCCCAACGCAAGCACGATGACCCTGCAGCGCCACGCCGTATCCTGCTCGTCTCGGCCGCGGCGCGGTCCAGCCAGACGTGTCCCGGCGAGTCGCCAAAGACCTACCGCCTCGCTCAGCTCGCACGCGAGGTGCTCGAGGCGATGCGCGGCGTGGAATGCGACTTCTTGGATTTGAGTCTACTCACGGCGGAATATGGGCGGCAGATTCTGCCGTGTAAGTCGTGTGTGGCGACCGCCATGCCGCTGTGTCACTGGCCCTGCTCGTGTTATCCGAATCACGCGATGGGGCAGGTGATAGATTGGATGAATGAGCTGTATCCGCGCTGGGTCGCTGCACACGGGATCATGATCGTCACCCCCGTCTATTGGCATTCGCCGCCGAGTACGCTCAAGCTGATGATGGATCGTCTGGTGTGCGCCGACGGAGGGAACCCGGATCCATCCACCACGCGCGGCAAGAATCCGACGATGGCGAAGGCGCTCGAGCTGAAAGGGTGGAGCTATCCGCGTCATCTTGCGGGACGACTCTTCGCGCTGGTCGTGCACGGCGACGCGGCTGGCGTCCAGACCGTCCGGCGCATCCTGACCGACTGGCTCACGGACATGCATCTCCAGTCCGCAGGCCCATTTTCGGCGATCGATCGTTACATCGGATACATGGCGCCTTACGCCACGAGCCACGAATCGCTCGATCGCGATACCGCAATTCAGGAAGAGACGCGGAACGTCGCTCGCGCGCTGGCCGAGGCGGTTCAGCTGCAGCAAGCGGGTCGTTTCGAGGAACCGGGAGCGACATTGACGGATCCGCGGCCGAAGTGAGTCCCGGGATTGGCCGCGCGCTGGCGCATCGAAACTTTCGTCTCTTTTTCGCCGGCCAGAGCGTTTCGCTCATCGGCACGTGGATCACACGCGTCGCGACGAGCTGGCTGGTATTTCGCCTCACGGGCTCCGCGTTTTTGCTCGGCGTGGTCGGATTTTGGGGCCAGATCCCGACGCTCGTGCTGGCGCCGTTCGCCGGCGTACTCGTCGATCGATCGAACCGGCATCACATCCTCGTTTGGACGCAAGCGCTTTCCGCGCTGCAGTCTGCTGCTCTCGCTGCGCTCGCGCTGACGCACACGATCACGGTCGAGTGGATCATCATCCTGCAGATCGCCCAGGGTGTGATCAACGCTGTCGATACTCCGGCGCGTCAGTCGTTCGTCGTGCAAATGGTCGACAACCCCGCTGATCTTCCCAACGCCATCGCGCTGAACTCCACGATGGTCAACGCGAGTCGGATCATTGGTCCGACGATCGGCGGCTTGATCATCGCAGCGGTGGGGGAGGGGTGGTGCTTCGCGATCGACGCGGTCTCGTACATCGCGGTCATCGGCTCGCTGCTCGCGATGACGGTCACTGTTGCCGAGCAGCGCACGGTGAAGGGCAATGTGCTCAACGAGCTGGTGGCAGGTTATCGCTACGTCACAGGCTTCGCGCCGGTTCGCACGTCGCTCTTGTTGCTCGCATTGGTTGCCACGATGGGAATGCCGTACACCGTGCTCATGCCAATTATCGCGACGAAGGTGCTGCACGGCGGCCCCCACACGCTTGGATTTCTGATGACGGCATCGGGATTGGGCGCGGTCGTTGGTGCGCTCTACCTCGCGTCGCGCCGCTCGGTGCTCGGACTCGGCCGCGTGATGATGGTCGCGACGACGATCTTTGGTGCTGCTCTCGTTCTGTTCAGCTTTGCACGATCCTTGTGGATGGCGCTCGCAATTCTGCCGTTCGTGGGCGGCGGAATGATGGTGGAGATGGCGTCGACGAACACGATTCTTCAGACCATCACCGCGGAGCAGCTTCGCGGCCGAGTCATGGCGTTCTATACGATGGCGTTCCTGGGCACCGCGCCGATCGGGAGTTTGATCGCTGGTGTTGCGGCAGAACACATCGGCGCGCCGTTGACCATCATGCTCGGCGGAGCAGCGTGTCTTGCGGGCGCCGCGTGGCTTGCTCTGCAGCTTCCAACACTTCGCGAGCAGGTGCGACCGATATACATGGAGCGCGGAATCCTTTCAGCGTCGCAGGCGCTGCAAACCAAGACGGGGTCCTGAGGGTCGAGGCTTGCTCGGGGCTTCGACACGACGCGATACTAGGATGTATGACCCTCGAAGATGTCGCGAAGCGAGCCTCCGTCTCCACGGCAACCGTCTCGCGCGTCCTGAACGGCGCGCGAGGCGTGAGTCCCAACACGCGCGCCCGCGTGATGCGCGCGGTCGAAGCGCTGAACTACACGCCGGACCTCAACGCCCGTTCGCTCGCCGGCGGCCAGCCCAAGCTGCTTGGGATGGTGGTGTCGAACATCGCGAATCCGTTCTTTCTCGACATCTTTCGCAGCGTCGAAGCCTGCGCGCGGCCGCGCGGCTACGACCTGATCGTCGCGAATACCGATTACACTCCCGAACGCCTCGCGTCGAGCATCGAGACCATCCTCGGTCGCCGGGTGGCGGGGCTTGCTCTGGTTGTTTCAGAGACGGTACCGCCTGCCGTGGCGACCATCGCGTCCGCGCTGCCCGTCGTGCTCTACGACGGTGGCGCGCACCGTCTGAAGAACGCGATGAACATCCGCGCCAACTATCGTGGCGGCATGCACCGGATCGTGGAGTACCTTCACGCGCTCGGGCATCGGCGGATGGCGTTCCTCGGTCACCACACGCGTCTTGGGCCGCTCCACGAGCGACGGCAAGCATTTCTTGCCATCGCGGAAGAGTATGCCCCGCGCGTGAAGGTCATGGCTGTTGCCAGCGCTGACGGGATGTCGGGCGGCCAGGAGGCGATGCGTCAGGTGTTGGACTCGGGCTTCCGGCCCACGGCCGTCGCGTGCGTGAACGACCTCATGGCGGTTGGCGCCCTGCGCGAGCTCACGGTGCGCGGCATATCGGTGCCTGGCGACGTCTCGGTAACAGGGTTCGACAACATCGGGCTCGCCGAGTTCGCGCGTCCGGCGTTGACGACGGCGGATGTCCCGCGCGAAACGATTGGACGTCTCATCTTCGATGCGCTCGTACCGCCGGAGGGAGGTGACCGTCCGCTCACGCGCGCCGAAGTCGCGGTCGAAACCGAACTCATCGTTCGTGAATCGACATCGCAGCCGCCGGGGAACGCCCGAGGCTCTCGTACAAGACGGCGGACTTCGGCCCGTTAAGGAAAGAACGATTCGCCGACGCCGCCTGCGGAGAAGCCCAAGCGCCCCTGCGCTGATGTAAGCGCATACAATCCCCGAGTCGCCGGCGCGTCCCGCGGTAGCCTTGACAGCCCTTCCAGCTGCCTGAATGTTGAACGCGCTTCGATTGTAAGCGCTTACGTTCGGAGCATCTCACCCGTTCGGCTCGGGTCGTCGTGTCCTCTATTGAGGAGTCTCTAACATGAGAAGAATCGTCGGCCGTAGTCCTTCCATGAGGTACCTGTCCGTTGCGTCACTCCTCGTTGGTCTTTCACTCTTCGGCGGATGCAGGGAGTCCACGTTGCAGTCCCCCGACGTACCATCCACCACACCGCCCCCAAGGATGGCGCGTGCAGAGGGCTTCCCGACCCCCGGCGAAATCCGAACTGGATGGATCATCGGCCGCGATGGTCAGCCCGCGGAGGTCACCTTCGAAGTGCACAACGGACGCGCGTTCTTTGAAGGCGACATCGATCTCGGGCCGGCGGACAAAATCCCCAGGACGCTCGAGCAGACCGCGATGCGGGGGACTACCATCGACGGCTGGCAATATCTCTGGTCGGGCAAAGTGTACTACGAGATCGATCCCGCCCTGCCAAACCAAGCCCGCGTCACGAACGCGATGGCCCATATCGAAGCCAATAACCCGGGCGTCGACTTCGTCCCGCGTTCGGGCCAGTCGGACTACGTCCGCTTCCAACCAGACGATATATGCGCGTCGCACGTCGGGCGTCTCGGAGGCCTACAGACAATCAGTCTAGCGGACGGATGCAGCACCGGATCGACGGTTCACGAGATACTGCATTCCTTGGGTATAGCCCACGAGCAAAGTCGCTGTGATCGAGATTCCTTCGTGGAAGTCCTGTGGGACAACATCCAGGTCGGGCGTGAGAACAATTTCTTCAAGGCGGGGAGTAACTCGAGCACGGGAGCATGCACCGGGTTCACCGACCGAGAGGCTTACTCAGAAGGCTCGATCATGCATTACGGGCCGAACGATTTCTCGAAAAACGGTCAGCCGACGCTTCGTTCACTACGCGGTCTTGAAAATCTCATGGGGCAGCGGAACGGTATGAGCGCGTCTGACATCGCTACGGTAGAGCTGCTTTATCCAACTTGTACCACAATGGGCGGGTGGATCGACGGACCTCCTGTGGTCAGCGAAGTAGGCAACTACAGGTATACGGCCCAGCCTTCAGGTGGTTGTGCGAATGCCCAGTATCAGTATCAATGGCGAGCGAGGTACAAGGATGGTTTTGAGCAAATGCTTGGGACGGCTCAGTCACAGGACTTCTTCCTCAACGATTGGGGAGACGATCCGCTGGTCACCTTGTACGTCCTGATGACGTCCGGGAGCAAAACGACGGAGCAGCACATCAACGTGTATTGGCAGCGGTTTTAGCGTCGCAGAAACTTCCTAGATGCGATCCAAGATCGCTTGGCAGGCTCGGCGACGAAGACCGAGAACTCCGGCACGCATGGCATGGGCTCACGGGAACCGAGGGTGGCTCAATGGCGCATCCCGACCTATCGTGGCAGCTCCTCCGATTGGATCTTTCGGCGAAGACGCCGACGTGCTCGACCTGGGCGGGCTACATGGGATCGGCAACCGATGGTCAGTATCATCCTCCGGCGCGCTGAGCGGCCGGTTTCGACGACAGTGAGGGAACTCTCATGAGCGAGAACAAATCCGATATCAGCCGTCGCGCGATGTTGGGAAGGATGGGCCAAGTGGCCGCGTCGTCAGTCCTGCTGCCGAACGTTCTTCACGCCGCGGTGCTCCCCGACGAGGCTGGAGAGTCAGCCGCCATTGCTCCGGTTAACGGCGTCGCGGGTATCGACCGCGTCGTCGTGCTGCCTGGAAAGACCTATCTCCGCGGATGGGCAGGCTACGGCGATCCGCCGCGTCCCGGACCGCGTCGCGGGCGGGCGAACGCTGATTCAACGCCGCCTGCGCCGACCGGCCCGACGCCGACGGTCAAATGGTCCAGGAAATCAGGACCCGGCCGCGTCACGTTCGCCGATGACAGCGCGCTCACGACCAACGCATCGTTCTCGACGCCCGGAGTGTACGTCGTCGAAATGACGGCGACCGCCGAGGGGACAACGGCGACGTCGTCGCTGACGGTCAAGGTCGAGACGCCGCCGCCTGCCAAGCAACTCGACGTCGTTCACATGCGGCATTGGTCGGTTGACAGCACGCTGTGGAATCACCGGATGAAAGCGCTCATCGTGAGCTGGATTCCGCACTGCGTGAACGTGCTCGAGGATACGACCATCACCGCGGGCGGCATCGACAACTTCATCGAAGCAGGCAAGAAGTTGCGCGGCGAGCCACATGGACAGCACAAGGGATATGTGTTCTCGAATGCCTATGTGCACAACGCCGTCGAGGCGATGTCCATCGCGCTCATGCTCGACTCGAAGGATCACGAGATCGTGCAAGCGCAGACCAACATGCGCAACACGCTCGACAATTGGATCCCGATCATCCTCGCCGCGCAGGAGCCCGACGGCTACATGCAGACCGCGTTCACGCTCCCGCGCGTGAGCAACGCCGGCGGCAATCAGAATCCGGGGCCGTTCAATCACTGGGAACGCCGGGCGGATCACGAGGGCTACACCGCGGGCTATTTCCTCGAGTCGGCCATCGCGCACTACGTGATGACGGAGAAGAAAGACGCGCGGCTCTACAACGCCGCGAAAAAGCTCGCGGACTGCTGGGACAACAACCTCGGTCCCGCGCCGAAGAAAGCCTGGTACGACGGCCACCAGGAGATGGAGCAGGCGCTCGTTCGCTTAGGGCGCTTCGTGAACGACAGCGAAGGGAAGGGCAAAGGCGACAAATACATCAAGCTCGGCAAATTCTTGCTCGACAATCGCTACCACGCGGCGCGCGACGACCGCGAGCGCTCTGAGTACGACCAGAGCCACTTGCCGGTGATCGAACAGTACGAGGCCGTGGGCCACGCCGTGCGTGCGGTCTACAACTACTCGGGCATGGCCGACGTTGCGATGGAGACCCACGACGCCGACTACCGCAGCGCAGTGAAATCCCTCTGGGACAACATCGTACACAAGAAGTACTACGTCACGGGCGGCGTCGGCAGCGGCGAGACGTCGGAAGGCTTCGGGCCGAACTACTCGCTCCGCAACGACGCGTACTGCGAATCGTGCTCGAGCTGCGGCGAGATTTTCTTCCAATGGAAGCTCGGTCTCACGTATCACGATGCCGCGTACCCGAACCTCTACGAGGACACGATCTACAACGCGCTCCTCGGCGGGCTCGCGATGGACGGGAAGACCTTCTACTACCCGAACCCGCTCGACGCGCGCACGCTGCGTACGTCGTGGCACAGTGTGCCGTGCTGCGTCGGCAACATTCCGAGGACGCTGCTCTCGATGCCGACGTGGATGTACTCGAAGGCGCCGGACGGTCTCTACGTCAATCTCTTCGTCGGCAGCACTGTGAAGCTCGACAACATCAACGGTGTCGACGTCGAGATGGTCCAGGAGACGAACTATCCGTGGGACGGCAAGGTCAAGATCACGCTGAAGCCCACGGCGCCGAAGCGGTTCAGCGTTCGCGTTCGTGTGCCCAATCGCGATGTGAGTGTGCTTTACGCGAGCACGCCCAAGGCCAACGGGCTCAAGTCGCTTGCCGTGAACGGAACGGCCATGAGGCCGAAAATGGAGCAGGGCTACGCGGTCATCGATCGCACGTGGAAGGCGGGCGACAAGATCGAGCTCGAGGTGCCCATGACGATTCAGCGCATCCGCGCCGTCGATCGAATCGAGGCCGACCGTGGCAAGGTGGCGCTGCGATACGGTCCGCTCGTCTACAACATCGAGAAAAAAGATGTCGAGGACATCGCGAAGGTGCTTCCGCCCAATGCACCACTCACGACGGAGTGGCGTGGCGATCTGCTCGGCGGAGTGGTCGTGATCACGGGCAACTTCGCCGACGGTACGCCGATGGTCGCGGTGCCGAACTACGCGAGAATGAATCGCGAGCCGGCGCCGCCGCCAGCACCGGCGGCTCCTGTCGCTGCTGCAGGCGGTCAACGTCCGCCTCGGCCGCCGATCGTGTCGGTGGTGTGGATCAACGAGAAGGCCGTGTGACGGCGTGTCATTCCGAGCCTCAACCGACATCCGAGGCACGTCATTCAAGCTTCCCGCACTTCGGTTAGCGTCCGTTGCTCTTTCAGTTAGTGTCCGTTTCTCGTGTTAAAGCGCTGATGAGCGGTTGTCCGTTGATTTGAGATGCGCAGCTGTTGTTTCCTGACCGCGGATCGAGTGGGAACGTGAGGAACGGACACAAACGGAGAGGAACGGACACTAACGGGACTGCTTCTATGTGCAGTGTTGGATCCGGAAGGCGGGAAACGACGCAGAAAGTGAGAGATCTGTCGGGATGACAAAAGGGTTCACCACTCGACCAGCACGCGCTCATCGCGTTTCAGAACGCGACCCCGAAACGCCCGGCACTCGCGATCTAACGTCTCAACCAGCCAGCGTGCGTCTTCGTCAGACGGATGCTGAAGACGAAAATTGCGGATCAACAACGGCACGAGCTCGAGGCTCACCAGTTCACCCGAGCGCGCCGCGAGGGTAGGGAAATACATCATCGTGAGATCGGCCCGATATCGGTCTCGGCCGTCGCTGATGCCCTCGTAGTCGTTCAAGAAATCCCCGCAACCGTAGAAGATCGCCCGCCCCCGGTACACCTCGATCGCTTTGACGTGATGCGACGAGTGACCCCACACGAGGTCGACGCCGCACGTCTCGATCAGTGCGTGCGCGAATGCTCGGTGCTCATCAGGGATTTTGTAACCCCAGTTGCCGCCCCAATGCACCGACGCAACCACCACATCTCCAGGTCGCACGAACGCCGAGAGCGACGAGCGAACGCGTTCCACCGTTTGCTCGGAAAAATCGGCGACGTAGTTGACGCCCGGCCTGCCGGACTCCGCCGCCCACTCGGGCGGTACGCCGCTGTCACCGGCGCCCAGCGCGAAAATCAGTAGCCTGCCTTGATCGCCCAGGGCGAGCGTCGCGGGCGCTTCTGCCTCGGCTTGCGTGCGACCGGCCCCAGCGGTCGGGATTCCAGCGCGAGCCAGTGAATCGAGCATCTCCTCGAGCCCCGCCACGCCCCAGTCGAGCACGTGGTTGTTGGCGAGAGTCGCGCAATCGATCCCGGCCGCCGAGAGGACGCCGATGTTCGCCGGATTCATCTTATAGTTGATCCCCTTCGGCTCGGCGTCGACGCTCGTTGTGACGCTCGTCTCCAGATTGATGAGTCGCGCTGCCGGCTGCCGAGCGTCGAGCTCCTCGAGCGCAACGCCCCACACGTAAGCGAAGTCGACAGGTCGCGCGATGGGCCCATACGCCCGTTCGGCAAGAGCGACGTAGTCGAGCGCCGACCTCACCATCGGCTCGTACAACGCGGAGCGGCCCGGATGTGGGAGGATCTGGTCCACCCCGCGCCCCGTCATCACGTCACCACAGAGGAAGAGTCGCATTATCGTTCGCGCAGCAACAAACGCATGGTGCATGGTGTACCATGCGCTCGATGACGCGCCGAGCCTCACTTTGGATTGGGCTGTCAGTCGGCGTGGTCGTTGGGCTCGTCGGCATGACCTCGTTTCTGCTTCGTGATCCGACCTCCCGTTTCGTGGAGCGACGGTCGTCGCTCGCGCGCGTGGTCACGTCTCCCACGACGGTCGAAGACGGGTACGTCTACTCCCCAGCCAGACTGATAGCGAAGAGCGGGCTAGCTGTCGATCTCGTCGTGCGCCGGGCCGTGGGCGACAGTGGCAAAACACTCCCGCTCGCCGTGATCCTCGGCGGACACCTCGCTGGCCGCGATGCCGCCCGGATGCTCGGCGACACACGCGGCGTCGTCGTGGCGGCGCTGTCGTATCCTTTTGGCGGTGACGTCCGGCCGAGTGCTGCGACGTTTCTCCGTCAGATTCCGAAGATCCGCGGGGCGTTCCTGGACACGCCGCCGGCGATCATGCTCGGGCTCGACTACCTGCTGCGTATGCCGAACGTCGACACGACGCGCGTCGAGGGAATCGGCGTCAGCCTCGGTGCGCCGTTCGTCGTCGTCGCGGGAGCCATGGATCCGCGCTTCACGCGCGTGTGGGCCATTCATGGCTCGGGCGGCTCGTATGCGCCGCTCGAGTTGAATATGCGCAAGTCGATCCCGTTCGCGCCTCTGCGCATCGCGGCGGCGGGAATCGCCGACGTCATCATCGCTGGACCGCGGCTCGATCCGTCGCGATGGGCCGGTCGCATCGCGCCGCGGACGTTCATGATGGTGAACGCGTCGGCGGACGAGCGTATGCCGCGCGCGCAGGTCGACGAGCTGTTTCGAAGCGCGGGGCAGCCGAAAGAGATGATCTGGATGTCGGGCGGGCACGTTCACGGCGATGTGGCGACGATCACTCGGCTCGTGGATATCGTCATGGCTCGGGTGCGCGAAGTGGGCACCCATCGGGCTGTGGCAAGCGGCGACCCACGGCGTGCGTTGCGCGTCGTCGCGGATTAACATTGCGGGTAGCCGCGATTCCCCGGCGTCCTACGAGATGAACATGACAACACATTCGTCCGTCCGCCTCGCGCGCACTTGCGCCGCGCGAGTGATACTCGTCGCGCTGACCAGCGCCAGCGCGCTCGTCGCGCAGAATCCGACGAACCCACAGTTCCCACGCACTGCCGCACTCGGGCCGCGCATCACGTACCAGCCGAAGACGTCGCACGCTGACACGCTTCGCGGCTCGTTCACGACGCCCGGCCGTAATTGGTGGGACGTCACGTTCTACGACCTGCACGTCTCGATCAATCCGAGCGACAGCAGCATTCGCGGCTCAAACGGCATCAGTTACAAGGTGCTGAAGCCGGGAAAGGAATTGCAGATCGATCTCATGGTGCCGCTCGAGGTCGACAGCATGGTGCAGGACAAACGAGCTCTCACGTTCCGTCGCGACAGCAATGCGTTCTTCGCGTCGCTGCCTGCCGCGGCCAAGACGGGTGAGCGGAAGACGATCACAGTTTACTATCACGGCCGGCCGCAGATTGCGAAGAACCCGCCGTGGCAGGGTGGTTTCTCGTGGGCGAAGGACAGCCTCGGCCGTCCTTGGGTCGTCACGACCGACCAGGGTATGGGCGCGTCGGTGTGGTGGCCGAACAAAGACACTCAAGCGGACGAGCCGGACAGCCAGCGCGTCGCGCTCACGCTGCCGGAGCCGATGATGGATGTCTCAAACGGACGGCTGCGCAGCCAGAAGAAGAACCCTGACGGGACGACGACTTACGAGTGGTTCGTAGTCAATCCGATCAACAACTATGCGATCGCTGTCGCGAGCGGTCACTACGCGCACTACTCCGACACGTTCGATGGCTTGAAGGGCAAGCTGACGATGGACTTCTGGCCGCTCGACTACAACGTCGACAACGCGAAGCGCCAATGGCCGCAGGCGAAGTCGATGCTGAAATGCTTCGAGCACTGGTTCGGTCCATATCCGTGGTACGAGGACGGCTACAAGCTCATCGAGGTGCCAAACACCGGGATGGAGCATCAGAGCGCCGTCTCATACGGCAACTGGTTCGAGAACGGCTATCGCCGACGCGACGGCTCGGGCACTGGCCTCGGTCTCAAGTGGGACTTCATCATCGTCCACGAGAGCGCGCACGAGTGGTTCGGCAACAATATCACGGCGAAGGACAACGCCGACATGTGGGTGCACGAGAGCTTCGCCAACTACGCCGAAGGCATCTACACCGAGTGTTTGTTCGGCAAGGAGGACGGCGCGCGCTACATCGTCGGCAACCGCCGCGGCATTCGCAACGACCGGCCGATCATTCCGGCGTACAACGTCAACGACCAAGGGTCGGGCGACATGTATCCGAAGGGGGGCGAGATGCTGCACACGATTCGTCAGATCGTCGACAACGACGAGAAGTGGCGCGGCATTCTCACAGGTCTCAACAAGACGTTCTGGCACCAGACGGTGATGGGCAAACAGGTCGAGAACTACATCTCGACGCAAGCGGGCGTGAAGCTCGACAAGGTGTTCGATCAGTATTTGCGAACGACGATGATCCCGACGTTCGAGTATCGGATCACCGGCGACACGTTGACCTATCGTTGGGCCACGGTTGTCCCTGGGTTTGATATGCCACTCAAGGTTGCGCTCGATGGGACGAACTACACCGTGATTCGCCCGACTGAGAAGTGGAAGACGGCGCGCGTGAAGCTGGCGTCTCCCGCTGATTTCAAGGTCGATGTGAACTTCTACGTGGTGCCGAAGCCGGTCGGGTAGCCGTCAGCCCGAGCGGCCTAACACTTTGTCATCCCGAGCGCAGCGAGGGATCTCGGCGCGGGGCCGAGGTCCCTCGCTGCGCTCGGGATGACCCAATGGCCTTGAAAGTCGAAATCCTGGGAACAAGGGGGAACATCCCACTTCGTACGCCGCGATACGCGCGACACTCGGGCGTGCTGATCGACGGAGCCATCCTCCTCGACCTCGGTGAAGCCTCCTATCTGCGTCGACGACCGCGGATGATCTTCATCACGCACTTGCATCCCGACCATGCGGTGCTGCAGAAGGCTCCGAGCGTGCCACTCTATGTTCCGGAGAAAACGCCACGCGCGCCGACGGCAACCGTCGTGACGCGAACGGTTCACGCAGGCGCATATCGGATCACTCCGGTGCCAACGCAACACGCTGTCAACGCACGATCCGTGGGTTACGTCGTCGAGAAAGGTCGAAAGAGAGTTTTCTACAGCTCGGACCTGTTCGCCATTCAGCCCCGATACCACGCTCGATTGAAACGACTCGACCTCGTGATCACCGACGGTAGCTTCATGCGCCGCGGCGGGCTGGTGCGAGTCGATCCGGTGGCCAAGAAGAAGTTCGGTCACGGCGGCATTCCTGATCTCGTCGACTTCTTCTCGCGTTTCACCCACCGCATCGTCTTCACGCATTTCGGAAGTTGGTTCTACCGCGACATCTCCAAATCGATTCGGCAGATCGCCGCCCTCGGAAACGGCGTTCTGGTGCGCGCGGCGCGCGACGGGATGGTGGTCGACGTCTAGGACAACGTCCTGATTGACTTCCCGCTCGCGCCACGCTCACTTCAACGTGAGCGCGCAGGGCGCCTCCCGTCCGCGGACAGGGACCGAGTCCCACCTGACTGCAAGCAGTGCTCGTGCAGTTCGTTCCTTTCGGCCCGCGCCGC
>Ga0126377_10000417_pt1 | contig 25567 bp, 37 predicted proteins | sample PanSoiMetPlot_22_FD_92647 | JGI IMG/M metagenome (GOLD analysis project Ga0126377, IMG submission 92647) | Tropical forest soil microbial communities from Panama - MetaG Plot_22 | ecosystem: Environmental > Terrestrial > Soil > Tropical forest > Bulk soil | place: Panama | collected 2016-02-17 | reverse complement strand
GGCAGCTCGCCCCGCAGGAGCCGGCCGATGAGGTCGCGGGTGACGGGCGCCTTGTAGGCGGCTTCTTCCACGCCGACGACGGCCGGGCGCCAGAGGTGGACCTGGCGGGCGATGACGCCGAGGAGCTGCTCCTGGGAGACGCGGGCGCGGTGGACGCCGAGGACGTAGAGGGCCCCTGACTCGCCGCGGCCGAGGGTGACGCCGGCGGTGTAGTCGGCGGTGTCGGCGGAGGAGAAGGCGAGGTCCCAGTACTGGACGACGCGGGAGCAGTGCTGGCGGGTGAAGCCCGCGGGAAGGGGGCGGAGCCAGGCGGCGGCCTGGAAGATGGCGCCGCCGAGGGCGGAGGGATCGGCCTGGTAGAGGCACTGAAACAACGGACCCGAGATGTCGCGGCGCTTGTTCTCGAGCCAGGCGCGGTCGAAGCGCTCGGGCCAGAGCGCCTCGTCCTCGCCCCAGTAGCCGAGCGCGGGCATCGCGAGCACGTCCCAGTCGGCTTTCGCCGCGAGGTGGGCGGCCAGGTCGGCCTCGTGCCAGCGGGTCATCACGGCGACGCACCAGCCGTCGGGGTGCAGGCGGCTGTCGACGGTGAGGTCGTGGTAGCGGCGGGCCTTGTCCTGCTCGACGGGGGAGCGGGCCTGCTCCTGCGTCAGCGGGTCGTCGAGGATGATCCCGTGGGCGCGGGCGCCGATGACGGCCGCGCCCCAGCCGAGCGCGCGGTAGGCCGGGTCTTTCGAGTTGGCGGGGGTGCCAGCGAGGTAGAGGCCGTCGGTGGACCAGCCGCGGGCATGGTCGGGGCGGCCGGCGGGATCGGGGAAGGCGGCGGCGTGCCGCTCGTTCTGCTCGAGCGTGGCTTTCACGGTCGAGCCGAACTGTCGGGCCATCGTGTCGGATGAGGTAAAGAACAGGAGCGACTGGTCGGGGTGGCGGCCGAGGTGCCAGGCGGGCAGGACGAGCGAGAGCCAGTGCGACTTGCCGTGGCCCGGTGGGGCGACCAGGAGCAGCTTGCGGTGCCCTCGGCCGTCGAGGAGATGCGTGAGGCGGTCCAGCCAGCGCTCGTGGTGGCGGGCGGGCTGGAACCCCTGGACGGCCCAGCCGTAGGCGCCGAGGTCACGCCGCGCCGCTGCCGAGAGCGCGCTTTCGCGCGTAGTACGCGAGAACGGCGTCGAGGGTGGCGTCCTCGAGGCCGAAGGAGTGGGCGACGCCGGCGTCGAGGCGCTCGGGGACCTTGCCGTCGACGCGGTCAACGATCCACCTCACGGCGTCCAGGTCGCCGGCGCGGGCCATCGCGACGACCCGGGCGGCGATGGCGTCGCGGTTGGTCTTGCCACGCAGGCTGCGGCCGAGCTCGGCGCGGAGCACCTCGGCGAACGCCTCGCCGGCGGGCGGGCGGCCGGCCGGGTTGCCCGAGCGTCCGGGCTGGAAGCCGCCCTTGCCGGTGGGGTTGTGGTTGCCGCCACGGGGCTTGCTCTCCAAGGGACACCGAACCTGTTTTGCAGGACAACGAAAAAACCCGGCACTCCCACGCGACGGGGAGCCCGGGTCCGGACGGATACGCGAGCTGCGGGTCGGAGTCTAGCGCGCCGGCGGCTCGAGATCAACCGGATGCTCGCCCAGGATGGTTTCGGCGAGGACGAGAGCGCGGTGGGCGCGGTCGAGGCGGTCGGGGGTGACGCCGCGCTGGCGGACGTCGCGGAGCACCTCGCCGAGCTGGCGCCAGGGTGCCTGACGGGCGCGCTCGCGGGCGCGCTCGGCGGCCTCCTGACGCAGGACGGCTTGGCGGGTCTCGCGGTCGGCGCGGCCGATGATCTGGTGGACGCGGCCACGGGAGACGCCGTGGAAGGCGGCGAGCGCGTCGAGCGTGGCGCCCATGCGGTGGGCGGCGGCGACGGCCTGGCGCTCGGCTGGCGTGCGCGTGCGCGGGCGCGGTGGACGCGGCGTCGGGGGAGGAGGCGGCGGTGGGGGAGGCGTCCAGGGACAGGCGCGCTCGCACCAGCCGAGGTGGGCGTGCAGGGCACAGAAGGCGGTGCGGTACTCGGGCGGCGAGAAGGAATGGACGACGGGGAGCGGGCACGGGAGGAGGGCATCGTCCTGGTGGACGATGGCGAGGCAGCCAGTGGGGGCGACGTAGGCGACGGCGCGGTCGAGCCAGTCCGGGGTCTCGAAGAAGACCTCAGCGCTGACCCACTCGGAGACGAAGAAGTCCTTGGAGCGCAGGAAGCGGGGCGGGTGGGCGCGGAAGAAGGTGGCCTGGTCCTCGGGGGTCCAGACGTCGGCGGTCCAGGCGGGCGCGGCGACGGTGGGCATCAGGATCGCTCCGCGAGCCGCGGCTCGCAGGCCGCGAGCGAGGAGCGCTCCATCAGTCGAGGGTATCGCGGGCGAGGTCGTCGGTGAACTGGTCGAGGGCGTCGGCGAGCATCTCGAGGCAGTCGGCGAGGGCAGTGGGGTCGCCCTGGAGGACGGCCTGGGCGGTGGCGTGGTCGATGGGGCAGGCGACGACGGCGTCGGGGAAGCCGCCGGTGAGGGGGTGGACGCCGACGAGGACGGGGGCGCTCCGCGGGAGGATGCCCAGGTCGACGCGGGTCTTGATCTGGTGCAGGCCCGGGTGGTCGCCGGCGTCGGCGGCGTCGATGACGGCGAGCTGACGCCAGTCGTCGCGTGGCGCGAGGCGGGTCACGGTGGTGTCCCCAGCAGCGCAGCGCGGCACAGGACCGGACAGTCGATGTCGTGCGCGCCACCGGACCCGACACCACACCAGACGCAGATGCGGATACCGCCGGCCGCGAGGCACCACGGCGTCTCCAGCAGCGGGGCCAACGCGGCGCGGCCGGCGGCGAGGTCGGCGCGGGTGCGCTCGAGGACGGGCAGCACGTCGCGGCAGCAGGCGCAGCCCTCGGCGGCGCCGGTCTGCGCGTTGGCGATGGCCAGGTCGAGCTGCGAGCCGCCGCTCGCGGGCGGTTGGTCGGTCACGGTGGTTCCTCGGGCGGTGAGCCTTCGCCGAGCTCGACGTGGTCGAAGACGCGGCGGTAGTAGAGGCGGGCGCGGGCGGGGGTGAGGTCGACCTCGAGGCGGGCGTAGGGCAGCGTGGCGAGGGTGCGGTCGTGGGCGGCGAGGCGATGGAGGACGGCGAGGGTGCGTTGGGAGAGGTGGGCGGTCGCGAGGAGGGTGACGAGGGAGGCGGCGTCGCCGTTGACGGCGACGGTGAGGCCGCGGCGGAGCTCGACCCGGACGGTCGTGGCCGGCGCTCCTCGGGGCGCCCCAGTCGCGGCGCGCGTGCTCACGCGATGACCGTCCAAGCGGGGGGCGGGCTGGCGTCGGGTCGGAGGGCGAGCGGGATCGGCGCTGGTCGCGTCAGGGCCTCGTAGGCGCAGAGGTCGCACCCGGGCACGGGGCCGGTGGATGGCGTGACCACGCGGCCGACGGTGCGTCGCAGGCGGCGCACGCGGTCCGAGGTCGTGCGCGGCTCGACGTAGGCGCGATGGATCGGCTGGCAGCCGGTGCAGACGAAACCGCCGCCGACGCGCGTGGTCGCGTAGGAGCCGGGCGTCATCGGCTGGTGGCAGGAGGCGCACGCGGCCGGCGCGCGGGCGCGGAACAGCGACCGATAGACGACGACGGGTCCGTCGGAGGACGGGAGGCGCGCGTGGACCGACACGCCGAGGTGCTCGAAGGTCGGCCGCACGCTCACCTCCTCGGGCACGGTTTCGGTGCGCGCGCGGGGGCACGAGGTGTGGCACACTGGCGCCGATGGGCCGACACGGTCAGGGCTCCTGGGGGACGATCACGCGGGGGGGGCGCCTCTACACTCGTTTCCGCATCACGATCGATGGCCGGACGATCGAGCGGACGGGGCCGTCTCGCCGTGCGCTCGAGAAGGACGCGGAGGCGCTGCGCCGGCGCGCGCGGCAGCGCCTGGTCGGCGACGACGAGGAGATCACGCTCGCGGCCTGGGCGCTCGACCGGTGGCTGCCGTCGAAGGCGCTGGAGTTGGGGCCGGCGGGCGTCAAGACGATCCGGAACTACCGCAGCATCCTCGAGCGGCACGTGGTGCCGGCGCTCGGGGCGCTGAAGGTGCGCGACGTGCGGGCCGAGCACCGGCGGCGCTTGCAGCGGGTGCTGCTCGGGGCGGGGCTGAAGGCGTCGACTGTGAACCTGATCGACGGGGTGCTGCGGGCGTGCCTGCAAGCGGCCGACGACGACGACGTGCCGGTGGTGGGGTCGGCGATCCGGGCGGTCAAGCCGGTCAAGGAGGCGCCCGTCGCGCGCAAGACGCTCGGGGTCGGCGCGGTGCGCCGGATCCTGGCGGGGACGGCCGGGACGGACTGGGGCGACACCTGGGCGCTGTTCGCCTACACGGGGGCGCGCGACGCCGAGGTGCGGGCGCTGCGGTGGGAGGACTGGGACCAGGACGCGGGCACCCTCGCGATCCGGCGGCAGTTGGCGCAGGACCCGGGTGATCCGCCGGCGTGGCGGGCGTGGATCAAGGGACGCAAGGCCGAGCGGGTCGTGCCGGTCGTGCCGCAGCTGGCGGCGGTGCTGGGCGCGAAGCGGGCGCGGCAGAACGCGGCGCGGTTGGCGCTGGGACCGCTGTGGTGCCCGTACGAGCTGATGGTCTGCGACGAGGTGGGGCGCGCCGTGCGCGCGCAGCGGGTGGGCCGGCAGTTCGTGGCGGCGTGCGTGGCCGCGGGGGTGGAGCCGTGGAAGGGGCTCGGTGTCCACGCGCTGCGGCACGCGGCGTCCAACCTCTTGCGGGAGGCGGGGGTGGACGCGCCGCTGCGGGCGCAGATCCTGGGGCACACGCAGGCGGTGAACGAGGGGGTGTACACGGCGGAGAACCTGGCGCTGGCGTCGGCGGCGCTGGAGCGGATGGCCCGCGGGCTCGCGATCTAGGCTGCTGTTCCACAGAAGATCTCGTATAATCTGTGGAACAATCGAGGGGTGAGGACCATCGGCTCGCATGGACTCGGCTCGTTCGACCAGATCAAGCGCGGCCCACGACGCTACTGGCGCTTCCGCATCATGATCCGGGGCAAGGTCCACGAGCGCACCGCGCGGACGCGGGCCGCGTTGTGGCCGATCGTCCATGCCCTGCGCGCGAGCGTGCAGGTCGGCGGTCCCGAGGAGGCGGATGCGGCGGCCGAGGCGCTGCGCCCGCCACCGACCGAGACGATGCCGGACGGTCGGCAGTACGTGCGGATCGCGTCGCCGGCCTTCCGGGCCTGGATCCACGGGCGCGACCGCGGGATCTGCGGGATCTGCGGGACGCCGGTGGCGCTGGCGGAGTGCCACGTCGACCACATCCGGCCGGTGGGGGAGGGCGGGAACAACGACGTCACGAACCTGCGGATCACGCACGCGCGCTGCAACCTGCGGCGGGCGGCGCTGCGGGGCCAGCCCGTCTACCTGGCATGAGGGCGCGCATCGGCCATTCAGGGGGCGGATTCTGGGGTACGGATTCATAACGCCCAAACTACGACGTATTCCAGATTGGAGTAAAGCCCTAAAACTGGGTGTAACGCTAAGCGCGATACTACCGCAGCGAGTATCCAGACGCCGCCTGAGGGCATCCCGAACGTGCTCGCGCATCGTGGAGCACCTCACCTGGACAGGTGAGCCCGGGCATTCAGGGGAACGGTTCTGGGGAAGGACGCCGAGGCGGGCGCGAGCATGCTGGCCTCCTGTCCCTGCTTCCAGGCCCAGAGGCAGACGAGCACGCGTCGGCCGAAGCGGCGGGAGACGGCGGCGATGTCCGGGTCATGGGCGACGAGGCGGTAGGCATGGGGAGTGGAGACGCCGAGGTAGGCGGCGAACTCGGGGACGGTGACCCAGCGTTTCTCGGCGGTCATCGGTCCTCCTCGGGGTGAGCGTGCCGGCGGGTGCAGGCGTGCTGGCGGCAGAGTTGGGAGCAGTGGCGTCTGGTGCCGGGCGGCCGGCACCAGAACGGGCGCCCGCAGCCGGGGCAGTCGCGCAGGTAGGTGCGGGGGTCGCCGCCGTGGGCGGTGTCCTCGAGGCGGCGGATGGTTTGCTGGTCGCGGGTGTCGGGGGTCGAGGGGCGGCGGTGGCGGTTGCGCCAGGCGTAGCGGCAGCGCTCGGAGCAGAAGCGCTGGCCGGGGTGCTGGCGGACGACCCAGAAGGGGGCGGCGCACTGGCGGCAGTCGCGTAGGTGCGTGCGGCGATCGCCGTCGTGGGCGGTGCGGCGGAGCAGGGCGACGGTGGCGTCGTCGAGGCGGCGGTGCTCCTGGGGGGTGAGCTCAGGCGAGCGCACGCTGCACCTCCTGCCAGTCGTCCGGGCGCCAGACGGCGACGGTGACGCCGGGGACGCGCTCGAGGTCGGTCAGCCACGCGCGCTGCGAGCTCGTGAGTTCGCCGCGCTGGCTCTTGAGCTCGGCGAAGACGAGGCGCTCGCCGCGGACCAGGGTGAGGTCCGGGTAGCCGGCGGGGGAGTGGTCCGAGCGCCAGCTGTGGTAGACCAGCCAGCCGCGCAGGTGGGCGTAGTCGGTGACGAGGCGCATCCAGGCGCGCTCGGTGAGGAGGCCATCGTGGACGGTGCTCATCCGGCGGCCTCCGCGAGGCGGAGCTGGACGGGCTGCGCCACCTCGGCGGCGTGTTCCGGCAGGGCGCCCTGCTCGGCCAGGATGCGGGAGCGGGACAGCTCGACGTAGTCGGGGTTGAGGTCGACGCCGAGGAAGCGGCGGCCGAGGCGGGTCGCGACCAGACCCGTTGTGCCGGCGCCGGCGAAGGTGTCGAGGATCAGCGCCGGCACGACGTCGGCGTCGCAGCGGCAGGTGGGCGCCCAGCCCGTGGTCGTGCTGGACGGGGGCGCGAGCATCGTGCCGGTGACCGCGGTCCGGGACGATGAGGCACCGTTGGCGGCGAGTTTGAGGCCGGCGCGGCTTGGTCCCTCGCGGACGAGCATCGGGGTGCGCTCGGTCAGGCGCCGCCAGGGGCTGGAGCAGGCGCGGCAGACGCCGTGTTCGGAGGAGCCGGCGAGGATGGCGCGGCGGGGGATCTCGGTCGGGAAGGCGGCGTAGTGCTGGGCGTCGAGCGGCTCGGGGCCGAGGATCCAGGCGTTGCGGAGGTTGCGGGAGGCGCGGTCGTAGACGCGCAGGGAGTCGGAGGCGCCGTGCATGCCGGCGTCCTGCATCGCCTGCTGGCGATCGGAGATGGGGCGCTGGCCGAGGTAGGCGCGGGCGGCGCTCGAGTCGGCGGCCATCTGCGCGACCGCCGCGGCGTCGTAGTGGTAGCTTGCTCGCTTGCTGAGCAGGTAGATCTGCTCGGTGGCGCTGGTGGGGCGGTCGGTGACGGACTCGGGCATGGGGGCGGTCTTGACCCAGGTGATGGCGGAGCGCAGGTACCAGCCGTCGGCGCGGAGCGCGAGGGCGACGGTGGTGGGGACGAGCAGGAGGTCCTTGGGCTTGGCGTCCCGGCTGCGGTCGCGCCCGCTCCGGTGCGGGACGCCGCTCAGCAGCGGCGATCCACGGCGCACGCCCTCGCCGCCGCGGCCGTTGCCGGGGTTGGTGGCGTAGGAGTCGCCGAGCACGAGCCAGAGGGTGCCGGTGGGGTGCAGGACGCGCTTGACCTCGGCGAAAACGGCGACCAGGGCGGCGACGTAGACGTCGAGGGTGGGTTCGAGGCCGAGCTCGAGCGGTTGGTCGGGGTGGCCGTTGGGGAGATACCGTCGAAGTTGGTAGTACGGCGGGCTCGTGACCACGCAGGAGATGCAAGCGTCGGGAAGGGTGCGGAGCACGGTGCGGGCGTCGCCGGAGGCGATCCACCAGGGGCGCTGGTTGGCGAGGACGTCGGGGATGCTCACGACGCCCACCGGCAGGCCGGCCAGGCAGCCCATCCCTGCGCCTCGAAGACGAGCAGGCCGACCGCGAGGTTGACGAGCGGGTCGCGCAGGAGCGAGCGCGCCTCCTCGAGCGCGACGGGGTAGCCGACGACGGCGGCGACCCGCTCGCGGTGCAGGTCGGGGTCGATCTGGAGCAGGCCGACGTAGGGCCAGTTGGAGTCGACGGCGACACGGCCGGTGGACTCGCAGCGGGCGACGGCGGCGACGCGCCTTGCGAGGTCGGGACCCCAGACGCGGGCGGCGAGGTCCTCCAGCTCGGCGCGGGCCAGGACCGCGGCTCGGGGCGAGCGGGAGCTCGGGGTGAAGCGGGGGTCGTCCACCTCCTGGGCGCGGGCGACGAGGACGCCGGCGAGGAAGGGGATGGCGGCGGCGACGAGCAGCCAGAGGAGGACGGTGGCGACGCCGAGCCAGGTGATTCCCGAGCGGCGGATCAGGCGCCTCACGCCGGCACCCTGGGGGGCGGGCGGACGAACACCCATGCCCGGTAGACGGCGCCGCAGGAGAGGCATCTGCGTCGTCGCTCGTCGTGCCTGGGGGGCGCGTGGCACGGGGGGACGAGGGGGAAGGCGGTCACGGGGCCGGATGCACCGCAGCGGGGGCACTGGCGGGGGATCATCGGTCCTCCACGGGGTAGTACTCGCCGAGGTTGTTGATGGCCGAGCCGAAGGTGTGGGGACCGTTGGGGCCGTCGGGGTCGGCGAAGCACCAGTAGGTGACGAGGCAGCCGTGCTCGTCCCAGTCGGCGTCCTCCTCGAGCGGGCAGCCGTGGTCGGGGCAGACGTAGGCGGCGAGGGCGACGGCGCGGCTGTCGGTCATGGCCTCCTCCGTTCCTGGCGCCAGCGGCCGAAGCGCCGGCGGACCGCGGCCGCGACGAGCGCGTGCGCGGCCGCCTTCGCCTCATCGCGCGTCCCCACACGGGAGGCGGCGCCGAGCGCCCGCTCGAGCTTGTCGATCGCGAGCGACGGCGCCGAGGGCACCTCCTCGAGCACCCAGCGCGCCCGCCGCGCGACGCGGCCGGCCTCCGTCGGCGGCGGTTCCGTGGCGGTCGACACCGTCCAGCCACCCTCGCGGAGGCCGGCGTAGGCCAGCTCGTCGAGCGCCCACCACGCCGCCAGGTGCTGAGCGTGCAGCTCCACCATCCGGTCGACCCAGCTCTCGGGCGGGTCGGCCTCGTCCGGGAGCGCGCCGAAGTGGCGGAGCCCCTGGCCGAGCGCGTCCCCGAGCGCGCACAGGCGCGTCGCCGCCATCGCGAGCGCCTCGAGGGCGGCCGGCGCGACACCGTCGCGTCCGCCGGGAAGACCGAGTCTCGCCCACGCTTCCTCGGCGGTCGGGGCCGACTGGACCCATGCGGCTAGCCCCGTCTCGTCCACGGCGAGCGGCAACGGCTCTGTCCGCGGGTCGCGGTCGGCCGCCGGCGACGCGCGGTTGCCGACTTTCACGTCGCGTTGGACGGTACGAATTGCACGAATCGGACGAATTCGTTGAAATTCGTCGTTCGTCGGGGTACGAATCGCTCAGAAGGAATTAGTAGCAATTCGTCGGTCAGCCGACGAATTGCACGAACAGCCGTCATCATGCCTCCTGCGCGTACCAGGTCTCGATGCGCCCACGCCCGGTCGAAGGCGCCGAGTACTTGCGGTAGGCGAGGCCGGCCTGCTCGAGGACGGTCAACGCCGCGTCGATCTCGTGCACCTCCTTGTTGCGGTTGAAGAGCCGGTGAATCTCGGTCTTGGTGAGCTGCACCTGCTGTCGCAGGTAGCGCAGGATCACGTCGGCGGTCGCGTTGCCGGTCGACTCGCCGAACAGGTACTCGACCGAGCGCTCCGAGTAGCGCCAGACCTCCTCGCCGGCCTCCAGGTGCGGCGGCCCGATCCCGCGCTCGCCCGCCATCAGCGCGTAGGTGATCCCCAGGCGCAGCACGATCGGCGCGGCCCGCACCTTCATCGCGCCGAGCTTGCCGGGCTCGGTCGTCAGGAAGCCGGCGTAGTGCTCCTCCCACCAGGCACGACCCGCCGGCGTGAGCGCCATCCGACCGAGCACCCGCGCCCGGTCGAGCGCCTGCCGCCACCGCCGGGCGAGATCGTCGAGCGCCGGCCCCTCGAGCGCCTCGGGGATCGGCAACAGACGCGATCGGCGCACCAGCACGACCAGGAAGCGGTTCAGGAAGCCGTTGGTGATCCAGGACTGGTCGCAGTTGGCGACCAGCTCCTCCGGCGTGACGTGCCCGACCACGCAGATGTGAGCGCCGGTCACCCGCGTCGGCATCTTGGTCATGACCGCCAGGTCCCCGGTGTCCCAGGCGTCGCGCACGATCGCGCCGAGCGTGTTGGTCTCCCGGTTCAGGACCGCGAGCACGCGCGCGAACTCGGCCTCGAAGACGAGCAGCCGCTTGTCCTCGACGCCCTCGTCGGTCAACACGACCTCGCCCTTGACGACTCCGTAGGCGGGGTCGCGCACGGCCGCGATCAGCCCCTCGCCCGAGGAGAGGCCCGACTGCACGCGCCCGCGGAACTCCTTGTCGACGGCGAGCACGAGCCGGCGCACCGGCGACCACGCCTCGCCCTTGCGCCCGTCCCCGGTCGAGCCCACGACCAGCGCGAACAACCGCGCCCAGTGGACGGTCGAGCCGTGCAGGAGGTACGGCCCCGAGTGGGCCATGCACCCGAAAGCCGTCAGCGCCCCGACCAGGAGGCCGTGCCGATCCCCCTCAGTGTGCGGCTCGAGCGCCCGCACCGTCTCGCCCGCGAGCCCCGCGAAGGCCGCCGCGCCCATCGGTTGAGGCCAGGCGCGCCGCTCGGGCCGACGCGGCGGCGCCCCAGCCGTCTCCTCCTCCTCCTGCGCCGGCGCCCTGTGGGCGCCCTCGACCGTCCCGTTCGCCGACGGCAGGCGCACGCGCGCGGTCGGCGGCTCCGGGTCGTAGACCGACTCGCACCCCGCGCACGCCTCCTCGACCGTCATCCGTCCATAACTGGCGCCGTCGCTCCGGTGTCGCTCGTCCCACTTCGGGCGCATCCGTCCACTCCCGCGGAACAGACGGTCGATCTGGCCGTCGTCTCGCCCGGTCCAGAAGGCGAGCGCCCCGCACAGGCGCAGGTCCCCCTCCGAAGCCGAGACGTACGGGCCGTCGTCACCCTCGTAGAGCGCGCGCAGCTCGTCCCCGTCCTGGCCCGCGAACAGCCGCTCGAGCACCTGCGAGTCGGTCAGGCCCGACGGCCGCGCCGGTCGCTCGGGCCGAGCGTCGCGCCCGCCGAACCGCTGCCGGAACAGGTCATCGAGCGCCTCCTGCGCGGCGCGGATCTCCGACGGCGACCAGGAGAGGTGCTCGCCCGTGACCGTCACGTAGCGCCCGTGCTGGTACAGCTCGACGTCGGCGGCCTTCGCGCCCGGCACCGGAAGGTTCCCCCGGACGAACACGCGCAGCCCCTCACCCGACGGCGTGACCTCGGCGTAAGAGCCGAGCTCCTCGACCAGCGCGTCCGCCGCGGCGGCGAGCGTGCCGTCGGCGGCGACGCAGTGGTCGATGTCGACCGCGACCACGTCGTCGGGCTCGGCGTCCGCCCCGCGGTAGACGACGTAGCCGACCCCGTCGTAGTCGCCGTGCGCGGCCGCGTCGAGCGCCGCCCGGTAGGGCGACCACGTGCGCGGGTCGGTGGTCGACGCCTTCTGCCCGCTCGGCCGGTAGGGCACCTTCGTCCAGCGCCCACCGACCCACTCGTAGCGCCAGCACACCCAGCGTGGAACCGCCGCGAGCTCGATCAAGGCCGCGGTCGTCGGAGTGGCTGGCGGGAGCGGCGCCCGTGGCGGCTTCTGGTTCGTCATCCGTCCACCACCCCGTCGAGATCGTGATCGGCCCGCCGGCACAAGAACACCAGCGCCTCGTGCAACTCGAGGCTGCGCTTGCCCATCCCGAGGTTGCAGGCGTCGCAGAGCCAGGCCAGGTTGGCGAAGTTGTCCACGAAGCGGTCGGGGATGCCCCAGCCGCGGCAATCCTCGACCGAGAGCAGGTGCCCGATGTGCATGACCCCCTCGGCGGCCGAGGCACCGCAGAACTCGCAACGCAGGCGCGCCCGCTCCATCACTCGGTAGCGCACCGATGGCGTCACCCCGTCGCGGCGCACGTCGGACGGCGCCAGCCCCCGCTCCTTCTTGGGCGCGTTGTACTGCCAGCGGTCGCACGCGCCGCAGAAGACCAGCGCCTGGCCGTTCTTCTCGACCACGTAGCCGATCGTGCCCCCGCACCCGCAGGCAGCGCGCAAGTCGTACGAGACCACCCCAACTCCTCGCTGGTGTCCGCTGGTGCCGGCGAGTCCGACGCCGAGGTGCTCGCCGGCTAGGTCGCGCGCTAGAACGGCACCTCCTGCCCCTTGACGATCACCGGCTTCGGGACGGTCTCCTCCGTCGCCACGGGTTTGGCGACCCGGCGCGCCTCGGCCGGGAGCACCTTCTCCACGGTGTTGCGCTGCTTCTCGTCGTTGATCCCGACGAGGACCCGGCACCGTTTGCCGACCAGGTCGTCGGTGTCGACCTCGAGCTCGGGGTCGTCCAGGTCCATCTCCGGCACGAGCGCGCGCACGAAGGGGCGGAAGGTCGCGTGCTGGTGGCGCGAGAGGGTGCAGTTGGTCCAGTACCAGAGATCCTGGGTCGCGCCCTCGGGGTCGGTCGCGCGGATCACCCACTTGAGACGGGGCTTGCCGAACTTGGACTGCTCGGCCGGTTCCTCGACCACCTCGACGACCTTGCCGGGGTAGGTGCCGGCGTCCCAGACGTCGACGCTGGAGGCTGGCTGGCTGATCTTCACGTTGGCTGTCTCCTGTTGGTCTGTTCGTGTGCGACCGGGAACCGCCCGGCGGCGGTGGTCATGCCGGTTCCGACCAGTCGGTCAGGTCGTCGATGCGCGCCTGCCCCTGCGGCCCCAGCCGCGCCAGGATCGACCGCCCGTTCACGAGCGCCCGCGCCTCCGCCCCCAGGCCCGCCCGCGCCAGCACGCGACCCTCGCGCAGGATCACGCGGCGGCACAACCGCAGCCCCGCCTGGTTGAGGTCGTGGCCGGCGCGCTCGAGCTGGGCCACGGCGACCACGATGCGCTGGCGGGCCAGCGGCAGCGGATCCACGCACCCGTCCACCCAGACCACGCCCGTCCGCGCCGGGTCGTTCCACCACCGCGCCATCAAAATTCGCTCAGATGGCCGCAGGCGTTGCAGCGGATGAAGGCGCGGTACGACCGCTCGTCGGCGTTGTGGACCGGCCACCAAAAGCAGTCCCGCACGCCGCACGAGGCGCAGGCGGCCTCCTCCGCGATCTCCCGGTCGATCCACTCGTTGTCCCGGTTGCCCCACGGCGGCGGGCCCGCGTGGTAGCCGTTCGGCTCGAAGTCCTCGAAGAACCACTCGTGCAGCAGCCGACGGCGCTCGCTCATCGCTCGGTCACGCCGGAGGCGCCTCCAAGCCGCGTCCGGGCCGCGGCCTCGCGGGATGCGGCCACGTCGATCAGCGCCTGGCCGAGCTCCCGCGCCATCCGGTGGCCGACCTGGGTCGCCACCAGGGCGGCGAAGAGCTCGTCGTCCAACTGCTCGAGGATCGCGCCGACCACGACGCCGAGGCCCTCGGTCGTCGCGTCGATCTCGACCACGCCGCCGCCCTCGGCGCGGATCGTCAGGGTGTAGGTCCGGCCGGCCAACCGCACGAGCACGCTCGCGTCCAGGCCCCGGTCGGTGGTGTCCAGGATTGCTTTCACTGTTCTCCTTGTCGCCCGCTCTCCCGCTCGGTAAACTAGGAGACGGGCGTTTTTTCCTTATCGCGTGGTCGGGGTGCGCGGTGGGCGCCCGGTCCAGGAGCGCTCACCGCACCCGGCTGCTCAGGCCGACCGCGTGCGCGGCGCCTCCTCCAGGGTTGACAGGCCCACCTCGACCTGATAGCGTGCCCGCACCGCGGGTCCAGCGCGGCGTGCATCACCCTCCCGTCCGGGAGGTGCGCTGGAGTCGCGCCCGTGGAACAAGTCCTCCTCGCTCATCCCGAGCACCCGCGCGCAGGCCGCGCGGAACGACGGGATCGCCGGGTGCAAGCCGTTCAGGGTCCGGTTAACGTAGGCGTGGCTGCGCCCGATCTTGCGCGCGAGCCAGGTCTGCGTCCGCCCCTGCTCCCGCAACACGCCGACGATCGGGTGGACGCGCGCGATGCCGTGCCGCTCTGCTCTGCTCACATGCGGCAGGATACGCGATCCCCTTGCCCCGTGTCAATAGGTAGCGCTACGATTCGTGCCGACCCGGAGCAGCGTGGGGTGGACTTCGTGCCGGCGCACTCGCGCGACGCCCGACCGGAGCTGGCCGTCTTCGCCGCCTGGCTGCGCGCCCGGATGCGCGCCCGCCGGATGTCGACCAACGCGCTCGCCCGTCGGATCGCCTCGTCCGGCTCGGGCGTCAGCGAGTGGATGCGGGCGATCCGCCAGCCGCGCGTGGAGACGCTGCGGCGCCTCGCCGCCGAGTTCGACACGCCGCTCGAGCAGCTCGAGGCGATGCTCCCCGATCCCGACGCCGCGCCGCCGACCATTTCCCCGCTCGACCTCGCCCGCGCCGGGCTCCTCCTCGCCGCCGAGGGCCTGCGCCTGCACATCCCGGTCGAGACCGACGACCTGGCCGACCGCACCCCGCCGGTCGTGCGCGGCATGGTCGTCTGGATCGACCCCGAGGTGCCGCTCAGCCCCGGCCGCGTCGTCGCCGTCGAGGTCGCCGGCGAGCGCCTACTCCGCTCGCTCGCGGCCGACGGACAGACGCTCCACTCCGCGGTCGCGGCCCCGATCCCGCTCGCCGCCGTCGACCGCGTGCTCGGCGTCGGCCGCCTCGCGCAGCTCGTGATCTAGGATTTGTCCAGCACCTGCGCGAGCTAATGTCAAGCGTCTGTAGACAATAAGCGTCGATCCGTGGTATCGTGCCGGCCGACGCCCCAGGCCCGTTCGTCCGCCCGCCCCTCGGCGGACCATCCCCGGCGACGGGTCGCCGCGTCCCGGAGGGGAGATGCAACCGCTCCTCGCCCGCGTCGCCGCGGACGCGGCCGTCCCACCGATCGAGCCGGGGGATCTGGTCGGGCTGGTGCCCGTGCGGGACTACGTCGCCGGCGAGGAGGTCGTCGCCATCCTGCCCGGCGGGCGCGCCCAGGCCGGCGTCGTCGTCACGCTCGGCGGCGCCTGGTGGCTGCTGGTCGACGCGGCCGAGCTGATCGCGCTCTCGCCCTCGATGGAGCTCGTCCGCGTCCTCCTCTTCCGCCCCATCTAAGACCGCAACCAGCCGGCGTGACGCCGGCGTAACGAGGCCGTTACGGAGCGCTCCTGCGCCTGAGGGCGACCGTTACGCCCCGCACGGCGCCGGCACGTTCGGCGGCGCGCACGGCTGGGGTGCGACCGGCACGAACAGCCGCGCCGGGTGCGCGGGCGTCGGCTGCGAGCCGCCGCTCGCGGGCGTCGGCGTCGCGCTCGCGACGACGAGCGTCGCGGTCGGGACAGCCGTCGCCGAGGGCGTCTTCTTCACCTGGCCGGGTGGCGCGCCCGTCGGCGGGCCGGGCCGCTCGGTCGGCGCGTGGGGCGCCCCGAAGGGCGCGCCGCTCACCTCGGGCGCCGTCAGCAGCAGGGCGACCAGCAGCAGGTAGCTGAGCACGATCCGCCGCGCGCTCACGCCGCCGGCTCCCCGCGCCGCCGGTCCCGGACGACGATGTCGCGGAAGCGGTCGCGGTCACCCTTCAACTCGCTGATCTCGGCGATCAGGACCGATCGCTGCTTCTCGATCTCCGCCACGAACACGATCCGCTGCCGCTCGTTCTCCGTCAGCATCGCCGCCCGTTGCCGCTCCATCTCCTCCCGGAGCACGGTCCGCTGCTCGACCAGCTCGGCCCGCAGCTGCGCGATCGTCTGGTCCTTGGCCTGGATGAGCGTGCGGTAGAGGAGCCCCACCACGCCCGAGATCACCCCGCCCAGGCCGAGCAGCATCGTCCCGTCCAGCGTGAACGAGGACTGCGCCGGGTTCACGGGCGCGGCTTCCCCGGCGGCTTCGGCGGATGCTGTGGATGCGGCGGGTGGGAGGCGGGCTTGCCCGGTGGCGCGGGCGGCTTAGCGGCCGGTGGCGGCGCTGGCGGGGGCGGTGCGGCCGGCGGGGGAGCGGGTGGCGGCGGCGGAGCGGCCGGTGGTGGCGCGGCAGGTGTCGCGGACGCGACAGGCGGTGTCGCGGACGGCGCGTTGGTGGACGGCCAGGGCGTGGACGTGGGCGCCGTGGTGGCGACCACTGGTGGCGCGCTGGTCACCGTCGGGATGACCTCGGTCGCCTTGACCGTGACCGCCGGCGTGTCCTGGGCCTCGTGGCGGGGCGTGGGCGGCGCGACTACCTCCGCGGTCGCCGTGGCCGCCGGAGTGGCGTCCTGGGCGATGTTGGCGTCGCTGGATGCAGCGCTCGCGAGCGCTCGCTGGGGCGAGAATTCGGGTGACGGCTCGGGTGCTGACTCAGCTGGCGGCGCCGCGGGCGCGGGCAGGTCGGGCGGCTCGTAGGTGTTGGCCGTGCGCCACCACTGATCGCGGGCCGTCGCGGCCATCGCGGCGACCGCGGCGCCCACGGCCGGCGGGATCGGGACCGCCGCCAACCACAGGACCACGAACGCCACGAGCACGCCGGCCAGCCCCGCGCCCCCGACGTAGACGGCGCCCACCAGCCGCGGACGCCAGGCCACCTCAGACCCGGATGGGCGAGCCAAACACGGCGTAGCCGAGGCAAAACAGCAGCACCCACCACAGGAGCGAGCCGCCCAGCACGTAGTAGGGCGCCTGCCGGGGCCAGGCGACCGCCAGCCCGAACACGAGACAAAGCACCATCAAGAGCCAGAAGAGGAACCCGATCGTCATCACTAGAGCTCGCCTACTTGCTATAATGTGGGCAGCGAATTGCCCCCGCGCTGCGGTCAACAGCCGGGGGCGTGGCACCCCTACGGAGATAGAGATGCTCTCTCAGTCTACCTTCCTCTGCGCGTGCGGCTGCGGCCTGCCGGTCAGCCGACCCGGTTTCCGCTACCGGCGCAGTCACAAGAATCCAGGACCGACGCTCGCCGAGCGGTTGTGGGCGAAGGTCGACAAGAACGGTCCTGTCCCGCCGCATCGGCCCGACCTCGGTGGCTGCTGGCTCTTCACCGGCTACGTCGATCCCGCCGGCGGGTACGGACAGATCTTCAGCGGCGAGCCGGTTGACCGCGTCATCCATGCCCACCGGGCCGCCTGGCTCGTGACCTTCGGGGCCATCCCACCCGGTCTCGATTGCTGCCACCACTGCGACGTGCGGACGTGCGTGCGACCGGATCACCTGTGGCTCGGCACGCGCGCCGACAACCTCGCCGACATGCGCACGAAAGGCCGTGGACGGGGGCCGGGCCTCAAGGGAATGGCTCACCCCGCGGCCACAATCGACGACGACATGGTGCGCGCCATCCGTCACCGACTCGCCGCGCACGAACGGCACCGCGACATCGCGCTAACTCTGGGCGTAACGCAGAGCATCGTGGATGGCATTTCCGCCGGCAAGACGTGGAAGCACGTTCAGTAGCAAAGGGGCCACCAACCAGGCGAGCTCACCCTTCGAGAGCGCGATCGCCGCCTTCCACGCCTGACCGAGCCACGGGTGCCCAAGCCGCTCCGCCTGGTCCGCCAGGCTCCAGACCTGATCCCGGATCGCGTCGATCGCCGGGTCCGGCGGCACCGGTTGCGGTGGGTCGGGCGGCACGCCTGGAGGCGCCTCCGGCGGCGCCGGATCCGGCGGCGGTGTCCAGTTCTGGAGCACGTCGGCCACCATCGTGCCCTTCGCGTCGGTCGAGGTCGGCAGCGTCGCGGCCTGGTCCCACGTCCAGCTGAAGTAGAGCGCCACCTTGACCCGCTCCTGGGTCGAGGCCCAGTCGAGGAACGGCGCCAATTCGATCGTCGCCCACTGGTCGATGTCCACCAGGTTCCCGGCCCCGAAGTTGCACTCGGTCAGGTAGACGTCGCCGGTCTTGTTGGCCAGGTACCACCGGACGATGTCCTGCATCTGGAGCGCCGAGCCGTAGGCGTGGACGGCGTGCGGGCCGGCGTCGGCCGTCCACGCCTCCCAGCCCGCGACCCCGGGCGAGGGCGGCATCGCCAGGCACCGCGTCGGGTCCGACGTCGCCTGGCGCACCTGCTCCTGAAAGGCACGCCACCCGTCCGGGCCACCTTGCCAGTCCTCCAGCGCGAGGTTCTGCTCGTTGCCAACCTGGGCCAGGCCCCCGGCCGCGATGACGCGGTTGCACTTCTCGACGAGCCACGAGACCGTCGGGTTGCCGGTGAAGTAGGGGCGATCGACGGCGACGCGCCCTCGGCCAGCGGCCGCCACGGCGATGGCGTAGCCGCCGTCGTCGCCCGGGTCGTCCTTGCTCACGCTGCACACCGCGGGCAGGTCCGGCGCGTCAGTATCCTGCTGGGACAGGATCACCAGACCCTGCGCGACCACGGCGGCCTACTCGAGCCAGTCCGACAGGATGTTCAACTTCCCAATCACCGCCCCACCCCCGCCGGCGAGCGTCACCACCAGCGTCTGCCCCGGCATCCCCCGGAACGTCTGCGTCGGGTCGAGCTGGTTCAAGCCCGTGGCCGGCGTGTCCACGTCGAAGGTCGCCTGCCCCGTCGAGGCCAGCGTGAGGCGCCCGCCCGTGGGGGCGGCCGAGTAGGACCAGCACACCCCCGCGCAGCACCGCCGCTGGCCCGCCGCCCCCGCCGCGAGCGTGATCGTCGCCGCCGCCCCCGCGGCCGATGTCGCCTGCTGCACCGCCTCACCTCCCCGGGATGTAGCCCGAACCGTACACCTGCTTCGAGAACGTGCGGAAGTCGTAGGCCGGCGTCACCGCCTCGAGCCCCTCGTAGGCCCGCCGGAGCCGATCCAGGTCCGCCATCGCCGAGCGCAGGACCGCGACGTCCGCGGCCGTGTAGCCGAGCGCGATCAGGTCGGCGTCCTGCGCCGGGGCCAGGAACGCCGCGGCGTTGCCGACGTTGATCATCGCGATGTTCACGGCTTGCGCGGCGTCCCCGAGCGTCACGTCGATCGACTGCTTGGTCAAGGCGGCGTTCAGGCCGACGGGCACGGCGTCCTCCTACCTCGGGTACGTGCGCTCCAGCTCCTTGTGGTGGCGACGGCGATCACGGCGGATTCGCCTCGATCGCGATCAGCGCCAGGGCGTTGGTCGCGACGAGCAGCGTCGCGTTCCCGGCGACCAGGCCCGACCCGACCGTGGCGTCGACATCGCACGAGCGCGGCGAGATCGCGCCGAACGCCAGCGCCGTCACGGTCAGGCCGGCGGCGGCGGCCGACTGCAGCCCGAAGTTGCCGGCCGCGCTCGCGACCACGGTCGGCGTCGCGGCCTTGGGCACCCGCCAGGCCAGCACCCCGTTGGCGCGCGTCGTCGACCAGCACTGGAGCAGGGCGAACCGCTCGATCGAGACGCCACCGAGTGTCTCGTAGTAGCGCTGGCACCGCGCCAGATCGTCGGCGGCCGTGAGCGGCGCGTAGGCGGGCGCGGCCGCGCCCACGACCAGGACGGCCGAGTCGACGTACGCCGTGCAGGAGGCCTCGAGGGCGACCATCACGCGCACCTGGCTGGTCGAGGCCGACACGGCCCCGGTCGCGGTCAAGGTCTCGTAGGCGCCGGAGCCCGAGTGGTACGCGCTGTAGGCGAACGTCGATCCATCGTAGAGCGCCAGGCGGACCGCGCCCGCCGTCGACACCTTCACGCGCATCGTGGCCGTGAGCGTGCGGCCGCGGTGCTGGACGGCCTCCTCGAGCACCTGCTGGAGGTAGCTCGCGACCGCGTGGGTGTAGCCGACCGCGGCGCAGTACTGGGAACCGGCGTCCGCGTTGGCGCTGTCGCGCGTGACCGAGATCGTGCTCGACGCGCCGAGGTTGATCTGCCAGCGGTCGGCGGTGTAGCTCGACGCCACGCTGTACGGGCCGCTCCCCCTCGCCCAGACCTCGAAGCCACCGTTGACGAGGAAGGACGCCGTGGCGGCCGGCGCCGCCCAGGCCGGTGCCCCCGCGAGAACGCGCAGCACCTGGTCGGTCGTCCCCACGCCCAGGCGCTGGGGCGCGCCCGCCGTCGCGCCCGTGATGACGTCCCCGAGCGTCGTCATCGGGTTGGTCATCCCACCCGAGACCGGCGCCGCCCAGCCGACGACGCCGCCCGTGACCGTCAGCACCTGCGTGTTGGCGCCGACCCCGAGGCGTGCCGGTGTCCCCGACGCGCCCCCGACGATCACATCCTGCGCCGTCGTCATCGGGTTGGTCATCGACCCCGCGTGCGCGTGGTTGCCGGCGGACGCTTGTAGCGCCCCACCGCCGATCGTTCGGAGGCTCCCCGTTCCCGCCGCCGCGTCGACCGCCATCGGGTCGGTGCCGCCCGGCTGGTGGCTCACCGCGTGGACGGGCACCCCGCTCGTGCCACTCCCTCCCGCGCCGAGCGTGAACTGCACCAGGCAGGGCGTGTTGTTGGTCGGCGCGCTCCCGCCCGAGGTGACGTGCTCGACCGGGATCTGGAACCACCCACCCTGGTTGGTCGGGGTGCCGCTGATCCGGTGGCGTGCCCAGTTGGCCGAGTCGGCCTGGGTCTGGATGTAGATCTGGTCGCCGGTCGCGAGCGACGCCAGAACGTTGGTGACGTCGGTCCCGGCATCGGTCACGGTGTCGATCGCGAGTTGGGTCACCGTGACGAACAGGCCCGTGTTGAGGCGGAACTGCCCCGAGCCCGGATCGGCCATCGTCGTGTTCGTTGAGAAACGGTAGACGAACGTCGAGGTCGATTGGTGCGCGTGGTTGCCCGCCGCCGCCTGCTGCGCCCCCGTCCCGAGCGTCCGCAGCGACGGCGCCGCAGCGACACCGTCCTTGTTCGCCGCGGCCACGTCGGTGTCCACGATCGTTCCCGCCAGGATCTGCGGGTTCGGGTAGGTCCCGCTGAGGTCGCCGCCCGCCGGCCCGCTCGGGGTCCCACCCGCCGGCGTCGCCCAGGTCACGGCACCGGCGACCACGCTCAGGACGAGGCCGCTCGTCCCGATCCCGAGGCGCGTCGGCAGACCCGAGGTCCCGCCGACGATGAGGTCGCCGGCGCTGGTCATCGGGTTACTCATCCCGCCGCCCGCGATCGAGCCGATCGCCTGGTCGAGCAGGTCGAGGTCGTGGTTGATGATCTCCCGGTAGCGCCAATCGGTCCGGTCGGGCTTGGTGAGCTTCACCACCGGCGTGAGGCGTCCCTCCACTACTTCTCCAGCACCCCCCGGTGGAACCACCCCACCTGGTCGCGGTCGACGCGGCGGGTCGCCGGGTCGACGCCCACGCTCACCAGGTGGACGCGCACGAGTCGCTCGAGCTGGGTACGGGCCACCTGGAGCGCCCGCTCGGCGGCGAGGAGGTCGGCGTGCGCGGCGTCGAAGAGCGCCCCGACCGCGGGCGGCACCCGACCGCCGGCCAGGGGCACCCAGGGGTCGGGCGTGCTACCCTGCGTCGCGTGCGCCAGCGCCTCCTCGACGCGGGACGATGGCTCCTGTTCGCGCTGATCCTGCTCGCGGTGACCGTGCTCGCGGTCTGCTCCTGGGACGCCGAGCTGGTTGGGCGCTGAGGGACGCGTCACGGCGGCACGTCGAAACGGATGCGCGCGTTCAGGTTGGCGGCCCGCAACACGGCCGCGTTGCCCACCCCCAGGCCGCCGGCCACCGTCGCCGAGACGCGCGTGCCCCGCCTGGTGGTCGAGGGGAACGCCAGGGCACTGACCGCGAACGGGGTCCCGCTGGGGCCGAGCAGCTCGAAATCGCCCGGCGCGCTGACCGTCGTGGTCGGCACGGCCGCGACGGGCACGACGAACTGGAGCGGACCCAACGCGGTCGTGGCGCCGGTCGCTTGCAGCAGGATGATCTGCTCGTTGACCTCCTGGCCACCGACCTCCTGGTAGTACCGCATGCACCGCCCAACCTCGGTCGTGGCCGGCAGCGGGGTGTAGGGGGCCGGGGAGGTCCCGACGCAGCACGTCGCCGAGTCGACCTGGACGGTGGCCGCCGGCGCGATCCGCACCGCCACGACCACCTGGGTCGCCCCGGTGGGCACCGCGAACGTGTAGGCGAGCGTCTCGTAGACCCCCGTCTGGGTGTTCGCGGCGGGGCCGTAGACCCACCCCGACAGCCCGTCGTTGCTGGCCAGGCGCACCGCGCCCACGACGGACGAGCGCACCCGCACCGCGACGGTCAGCGTCCGCCCCCGCAGTTGCGCCCACTCCTCCAGGTTCTGCTCCAGCAGGACGTCGGCGCCCGCCCCGGCGGCGACGACCTGGGCGCAGTACTGGCTCCCGGCGTCGGCGTTGACGGCGTCGCGGGTCAGCGTGAACGTCCCGCCGGCAACCGAAACCCACCAGCGGTCGGCCGTGTAGACCCCCGCGGTCGCGAACGGGCCGTTGCCCCGTTGCCACACCTCGAAGCCCGAGTTCGTGAGGAGGTTCGCCGGCGCGACGTTGGCGGCCCACGCGAGCATGCCGCCGACGACCGCGAGCACCTGGCCCTCGGCCCCGACCGCGAGGCGGTTGGCGGCCCCGCCGGTCCCGCCCGCGATCAAATCCCCCGGCCCGGTCATCGGGTTGGTCATCCCGCCGTACGTCGGGGCGACCCAGGCGGGCAGGCCGGCCTGGACCGTCAGCACCTGGGTGGCCGACCCGACCCCGAGCCGCGTCGGCGCGCCCGCGGTCCCGCCCCGGATCAGGTCGCCGGGGCTCGTCATCGGGTTGATGAGTGCCCCCACCAGCGTCCCGAACCGGGCGTCGATCTTGTCGAGGTCGGTGTTGATCTCGCGGATGTCGGCCGGCCCGTCGAAGCCCGGCTTGATGAGCCCGACGATGGGCGTGGTCGTGTCGACGTCGGTCACGGTCTCCTCCTCCTCCTAGAGCAGCCCCGACAAGGTCCCGGTGCCGGGCACGGTGCGGTAGGTCACCAGGCGCAGCGGGATGTCGACCTCGAGGCCGTCGCGGCCCTCCTCGGGGTGCAGGGCCGCCGCGTACTCGACCGCGGCCACGGCGCGCACGACCCCGTCGGGGAACCGCACGAGGACGTGCCCGGCCGCCTGGGCCATCGTCCGGGCCGCGGCCACGATCGCCTCGGCGCGCGTGCGGGAGAGGACGCCGTCGCGCCGCACGATCCGGTTCCCGCCCCGCACGGTCGCGCTCCACGCCACCCGGAGCGCCGGCCGGGCCGCGTCGGGGCGGACCGCCTCGTGCAGGCCGACGCCCTCGACGATCGGCGTCAGCGTCGCGTCGGTCGTCTCGAGCCCGAGCCGGAAGAGCAGCTGCCGCCCGGTCGACTCGTCCCGCGCGACCGGCGTCGTCAGGTCCGGGAACTCGAGCCGCTGCCCCGGCGCCGTGAAGAAGCCGAGCGTGAGCTCGATCCCCCCGAACAGCGGCGGGTCAACCCGGTAGCGCACGCTGACGCGCTGGGCCGTCGTGATGCGCGGCCCGAGCGCCGTCATCCCGTGGAAGGCTTTCACGTCGGCGCCGAACTGGTCGTCGTGCGCCGGCGCCCAGAGCCAGCCGCCCCCGAGGCCCGCGAACCGGCAGGCCGGGTCGAGCGCCGGGTCGGGCGTCCTGGCCGGCAGCACCGCCGACTCGAGCGAGCCGTCGGCGAAGCCAACCCACAACACGGGGTTGGTCCCGAGGTAGTCGACGTCCAGGCGCGTCACCCTCTTCGACCACTCGGCGATCGAGCCGTGCCACACGTCGGCGAAGCGGTAGGCGCCCGTCGCGTCGGTCCCCTGGTCCGGCAGCCAGGTGCCGTGCTTCAGCAGGTACGACATCGACGTCGCCGGGTTGTACAGGCCCAGGTACAGGAACCAGTCGGCGTGCGGCGTGGCGGAGACGGCGAGGCCGCGCACGGGCGAATCGTTCTCGGCGAGCCGCTCGGGACCGACCGGCGTGAAGGCACCGCTCGAGCCGAGGCTGTAGTAGGCGTCGCCGTAGGGGAACCAGAGCCGGTCCCGCCAGGCGACGGCGCCCACGCCGTTGGTGGCCGCGGCCTGCGGGCGCAATTCCGGCGTGAGGTCGTTGTCGGAGCCGTCGGCGTTGAGGGTGTAGACGCCATCGGCCTTGAAGACGAAGAGCACGTCGTCGACCGCCTTGAGGTACGTGATCGACGTCGACAGATCCCCGACCTGGATGGCGCCACCCCAGGAGGCGGCTAGCAACGGATCGGCGGTGCAGACGCGGACGTAGGCGCCGGCCCCGACGAAGAGTTCCCCCTCGACCCGCTCGACGAACTGCGCGCTGGCACCCGCCGGGAGCGTCGCCTGCGTCCAGGTCGTGCCGTCGAACTTCCACAACTGCCCCTGCGTGGTGGCGACCCACAGACCGCGCGTGCCGGCGGTCCCCTGGAAGACGACCGCCTGGTTGGGCTGGTTCCCCGCCGTGAAGTCGTGGCTGAGCGACCACGTCCCGGCGACGCGGGCGTCGACCTCCTGACCGCGCAGGAGGAAGAGCTGGTCCCCCGAGGCGCCCGGCCCGACGACGATCTGGCGCACGCTGGAGGGACTCGCGAGCGCGGCCGGGAGGGTCGCCGCCGTGAAGGCCGGCCCCAACCGCGCGATCCCGCCGATCGAGCAGTCGACGCCCTGGGCGTAGTAGTAGCGGCGGGAGGTCGACGAGGACTGCACCCGCTCGCCCATTCCGCCCGTGAGCCTCCCGAAGAGGAACGTCGTCTCCTCGTCCGGCCGGGCGGCCCCGTACTCGTAGGTGGTCGGGGAGACGCCCTCGAGGAACGGGCTCGCCCGCCCGGTCAGGAACCCCTCGCGCGTGGGCTTCAGCATCAGGCCCTGCCAGCCCTTGCCGTCGCCGACGTCGACCTCCAACGACCACGGGTACGGCGCCCGCCGGCTCCAGGGCGTCGACATCAGACGAGCGCTCTCTGGCGCGAGGTCAGCGAACCGCGGTTCGCAAGGCGCTCCATCAGGCCGTCTCGAGGAGCTGGTGCCAGGTCTTCACGCTCGCACCGCGCCAGGTGTAATCCTGGTCGACCGTGTGCCAGGTGGGCCACGCGGTCTGGGCCGCGAGCGGGTCCGCGAGCATCACCCGGTCGGGGCGGTCCCAGAACCACCACTGCTGGCGCACGACCCGGTCGACCTCGCTCCGGACCGCCGGGAGCGCGTCGGCGTAGCCGGCCGCCGCGATCGGCTGGAGCGTCGCGCGGCACCGGCGCCACGCCTCGGCGTGGGCGAGGGCGGCGGCGTAGCCGAGCGGGCCGACCAGGACGTCGGCGTCGGCCGACGGCCAGGCGTGCGCGTCGGCCGAGTTCACCCAGGTGATGTGGGGCCGCAGCGCCTCGACGACGTAGACGCCGGCGCAGGGCGGCACCGTCTCCGCCCCGACCCGCAGTCCCCCCGAGCCGTCGGTCGCCGAGGAGGAGCGGAGGCGGTACCAGGTGAGATCCTGCGCGTGGCTGGTCCCGACGCGGGACTCGATCGAGCGGATCTGGACGGGGTCGGTGATCCAGTAGAGGGCGGCGGAGAGGTTCTCGGCGACCTGGCCCGCTGTCACCTCGACGGCGGCGCGCTCGACGAAGTAGCAGCGGGCAAGGCCGCGCAGCACCGCTGGCCGCAGCTCCTGCGCCGGGTCGAGGACACCCACCTCGACCTCCTCGCCGGCCTGCGGGGCGTTGGCGTAGGCCCGATCCACCGTG
>Ga0126377_10000416_pt1 | contig 25585 bp, 27 predicted proteins | sample PanSoiMetPlot_22_FD_92647 | JGI IMG/M metagenome (GOLD analysis project Ga0126377, IMG submission 92647) | Tropical forest soil microbial communities from Panama - MetaG Plot_22 | ecosystem: Environmental > Terrestrial > Soil > Tropical forest > Bulk soil | place: Panama | collected 2016-02-17 | reverse complement strand
TATCCCTCTTGCGTATGGCGACAAGCACGCGGTCGGTTTCCATCTATGCAAGGCTCCTCTGCTTCGTAGTCTTCGCCCGATGTACAAACTCGTTGACGCATTCCGGGCAATCCATATGGTTCGCGTTCGGATCGGGAATGACGCGGATGATCATGTGGCCGCATTGCAGAATGACGCTCTCGGTCCCGTCGGTTTCGGCCTTGCGGGATTCGATACGCCGCGAGAAGTAGCGCGCTGGACTGCGCCGGAATCCCTCGGCGCGCCGCTCCGCAGCCTCCGTATTCGCCAGCAAGGTCGCGAGCTTCGCGGCCAGCTTCCTATCGAGGAGATCAGGATTCACCGTCACACCAGGCGGACAGAGGATTTGCCCGCGCTCGGCCGCGCGCAGCGCTTCCTTCTCCTGTTCGGTAAACTCATCCCGGATCTTCTGCCACGTGGCATTGCGAACGAACATCAATTACTCCTTGGGCTTCTCGGGTTTTTCAGGCGGCAGGAACGACGGCTGTTGCATGACGCGATCACGCAGCGGCGGCCGCTTGCCCGCTGTTGCTGGCGGGGCTCCGGGCGCTGGCGCTTCCCCTTCGGCGGGTTCCTCTTTCATCCGCATGAGGTCCGGCCATGTGAAATCGCCCTCTTTCAGGCCGTTGTGGATGGGAGCCAGATCCGCCAGATCCTTCGTCGTGAGGGTTTCGAGCGGCTTCCCCAAATACTCCTTAAGCATCGAAGCGGAGATTCCCAGGCCGGCGAAACGATCCAGTACCTTCTTTTTCGCCGCGTCCGGATCCTTGGCAGTTTCGTCGACCACGGTGCGATCGATGAGCATACGCGCTTCTTCCAGCACGTCGCTGGGCAACAGCCGCTGGCCCTGGTCGCGGATCAGTTTGGATCGTTCGGCGCCGATGAGGTTGCGCATTTCATCCTTGGTCGCCTCCAGCAGCAGCACCATATCGCCGTATGAGTTTTCCCGCTGGCCTACGACCTTGCGGCCCTTCTTCGCTTCCTTGCGCTCGATGACCTTCTCAATCACCTGCTCGGTCCCGTAGCCCGTGTTGCGCTCCACATCCAACACGGCCACAAAGATCTTGGTTTGCCGCGCGTCGTCGGCGATTACCCGGCTGATGACATACCAGTTCGTAAAGTGCTGCAGTGCGTCCTCGATGAACCGGATGGAGAAATTCGTGGCGAAGGCCTCTTCCCATTCCCCGGTTTCGGGATTCTTCTTCCGGCCCACGGGTTTGTGATAGAGCGCTTTCTCGGCAAATAGCGGCCGCCGGCAATCCTTGAGCAGGCCCTCGCGAAAGACATCGACGTCCCGCCGCCAGCGGCGCGCCGCGATAATGCGCGCTTCGATTTCCGCCTTGGCGTTGGCGGCCCCCGCGGCGATCGTGGCATCGTTGCCGATGGTGACTTCCTCCACGAGATCCTGGCGGATCGTTACCGGCCCGCTCTGGGCCCGCTGGATTACTTCGTCATTAGGCACGTTTGGTCTCCTTCTTTCGCCGGAACTGATCAGCCTTTGGACAGGTCGCAAAATGTGGCGTCCCATCAGAATCGTACGGCGCGGCCACACCGTTGCGATGTCTCACCCACAGGATGGGCCGATTGCAGCCGTTACAGTGGTCCGCAGCGCCGATTTGCTTCAGCAGCACTACCATTCGGGCAAGTGCTTCATCGCGCTCCTGGCGCGCCCGGCGCAGTTGGTTTACGCAGTGTTCGATGCTGACATTGAGTTCATCAAGGCTCTGTTCGAGTTGTTGTTCCATCTTCGGTTTCCTCCACGTGGCAATGAATCTGCGCACCGCACAGGCCGCACTTGCCGATGACGCTGTTGGGCTCGGGTGGACTCACATAGAAGGGCGAGGTGCCATCCAACAAACCCGCCTGAGTTTCCACCAACTCGCGCGGCACCCCATGAAAAGTAATGCGCTGCTCATGCGCGCGCTCGCAGATGGCCACCAGAATATAAACACCCGGCGGCCGCATGTTCACAGTCCCCACAACGTTCACTCCTTTCGTAGATTTACGGCCGCCGGATGAACCGTTCATGATGCCGTTTTTGGTGGATTGACGCTGTAATCCTTCACCACCACGCCACGCTTCTCTGTGCCCCGCGCATGCTGCGGAACCCAGAAATCCCCGTGTATACCCCTGCCGAATAACCCCGGCCCGGTTTCTGGATAGTGCGCGAAGTGCCCACGGCAGATATGCAGCGCCCGCTGCAGGCCCCCGGTTTCGATCCGGCCCTCCTGGCGCAGCACCTTTTTCATGGGCTCAATCTCAAGAATGTGATACTTCAGCATCGGCGGTTTGCCGCGCTCCAGATTGCGCTTGGCGAGCGCCGGCGGCGGGGTCTTCACGATTGCGTGGACGTTCTTGCAATGGAAAAAAGAGAGAGCTAGAAGCGTTGGCAAGACATAAGTCAACTGTGTTCGTGACTCTTCTTCATCCATTCGTGACCAGTCCGGGAATAAACGAACCTTGCCATTACCGCTAAAGGTATTGTCGACCAATCGACCGTGGCCATCAATTCCCTGGTCCCATCTGAGAATCCGTGCGGCGAAGTGTTGCTTGACCGCCGCCCTAACCAGCAAAATGTTGTATCGCCAGCGCTCCTCTATAGATTGCCCACCGCCTGCAAAAAACAACACGCCGACACGTGAATCCTCTTCCGCAACAGGAGGAACAAAACGATGACCGCCGACCAGTACCCAAGCGGGCAGCCTATACTCAATCCAAAAATCTGGAAATGGCGGTGCCAAGTTAGGAAAGGCCTTTTGCCAATCCTCCCATTTGGGGCATTCGGTAATTTGCAACATATACTGAGCTACATTGTCGGCATTGATAATTGGGACTTCACGCAACACACGACGAAAGGCATTCGTGTTCTCCAAGGTCATACCCTGCATCGGTATAGTCTGTAGGCTCTCTGCAAGTAGACTCACGCCGCCGCCTCGCGTAATCGATCCGCGGTGAAGTGAATGCGCCGGTAACCCGCTACGGTTGACGTAAAGCGCTTGACGAGTTCGCCGCGCTCTTCGTCGGGTCGGCTGAGCAGGAGTGTCCGTGCCAACGCCTGCCAATCGGTCTCCTCGTGGTCCTTTATCTTCTTCCAAGTGAAACGCCCGCCGAACCAGGCCAACCCGTCATCTCGTCCGATGGTTTCTTTCAACTGGTTCTCCAGCAGGGCCCGGCGATCCAAAACCTCGGCCACCTCGGTTTTTTCCTTAATCCGAACATCCGTGTAGTCCTCCAGCAGCGCGATCTCCGTCGCTGTCGCCTTGCGGACATTGCCGAAGTTTTTTGGGAAGGTGCAGCGCAGCCAAGCGGCGGACTCTTCTGATCCCGTAATCGGCGGCCGTTCGTCACCCTGGATGTAGCGCTGCCAGAATTCATAGCCGCGCTCCACCAGCGCCCCCTCCATCTCCGGGTCGCGCGGGTAGTCGTAAACCCACAGATCCGACTCGCCAGCCCACGCCACGATCATCGCCTTATCGAAATCCATCACTGCCATCTGGATGGCGACCTGTAGGATGTATTGCTCCGGCACCTCCGATGGACTTGCGCCCCAGTGGTGCCGCTGATGCCACTGCACGAGTTTGGCTTCGGCGATGAGCCGGTTGATCCGCACCAGCGCATCGCAGGAAGCTACCAGCCACGGATGCTTGGGATGTTGCACCGTCTTGTCCCATAACTCCAAATCTGATCCGCTTTCTTCCGCCCAGACCTGTAGGATGTGCGGCTCCCAACGTTTGCCGGCCCTCATCCACGGCTGCGGTTCTCCCTGCGGCAACTCGCCCTTTTTCTGGGCCCAGAGCGCGCGGGCATCGCGGCGCGGGTCGACGCCAAACACGCTGCCGAATTCCGACGCCGCCAAAGACCGGCGGCGCAACTCCAAATCTATCGCCATCCGTAAACCTCCCTTTGAATCAGCCGGAACTCCTCGGCGCTGCACGGTCCGCAGAGCCAGCGGTAGCCGATCCAGTGGATGCCGTACTGCTGATGGCACTCATCGCAGGGCACCGGATCCTCGCTGGCCGCCGTGGCAGGAGGCAGCCGGAGGCGCAGTTGACGCGTGGTGACACACGAATCCTGTGTGGAATTCATAAAGCCCTCGATTAATCGATTGAGATTAGTTGCGGGAGCCGGGTGAGCGGCCCTTGGGATGTTTCTTGGGCGGGGTACCGTGTGGGCCGTGGCCGTTGTGCACGCCCAGCCTTTCGCACAACTCATCGATGGCTAAATTGGTGAATCGCCGAATGGTCCAGTGTTCCCCATCCTGGCGGCTCAATATCTCGCGGCAGGCGTCCATCTTTTCTTTGCGTTGGATCATTAAATCTAGGGTCACACGCACGGTCTGATGAGTCATTCCCTACACCTCCAGTTAGGTGTTTCTACCAGCAATTTCCCCGCTGCCGATGCACATTTTCGTGCGGAATTGTCACTCATACTATGCCGCGCTTCGGTACCTGTCAATCCTGGTAATGCTATTGATACTGAACCATTACTGAAGTATTCAGTACTCATATCCCATCCACAGCCTAAACCCAACATCTGCCATCATTTAAAAGTGCGTGCGATAGAGCACGAAGACATATTAAAAAGGGCCTTGCCGGTTTGCATAGCATGTCATGTGGATATGAATACTCCTGGACAAGTAAACTTTTGTGTATCAAACGCCGCCGCCGCAAGCCAGATGCCTTTCGTAGGGCGATTGCCAGAGCCCTCATCGAGGCACGCCAGCGCACAGGCCTCTCCCAGGAGAGGCTAGCGCTAGAAGCCGGCGTCAACCGGACCTTTGTCAGCGGCATCGAGCGGGGATTGCACGAGCCGACGTTGCGGACGATCTGGCGGTTGGCACCGAAACTCCACACCCAACCCCGCAAGCTCATCGCCCTGATTGAGGCGTACCACCCGCCTACAGACGGCTAGCGCTTTTAAACGAGAGGGGTTAAGCCTTGGCTACTGCTGAAGCGGGTTGAGCATTGTCGGCGCGCGCCGCACCGTTGAGCGAGCCGATCAACTCCTTTCTCCACTCCGAATCGGCGACCCGGAGCGGTGATTGCTCCAGGACATCGATAAAGGCTTTGACTTCATCCTTTTCCAGTTCCACGGCTTTGGTGCCGTAGTCCCGCTCCGGCAGGCGCCAACTGGTCCGCTCCCCATCGCTCACGAACTCCGAGACCGTCTTTTCCTCATCGCTGAGGCGAATCTTGGCGATCACCCGGAGATAGACGTCCGTTTCCTTCAGCTTGGGAACCTCGTAGGCTCCGATCAGGTTCCAGAGCATGAATCGCTGGTAGAAGTTGAGAGAAAGAGTCTGCATTACAGCACCCTCGTGTTCACCACCGTCTCCACCACAATCTTGAGCGCTTCATCGGTGATGGTCGAATCGCCATCGGTCGGATCGATCCCTTCATTCTGGACGGCTGCATCCATCGTCACCATCGGTTGGATCTTCATCGCCGTCTGATCCGGTTGATTGGAGGTCTCCGCCGCCCACTTCAGCTTCGTATTGTGAAACGACGTGCCAGATGCTTCGCCAAATATATAGTTCGAGTAGTTCAAGGACGCCACTTTGATCCGGCCGCGGAAGGGCAGGTTGTTCATGAGGGCATTGCTTTGGTCATAGTCCAACGGCATTCTGTAAAGCTCCTTTGTTCAGTTTCGTTGCTCCAAAGTAAGTAAGCGCCGGTGCAATTGCTGGATCGCCAGCATCTGCTGGCAGATAAGCTGGATCGGGTCGTAACAAAGCACGTCCGTCTCTTCCTCATCCGGGGATAGCTTTTGCCTGAAGGAATACACACTGTCCGGCAACACGGCTTGCAGTTCATCGGCGATGATCGAAGAAGCTCGCCTGCCCGCCGTGAATCCGCCCAATCCGTTGTACTCGAACGCTACCGGCCTGAGTCGATCAATAATCGATAGGCCACCTTCCAGATCGGTGATGTTCCGCTTCAAGCGGCGATCTGAGGTGTAGTTGGAGTACACGTCCACCCGATCCGCATAGACGTTCACAACCGTACTAACCCCAGTGCCTTGGACAAAATTAATTACGGATCTGGTCGCCATGAAATTGCCGTTATTCTGAACGGTAACTCCGGTTGGGTAAGTGGCTAGCTGCGCGGCGAAGTTGGCCAAGGTGTAATAGCGGATGAACTCGTCGCTGGATGCGTAGACCCGAGTAATCGGCGTCGTGCCATTGTCGCCCGATATGGTGTTGATCCAGGTCGTCCAGAGATATCCACTGCCATCAGTCGATGCGACCTTATTACCTTGCCGTGTATCTCCGTTCGGAACAGCGAGGCCATTGATATTCGCATTTACCGTGATATTCTGGCACCGGAAGTTTCCGTACCCCGTGCCGGGGTTGTCGCGCACGCAGAGCGTGCCGCCCCAGTCCATCGCAAGCTGAGCCGCGACCACACCGGACCAATGAAAGCCGATGCGTGGCGCATAGTTCCAGTCGCCTGCGGAGCCGCCGCCCGCCATATTCGTTTCACGGATTTCGACGGCGGCATTGCTAAACGCCGCAGCTACAGACCTACTAACTGCCTGCATTCTTGCAAGAGCATTAAGCTGACCCTCGACATTTACGACACCGATGGGAAAGCTTACTGGGACTCCCCTTATCTCCAGCGGAATATTTGTGCCGCCTGCGCCATCGACAGCACTGATCGCTACCGCACCACCAACGTTCACTTGATCCTGGACTGCAAAATGTCTAGTGGCGCTCGCTGCAACCCGGAACTTATAGCCGCTTGGCTCCGTCCCGATCCCCACGTTGCCCGCTGCCGTGATCCGCATGCGCTCCACATTGCCCGTATAAAAGACATGTGCTCCCGCTGCGGAAAGGCCTGCGTCATAGCGCATAGCGCCGAGATCGATCCCGAAGCCGAAGTAATTAGTGCCATCGTCATAGACCGCAAGCTTTTGCGAGATCGCCGTTCCACCAAGCGAAAGCTGATAATTCGGGCTTCCGGCCCCGATCCCTACGTTGCCGCCTAACGGATTGATTCCCAAGGCATCGGCCGTGCCATTGTTAGTCGTGCGTTTCGTCTGTATCCATGCCGAATACGGTGAGCCCGGTAGCGATCCGAAAGCCAAGCCGATACTCGTACCGAATGCAAAATATATGCCCTCTGTGTCAGCGGACAAATTCGGGTTGGTGGAATCCGCATTGACCTGCAACCGTGCCTGCGGATTCCCCTGGTTGATCCCCACGTTGCCCGCCGCCGTGATCCGCAGGCGCTCGTTGAGTGCGCCAAGCTTGGCAGCAAAAAACACCAGAGCGCCTGAATCAATCGCGCCATCTGTGATCCCTAAGATTTGCCCGATCCGTTTCTCGGTTGCGCTGATCGCATAATTTGCAAAACTCAACGCACCCATGTTTACGCTAGTGCTGGAATTACCGCACGCAGTGATAGTGCCGCAATGATCGCTCGGTGTAGTCTGTCCAACTATTAGAAAAGACCACGGCACAGCGACATGAGGCAATGTTGCCGCGTTATTCCCAATCCCCACGTTGCCCGTATTAATCAACCGGAACCCCGCCCCATCGATATCCTGCGTCCACGGGGTTTGCGATCCGCCGCCGCCAGTGCTGATCGGAACGCCATTCACGCGGTAGCTGCCGGAAATATTAATATCGCCATTCACATCAACGGCATAGCCCGCACTGAGTTTGCCCACGGCCACATTGCCGCCCAACGGCTGCAAAGATAAGCCGTAACTCTGATTGGTGTTGTTCCGGTTCTTGACCTGCATCCACATGATGGTCGTAGTGGCGTCGTTGCCGATAAGCAATGTGGGGTTGCCGGAGTTGATGCCCACGATGCCGCAGTCCGCACTCAGGGAGGGATCTCCGGCAGCGCCGGTCGCCTGCAACCGCACCGTGCTGCCCGCCGCCGCCGTATTGACCAAGACCTTGCCGGGATTCGACAGTGTGAATCCGGCACCGTCGATGTTCTGGGTCCACGGCGTTTGCGAGCCGCCGCCGGGAATCGTAACTACCGTTCGACCGTTGGCTGCATCGTCAGTTACCGCCACGCCCGCTCCGACAAAGTTGAGCGCTACGCGCTGCGCCAGCGGCGAGCCTTCATCCTGGATGGTGTGGCCTGCACTGGCTCCGGGGATCGTCACCGTATAGCGGTTGCCGCCCGCATCATCCGTAACCGTGACGCCCGCGCCCACAAAGTTGAGTGCAGAGCGCGTAGTCATCAGGTTGCCTTCATCCTGAATGCTGGTGGGCGGTCCTTGCGGCCCCTGAATCCCCTGGGGGCCTTGGATTCCCTGGATACCTTGATCGCCTTGTGGACCCTGCGCTCCCGTGTCACCTTTCGGACCCTGTGGACCCGGATCCCCTTGCGGACCGGTTGCTCCTACCGGCCCCTGTGGCCCTGGATCGCCTTGCGGACCAGTCGGACCGGGATTACCCTGGATGCCCTGTAATCCTTGCGGACCCTGTAATCCTTGCGGTCCTTGTGGGCCTTCAGGACCAGCCGGACCTTGTACCCCAATCTCTCCCTGTGGCCCGGGCGGTCCCTGATTCCCTTGCGATCCCTGCGGGCCGATCTCACCTTGTGGGCCGGGATCCCCTTGTGGGCCAGTGGGCCCTGGTAACCCCGTGGGACCTTGCGGGCCCGTGTTGCCGGTATCGCCCTTCAATCCCTGTGGGCCCTGCGGTCCTGGATCACCCTGCGGGCCAATTGGCCCAGCAGGACCAGCGGGACCCTGGATCAATCCGGCGTCCGTCCATCCGCTATCGGACCACACCCACAGGTGGCCGGTGTCCTCAGTAATCCACGCATCGCCGGGATTCCCAGTTGGCGGCAGATCCGCCGCGGTAGGCACACTTCCCTGGATGGCAATCGATGCGCCTGGCGGGCCCTCTGGCCCTTCCGGTCCCGCTGGTCCTTGGATGCCCTGCGGACCCTGTGCGCCGGTGTCGCCCTGGATCCCCTGCGGGCCGGGATCCCCTTGTGGCCCGATGGGACCAGGATCGCCGGTTGCTCCGGCTGGACCGATTGCACCCTGCGGGCCTTGCGGACCCTGTGGCCCCTCGACACCGGCTGGGCCTTGGATCCCCTGAGGACCAGTCAATCCTTGCGGTCCCGTCGCGCCCTGCAATCCTTGCGGCCCTGCCGGACCAGCAGGACCCTGTATGCCCTGCGGCCCAGGAGGACCTTGCAGCGGGCCAGCATCGACCCACTCGGTGCCGCTCCAAACCCAAACATGGCCGGTATCCGCAGCGATCCATGCATCGCCGGGATTGCCGCTCGGTGGCAGATCGCCCCAGCTCGGCACCGTGCCCTGGATCGCGAGGCCGGTTCCAGGAGGCCCTTGTAATCCCTGCGGTCCCTCTGGCCCTTCTGGCCCGGTAGCGCCGGTAGCGCCCGTAGCACCCTGGATCCCCTGGGGGCCTTGGATTCCCTGGATACCTTGATCGCCTTGCGGACCTTCAGGACCCGTCGCGCCAGTCGGTCCGATCGGACCAAGATCGCCTTGCGGCCCTTCGGGACCTTCCGGACCCATCGGCCCTTCGGGACCTTGCGGGCCTTCCGGGCCAGGCGGGCCGGGGATCGGTAATCCGGTGCCGAAGACGGCCGTGAACTTCTGATGGGGCTGGAAGGTGGCGCGGAGCTTCTGCTTGGGCTTCAACGTCGCGGTGAACTGCTCGCTCATGCTGCCGTGGCTCTGGTGACCTCTAGCGTCACCTCGACATCGCCGGTGAGAACCGTGATCACCGTGCCTACTGTATCGGTGAGTTCCAGATCCCAAACGTAGGCTTGCTTCAGGGTTGCGGTGACTTCGTGCGCCAGGGCGAGCGAGATGATGTTGGGCAGTTGAATCGTGGTGGTGAGTTCAGCGACTACGGCCGTGCTGTCCGCAGCGCCGGTTCGGATCTGCGCTCGCGCCGTGTAGCCGGTGAGATCGGCATCCGTCCCGTCGATGTTGAAGACGTTCACCGTGGCGGCGTAATCATCGCCCTGGTAGATCGAGAGATTGGCGCACTGTGCCATTAGGAAAATCCTACACCGGATTAGGCTGTGTAGCCGTAGTTGTCAGCGGCGATCACCGCACCTCCATCGCATTCGCAAGCTCGCATATAGAACATCACAGCGGAACGGGGAAAGTTGGCGAAGGCGCCGATGCCATCCACCCCGCCCGTGCCGAGGTTTGCCGGACTGATCCCGCGCACGGCATCCCAGGAGGGCCAGAAATCAAAGAATAGGGACTCGCTCCACGTGGTGCCGTCGCTGGTTACGCTTCGATAAATACGCATTGAGTAAGTGAATGCATCGTGTCCGAGTTCCCCATCTTCACTGGTGTGCAGCGCGGTCAGTTGCGAGCCATCTTCAGAGACCAGCCCGGTAATATCGACGGTGCTGTTGTTGGCGCTGTCCGTGGAACTGGCGCTGTGATTGGCAATGGCAACTTCGCTGAACGCCGTGGGCAAAGCCGCAGGCGTGCCCACCTTCGCATTGCATAACTCTCCCCGTACGGCAAAGATGTACACCTTGTTCTGAAAAAACGAAATTGGTCTTCCGTGGCCGAGATCAACCCTCTGCGGGCCGTTGAATACTTGGGTGTCGAGTAGGGTAACGGGGCCCAGTGCGCCGCTGGTCTGAAGGACTCGGTGGTAATAGAGCGTGTTGCCGGAGACTTCCACATAGGAATACACACAATGGATGTTTTGGCTGGCCGGTTCGATTGCCGCACCACGGAAGTTGATATCTTCAGGGTCCGGCGTATGATCCGTAATCACCTGTGGCGCGGACCATGCTGAACCGTTCCAAATGGTGTACTTGATCCGTGTATCCGTCGTGCTCGCGAGCAGCGACTCAAACAGCACCACTTTGTCGCCATTCGCTTTAATCAGAAGATCCCCGCCCCCAAAAAAGATAGCGGGGCCAGTTCTTGCATAGCTTGCCCCCCAGGTGTTGGTCGAACAAGCAAAATCCTTCAGCGACAAAGGGAACCCCGCGACATCGCCAGCTTCATATGCGACCGTGATACGCTGGTTCACCGCATCAAAACACACGAATCCCCAGGGCACCGAATTAGCCTCATCCATGCATTCCCACGTCTGTCCTGCATTCAGACTGCGAAATACTAAGCCAAGGCTCGCATCCCCTACACCATAGGTGTACAAAGCCTCGCCTACTTTCCACGGCCCATAATGAGTATCGTCGGGTGGCACAACAATAGTCTTGTTACTTGGTGTGGAATCGGGATCCGGTATGTGCACCTGAATGTAGAACCTGGCCATCGGTTTATTCCAATTGCACCGTGCATTTCCAAGCGGCCGAGCCCTGGGTGATGTCTATCGAAAAGATGTCATCGAGAGCCACGGGAAACGGCACAGTCGTAAAGTTCGTGAATTCCAGCAAGTCGCCACCAGCGGCGCTGGCCGGAACGGTCACAGGTGCATCAAAAATGGCCACGTTGTCGCGACGAATAGTGAAGATCAGATCGGCACCGCCGGGCGCTTTGACGACCACGACGCAACGCGTCAGAGAACCGGAGCGCGGCGCTGGCAGCATGGGGCCGATGTTCACGCCGGCAGAGCCGTTGTTGATGATGAAGCCGATGACCAGCCCGCCCGCTCCCGAGCCGCTGCCGCCGCGTTCGTACATCCAGTTGCCGGGTGCTGCCATAACTCAACCTGCCGTAATTCGCACACTATTCCCCTTGCCGGTGAGATCGATGGACGTGCTGCCATCGTAGAACGTCTCGTCCGGGTAAGCATCGATCCGCACCGGCCCATCGCCATCGTTGAACACCAGCAGCGGCCTGCCCTGGTACACATAGAGCGGCGGAAGCTGGATCACAACCAGACCCGCGCTCGTATCCGCGCGCAACGTGTGATCCGTGGGCAGCGCATCCCAAGGCCCCTCTGCCGGTCCCACCACGCGCACCGTAGGCGGCTGGCCGAAGATGTAGATTTCGCGGTATACCGCGAAGCTTTCATCGCTGCGCCGGCCTTGATCATCGACCAGGAAACCGCCCACCAGGGCCACGCGATCGCGCAGGTTATCCACGCGCATCCGGATATCCACATCGACGCCGGTGTGCGACACCGACAGCTTGGAGCTTTGCGAGGTGTATACCCAATCGGCTTCCTCCACGATCACGATGGACGTCTGATCGGGGATGACATCCCAGTCCGGCGTTACGGTAAGCTCCAGTTCCGTGTTGGCGATGATCGAGCGGTATTGTCCCGCGCCTTTCCCGCGGAGGATGCGCACCACGCGGTTGACTTCATCGCCGGGAACCAGGCCGGCGTGATTGAATTGCGTGCGCGAGACAAAGTTGTCCCACATCGTATCGGTCACCGTGTTGGCGGTCGCGCTGGTTGCAATCGAACGGACGATGAGCACATCGCTTGCCTGCACCGAATCCTCCGGTAGCGCGCGCACGCAGTCCGGGAACACGGTAAGCGTGCCGGTGGCGGAGTCAAACGCGGTCACGGTGAAGTTCCACAAGGGCGCGCTGCCATCCGATTGATCGGCTAACGCTGTGAGGATTCGGCCGATCCAGTTGTCGGTGCTGCCGATGAAATCGGTGGAGACCATCTGGTTGTTGGCGGGTACCTCCTTCACCAGCACGCCCGCGATCCCCGAGTGCCACACGTGCTTGGCGGCGATCTCCACAGCCCTCGCAGAAGGGTTGGGTACCGCTTGCGTCATGGGATGGATGGGGCCCTGAATCTGAAGCGTGAGGGGAACCGGTCCTGACCCTCCGAACTGCCAGCCGATCCGTCGCCTGTCAAGGCCCGCCCACACATCGTAGCCTGTCCAGGTGCCCGATGACGGAACTATGTGCAGCTCGAGGGCGCGATCCGTGAAGCTGGAGCCGAACCACAGCGCTGAGAGATTCGAGGGGTAGGTGGGCCGGCCATTGGCATCCCGCTCCGTAACCGTCGCGTAGTAAGTCTGCGGACCATCCAGCACGCCGCTCGCGGCCGGGCCCATGAGGATCACCACGATGCGCGGCTGCGCGGTTTCCGCGAACTGGTTGATGGGAAACTCGCCCGACACCCAGATGGCCGGATCCCAGATGCCATCCCGCGTTACGGTGTAGTCCTGCCAGAGTTCAAAGGTGCGCTCGAGGGCATCGGGATAGAGCGGATCGTCCGGGAACGGTGCAACCTTGTTGGGCATCCACGCGAGCCCGAAGGGCGAGGGCAGCAACTCCGGTGGCACCGGCACTACCGCGACATCCTCCGGCTTGGGGCCGAAGGTGAGATCGTACATCGCGTTGGTGGTGCAGGAGGCCTGAATGTCGATGGAGTAGTCGGGATTGAGGGTCCAACGCTGGACTCTACCCTCCATGCGGTCGTTGGGGAAATCCGCATGATCGAGCGAAATGATATCGCCCACCTGTACGGCCAGCGCCAGGATGGTGGTGCGGAAGGTGAAGTTGCGCGCGTCGCGCTGCTCCTGCGGGCCCACCCCGCCCAGCTCCTCGCGTAAGCGCGTGGAGACGATCCGCGCGGCCTGGCTCTTGTTGGACACGCCCACCAGCGAGATCGTCGACGTGGTGTACTGCGGCGAATCCGGCTTGCCCGCTACCGCGGCCTGATCGATGTCATACACCGAGGAGTTGTTCAATTGCCAGTCGAACTCCTCATCTCCGAATTCGCCCACCAGCCAGTTGAACTTGGGTTGCACCGGCGCGATTGCCAAGCTCTTGAAGAGGATCGTGGCGCGCGTGAAGCTGCTCTTGGCGCCGGAGTGAAAGCGAATGCCGATCCACAACTTTCCATTGACGAACGTGAAGTAGCCCAGGCACCCGTTCATGATCTCCTGGAGCCAATCCTTGAGCGGCTTGCGCTCCTTCAAAGCTCCCCGGAAGGGGAACTGGCGCTCATCGCCGGTGCCCACCAGCTTGGGCACCATGCGATCGCACACGGCCGCGCTGGCGACGGCCGCATCGACATCGAAGAAGGCTTCCATCATCTCTGGCGGCACCGAGGCCTCGTTCGCCGGATCGAGACGCAACCCTACGGCGCGGAGGTAGATGTTGACAGCGACCCAGACGGGATTAGAAAGCTTCGGCATCCAGGCACGCGCGCCCGGAGCGGTCCAAGTCCAGCCACCGATGCCGCCGGTAACCGTAACCGTCATGGCGCGATCGCGGACGCTGGAGAGCTGGAGGCCTTTCTCATCGCTGCGGCGGATCTCGGCGAAGGCCAAGCCGGCGGTATAGGTAACGGCTCCGTTATCTATCCATCGTTCGCCATCCCAGACCCATAGATGCTGCACATCCTCGGTGACCCAGCCATCACTCTTCCGATTCCCAGTCGGAGGAAGATTAGCAGCAGTGGGCACCCAGCCCTTGACGTCCTGAACCCATGGCGCTTGATCCAGCGCGAAGAAATCCTCATCTGCTGCAGGGTCGTTGCCTACGATGCCGCGCCAGCCGCCGTAGTTCCTGGGATCGTGCGGCGGCGAACCGTCCAAGCGATGATGAAAGAGGTCCTGCGAGTAACCCGCAATCGGCCCCTCGCCGACAATCCCCAGCGCCGAGTAGAAATCGCCCTCATCGCGGCCGCCAGCCACATCGCAGGTCACCACCATCGGAATGTCGGTGTAGATCTCCTGGATGGGCCGCTGATAGACCGTGTCCTGCGCCACCGTAACGCTGGTGAAGGTCGAGCGCCCGAATCCCCAGACGCCGGTGGAGTTGTCCTTGACGCGAACCGCTTTTGGCAGGACGATCAGACCGCCGAAGGATTTGGGCACGCCGCGGATGTTGCAGGCTTCCCAGGTCTTGGGGCACTCCAGCTCGGCGCTCACGGATGGGCAGTAGCGGCCCTTGTAGACCTTCCAGCAGGAACGCGTGGTCATCCGCGAGGGATAGGCCAGGCCGAGCTCGAACACCCCATCCGATACCGGCAACTCAAAATTGCCATCGTTGTCGAAGGCCCAGCCTTGCGCAAAGCCGGCCCACAGATTCACCAGCGTTTCGGTCTGCACATGATACAGCGAGAACTGGACCAGCGCCCGGTACAGATTGACCTGTTTTACCAGTTCGGTCCAGACCCGATCCGCGTTGGCGAACTGGAAGCTGGTCCCATCGGAGGATTCATCGAGCGTCTGCGAGAGACTGTTCCAGCTGACCAGACGCGGTAGGTACAGTTGACCGTCCAGCTCCAGGCGGCGGTCGGAGAGATACAGCGGCTCCGCGAGCATGCCGCTGCGATCCTCGATGCGAATGAGCGGGATGATCTTCTGCACCTGCGCGGTGAGGGCGGTATCGAAAACCGCATCCGGGAAGCGATCCAGCTCAGCGGTGACCGTGTACGTAGGCGTGGCTTGCCCCACTTCCACCAGGGTGAGACCCGGCCAGCCGGTAATCAGTCCTACCATGTGATCGAAGGCGATATTGGGATTCTCGTAGCGAACGCGGTAATCCACGGGCTGCTGGTCAGCGCCGGTGTAGGTGTACAGGAACTCAGCGTAGAGCCCGCGCGCCTGTATCCAGTGGGCTTTGAGGAGGTCGTATTCCGTGCAGGAGAGGTGGTCCCGGTGGACCCGGAAGCGCCGGGCTCCATCGCCCAGCTGAAAGCGCTGCTCGGTCTTCAGACCCGGCTGATCGAAGACATGCGTGGCGATGGGCGGCTCGAAATCCATCCCCGTACCGAAGTCACCCTTCAATGGAAACGGGTCGATCAGCGGCGGCGGGATGATTTCGATGGGGCCCAGGAAATCGTTAGGCACTCACGCTACCTCGCGCAACCCGAAGCTGCAGGTGGAGCGAGGCAGACGGATGTCTTCGCTCCACGCGCCATCGAACACGACCGTATACCGGCCATCGGGGCTCACGCCGGTGGGATCCCAGGTCCACGGCGGGACGGTTTCACGGAGGTTGTAAAACCAGAACGGTTCAGCGATGTGACCCATGTAGAAATCGCGTAGCTCGGTCCACTGCTCTGCGGTGAGCGGCCGTGTGAGCTTGAAGAAGTGCCGCTCGAAGATCACCAGGGGCCGGCGGATGGCCCAGCCGTCCTGAAGCTGATTGAGGTCCGCTTCGACGCGCAGTTCTTCGTTGAAGGCCAGCGCCAGGCCATAGGGCATCACTTCGGTTGGCTCGGCGGGTTGGATATTGGAAGGCATAAGCGATGCGAATCAGCGCCCGCATTTATCCCATTGATTGGTCACCCATTGCCAACAGCTTGGTAGGCTGAACTTTAAGGCCACATTCATAATGAAGAAGTACTTAATAGCATTGTCTTTTTGCGCCGCAATAATGGGCGTTTTCTGGTCCGCCGCCAATTCGGACAGCCCTGAATATCGGGAAAGGCGTTTGATCGAGGCCGAGGGAGGCCCGAAACCTCCGGGGCCGGACTATAAGCTGGGCACGATTACTTGGGATGGATCGCAAAGGTGCTGCTGGCTCTACACTGTAAAAATTGCTGAAGAAACCAAACAACTGCTTCCGAAAAGACGCCTGAGTTGGGAAAAGTCTATGACTATCCTGCAAAAGGGTATGGAAAGTTGCGCTTTGGGTACGGTGCAGTGCCGTCAGGATTGGCGGGATGCGGCGATTGAAGTCTCCAATGGTAGCCGGATCTGGGCCAAGTCTACCAGCAGTGAATTTCTTAATGATGGTCATCTGTACGAAGGCATCGTGATCGATGGTCCGCATGCCGGGAAAACCGTCTATCTTGACGACCGTTTGATCCGTTTCTAGAATCTGCTTCATCGCATCACCGTCAACGGTTCCACCAGCGCCCCCCGCAAGCTTTGCCGGCTTTCTCCAGATTGCGCCGCCCGGGCCGTCGATGCTCCCACAGCGACCGAGTTCCCCTGGATCACATTCACTACCCGGCCCTCGAAGAGATCGTTGGCCTGCCGCGGATCCAGTTGCACATACAGCCCCTGCGTCGCCCACTGCTGTGTGGTCACGCCGGTATACGGATTCGCGACCATCTGGCCGTTGGAATACACCGGCTGTAGCTGCAGGCCTCCGGCACCGGATTGACCGAAGGTCGCGGCGTACATCGGGCGCGGCATGCCGCTAACACCTTTCCCTGTGGATATTGCGTAGAGATTGACGAGCTCCTGCACTTCGGGCGAGCGGATCGCCAGATCCAGATTGCCGCCATAGCGCTGCTTGGCGATCTCCACAATCTGCTGGCGGATGTTCTTTTCGGTGATGTCAACGCCATAAACTTGCTTGACCTTCTCACGGACCTTTTCATCGGCGCCCTTGATAGTCATGCGAATTAGGCCCGCCGCAAATCCTGCGGCCGCACCGATGGCGGCACCCAGCGGCCCGCCGAACTTCGCGCCGATCAGTGCCCCGCCAGCGGTCGTCATAGCCAAGCCGCTCCAACCGCCGCGCCGCAATCCGGCGTATGCCAGCGTGGCCCCGCCCAGGAGCATCGCCCCACCAGCCGCGCCATGAACGCCGGACGTCTTTGACCCCAGGTTCCCAAGCCACGACAGGGACGATTTCAGGCTTGCCCACTGGGCTCCGAAGCCGGCCAGTTGCGTGGCCCCGCCCATCTGCGAATATTGCGGGCCGGCTGGCGTGTAGCCTCCCATGGGCGAGTATTGCGGCACGGCTGGGGCTGAAGAACGTATCGGACCTTGACCGACCGCGCCCGTGAAACCAGGCGTTCCACCAGGAGCACCGGGCCCAAAACCGCCGAATCCTCCCAGGTTTCCCAGAAGGCCACCCAAGTTGAATCCGCCACCGCCGGCCGTGCCACCTCCTTTGGCACCAAAAAGCGACATCAGCGATCGTGCAACTTGACTGCTGACCACTTCGCGGATCGCCGTAAGCATGGCAGTCTTAAAGCTATTGGCGATGGCCTGCCAGATCGTCGTACTTTTGTCGAGCAGCGCATCGAATACCTTGCCGGCTTGATCCTTGAGGTTTTCGAAGACGCGGCGGTTTTCCTGGGCCACTACGCCGCGAACCCTGGATTGCGCTAATTGAATCGCATTGACGGCGCCTTCGGAAATCTCCCGCTTCTGGATCTCCCCAAGGTCCGAGATTTGCTGCGCCAACTGCTTATGGAATTCCTCATTGAAATTGCCCGCTGCGATGGCAGCCGCCTGCGCCGCGGCGATCTGTCGGCGCGTGGTGCGATCGATGGCGTCCCGTTCCAGGGCTTCCCGCTCCCGGATGCCTTGAATTTCGATCTCGGTCTTGCGCTGTTCGACCGCGATCTTCTGCTCGATGGTGTAAGTTTGGATTTCTTCCAAGCCGGCCACCTCGAGGGCGACGCGCCGTTCTACAGCGCGAATACGCGCGTCGGAGGCGGCATCTTCGATACGCTCCTGGTTCTGTCGGGTCGCTTCAACCTCATAGAGGCCTGCCTTGAGTGGATCGAATATCAATCGCTCTCGGAGTTGACTGCGCCTTTGCGCCAATGACTGCTCAACCTCAAACAAGGTTCTGGCGCGTTCGATCTGCGCCTCTAAAATCGCCTTCTCGCGGTCTTCCTCCTCACGCCCATATTTCAGATTCAGTGCCTTGATTTTTTCGAGAGTCCCGTGCTGAATATCCAACATGGCCTGTCGGGACAATTGGAATCGCTGAACTGCGCCCTTCTCATCGATATATGTACTGCGCTGCTGGATTTCTCGCCGCTCCTCTTCCATGATCCGGTTGCGCTCTGCCGTATAAGCATCCTGTGCCACGCGCCGAGCGCGATTGGCTTCCTTTTCCGCCTGTGCTTCCGTGAGCACCAGTTGGATTCGCGCCACCGAATCGTCGATTTCCTTGCGCATCAATTCCTGTTCGGCTTGTTTCCGCTCGTCTATCGCGCGCATATAGAATTCGTGCGCCTGCCGGTCGGCCTCGGCGCTCTTCTTGCGAATTTCCGCTGCCTTTTTCAGCGCCTCGATTTGGGCGTCAAGATTCTCCTCTGCTACGGGTTTGCCGGTAAGCGGACCGCCTTCGCCGCGGAAAGCCGTCTCCGGAGCGCGACCCCCAAAGTATCTTTCCCGAATCTGTTCATCGGTCAATCCCCGCTTGCGGAGAGATTGCAGGTTTAGTTTGCCGCTTTGCAGATCCTTGAGAACTTGCGACCGTTCCAGTTCCTGGGCGCGATTCTCGATGCCTTTCTGGATGTCCTGGAGCTGAGTGTAGACAATGGCTCCGGCGGCCAGACCGCCGGTAATCAGCAACGCCATCGGATTGCTAGCCATAGCGATTTTGCCAGCCAGCAGTGCTGCATTCAATTCCTTGACCGCGGTGGCTACGCCGAGGATTCCTTGGGCAATCTTGTAGGTGAGACCGCCGGCGGCCGCATATGCCAGGATTTTGAGCCATTCTTTCAGTTGTTCTCTGTTTTCACTGACCCATTTGACGGCCTCGCGCAAGGCCTCTACGATCTTGCGCAATTCATCCGCGAAGTCTCTGCCAATATCCTGACGAAGTTGCCGAAATTGCTGCGCGAGCAGCATCCATTGACCTTCCGCAGTTTTGGCAACGGCGGCGCTGGATCCGGTGACTTTGCCTGCCTTCGCCATGAACTCATTCAGCCGGATGACCTGTTTTTCGTTTTCCGAAAGGGCCCTGCCGAGTGTCCTCTCCGCTATTTCGATGCGTTTGTCGAATTCCACGCGTATACCCAGGGAGCGCAATGCCCGCGCGTTTCCGAATTCAATAGCTTGGACAATCTCCTCGAAGGCTTCGCCGACATCCATATTGGCTTTAAGCGCCGCGAGGTCCTTGGCCATCTGGGCCAGCGGTTGCGCCTTTTCGAGATCCACATTCGCGACGATCATCTTGTTGATGACCTCGAGGGCCTTGTCATCCTCAATGCCCAACTGCTGCACCGCCTCCGAACGTTTCTGGATCTCCTCAGCGGCAATGCCATTAGCTTTCGCCAACTCCAGTGTTGCGACTTCCATGCGCTCGATCTGTGCGCCCTGAATGGCAGCCTGGACACCAAAATCTTTCAACGCGGCCAGTGCCGTTTGAATCGCATTCGTAAGCAGATTGCCACCCACGACACCCTTTAGGAACGTGGAGGTCAAACCCGATATCGCCCCGGTTGCCGTAGCAGTGGCACTTTTCGCCGCACTTCCGATCGACGCAATATTCTTGTTCAGCGTCGTGATGGCCTGATTCGCCGACTGCGATTGGAAATCGACCTGGATGTAGATTCGGTTAGCGGCCATGGGGTTTGGATTTTATCTGCTCGATTTCATGCTTATTGCGCTCCTCAGCCAGGAGGCGCAGGAGCAGGAACTCCCGGTAGCTGATCCGGTCCAGCGGCACCTGGATCCGGCTCTGCAGCGCGAAGTCCAGATCGATGATGATAGACATGATCTGGCCGGTTTGCGACGCCAAATATAACTGCAGTTTTTCCAAAGGGCATTCTTCGCAGGGGGCCGGCTCCTGCAAGCCTTTTTGGACTTCGATCGTCAAAGCCTCGGGGCACTCGTCGGGCGATGGGCACAGGCGGTCCCTGCGCATCATCCGGTGAAAGATGAAACGCGGCGACGGCTGTTCCGGCCAGCCGCCACCGTCTAAAAATGCTTCTCCTCATTCGTGGCGCTCACCTCCCGGTCGAGGTAGTCGATGACGGCGCGGATCGCCGTGTCCTTGTGGATCGCCGGAATCGGACCGGTATAGTCAGCGCTTTGGCCGCCGCAGGCGTCCCAAAGCTTCGCGCCTGGCTCGAGGGGAATGCGGAGCTCCTGCTTGTTGTAGGGAAGATCGAGGACGCGCACGGTGCGTCGGAGTGCCAAGACCTGATCGGCAGACGGCAGCCGCAGCCGGTGGCTGACCATGCCGCCCATTACTTGGAGCTCGACCAACGCTTCGTCGCCTTCGAGCCGACAATCAGTGACGTCGCACTGGGCCAGGACTTCGAAGACGCGCGTGGCTTCCCCTGGTGTCAACGGCGGCGCGCCATTCTGCTTGATCTTCTCAAAGACACGCAGGTCGCTGTCGCCTGAATCGATCGATGTTTCGCTGATGCCGCGGCCCAGTCGCGTGATGAGAATCTTGCGCCGCCTGGCGCGTTCCGACCACTCTTCATCCGTAGGCCAGCGCACCAGCAGTTCCTGCTTTCCCGCGCCAGTGCGGGCGGTGATCATAATCTCTGCTGTGGTATCGAACATAGAAGATCTCCTAGTTATGGCGTAAGGTAATCGCCCAAGATGCCATCCTTGGTCGTCACGGCGCACATCTTGACATAGGGCTCCGTGGAGGGCGGCAGCGGTTTCAGCGGGGTCAAGGTCACTTCCACGGTTACGATGCCATCGGCTTCGCCGTTCACCACGTTGGAGATGCGCGCGCGCGGAATCGTGATCGATATGCTATGCACCGCCGTGCCCTCGAGCGCGCCGGTCAAGGTGATGGTTACGGGTCCCTCCGTGCCCGCAATCAAAGCGTCAAACTCGCCCGCTCCCTTGCAGGCGCGTGCGGTGAAGGTGAGCGTGCATTCGCGGGTGCCATACTCCATACGCCCACGGATGGCGTAGCCGTTCTGCGTTCCCGAACCGGGATAGATGCCGGTATCCAGCCGGACGTTGTTGTTCCACCCGAACGTAAGCGAGATAAAGCTCTGAGCGGCGACGTAATCCACTCCTAGGATGCTGATGGCGGCCGACGCGGCGTTGAGAAAGTGCTCTGCGGTTACAGCGGGCCAGGGCGTATAACCCGATGGGCTCTCCACTCGGCCGGTGCCGACAAAATTCGCCGTGACGCGGCAGTTGTTGCGGCCCGGTCCGGATTCGAGCGTCAGTGTGAAATCGTTGACGACCATTCCCACCAGGGCCCGGTCGACCACGGAATCAGGCGGCGTGCGAATCTGCTCGGCCCAGGTGAAGGCGGGGAGATTGATACAGGCTACCGCTGGATCGGATGGCTCCGCGCAGTATTGCCAGCCGTTTCCGGCAGCCGTCTTCGTGACCGCGCCCGTAGCAAAGCTGAAGAGCCACGCCATGAACTCGCTGGAGACGTATTTCTCCAACGCGACCGCCGTATCCATGTGCGATGGGTAGACAGTCGTCGGGAACTCATCGCCCTTCCCGATATCGTTGGCGTCGGTCTCGGTGTTGGGAGTCACGACGGAGAGGGTGGGATTGGTCTTGGTTAAGCTCCAGAGTTCTGCGAGAGTATTTTTGGTTTCGAGATCCGCCTGCGCGACGAACCCGAAGGCAATCTTGGTTTCCCGTACATTTGCTGGGCAGCAAGGTGACATGGATTATGCGTCTCCTGTTTCTTTGGTTTCCGTCGCGATGACGTAGTAATCGATTCCTTCCGCGTCCGGGACGCGGGAAATGTTGATGATCTGAGTCGGCTCTACGCCGCTCATCACCGGGCAATAGCGCCAGCGCAGGCCGTCGCCGGGCACGGGGATGCCGTTCACCAGCAGGTTGATCAACTCGATCGGGGATCCCTTGCGGCGTGCGCGCACATAGTAGGCGTAACTATGCAGCCAGCAGCCGATTTCCTCCTCGGCGAAATTGGTTTCGATCCACGCGACCAGGATGGAACCAGGAGCGCTTTCATAGACCGCATTGGTGAGGGAGTTGCGGTCCGGATTGAGATCCTGGTAAGCCACGATCGCCTCGGGATTGCCATTCAGCGCAGCCACGAGGTCCGGGATAGCGCGGAACTTATCCACCATGGCGTTCGTGAGTGCGATGAGATCAACCAATCAGTTCCTACCTCCCCGTCACCGGGATCCAGGCCTGCTTCAGTGCTTCGCCGTATTGGCGCTGGGCTTCGTTGAAAACTACGATCTGATCTGTTCCCGACAGACCGATCATCTGGGCGAATGCCTGCGCGCCCTGCGCCCGGGCGCGCGTCTTGCGAGTGGAGTTTTCCGCGCGGATGACGCCGTTGATCGCCTTCCGCAGTCCGAAGTTGGCCAGCGTCTCGCCCGAGAGGTGCATGTCGCGGATGGGACGATGCACGCCGCGGATCTTCTGTTTGATGAACAGATACCGCTTCGATAGCGGCTTGGCCCCCTGATCGTTGGCGTCGATTCCCTTCGACCAGCGCAGTTTCTGAGCGGCGACCATCTTCTCACCGATGGCGGTAAGTGGGCCCTGGTCGAGGGTCGCTTTCTTGACCTTGCCGCTCTTGGTGACCCGCACATTCAGGCCATCAGCCATTGAGGTTCTCCTGCAGCACCAGCCGCGAATGGCCGGTGGCCGTAGCCCGCACGTCGACGACGTCGTAGATCAAGCCATTGCTCTCGACGGCGTCGCCACGCTTCGGCTTGGCCGGGGTGGAGTCCGTGGCAATCCAGAAGATGGAATAGCGGCCCGGCGAGAACCCCTCGCCTTCGGCTCCTTCCTTCCAGATGCCCATGACCGGCTGCGCCAGGCTGTCGTCATGGTCCGGCCAGTAGTTGACTTGCCTGCCGAACATCGACAGTTCCCAGGCCCAGAGGTTGGGGACGTAGACCGAAATGAACGGGTTGATGTAGCTGGCCATCTTGACTCCCGCCCCGCGCGGGCTGCCGGGCAGTGGCGTCTGCGGGATCCGGCAACCGGCGGAGCTTTGTCTCCGGGCTCTCCTGCGCGGAAGACCTCGTTAGACGACCTTCGCCTTGACGCTGGCGTTGGGCCGGTATGGCACGAGCAGCGGCGCCGATTGCAGCATGACGAAGCGCACGCTCGGGTCCGGCTCGATCCAGCTTTTGACGAAGTAGGGCACGGCCTGTAGGCCGGCTTCTTCATCGCGAATCGCGCCGTAGGCTTGCACGCCGGCGAGCAGTGGCGACGTGAGGATCACGCAATCAGCAGGGATGATCGGCAGTTCGTTGCCCGTTTCGGGATCGACATACCAGCCGACGTACTGCCAGATGTTGAAGATATCGATGGTGCCCATGAACACGCCGCCCTCCGTCGAGGGTGTGTTCAGGTTGAGGGTGGGAGGCGCACCGATGCCACGATAGAGATTCAGATAGTTCTGGACGATTTCATTGTTCGAGAATGCGGTCCATGCATCCGGTGCCATGATGACGTCCTGCAGCATGATCCCCTGGGATTGCAGGCCCAGTTGGGCCCAGGTGCGCAGATTCGCAACCGGGTCTGCTGTGGGATCGGTCCATAGCGGATTGGCCACGACAGTGTTCCCCGGAGCACGCCCGAAATCCACCACCACCTGTGGATACTTGTCGCCCTCGATAGTGCATTTCCCGGTCGCCAGGATCTCGCCGGCCATCACCTCGAGGCGGCGCCGCAGCATGGTGAGCTGATCCTGCATCTCGATCGCCATGAGCGCACGCAGCCGGTTCATCGGGCTCATCGTGCCGCCGATCGCCTCACCGGGCGCGCGCTTGAGCGGCTTATTCATGTCGAAGACACGCTTGTCTTTGATGTAGGCGGGCTTATAGGTGAAGGTCTGCCATCCCAACGGGGCGATGATCTGCCCTTCGACCAGTGGAGAAACGAACGGCGCGACGCGGCGCTTGCCGTTCAGAACGTCGAAGTGAATCTCCTCGGATGTCTCGGTCTGAGTGTTCCCAAAAAAGCGATCCACCAGAAACTGTGGATCGCCCAGCAGGCTTTGCAGCACTGCATTCATGACATCGGTCGAATAAATATCGGCCATGTCGGTTCCTCTCCTCTGGAGAGCCTGAGGAATGGGGTCTTGCCGCTCCATCCGCCATCGCCAATAGCGGAGGGAGCAGCGCTTCTAAGAAATCGGAAAATTACCCGCCGAGTTTGGGGATCTGGCCGTCTTTGTTCATGACGCTCTCGACCAGGATGCCGACACTCCGCAGCGCCTCCGCACACTCTTTCTTGCCGAGGGCGCCGAAGTCCATAGCGTTCTCCTTCATCTTGCCGCTGACATAGACGATGCATTCCACGGTGCCGCCAGCAGCGACGGGGTCGATGTTCTCTGCCAGCACGGCGTTGCAGTCTGTAGCTGCGGCGGGGATGGTAATCGCATTGGCGGAAACATCCAGCTTCACTACCAGACCGCGCGACCGTTTTCCAACGGCGAGCGCAGCTTGCGCTTTACGAGTCACCACATGGTGTCCGTCCGAGAGGAGAGCATCCTGGTAGAAGTCGCCCTCCTGGGAAAAACTGGCTAGGCCAAAATTCGGAATTGGTGCTGTTGACATGGTTCAGAGAGTCCTTTCCTAATTAGGCGTTTACGCGCTGCGCTTTACTCGCTGGTGCGCTGGCAGGAATGCCAGGATCCGCGCGGCTTCGGCTTGTGGGGAATCGTCGCCGTCTTCGGTACCGACTCCAACCTTTGGATTCGGCACTTTGCCCATCGCGGTCGCTAATGGGTTAGCTGGCGGCGCGGGAGGCGCTGCCTTGGGCGCGGCTGCCAGAATGCGTTTGGCGCTGTCGACTTCGAGACCGGGCGTCAGCGCGAGTTGCTGTGCCTGCGCCTCGTGGCCCTTGGCTTCGTCGAGTGCGAGAATCGCCGCGATGCGGGTTCGCTCGGTTTCGGCGGTATTGATTGGTTGTTGTTGTGGTGGACTAGGATTCGGCGACGTAACCACCGGATCCGTAGGATTGCTTGCGGCCATTGAAAACACCTCCTGTTTGGTGGAATTCAACTCGGTAAGGAAACCTTCGAGCGAGCCGATGTCATCGGCCATCTGCGCGCGGATCGCGGCGCGGCCCATCACCAT
>Ga0126377_10000415_pt1 | contig 25591 bp, 24 predicted proteins | sample PanSoiMetPlot_22_FD_92647 | JGI IMG/M metagenome (GOLD analysis project Ga0126377, IMG submission 92647) | Tropical forest soil microbial communities from Panama - MetaG Plot_22 | ecosystem: Environmental > Terrestrial > Soil > Tropical forest > Bulk soil | place: Panama | collected 2016-02-17 | reverse complement strand
CGTCGGGCCCTTTCCGTGTACCGTTCGAACATCCGGGCTACCTAGGTGAAAGCCGATTGTGTTGTGGCCATGGAACTTATGACCACAGTATAAGGCATCGCTCTCGGGAAACCCAACGGATTCCTCCCCATAAATCACTATCGGTCTTAGGGTTCTCCTTCCGTAGAGTCATACGTCGTAACTGGGGATCCCGGATTTGGGATTCGAAGTCGGGCGGAGCGCGCCGCTTCAGCCGAGCGAAGCCGTCAGGCTGCGATCAATCGCCCCTCGTGGAGCCTCAACACACGATCGCATGCCGACGCGAGTCGTGGATTGTGTGTCGCGATGATCGAGGTGAGGTTGAAGTCGCGGTGCATTTCCCGAAGCAGCGCGTGCAGCGCGTCGGCCGTCGCTTCGTCGAGATCGCCCGTGGGTTCGTCCGCGAGAAGCAGCGCCGGCCGCATCACGAGCGCACGGGCGACCGCCACGCGCTGCTGCTCTCCGCCCGACAACATCCCCGGGCGATGGGTCAGTCGGTCGGCGAGACCGACGCGCTGCAGAAGAGTCTCCGCACGGGGACGCGCCTCGGACAAGGGGATCCGGGCGATGCGCATCGGCATCTCCGCGTTCTCAACCGCGTTAAACTCGGGCAGCAGGTGGTGGAACTGGAAGACGAAACCAACCTGGCGGTTGCGGAACGCCACGAGATCGGCGTCTGGCAGCCCGTTCAACGGTGTCCCGCCCAGCGCGATCTCGCCCGCGTCGATCCGATCGAGGCCGCCCAGGACGTGTAGAAGCGTGCTCTTCCCCACTCCCGAGGCGCCCACGATCGCGACCATCTCACCGCGTTCCGCCGACAGATCGAGACCGCGCAAGACGCTCAGCGAGCGCCCCGCCGCCTCGTAGTTCTTCACGATTCCCGCAGCGTGTAGGAAAGACATCTCAATTAGCCACGAAGACGCGAAGCCACGAAGAAACAACGGTACAAGAATTCCTTCGTGCCTTTCGTGCCTTCGTGCCTTCGTGCCTTCGTGGCGAGAGACCTTCGTGTCTCAACGCTATTCATACCGAAGCGCCTGCGCCGGATCCAGCCGCGCAGCCTGACGCGACGGATAGATCGTCGCGACGAAGCAGACGAGGACGGCAACCGTCACGACGATGATGAAATCACGAGGCAGCACCGTGAACGGCAGGTGCGAGACCTGATAGACGTCCACCGGCACCTTGATCAACTGGTACTTGTCGAGCACTTTGGAGGCGACGGCGCCCAGTGCCCCGCCCGCGGCGGTGCCGATGATCCCGATGATCAGCCCCTGCGCCATGAAGATCGCGGTCACGCTCCTGGCGTTCGCGCCCATCGTCTTGAGGATCGCGATGTCGCGGCTCTTCTCCATCACGAGCAGGATGAGCGACGCGATGATGTTGAGGGCGGCGACCATGACGATGAGGCCAATGGCGAGCGAGACGGCGATCTTCTCGAGCGCCAGCGCGGAGAACAGCTGGCGGTTCATCGACCCCCAGTCCTGCGCACTGTAGTCCTCGCCAAGCGTCCCTTCGATCGATCGAGCGACCGCGCCGGCGGACCAGATGTCGTCGACGCGCAGCTGGATGAGGTCTGCTCCGTCCTTCGCGAAAAGGCGTCGCGCGGCATCCAGCGTCACATAGCCGATGCTCGTGTCGAACTCGTAGAGGCCGAGGCTGAAGGTTCCGGCGACCCGCAAACGGCGCGGGTACGGCATCCGGCCGTTCGGCGTGAGGATACCTTCCGGCGTCGTCAGGTTCACCGAGTCCCCGACCGCAACGCCGAGCGTCGCCGCCAGGTCCTTGCCCAGCAGGATGCCCGGCACGTCATCGTCGGTTCGCGGCTTCAGCGCCTCGATGCTGCCGGTGAGGATGGCGCCCTTGATGTCGGTCACTGCGGGCTCGAGCGCAGGGTCGATGCCCTTGACCTGCACAGGCTCGGTTCGCGTCTGCGCCGAGACCAGCGCGCGGCCGAGAATGGCGGGCGCGGCGCCGGTGACGTGCGGCACTTTCTCGAGCTTGACGATTTCCGCCGGGTAGTCGGTGATGCCGGCGCGGTTGTAGACGTAGATGTGCGGGCTCGAACCGACGATGCGATCGCGCAGTTCCTGCTGCAGACCCGTCATGATCGCCAGCGCGATGATGACCGCCATGACGCCGACCGCGACGCCGAGCGTCGAGATCAGCGAGATGACGGAAATGAATGCCTGCTTGCGCTTGGCGAGCAGATAACGGAAGGCGATGTGGAGCTCGAAGGGGACGTTCATGGCAATGCAAGAACGCAGGAATGCAAGAATGCAAGACCGTCAGCTGCACGTTTGCATTCGTGCATTCTTGCACTTTTGCATTCTTGCATTTTCAACCGCTCACTCTTTCTTTTTTCATGAGCGGGAACAGTATGACGTCGCGAATCGAGGGGCTGTTCGTCAGCACCATGACCAGCCGATCGATCCCGACGCCTTCTCCACCCGTCGGCGGCAGGCCGTACTCGAGCGCGCGGATGTAGTCCTCGTCCATCGCATGCGCTTCGAGATCGCCTGATGCGCGCTTGGCCAGCTGCGCTTCGAAGCGACGACGTTGTTCGTCCGGATCGTTGAGCTCGCTGAACGCGTTCGCGACCTCGAACCCGCCGAGATACATCTCGAAGCGCTCGACGGTATCTGGATCGTCCGGCTTCTGCTTCGACAGCGGCGAGACCTCCGTCGGGAAGTCGTATACGAACGTCGGCTGAATCAGCCGATCCTCGCAGAGCTTCTCGAAGATCTCCGTCGCGATTTTTCCGGCGCCGTATTTGGCCTCGATCGGAATGTGGAGGGCCCCTGCGATCGCCGCCGCCTTGTCGCGATCGCGCAAATCCGCTTCAGTGACGGTGCGCTGAAGCTTTCGGGACGCCGCTTCGGCCGCGGCCGCGCGAAGCGACAGCCGCGCAAAGGGCGGACGCAGCGAGATCTGGTGGTCTCCGAACTGCACCTCGTTGGTGCCAATCGCGGAGCGCGCCACGTGATCGACGAGCTCCTCGGTCATCGTCATCAGCGCCTGGTAGTCGGCGTAGGCCTCGTAGAACTCCATCATCGTGAACTCGGGGTTGTGCTGCGTCGAAATCCCCTCGTTCCGGAAGTTCCGATTGATCTCGAAGACTTTTTCCAGGCCGCCGACGGTCAGCCGCTTCAGGTACAACTCCGGCGCCACACGCAGGTACAACGGCATGTCGAGCGTGTTGTGATGCGTGACGAACGGACGGGCGAGCGCGCCGCCGGCGAGCGGCTGCATCATCGGCGTTTCGACCTCGAGATAGCCGCGCGCCGTCATGAAATCGCGGACGGCGGCGATGACACGGCTGCGGACCTCGAACACACGACGCGAGTCGGGGTTGACGATGAGATCGAGATATCGCTGCCGATAGCGGACCTCGACGTCGGTCAGGCCATGCCACTTCTCGGGCAGCGGCAGCAGGCATTTCGCGAGGAAATGCAGCCGCGACGCCCAGATCGTCAGCTCGTTCGTCTTCGTCCGGAACAGCCGGCCCTCGACCCCGACCCAGTCGCCGAAGTCGAGCAGCTTGTAGATCTTGAAATCGAGTTCGGGAACGGAGTCCTGGCGGATGTACACCTGGATCCTGGCGTGTCCGTCCGACAGGACGAGGAAGTTCGCCTTGCCGAACGCGCGGATGGCGAGGATGCGTCCGCTCGTGACCGTGAATGCGTGCGTCTCTTCGAGCTCGTCGTGCGTGCGGGCGCCGTGAAGATCGACGAGCTCCGACACCGTGTGGCGACGATCGAAGCGCCGCGGGTACACTTCCACGCCGAGCTTCTGCAGTTCGGCCAGGTTTGCCCGGCGCTGCTGAATCTGTTCCTCGAGTGAGACTGACATAGACGGCTTACACCTGACGTTGGGACTCGAGCTTCTTGCGTATTGCGTCGAGCATCCCGTTGATGAACTTCACCGAGTCTTCCGTGCTGAAGGTCCGCCCAAGCTCGAGAGCCTCGTTGATGACCACGGCCGGAGGCGCGCCGGACTCGGCCATCAGCTCACACGTTGCCATCCTGAGGATCAGACGATCCACGATGGCCATGCGTTCGGGGCGCCAGCGTTCGGTCGTCTCCGCGATCAGCGCGTCAATCGGCCCCAGGCGATTGATCGTGTCGCGCGCGAGGGCCGTTGCAAAGCCGCGAAAGTCGTCCGTCGGCGGATCGCTGTTCGGCCACTGATGCGCGAAGAACGTCTCCGCTGCCGCGTCGACATCGCGGCCGCCGATTTCGGCGTGGTAGAGAATCTGCAGCGCGGCCTCGCGGGCGCGGTGCCTGGCATCCTTTTTCACGGGTCGAAAGCTCGATTTCCTATGGCTGCCGCGCCAGCTGCGCCACGACGTCGGCCAGCTCGAGCGCGGCCAGGGCCGCCTCCCGGCCCTTGTTGTCGGGGCCATCGCCTGCACGAGCCAGCGCTTCCTCGGCGGAATTCGTCGTCAGCACGCCGAACGTGATCGGCACGCCCGTCGCCGACGCCGCCGTCGTCAGGCCGTTCGCCACCGCAGATGCCAGGTACTCGAAATGCGGCGTCTCGCCGCGAATGATGCACCCCAGGCAGACGACGGCATCGAACCGTCCACTCTCCGCCGCGTGCTGCGCCGCCAGCGGAATCTCGAACGCACCGGGGACCCGGACGACGGTGATGTCGTCGCCGGCCACACCTGACGATTCGAGACGCTCGACGGCTCCCGCGAGCAGCCGATCCGTGACGAAGCTGTTGAATTTCGACACGACGATGGCCACGCGGCGTCCGGCATCACGTCCTGTGTGCTCGATCGTCGTCATCCTACCGGCCCTTGAACTCGGGCTTGCGTTTGGCAAGGAACGCCGACGTGCCTTCGCGCATGTCGTCGGTCGACGTCACGAGCCCGAAAAGCGTGGCTTCGTACTGGCAGGCTTCGGCAAACGGCATCTCGGCGCCGCGATTGACGGCGTCGATGATGTAGCGCATCGCAATCGGAGCGCTGAGCGCCAGGCGCTCGGCCAACTTGCGAACATCGGCCATCAAGTCGGCGGCAGGAACGACGCGGTTGACCAGGCCGATGCGCTGAGCCTCGTCGGCCGAAATCTGCGCCCCGGTCAGAATCATGTCCATCGCGCGCCCGCGCCCGATCAGCCTGGACAGCCGCTGTGTGCCGGCGTAACCCGGAATCAGTCCGAGAGAAATCTCCGGCTGGCCGAGGCGGGCCGTATCAGCGGCAATCCGCAGCGTGCAGGCCATCGCGAGTTCGCAGCCGCCGCCGAGCGCGTAGCCGTTGATCGCGGCAATCACCGGTTTCCCGAGCGTCTCGACGAAGTCGAATACGCGCTGTCCGGTCATCGCGTGCGTCCGGCCGGACGTCGGCGTCTGAACGGCCAGCTCGTTGATGTCGGCTCCCGCGACGAAGGACTTGTCGCCGGCGCCTGTCAGAACGACGACTCGAGTCGCCGAGTCGCCCTGCAGCTCGAGCATCGCACGGCCGAGTTCCTCGATCGTCGCGGAGTTCAGGGCGTTCAGGACCTTGGGCCGGTTGATCGTCACCGTGGCGACGGCACCCTGACGTTCGAGCAGCAGATTGTCGAAGGTCATCGCGGCGTCAGAGTGGCAGCGGATACATCAGCCAGCCGAGCACGATCGCGGACACCAGAAAGCCCGCGAACATCAGGCCGCCGAACCGCAGCTGCTCGCGCGCGTCGTCCTTGGCGATCAACGCGAAGACGAGCGACACGAAAAAAGCGAAGAGCGCCATGAGGACGAAATGGCTCTGCATTAACTTACTTTTACTCTCTTCTACTTTCTTCCCAGGGCGACATCGTACGCGTCGATGACGACGAGAAGATTGAGAAGCCCGGCGACGATCAGAAACGCGTTGCCGTACTCATAGGTCACCGCGCGCACGTCGCCGATACCGAAGCCCATCGCCGAACCGATGAAGTACGGAAGGCCAACGCCCAGATCGGCCACGGCCGCGAGCGCCACGAGAGGCTCAGAAAGATCGAACGGGAACAGGCGGCCGTGAATGGCCAGCCCGATTCCAAACATCAACGGCAGGGCGATGAGAAAGATGAGGCCCTTGCTCCTGCGCCCCAGCCAGAGATGACCGGCGCCGGGAACGGCCCAGGATGCCAGGCACAGGAGGACGAGTCCGCCAGTCTGCGTCTGTTCGGCGGCGGTTGCGCGCACGATCAATTAGTCTACATCGTAAACGATCAGCGCCGCGACGACGGCGCCGAGCGTGGCGCCTGCGGTGGCGCGTACGACATTCGAGGTCGGCTCCCCGGTCATCCACTCAGATGCGAGGGTGAGTCCGTTCAAGACGAGCGCTGCCGCGCCTGCCTCGAGACGCCAGGCGCGTGACGAAGAGGAGGTTCGCCCGGGCCCGCGCGTCCGCATCAGGCCGATGGCCACCAGCGCCGTCGCCACGTAGATTCCCGTGCAGCGCGCGCACACCGGAAGCTGCCGGCCCCACACGTGAAACGATCGGTCCGGGATCTGATGACAGACGACCGCGCCGATCGCGAAGACGAATCCAGAAAACAGATAGACCAGCGAGGACGGCGCCGCGAGGGACGAGGCGGCCGCCGCAGCCGGAATGGCGGCCGCCCACACGGCCGCGCCCGCAACGAAAGCTCGGCGGATCGACACCAGCCTGATCACTCGCGTCGAATGGTACACTCTCGCGGTGCGATCGACGCGTCCGCCGGCCGGACCGCTCGTGGGAGTTGGTCTGGTATCGGCATCGCTGTTGATGACGGAGCTGGCGCTCACGCGCATCTTCTCGGTCATCATGTACTACCACTTCGCGTTCCTGGCGATCTCGATCGCGCTGTTCGGCATCAGCGCCAGCGGCGTCTTCGCGTATGTTCTTCGCCGCCGCCTGGCGTCACGATCGACGCCGGCGCTGCTCGCGACGGCGGCGCTCGTTTACGCGCTCTGGACGATCGTTTCCCTGTACTTCCTGGTCCGCCTTCGGGTCGGCCTGAACTACTCGCCCGAGAATCTCCGGTTGATGCTGACGATTTATGCGCTGGCGGCGCTGCCGTTTTTCACGGGCGGACTGGTCGTCACGCTGGCCATCTCGCGGCTCACCGAGCGCGTCAACGTGATCTACGCGGCGGATCTCATCGGCGCGGCGGCGGGTTGCCTCCTGCTGATCCCGCTGCTCGACCGGCTGGGTGCACCAGGCGTCGTTCTGGCCGCCGCCGCGATGGCGGTCACGGCGGCCGTGCTCTTCTCGGCGACCGCAACTCGATGGCCCGTGCTTGCGACCGGCGCCGCGATACTGGTGCTCGCGCTCGCCGGCCAGCTGTCCGGCATCGCGGGCTTCGATGTCGTCGACACCAAGGGGCACAAAGGCGATCGCGTGCTGTTCAGCAAGTGGAACTCGTTCTCGCGCATCGGCGTGTACGAACGTGAGCACGGCGACTGGTCCTTGAGCCCGGCGTACGAGGGCCCGCGGCCCGGCACGCGTTTCATGGACATCGACTCTGCCGCGTCGACGCCCATCCTCCAGCTCAAGGAAGACCTTTCGAACGCGGAATACCTGCGCTTCGAGCTGACCGCGCTGGCGTACCACCTGAAGAGACCCGGCTTCCGCGCGCTGGTCATCGGGCCCGGCGGCGGCCGCGACCTCGCGTCGGCGCTGGTCTTCGGCGCCGGGTCGGTCGACGGTGTCGAGATCAACCCGATCATCGCGGACGATGTGATGCGCGGGCAGTTTCGAGAGTACTCGGGCGGCATCTACACGAACCCGCGCGTGCACATCGCGATCGACGATGGCCGGAGCTTCGTCCGGCGCTCGCGCCAGAAATACGACATCATCCAGGCGTCGCTCGTCGACACGTGGGCGGCGACGGCGGCCGGCGCCTACACGTTGACGGAGAACACGCTGTATACCGTCGATGCGTTCGACGACTACCTCGATCACCTCAACGACGGCGGGATCCTGACGATCACGCGCTGGGTCTACGACGGCCTGCGGCTCGTCTCGCTCGCCCAGGAGGCCTGTGCCCGACGCGGGTGCACGATCGCCGACCGTTTGATCGTCGTCCGCTACGAACGGGTTGCGACGTTTCTCTTCGGCGAGGCGCCGTTCACGGCGGCGCAGGTCGATACCGTGCGGCGGGACACCGAGCGACTGGGGTTCGAAGTGCTGTACGCACCCCGCGCCGACGTCGCGGTGCCGAACGAAGACGTGGACGGCACGCTGACGGGCGACTACGCGCGGCTCATCACGACGTCGGATCGCGACGGCTTTTATGCGACCTACCACTCCGACATCAGGCCGACGACCGACGATCGACCGTTCTTCTTTCACACCACGAAGCTGAAAGATCAGTTCACCGTCGCGTTCGGACGCTCGATGCTCTTCGGCAACGGACTGAGCGCGCTGCTGACACTGCTCGGCATTTCCGTCAGCCTCGTCGTCGTCTTCGTCGTCGGTCCGCTGGCACTCTCGGGCCGCGGCGTCGCGCACCCGCCCGGCTGGTTCGCCTGGCTCGTGTATTTTTCGACACTCGGCATGGGGTTCATGCTGATCGAGGTGTCGGTGCTTCAGCGTTTCGTGCTGCTGCTCGGCCATCCCGTGTACTCGCTGACCGTGACGCTTTTCTCGCTGCTTCTCGGCACCGGGCTTGGCGCGGCGTGGAGCCGCACCTTCGAGGAACGGACCCTGCGCCGCTCGGCGGCGCGCGCGCTCGTCGTCGTGGCCGTCATCAGCATCGCGGTCGCGTTCCTGGCCACACCGCTCGTCGACTGGGCGATCCCGCTGTCGCGGCCGGCGCGAATGATCCTCGCGGTCGTGGCGCTGGTGCCGATCGGCGTGGCGCTGGGGATTCCCATGCCGAGCGGGCTCCGAATGCTGAGTGCCCGGGACCCCGAGCTCGTGGCCTGGGCCTGGGGGCTGAACGGGGCGCTCTCTGTACTCGGGGCGACGCTGGCCATCTTCATTGCCATGAACTGGGGATTTGCCGCGACGCTCTTCGCGGCCTCGGCGACCTACCTGCTCGGGTTCCTCGCGCTCAGGGCAACGTCGTAAGACTTTTACCATCAATAAATTAAGTCGCTATGAAACCTATTTGCTGTTTCAACGTCTAACGTCGTTAGGTCATTGAACACCGTTTAACCCCACAGGAAAAGCAGGGATATGGGCATCAGAGAACGACAGGAACGGGACCGCGAGGCCGTCCGGCGCGCCATCCTGGACGCCGCCCGCGAGCTGTTCGTCGCCGAGGGTTATCAGAACGTCTCGATCAGGAAGATCGCCGAGCGCATCGAATACAGCCCCGCCGCCATCTACAGCTACTTCTCCAGCAAGGACGACATCTTCTACGCGCTTGCGGAGGAAGGCTTCCGGCTCCTGGGCGGACCGCAGGAAGCCGGCCCCGGCAGCCGGCTCCAGGGACTGCCGCCGCTCGAACGAATCCGCGCGATCTTCTGGCGCTTCTACGAGTTCAGCTGCCAGCACCCGCAATATTTCGCGCTGATGTTCGTCGATCGATCCGTGCCGCGCATCAGCCGCGAGTTCGAGCGCTTCCGGTTTGCCCGCGCGATCAAGCAGAGCATCCTCGATGAAATTCAGGGCTGCATCGAGTCCGGCGATCTTCCCGCCAATCTCGAACCAGCCGCCGCGATGCGCGCACTGGGCGCCGGGCTGCTTGGCGTCGCGGTGACTCGCGTCTCGGACCGTCTCGCCCCTGGCGAGGATCCCGACAAGATGGCGTCGAACATCCTTGATCTCACGCTCGCCGGTCTCAAGGCCGGCATCAGCCTTCAACCGATCACGACCGGCGCCTGTCCGCTTGATGACACCGTCGCTGCCGAAGAAACGCCCGTTACCGTCGAGGAGCACCGATGAATCGCGTACGTCGCACTCTTTTTTCAGCGGCCTTGATCTCCGCCGCTCCGCTCGTCTGGACCGCCTGCAGCGCCGGCGATGCCAAGACCAAGGAATCGACCGCGGCGCCAAAGGCCGTCTCCGTCGCCGCGGCGGCTGCTGAAGAACAGCCGATCTCGCGCTTCATCCGCGCGACCGGTTCGCTGATGGCGGAAGAGCAGTCCGACGTCGCCGCCGAGATCGCCGGCCGCGTCGTCGCGGCCCCGATTGAGCGCGGGAGTTCCGTCGTCGAGAACGCGGAGCTGGTCCGGTTGTCGCCCACCGAAGCCGATGCGCAGCTGAAGGAGGCCGAAGCCAACGCCGCGCAGATCGAAGCGCGCCTCGGCCTGACCGGCAGCGGCGCATTCGACGTGAATGCCGTGCCCGAGGTCCAGAACGCGAAGGCGTCATACGACCTCGCGCAAAGCGAGTTCAACCGCATCAAGTCGCTGCTCGACCAGCGGGTCGTCTCGCAGTCCGAATACGACCAGCGCCGGACACAGATGGAAGCGACGCGGCAGCAGTACGAGGCGGCGAAGAACGGCGCCTCGCAGCAGTTTCAGTCGCTCCTCGCCGCCCGCGCACGAGTAGCACTCGCGCGCAAGGCCTTCGCCGACACCGTCGTGCGGGCGCCGTTCACCGGTGCGGTCGCCGAACGGCTCGTCTCAGTCGGCGACTACGTCACGCGAGGGACCAAGGTTGCGGTCGTCGTCCGCACCAACCCGCTTCGCGTCAAGCTGACCGTTCCCGAGCAGTTCATTTCCGCCGTCGCGGTTGGCGAGCCCGTGAGCTTCATCGTGGACGCGTATCCGGGGCGCGAGTTCGTCGGGAAGGTGCAGTTCGTCTCGCCGTCCCTCCAGGCGGATCAACGCGCGCTGACGGTCGAGGCCGTCGTGCCCAACCCGAAAGCCGAGCTCAAGCCGGGCCTGTTTGCGACCGCGCGCATCGAGCTGAAGGATCGATCGCGCGGCATCGTCGTGCCCGCAGCCGCCGTTCAGACGAGTGCAGGCACGAGTCGCGTCTACGTCGTCAACGGCGACAAGGTCGAAGAACGAATCGTGACGATCGGCCAGACGATTGGCGATCGGGTGGAGATCTCGAGTGGACTCAAGGCCGGCGAGCGCGTCGCGACGACGAACGTCGGTCAGCTTGCGGACGGGATGAAGGTGCAGTCGTGACGGCGCCGATTTCCAATCCGCAATCCCCAATCCGCAATCCGCAATTCACAGTCGTGTAGGTGCGTTATGCAATGGCTCGCAGCTCTCTGCGTTAAACGTCCGGTCTTCGCGAGCGTCCTGATCCTGTCGCTCACGGTCGTCGGCGCGTTCGCGTTCACGCTTCTCGGCGTCGATCGTTTTCCGAAGGTCGACTTCCCCACTGTCGTCGTGACCACGGTGCAACCCGGCGCCGCGCCGGAGCAGATCGAGACGGAGGTCAGCGACAAGATCGAGGAAGCCGTCAATACCATCAGCGGCATCGACGAGCTCCGGTCCATCTCGTCGGAAGGCGTGTCGCAGGTGATGATCAGCTTCCTTCTCGAGAAGGATCCTGACGTCGCGGCCCAGGAAGTGCGGGACAAGATCAATGGCGTCCTCCCGCTCCTCCCGAAGACCATCCAGCAGCCGCGGGTCGACCGGTTCGATCCGGATGCGGCGCCTGTGCTCAGCCTGGCCCTCAGCGCCAACCGGCCCATCCGCGACATCACCGAGTACGCGGACAAGGTCCTGCGGCGTCAGCTCGAAAGCGTCAGCGGCGTCGGACAGGTGCTCGTGCTCGGCGGCCGTCAGCGCCAGGTGAACATCTGGCTCGACGGGGCGCGCCTGCGCGCCTACAACCTGACCGTCACCGACGTCGCGCGGGCGCTCCAGGCCCAGAACATCGAGATTCCGGGCGGGCGCATGGACCAGGGGCAGCAATCGGTCACGCTCCGCACCCGCGGACGCGTCCAGACCGTGCAGGAATTCGGCGACATCGTCATCCGCGCGAAGGATGGGCATCCGATCCGGGTGTCCGACGTTGCGCGCGTCGAGGACGGCGAAGCAGAGCCCGAGACTGTCGCAAACGTCAACGGCGCTGGCACGGTGCTCCTGCAGATTCGGCGTCAGTCAGGCACGAACACCGTCGAAGTCGTCAAGGCGGTCCGGCAGCGCTTCGACGAGCTGAAGACCCGCCTGCCCGCGGGTTACAGTGCGCGCATCGTGCGCGATACGTCCGACTTCATCGAAGCCGCGATTCACAACGTCGAGGAGCACCTGGTCGTCGGCTCCATCCTGGCGGCGCTGGTCGTTCTGCTGTTCCTCGCGAACCTGCGGTCCACGATCATCTCGGCAATCGCCATCCCGACGTCGATCATCGCGACGTTCGGGCTCATCTGGTACATGGGCTTCACGCTCAACCTGATGACGATGCTCGCACTCACGCTGTCGGTCGGCATCGTCATCGACGACGCGATCGTCGTCCTCGAAAACATCTATCGCTTCATCGAGGAGAAGCACGAAGACCAGTTCCAGGCGGCCATCGACGCCACCAAGGAAATCGGGCTCGCCGTACTGGCCACGACCTTGTCGCTCGTCGCGATCTTCGTGCCCGTCGGCTTCATGGGCGGCATCGTCGGCCGGTTCATGAAGAGCTTCGGCCTGACGATGGCGTTCGCGATCATGGTGTCGCTGGTGGTCAGCTTCACGTTGACGCCGATGCTGTCGGCGCGCTGGCTGAAGATCGATCGTTCCGCCAAGAACAACGGCCACTCGTCGAAGGACTCGAGAGTCTTCCACGCCATCGACGTGTTCTACACGCGGATCCTCGAGTGGTCGATGGCTCATCGCGGAATCATCGCCGGCCTCGCCGTTCTCGTGCTCATGTCAAGCGTGCCGCTCTTCATGCTGGCCAACAAGAACTTCATGCCGTTCGACGATCAGTCGGAGTTCGAAATCAACCTGCGTGCACCCGAGGGCACCAGCCTCGAAGCGACCGAAGTGATTACGAACCGGGTCTCCAACACGGTCCGGCAGAGGCTGCCGGAAGTCGACTACACGCTCGTCACGATCGGCGGCGACCCCGCCAAGACGCGGAACCTCGGGAACATCTATATCCGCCTCAAGCCCATCGAGGAGCGCACGCGCGATCAGTTCGCCATCATGGGCATCATCCGCGAGCAGATCCTGCCCCCGCTGGCGAAGGATCTGCGGACGTCCGTGCAGCCGGTCGCCACAATCGGGAACGGCGGATCGCAGGCGGCTGACGTTCAGTTCCTCATCAACGGGCCCGACCTGAAGGAGCTCGACCGAATCAGCCGGCAGCTCGTCGACCGCGTCAAGAAGATTCCCGGCGTCGTGGACATGGACACGTCGATGAACGTCGGCAAACCGGAGCTGTCGGTGCAGGTCGACCGTCCAAAGGCGGCCGATCTCGGCGTGCAGGTCGGGGACGCGGCCGAAGCGCTGCGCCTGCTGGTCGGCGGCGATCAGGTCACGACGTACAACGAAGGCAGCGAGCAGTACGAAGTCCACCTGCGCGCGCGGACCGAGGACCGCACGACGGAATCTGCCGTGGGAAGCCTGACGGTCCCCTCCTCACGGCTCGGCAGCGTGACGCTGAACGACGTCGCGGACTTCACGCCGGGCGCGGCGCCGTCGGACATCAACCGGCTGGCGCGGCAGCGCCAGGTGACGGTGTTCTGCAACCTGCTGCCGACGGCGTCCCAGGCCGCCATCCAGAACGCCATCCTCGAGGAGTTCAACAAGCTGAACATCGGCGGGGATTATCGCGGCGCGTTCACCGGGCGGTCCCGCGAGCTCGGCCGGGCGGCGCAGAACTTCATCACGGCGTTCATCCTGTCGCTCGTGTTCATGTATCTGATTCTCGCCGCGCAGTTCGAATCCTGGCTGCACCCGGTCACGATTCTCCTGTCGCTGCCGCTGACGCTGCCCTTCGCGCTGCTGTCGATCATCATCTTCCGGCAGTCGCTGAACATCTTCTCCGCGCTGGGCCTGCTGGTCCTGTTCGGCGTCGTCAAGAAGAACTCGATTCTGCAGATCGACCACGCGAACCAGCTGAAGGAAACCGGCCTCTCGACGCACGACGCGGTCATCCGCGCGAGCCGCGACCGCCTGCGTCCCATCCTGATGACGACGTTCGCTTTCGTCGCCGGGATGGTCCCGCTCATCGTGTCGCGCGGGATCGGAGCGGGCACCAACCACGCGATCGGGTTCGTCATCTTCGGCGGCCAGACGATGGCACTTCTGCTGACGCTGGTCGTGACTCCCGTCGCGTATTCCTTGTTTGACGATGCCGCGAAGCTGCGGCTCTTCCGTTTCTCAGGTGTGATGATGCGTAGAACAGCACTTTTCCTTGCTCTGGCCATCGGGCTCGCGATCCAGGCGTCGGCGCAGACGTCGGTCGCCAACACGCCCGCCACACTTCGGCTGTCGGTGGACGACGCCGTCAAGCTGGCGTTGGATCACAACGTCGATCTGAATGCCGACAGGATCGACCCGCAGATCAGCGACACGCGCGTCGCGGCGGCAAACGGCGCGTTCAGGCCGACGTTTCAGACCGGCGTCAATTCCAACTACCAGCTCCTGCCGCCGACGAGCTTCCTGTTCCCGACCGCGACTCGAAATGACGTCGTGACGGGCAACGCCGGACTCGCGCAGCGCCTGCCCTGGTTCGGCACGACGTACAGCCTCTCGTGGTCGGGAACCCACACCGACAGCAACAGCTTCCTCAATAGCTACAACCCGCTGGTCCAGTCCGGACTCGGCCTGAACGTGTCGCAGCCGCTGCTGCGGGACCTCAAGGTCGACAACGCGCGAACCCAGCTGGCGATTCAGCGCACGAACCGCGACATTGCCGACACACGGCTGCGCGAAAGCGTCGTGCACACGACCGCGGCGGTCAAGTCGGCGTACTGGAACCTGGTGTCGGCGCGGGCGACGGTGGATGCCAGGAAATCGGCGCTCGATCTCGCGCAGGAGCTCGTCAGGGTGAACAAAGCCAAGGTCGACGTCGGGACCGCGCCGCCGCTCGATCTCGTGTCGGCACAGGCGGAAGTGGCGTCGGATCGCGAGCAGCTGATCATCGCGGAAACCAACGTCAAGCAGGCCGAGGATACGCTCCGCATGCTGCTCTTCGATCCGACGAAAGCCGAGTCCTGGACGACACAAGTCGAGACGATCGACTCCCCGCCCGTGGCGACGCCGGAACTGGACGTTAATGCCGCCGTCACTCGCGCGCTGTCCGAACGGTCGGACCTCCAGCGCTCGCGCAAGGACATCGAGAACGCGGACACGAACCTCAAGTACGCCGCGAACCAGAAGCTGCCGGACATCCACCTGAACGCCAGCTACCAGGCAAGCGGACTCGGCGGCACGCAGGTCCTTCGCACGGGCGGCTTCCCCGGCACGATTGTCGGTCCGGGCAGTACGACGGAGTTCGGCAACGTGGTCGGTCAGCTGTTCAGCAACAACTACCCGACGTGGGCCTTCGGCCTGAGCGTCAACTACCCGATCGGCCAGAGCATCGAGGAATCGAACCACGCACGGGCCAAGCTGGAACGGGCACAGTCGGACGAGCGGTTCAAGAGCACCGAAGGCAAAGCCATCCAGCAGATCAGGAACGCGGCGTACCAGGTGGACATGAACGCGAAGCGGATTGAGACGACGCGCGCCGCGCGGGAACTGGCCGAGCAGCGCCTCGATTCTGAACGCAAGCGGCTCGACGTCGGCATGTCCACGAGCTTCCTCGTGATTCAGGCGCAGCGCGATCTCGCGCAGGCGCGAACCAACGAGCTCGGCGCGGTGCTCGCCTACGACCTGTCGCTCGTCGACTTCGAATCCTTGCAGCAGGCGCCTCCGCAGGGTTCGCAAGGCTCCGGCGCGCCATCGGCGGGCGGACCGCAAGTGGCCGCGGCGGGCAACGGCCTGCTGCGAGCGGTCCAGACGAGCTCGTCGACGATCCCGGGCGTCACCCCGCAGCAGTAACGTGACGCTCGACGCGGAACGCATCTGGCGGGCGCGCAAGAACCACACGTGGATCGACGCGCAGCTGCGCCCGTCAGATGACGTCAGCTTCGAGCTCCGGTACTTCTACGACGGCGAACTCGTCTTCACCCGCTCCTTGCCGACACGCGACGCGGCGCTTGCGCACGCGTCGCGCCAGCTACGCGAGCTGCAGCGGGCGGGCTGGAACACGCACTGGTAACTCACCAGCCGGCGACGCGCAGCAGCAGGCGCTGCCAGCCTGGCGCCAGAGCGGCCTTCAGCGCGACGTCGACGACTAGACCGCACGCCGCCAGCGCGATGACGCGGCGCCCGAAGCGCCAATCCACCTGAAATCGGAACACCCGCGACAGCACCACCGCTGACAAGACGACGCCCAGCGCGACGAAGCTGGCGACGCGGATGACCGCCCACGGATGCCAGCCGAGCAGCATCGCCGCGGCCGGATGCCTGCTGGCGGCGGCCAGCGAGCCGACGTAGGTGCCCATGTAGTTCATCAGCACAGCGCCCATCGGCATCGCCAGCGTTCCAGCCGTTGCGAGCGCCAGCACGACGAACAGCGCGGCATGGCCCGCCTGCTGCGGGATGAACTGGGACGGCGTGCTCTCCGCGCCGCGGCCCGTCATCACCCACGTGAACATCTCGGCACGATACGCATCGCCTCGCAGGAAGATCGCACTCGCCCGCCACGGCGCCGCGTACGCGATCAGCGTGGCACAGACACCCATCGACAGCGCCCACAGCAACATCAGCAGGATCGCATCGCGCGGACGGCCCCGCCGCAATGCAGACAGCATGAAGGGATAGCTGGCGAGCGTATTGAGAATCGGGACGGCGAGCGGCATCCCGATCGCGAGCGCCACGGCGTACGACGCCACCGTGGCGACAACGACCGCGGCAGCCGTCACGACATCCTCGCAGGCGCGACGGTCTCAGTCCGCGACCGCGAGCGGGCCGAAATGTTCCTCATAGCGGGCAATGAACTCGTCCCAGCTGTACGCGTGGCTGAGTCCACCGAGATGCTCCAGCGCGTAGGTTGCCGCGACGCTGCCGAGTCTCGCTGCCGCCGCGTACGGGAGGCCCAGCACGATGCCTTTCATCAGCCCGCCGCGGAACGCGTCTCCGACACCGGTCGGATCCACGATCCGGTAGGGCTTCACCGCGGCCACGTCGGTCCGCCCGCGTTCGGTCAGCACCGACGATCCGTGCTCGCCACGCGTGACGATCAGCGCCTCCGAATGCGCGATCAGATCGGCCTCGCTCATCCCCGTCTTCTGTTTGAGGAGCTCCAGCTCGTAGTCGTTGACGATCACCACGGTCGCGCCGCGGGCACCGTCGGCGAGTTCGCCGCCCGACATCCGCGCGCACTGCTGTCCCGGATCGAAGATGTACGGAATCTTCAGCGTGCGGCATTCCTGCGCGTATTGAATCATCGCGCCGGGATCGTTCGGCGCGATGATGGCCAGGCGGCAGTCGCCGACCGAGCGGAACGAGAGCTGGCCGGCGTCGGCCATGGCGCCCGTGTAGAAGGATGCGATCTGGTTGTTCGCCGAATCGGTGCTGCAGAAGAACGACGCGCAGAACTTCCCGTCGACCTGCCGCACCTCGGATGTGTCGACGCCCGCCGCGTCCAGCCATTCGCGGTACTCAGTGAAGTCCTCGCCGGCGGTTGCCATGATCGTCGGCCGCTCGCCCAGCAGCGCCAGCGTATAGGCGATGTTCGGCGCGCACCCGCCGCGCCGCTTGTCCATCGAGTCCACGAGGAAGCTGAGGCTCACGCGCTGCATGTGTTCCGGCAGGAAATGCTCCGTGAACTTGCCCGGGAACGACATCAGGTAGTCGAAGGCGATGGAGCCGGTCACGATAATTTTCATAAGCAGCGGTTCAAAAGGTCCAAGGGGTTCGAGAGGTTCAAGAGGTGCGGTCGTGCAGGAGGTGCGAGAAGTTCGGGTGCGCTGAAGATCGAGTCTGCGTGGTGGCATGCATTTCGAGCGGCATCATTCCTGAACCTTCTGAACCTCTCGAACCACCGGACCTCTTGCACCCCTTGCACCTCTTGCACCCCTTGAACCTCGTAGCCGTCATTTCAAGTATTTGCCCACGATCAGCCTCAGTTCTTCGAGCGTCTTCGCAGGCACGTGCTCCGGCCGCGTGATGATCGCCGTGGCGAGTGCGTCCTTGCACGCGCACGTGCGGGCGTGCGTCAGCCGGCTGACCGCTTCGGCGATCGTCTTCTGCGCGGTCACGGCATTCTGCATCAAGTTGGCCACGATGAGATCGACGGTCACGCTGTCGTGATCCGGATGCCAGCAGTCGTAATCCGTCACGAGCGCCAGCGTCGCATAGCAGATCTCCGCCTCGCGCGCGAGCTTGGCTTCCTGCAGGTTCGTCATGCCGATGACGTCCATCCCCCACGATCGGTACAACCGCGACTCGGCGAGCGTCGAAAACTGCGGGCCTTCCATGTTGACGTACGTGCCGCCGCGATGGACGGTCGCACCGACGGCCGCGGCGGAATCGGCCGCGACCGCCGCAACGTCCGCACAGATCGGGTGCGCAAACGCGACATGGGCCACGAGTCCCCGACCGAAGAACGTGCTGATGCGGCCCCTGGTGCGATCGAAGAACTGATCGGGCACGACGATGTCGAGCGGCTTGTATTCGTGCTTGAGGCTCCCCACGGCGCTGGCCGAGAGAATACGCTCGACGCCGAGCGACTTGAACCCGTAGATGTTCGCCCTGAAGTTGAGTTCGGACGGGAGGATCCGGTGACCGACCCCGTGCCGTGCCAGAAACGCGACACGACGGCCGCGAAGCGTGCCGGTCACGTAGGGGCCCGACGGCTCGCCGAACGGCGTTGAAACGACGCGGTCCTCTCGATCCGTCAGTTCGGCCATGTCGTACAGGCCGGATCCGCCGATGATGCCAATCTCGATGTTCATGTAGGTGGTCGTCTCCGTTCGCTAAGTCCCGGCCGCCGGTTCGACGAATCGCGTGCCGTTCTGCTCCCTGATGTACCCGGCCGCCACGGCCCGATCGTGCTCGAAGAACACGAGCGTGTTCTTCGCGGCAGCCTCTGCAAGGAAGCGCTGCTTGGCCGTGAGCGTGTCGACCGGGTGCAGGTCGAATCCCATGATCCACGCATCGCTCAGATGCGACGTCGTCGGCAGGAGATCCGCGGGGAATGCCGCAGTCTGGCCGGCCGATTCGATCGCGATCATCTGGTGGTGCATCGTGTGGCCGCCGGTGCGCCGGACCTTTACGCCCGGCATGATCGTGACGTCGTCGTCCACCATCTGGAGGACGCCGGCTTCGGCAAGCGGCACGTAATTGTCCGCGAAGTAGCTGCCTCGATTGCGCGCATGCGGGTGCGTGGCGTCCTCGAACTCGCCGCGGCGCACGATGTACTGGGCACGCGGGAACCTCGGGCGGACGCGGCCACTGGCGTCGCGCACGGTGAAGCCGCCAGCGTGATCGAAGTGGAGATGCGTCGCGAGCACCACGTCGATGTCCTCGGGTGAGAGCCCGGCCTCGGTCAGCGTGTGATCCAGGTTCCTGCTGCGACTGACGCCGTAGATGTCCTTGAACTTGTCGTTCTCCTTGTCGCCGAGCCCCGCGTCGATGAGCATCGTTCTCGCACCCCGGACGACGAGCGGGCGCATCGCCAGCGTGATGCGGTTGCGGCCGTCAGGCGGCTCTTTTTTCGACCAGAGGGCTTTCGGCACGATGCCGAACATGGCCCCGCCGTCGAGGCCGAAGAATCCGTCGTTGACGGACACCAGCTCGAGGTCGCCGACGGTGAAGCGCTGAACGCGGGAATCGGTGGCCACCGCCGCATGCTGGACCGGTGACGCGCCTGCCTGTTTGAGCTCCACGAGCACGCCGTGGGTGGCCGACGGATGCACGAACGCGATCGTCGATCCTTCCGCGCCTGGCCTTGGCGTCTCGTCGATCATCCGGACGCCGCGCGCCTTCAGCCGGTCGACCGCGCCGCGGACATCTTCCACGCGCAGGGTGATGTGATGGAGTCCCGGGCCGCGCTTCTCGACGTACTTCGCGATCGGCGAATCAGCCGCGGTCCCCTCGAGCAATTCCAGCGACGCTCCCCCGGCGGGGATGAAGTGGGCCCGTACGCGCTGCGACGCCACTTCTTCGGGAGCCTCCACCTCGAGCCCGAGCGCATCGCGATAGAACGCGAGCGCCTCGGTCAGATCCTTCACCGCAATTCCCACGTGGTCGAGCACAGCCTTCATCGCAGCGTCCTGTGATTCACGATTGAGACTTCAGCGCCGGATGGCGCGATCCAGCAGCGCCGCCGCGGCGGTATACGGGTCGATCTCGCGGGCGGCGATTCGATCCACCGTCGCCGTCAGTTCGCCGGGCGCAAGCACGCTGCGCTCGAGATGATCCATGAAGCGCTGCGACACCAGCTCGCGCAGGCGGTACTCGCTGCGGCTCCTGCGCCGCGCCGCCTCGGCGGTTTTCGAGTGTGTTTGAAACTTCTCGATCATCTCGACCAGCTCGCGCACCCCGGCACCCGACGTCGCGACGGTCTTCATGACCGGCGGACACCACTCGCCGGCGGCGAACGTCTGGAGCGTCAGGTTGGCCTCGACCGATGCGACGAGTCGATCGGCGCCCTCCCGATCCGCCTTGTTCACCACGAAGATGTCCGCGATCTCCATGATGCCGGCCTTCAGGGCCTGCACTTCGTCGCCTGTCCCGGGCACGAGCGTGACGATGGAGATGTCGGCCGTGCGGACGATGTCCACTTCGTCCTGGCCGACGCCGACGGTCTCGATGATGATGATGTCCTTGCCGGACGCGTCGAGCACGAGCGCCGCGTCCCCGGTCGCGCGCGCCAGTCCGCCCAGGTGACCCCGCGTCGCCATGCTCCGGATGAACACGCCTTCGTCCTGCGCGTGCGCCTGCATGCGCAGGCGGTCGCCGAGGACCGCGCCGCCGCTGAACGGGCTCGTCGGATCGACGGCGATCACGCCGACGCGCTGTTTTCTGGCGCGCCATTCGGTCGTGAGTCGATCGACCAGCGTGCTCTTGCCGGCTCCCGGCGGCCCGGTGACGCCGACGAGATACGCGCGCCCCGTGTGCGTGAATATGCGCCGCACCAGATCGGCGCTCGACGGATCCTCGTCTTCGATCAGCGAAATCGCGCGCGCGATCGCCCGAGGGTCGCCGGAGAGGACGCGCTCGGCCAGCGGCGGAGCCGTCGTCACGCGCGGGACAGGAGCTGACGGGCGATCACCAGACGCTGGATCTCGCTCGTGCCCTCGCCGATGGTCGTCAGCTTGACGTCGCGGAAGTACTTCTCGGCTGGATAATCCTTCACGAACCCGTAGCCGCCGTGAATCTGGACGCAGTCGTCGGCCACCTTGACGGCGATTTCGCTGGCGTACAGCTTGGCCATCGCCGACTCGAGGGAGGTGCGCTGACCGGTGGACTTGAGGTGCGCCGCGCGGTACGTCAGGAGCCGCGCGGCTTCAATTTTCGTGGCCGCATCCGCGAGCTTCCATTGAATCGCCTGGAACTGGCTGATGGTCTTCCCGAACGATTTCCGCTCGCGCGCATAAGCGAGCGCCGCCTCGTACGCGCCCTGCGCCAGACCAACCGCGAGCGCCGCGATGCCGATTCGCCCGGCATCCAGCACCTCCATCGTGTTCACGAACCCCTGCCCCTCCTGGCCCAGGAGCTGATCGGCGGGAATCCGGCAGTTCTCGAGCAGCACTTCGCTCGTGTCGCTCGCGCGCATCCCGAGCTTGTCTTCTTTCTTTCCTGCCGACAGTCCAGGCGTCCCGCGCTCGACGATGAACGCCGAGATGCCCTTCCTGCCCGCGGCCCTGTCGGTGACGGCCATGACGACCATTACGTGCCCGACCCGCCCGTGCGTGATGAACGTCTTGGCGCCGTTCAAGACCCAGCAGCCTGCCACGCGTGTGGCCGTCGTCCGCATGCCGGCGGCGTCGCTGCCCGACGTCGACTCCGTGAGGCCCCAGGCGCCAACCTTCTCGCCGCGCGCCAGCGGCGCGAGATATTTCTCCTTCTGCGCGTCGGTGCCGAACAGGTTGATGTGCGAGGCGCACAGGCCGTTGTGCCCGGCGACCGACAGCGCGATGCTGGGATCGACGCGCGCGAGCTCCTCGATGCAGATGCAATAGTCGACCGCCGACATCGCCGCACCGCCGTAGCGCTCCTCGAACTGGATGCCCATCAACCCGAGCGCAGCCAGCTTCGGCACCAGCTCGGTCGGGAAATGCTGCGACTCGTCCCACTCGCGGACGTGGGGACGGATTTCGGTTTCTGCGAATTCGCGAACGGTGCGGCGCAGCAGCGCCTGCTCTTCCGTCGGACGGAAGTCCATAAACTCTCAATGTAGCACAGGGTTAGCGATCGACGGCGGCCGTCATCAGCGCGAACTTCCGCCGGCCGGCCTTCTGCAGGAACGCGAGGTGCATCCCGTCCATCGACCATGCGGGGAAGAGCGCGTCCTTCGTGCCCGGCACCGCGCGCGTGTGCTTCGCCGGATCGATGAAGGTGAGGCGGCCGCGTCCGTCTGCATAAATCAGCGCGCCGCTGCCCGGCGGTCCCCACCCGAACGTGTCGCCCGCCATCGGCGTGCCGTTGATCCAGTTGCCGATCTCATGTCCGAGGTAGCGGAGCGTGACCTCGTGTTCATAGGCGTCGACGGGATTCTTCGGATCGGGCGTCTGGGCGCCGCCGTTCGTGAATCCACCCGTGAACGGAATCGGGCGCGTCCGGCGATTGTTCTCGGTGATCTCCAGCTTGATTGACGGAACGCCGGGCGCGACGAGCGCGGACTTGTGCATCCAGTACTCGTCCGCCCACGCGGGCTCGCCGAACGCGATGCTGATGTCGTGCGTCACCAGGTCGACGATGTAGTCGAAGAGATGATCCGATGAATCGACGGTTTGCAGGTGCATGGACGTCGAGTTCGGACCCCACGACAGGCGGCGAAGGCTCCCGTTCAATTGGCCGAGATCGACGTCGCACACCTTGACGGGTGTCGAAATCTTCGTCGCCGACACGTCGAACGTTCCGAGCGCTGGGGCCTGGAACAGGCCGATCGTGATCGCGAGGACGGCGGCCGGTTCAGCGGTCGACAGTCGCATACATCAGCGTGTACTTCTTCCGCCCGTTCCTCTGCACCCACGCCAGCCGCGTACCGTCTATGGTCCAGGCGGGGAATCGCGCGTCCTTGACGCCGGACACGGCGTGTTTGTGCTTGTGCTGATCGAGCAGCGTCAGCCGGCCGTCGCGATCCGTGAACGCGATGGCGCCGCTTTTCTGCGGTCCCCAGCTGAACATGGCGCCCGGCACCGGCGGCTCGTTGACGAACTCGCTGACCGTCTCGTCCAGCAATTTCAGCCTGACGACGTTCGCCTTCTGGTACTGATCGGTCCCCTTGGCGATGCTGTCCGGGTCGCTGAGGTTCCCGACGGCCGAATTGCCAGCCGAGCGATCGAGCGCGCCAGCCGGCCCGGTTCCCGCCTTGATCGTTTCGATCTTCTGCTCGACGCCGATCTCGAGCGATCCGATTCCCGGGGCCGAGCGGTCGGACTTGAACGCCCAGTAGTACTCCGCCCAATCGGGCTCGACATCCAGCGGGCGCACGGCGACGCCAGTGATCGCGATCCCGTAGTGATGGATCTTCGGGGACTGCGGGGAACCCTCCGCCGTCTGGACGTACAACCACTCACCGTCCGGTGACCAACCCACCTGCCGAAGCTCGCCCTTCAACCGTCCCATGTCGAGTTCGACGATGGGCGTCGGCGTGCCGATCTTCAGCGCGGCGACGTCGTATGCGTCAGGAGGTGTGGCGGACGCCTGGAACAGAGCCGACAGAGCGAGGACCAGCCACTGCAGCATCGTGTGTCTCCCAGTTCGTATGCGGCGCGCAGTTCCGGATGAACCAGTCGTACAACAGACCGGGATACGTGCGCCAGCGCATACCGTGCCGCGCGTAGAACGGCGTCAGCTCGCGCTGGAGCGCGGGCAGCCGGTAGAACGGCACGCCCGCGAAGTAGTGGTGCTCGAGGTGGTAGTTGGAGTTGAGGAACGCGAAATCCCAGAACCAGCTGCCGCGCATCAGCGTGCCCCACTTGGCGGGCTCCGCGGGATCGATGTCGTAGTGCTGCCCGAGCCGATTCAGCGTGAACGCGATTGGAAAAACGAAGAACACCGGCACGACGTACGCGCGGAGCGCTGCGGCGCCGCCGAACAGCATCCAGATGATCGCCAGCACGGTCAGGTGCGCCGCGATCGAGATGCGACGCTCGAACGCAATCTGTCGCTGGAGCGACTCCGGATACGTGGTGCTCTCCCGCCGCGCGGCGCGGAAATAAATCGGAAAGAGCGCCGGCGTGCAATACAACAGCTTCAGCCACCGCGCGTTGATTTTCGGTGACAGGTGGTGTCGCTTCGGATCGTCCTCGTCAGAGCCCAGCTCAGCGTGGTGATCCAGGTGCCAGCGGGTGAACTGACTGGAGGAGATGCCGCTCGGAACCGCATATGCCCACGCGAGCATCCGTTCGACGCCAGGCCGGCGTTCGGCGAACACCGTGTGGTGGACCACTTCGTGCAGGAGCACGGTGAAATTGAACACCGTAAAGCCCTGCACCAGCATCAGCGGAATCCAGATGAGCGGATTCGTGAAAACGACGAGTCCCGAGGTGCCGAGCGCGAGGATGGCAAACTGCCGAGCTGCAATCAGCAGGTGGCGCGCGCCGCTCTTGGCATGCAGCGCCCGCAGACGGTCGTGCGGAATCGCCACCGCCAGCTCGGTTCGCAGGGCGCCCGAATGCTGAGTGAAGAAGTGCGCTTTCACCGTTTGGAAATTGTAGCCTCTGGGCCCTGTCCGCGGCCACTTACCGGGGCTGCCTCTTGTACTCGCGATGCCAGCGTCCTATGATGGCCCGTATGTACAGACGGCGAGGGGGTTTCCGATGATTCGACGGGTCCTGGCGTTGACGATGCTCGCCGTACTCGGGAGTGCCGTGCCGGCGCGCGCCGACATCACGGCCTTCCTGGGGACCAACACGACGCCCGACAACCGCTTCGCGCGCGGCGTGGCCGTCGGGATCGGCCTGGTGATCATCGGCTTCGAGTTCGAGTACTCGGCGACATCCGAGAACGACACCGCCTCGACGCCGGCCCCGTCGCTGAAGACGGGCATGGGGAACGTCCTGCTGCAGACGCCGGGTTCCATCTCCGGCTTCCAGCCGTATTTCACGATCGGAGGCGGGATCTACAGCGAGACACTCGGCACGCGAAACGACACGGGGTTCGGCGGCAACGTCGGCGGCGGCGTGAAGATCGATCTCGCCGGACCGTTGCGGCTGCGCGTCGACTACCGGATCTTCAATCAGGGAAGCGGTGCGCTGTACTCGCCAGCGCACCGCATCTATGCAGGAATCAATCTGAAGTTCTGACGGCCTACTTGACGTTACTAGACGTTACTTACCCAGGTCGCCGATGAGCGACAGGTGCAGGATGTTCTGGGCCGGCTGTCCGTAGCAGTCCGAGTAGGTCTTGTAGAGCGTCTGGCCCTCGGCGCCGAATCCTTCGACGAGGAGCGTGCCGATTGAATAGTCCGCGCCCTTGGCAATCGGATCCATCATGAACACGTAGATGGACGAGCCGCCCGGGCCGGCCTCGGTCGCCTTGAACACTCTCCAGG
>Ga0126377_10000414_pt1 | contig 25605 bp, 31 predicted proteins | sample PanSoiMetPlot_22_FD_92647 | JGI IMG/M metagenome (GOLD analysis project Ga0126377, IMG submission 92647) | Tropical forest soil microbial communities from Panama - MetaG Plot_22 | ecosystem: Environmental > Terrestrial > Soil > Tropical forest > Bulk soil | place: Panama | collected 2016-02-17 | reverse complement strand
CCTCTGTTTCCGGGCTGGGGGGGAGATGCTGCACCAATTTTCTCCGGCAGTGCCGACGCACGGGCGCAGGCCTTTTCGCACCAATCACCAACAACGGCGGCGGTTAGCCGGCCAGGGGGCCCAACAGCAGGCAGCCATCGAGCGCGGGTTCGCCGCCTTTTTTGGCTGGAGTGCGGCCGAGCATGCCGCGGTAGAGCACCTCTTCGCGGCCGAAGGGATCGAGCCGAGTCAGGTCGAGAGCCGCCGGCAGGAGTCCCCAGAAATCCATCTCCTATGGGCAATCCTGATCGATGCCTTGCTGTGCGTCTTGCCGCGTCTCGTGCATAAGCGGGAACGAACGGCAGCGCAGCGCGAAGCCTGGGAGTGGATCGAGTCTGACAGCCGGAGTTACTTTTGCTCCTACGTCCGCATCTGCGAGGCCGTCGGGCAAGATGCGGGGCGGTTGCGGGCCGCCGTGCAGCAGCTCCGCCGTGCCGAAGAGCAACGCCGGCAGCAGGTAGCGACCGTGGTAGCACAGTCTGCCCGCCGCCGGGCGGCGGGTCCTTCAGCGCGGCCGCAGGCTGCTGGGCTCTAGCGGCGGGAGGGGTTTCCGTGAGGGCTGACTCACCCAGGCTTCGAGGGCTTCAATGATGACCACGGGAATGTTCACTCCCTCCTCGGCCGCGCGCATGCGGATGCGTCGCCATAGGATTTCCCCTTCCGGGGTCAGGGGCAGGATGATGTGGCGCACGATATGTTTCGGTTCCTTCGGTGTCGGTGTTCTTCTCATAGTTTCTGGTGTTATCATAGAGAAAGTATCTATTCAAGCGGCCCATTTCATGATATGAACAATTATCTTATTCTATCCGGCTCAGCCGAGCCGAAGGAGGACACATGGACGTTTGTGAAAAAGCCTGCCGCTTTGATTTTGTTGATAAAAATCAAACGGTTATCCGCTGCCTGGAATGCGGTGAGAAAGAGATCTTACGGCCGCAGGAGCGTCAACAACGACTGGCGGAACTAGTGCGCACTGCCCGCTGGGCGGGGCCTGCCTTGCAACTCCCCCCGCAGAAGGAGCGGGCAGAATCACCCCGCCCGGCGGCCCCGCAGCCTGAGGCGGCCCGGCCAGGGGCGGCCCAGGCTGAGGCCCCACGGCCCGAGGCGGCACGGGCTGCACCTCCCCGAGCAGAACAGCCTATGAACCCGCAGGCAGTCGTGCCGGTCGAGGTGCGCTATCAGAGTTTTGACGGCCAGCAGGTTGACCTGTCCGTGAAGATTTTTCAACGGATGCTGTGCCGGGAGGCTTCCGAAGATCAAGCGCGCTATGCCCTCGGCTGGTGCGCACATAACAAAATTGATCCCTACAGCGGCGAAGCCTATTTTTCCGTTATCAGTGGACAACTTGTGATCCAGGTCAGCAAGGATGCCTGGTTCAAGCGGGTGGAGGCGAACAGCCGCTTCCTCGGTCATGATGGCGGGATCATCGTCGAGGTCGCGCTGCAGCGCATCAAAGAGTCTATTCTGGGCGGACTCGACGACTACCTGATTGCGCCAGAGTTACGGCAAAAGCTGATGGCGGACTTTGTCGAGGGGAAGGCGCTCGAACCAAAAGGCATTGCTGCCCGGTTGCGGGTGAAAAAGCGCGGCATCTTTCTTCACACGGATGAGACCTTGCTCGGAGGCTGGGCAACGGTGACGGTGAAAGACCGGCCGGCACCGTACCGCTTTGAAATTGACAAAGAAGGCTGGCAGACGACGGGGGCCGGCAATCAACCGAATGTGTTTTGGAAACGCTTCGGGCCGTGGATGGCGCATAAAAGCGCCCTCAAGAATGCCTGCCGGCTCGCCTTTCCCGACCTGAGTGGGCTGATGTCAAGGCCAGAGGCGCCGGAGGAATTCGATGCGGCTGCTGCGGCTGACTATGAGATAGATACCCCGCGGCTGCAGCGCAAGCTCTTCGCCCTCGGCAAAGAGATTCCGCCGCCTCTCGGACCCCTACGCTATCCCGAACTCCACAACCTGGCGACTGCTAGCTTTGACGGCCGCGGCATCAGTGAGCTTGCGGCTGAGGAATTAAATGAGCTCGTGATCGTGGTCGAGAGTGCGCGGCACGGGGATGAGTCATCACTGGCGACCATTGCGGCTGCACTGGCGACTGGCCAGCCTGAAGAAGCAGAAGAGCACCCGGCTTCGTCTGCAGCAGAACCAGCAGAGACCGTGATCACAGACCCACCGGCAGATCCGCCGCTGGCCGACTTTCAGCATACGGCAATCTTTGGCTCACTCCGCTCCTAAGGGGTGAGTGGCATGGAGGGGCACAACCCGGTCTTTGACGCAGCACAGGCGGCGATTGCCGCCGGGCTGTCGGTCATCCCGATTAAAGCGGACGGCAGCAAAGGTGCGTCTGCGCCGTGGAAGCGCTGGCAACAGCGGCGGCCGACCTTAGCGCAACTGCGGACCTGGTGGCTACGGAATGCCGAGTATGGGTTAGCCCTGATCTGTGGCCGGGTCTCACAGGGGCTTGAGACCCTAGACTTTGACCAGCCCGATATTTTCGCCCGCTTCATTGCTGCAGCTCAGGCAGTCGGTTTAGGGGATCTTGTGGCCCGTATTCAGGCGGGGTACTGCGAGCGCTCGCCGAATGACGGGCAACATTTGCCCTATCATTGTTCAGTCATTGCCGGGAACCAGGTGCTCGCGGCGACCAGAGAGAAGACGCTGATCGAGACCCGCGGCGAGGGTGGGTATTTTATCTGCGCGCCGTCCTGCGGGGCCGTGCATCCCAGCGGCAAGCCCTATGTGTTGCTGTCCGGCACCTTTGCCACGATTGCCACGATCACGCCGGAAGAACGGAAAGATCTTCTTGACTTAGCCCGCACGTTTGATGAACGGCCCCGCCGGAATCTGGCCGCGGCTGCTGTGACCGTGTCTTCCTCCTCCTCTCAGGGGGACCGCCCCGGGGACCTCTACAACCAACGGGCGAGCTGGGATGAGATCTTGACCCCGCACGGCTGGGTGGCGGTCTATCAGCGCGGCGAGGAAACTTACTGGCGGCGGCCGGGGAAAGCACAGGGGATCTCTGCGACGACGAACTTTGCTGGCTCGGACCTCCTCTATGTCTTCTCTACCTCGACGGTGTTTGAGCCCGAGCATGGGTATCCAAAGTTTAGAGCCTATGCCGTCTTGAATCACGGCCAGGATTACCGGGCTGCAGCCCGCGCGCTCGCGGACCTCTACGGCTTACCGTATGGCAACGGCTGGGCAACGGATGAGGATGCGCCGCCAGTCGATGCCTGGGTTGAGCCGTTAGCCCCTCCGGTGAGGGAGCCGCCCCCGGCGGAACCGCAGGCAGAGCCGTTCACCGATGATGCGCGCGAGGAGCCCCAGGAAGAACCCCAGCCTGAACCTCAGCCTGAACCGAAAGCTGAGCCCCAGCCACAGGCTGAGCCGGCACCCGCATCCTATAGCTTACCAAGTTTTGTCTGGGACGAGCTGTGGCTGCAGCAAGCCGAGATTGCCCAAGAGTATTCCCCGCGGGTGTGGCTGGCGACCTATGCCGGCTTCGGTGCCCTCGCGCAGCAGCGCCTGCGCAGTTTTTTCTATCAGCCGATGTACGGACAGGTCTATTGTTTGTTAGTAGCGCCGACCGGGTCAGGGAAAGGGCTGCCGGCCCGCATGATTGAGCATATGCTCCCCCCGGAGTACGCGATCTCGACCGGGGTCAATTCCGGGGAAGGTCTTTTGTATGTGATTGCCGAGGAGATCCCGCCGGTCAAGCAGCTCGGCCAGTTGCGGCCGACCTACCGCCCGGTGCCCTCGCTCCTCTTACTGCGGGAGTGGACGACGTTGACGAAGTATGCCGGCATTAAGATGGCAACCCTGATCGAAAATCACAACAACTGTTTTCAGTCTGAAGGCGCCTACACCCAGGCCCGCAGTGGACTCAATATTGCCGGCGGCCGGATTAAGATCTTTGACCCGATCTTGAGTATCTTCGCTACCACGACACCCAAAGGGTTTTCCCAGGCCCTACAGAGTAACAGCAACTTGCTCGATCAGGGGTTCGTGAACCGCTACTTAATCTTGCCTGGCACGGCGACACAGTGGCGTTTGCATAATACCAAGACTGTCAGCGTAGACCTACAGCGCCTGCGTGCCCTCACTGGGCCGCTGCTGCCCGATCCCGTGACCCGAGAAGACCCGACCCGCTGGCATCCGGAAGGCACTCTGTTGACCCTCTTTGAGCCTGATGCGCTCGCCCGGATCAAAGAATGGGGGGAGGCAACCCTTGAGCCGCTGATGGCGATCGACGACCAGCGGCGCAAGGTCTTTGCCCGGATGGGCTTTTACTTGCACCATATCCCGTTCATCCGCGCCTGGGCGGGTGGACGGTCGTCCATCTCCCTCCAGGATGTCGAGGTCAGTATTGCCGTCGTCAGTCTCTCCATGCGCTATGTCGAGACGGAATTGATCCCTGACCTGGTCGGGGTCAGTAGCCATGAGAACTTCCCACCCATCAAAGCATACTACAAGAATATCGAGTTGAAGGCTCTAGCTAAACTGACGGCTGCACGACGTAAAGGAAGTAATGAACGCGAGTTAATTGATTCTTTAGCGACCGGAGAAGCGACCTATAAGGATGCCCAAGTTGTCATAGAAAGCCTCGTCATGCAGCACAAACTCGTGCGAGAAATTAGAGCGGGTAGCAAAAAAGGCGGACCGAAACCAAAATGGCTCTATTTGCCGGCATATGCCCCGGAATTTGCCAAGGATGAAAAAGAATAAATAAATCAACAGGTTATAAGATCAGTTTTACCTATATAGGTAAAACCCCTGCGAGAAAGAGTAAAATGATGAGAAAGTCTAGCAAAGTCAATGAACTGGCAGCTTTTTTAGTTTTGCGGTTTTACCGGTTTTACCTTGCCCCTCTCTCTGTGCCACTACCCCTCTCCTTTAAAAGATATACTGAATTTTATTTTCTTTAATATAATCAAGGGGGCAAGGATTATCAGACGTTTATGGCAAGGGTAAAAATAGCCCTAGAGGCACAAGGTAAAACTCTCAGGGGGTAAAACTGCCTGACAACTGCCAAAAATGCTCAAATGTCTAATAAATACACTTAACTGGCAGCAAAAACAGAGTAAAAAGCACGCTAACTGTTTGTGAGGGGCTTGTTGCCTGCTCTAGAGAAAAGAACCCTATGCAGAAATCAGACCCTGACCAACTCTCATTGCTCCCGCAGCCGGACACGTCGTGGATACTGGCACGCCCGTACTTCCCGCCGCCGCCAGGGAGAGAAGAGCGCAAACGGCGCCTAGATGATCTCATTGCGCAGTGGAAACGGCAAAGAGAGGATACTGCTACAAACATGACATAATGAATAAGTACGTATACTTAGCAGAACCTGACCCAGCTAAAAGATAAAAAGGAGATGTCTTCTATGGATGAGATTGATACCCTTGATCCTGCCTTGCTCCGCTCGCTGAGAGACGCCCAGGCACTAGCACTGCTCTACCGCAAGGCGGCTGCCCTTGATTGGCTGGCGGCACAAACAAGCCTACAACTCGGGACCACAGCTACGGGTTGGTATGTCACGAGCGAAAGTCTCGGAACGGCCGGCGGGACCACGCTTTTGGAGGCAATTGAGGCAATAAAAGCGTTTAGCCAGAAAGTTCAATAAATCCGCTGAACTGGCAGCATGCCATAAATCGCCAAATGAAAAAGTCTAGTAAATCCGCTGAACTGGCACGGTCGTGCTCTAGAACCCGTTGTGAGATTTTTGACTTTTGGCAGCTGCCAAAGAAGGCAGAAAGTTGAATAAATCCGCTTAACTGGCAGAGAGGCACGGATTATCAGACGTTTATGGCACGGCGGCAAATAGCGTTAGCTCTTCTCTGCCAACCGCTCCAGTGCTCGCCTGGTGCGATACCACCAGAGCAGAGCAGTGAGAGAGCCGTCATGGTCAGCCTCACGGCCGTACTGGAGCCGGAGATGCTCGGCTAAAGCGGCTGTGTCAGGGAAGGTGAGGAAGTGAGCGTGCCGAGCATCTTGGTCCATCGTGTCCTCACAGAGCAGGCAGCTATAGGAGCCGGACTTAGCTGACATGGGTTTCTCCAATGGCATGAGTGCTAGACTCTAGCCAGCGCAAGAAAAGTGCTCGCTGTTCATCACTGGCTTTCGTCCACCATTTCTGGAGTTCTTTGAGCGGGTCGGGATCTTTGACAATGCCGGCCTCTTTGGCGGCTCGATTGACCGATAGCTCGCGCCGTTTGACTTTCTCCAGCAGGTCAGGGAAGTCGCGGGCCAGGCGGTCAAGTTTCTTCTGCGTGCGGAGGCCGACCCCGTTTTGCTGGGCACGGGACTGTTGTGAGGAGGAACTAGGCAAATTGCCTAGTTCCACTTTCTTCTGATACTGATTGTTGCCCGTTGAGTTTCCTTCGGGCAGCACCTCACCAGTCGTGTGCAAGGCGGCCTCGGCCGTATGAGGCTGGACATGCTTGCCTTGCGCGACGGCAACGGCGAAGGGGATCGCTTCGTCAGGGGCTAGCGTCTGCAAGCCGGCCAGCGCCCAGCGCACTAGAGCCGGATCGAGGTCCAAGCCCTGGCGCATGAAATCCTCTAGGCTCTGGTACCCGAGCGGCTGCCACATGTCTTGTCCTTCCTGCACGAAGCGCACGAGACAGCGGCAATCATGCGCTAAGCGAATCCCGAGATACGTGCGCCGTGCCCCCACGAGAAAATGCCAATTTTTTTGTGACACCTCCCGCGGATACATCAGCGCATCAATCGGCCCCTGATCAATCGTTACAGTAGCCATGCCGGTCGTTCTCCCTGCTTGAAGGCTTGTTCTAGATCCTTGATGAAATGATACTGCGTGCGTAGCAATGCCTCATCCGCCGTATCGACATCACCGAAGAGGCGTTTTTTTCGCGTATTGATCCGTTTCATCATGTCACCGATAGCGCTGCGCTCAAAACGCCCCTCATTCAAGGTTCGTACGATCATCGAGGCGACTTTGCCTACCGCCGCATCAACTTGTTGACGCAATTGCAAGAGTTCTGACATGCGGTCCGATGCCTGCCCTTGTTCGTGCAATTCTTGCCGCCGTTTTTTAATGGCGAGCGCCCATAGGGGATGACTGTCATCGCCGTCGAGTTCAGCGGCAATTTCTTGCAGCGTTTTGCCAGCAGCCTGACTAATCGCCCGCGCCCATGCCTGCACACCTGCTTCGCCTCGATAAATATTAATCAAGTTCAAATCGGTGATGACGATGCGAGGCTCATCAGGGAGGTCCTCATATTCTGAGGGTTCCTGAGGTTCTTCGTCCTCCTCCTCATCATCGGCAAGGGGCTCCGCGTCGGAGACTCGGTCAAAGACCTCCATGATGTGGGCGCCTTTCCATTTGGCATAGGCAGAGGTCGTATCGACATTAATGGTGGCCTGTTGATATTCGTCGTCGATAACGGGAAGACGGCGTGCCGCTCGGCCGTTTTCTTGATCTTCTCGATTCCCTAGACGCGCAGAATGGAGATGGACAACTTCAGCGACAAATATCGAATCTAATCCCTCACCCGCGACGCCAACATGAATGAGAACATCTAACTGAATGTTCTTTCCCGGCGGCACCCCCGGCTTTTTTGCTGGGCAGAATTTATTGATCACCGCTTTATTTTCCTCAGGCCGCCGCCCATGTGGCCCCGTGCCGACCCAATCGACCCGCAATAAATCGCCAAATAAGGAACTTACTTGGTGATAGACCATCTGGGCATGCAAGCAGCCCATCGCACTAATAATCATTTGCAGCGGTAAGCCACTTCGCACTCGTTTCGTTAATAACCGCTCAATGGGAATGGAAACGAGAGGTGAGATATATTTTGGTGACCAGCGAATTTTCTTACTCACCAGATACCGATCGATGAGTTCAGGTTCATCGCTGCCCACTTCATCCACGAGTTCACTAGTGGTGAAGGAAATGGGTTCACCATTGACCCGAATGGCATCAACGCGGTATTCATAGGCATGGAGGGTTAGTCGTTTGACGGCCTTTTCTTCGAGCGCAGCTAAATACGGCATGCGAATCATGGGCGTGCCAAAAGCGCTGTCTTGTCCCTTACGGTCCGGCGTCGCTGACAGCGCAAGCAGAAGTTGCGCATTTAAAGTCAGTGCTGTTTTGCCCCACGCCTTCTCCATGCCATAATGATGATATTCATCAATGACAATCATCCACCGGCCGGTAGCAAGTAAATCACGGATTGTTTGCAGCGTGTTTCCCCCATTTTCTGTGGTCTTTCCCGTACGATACGCCAGAGCTTGAATCGTTGTCACAAAGACCATGGTCTTATTCGTACGATGTTCTTTGAGCGCGAGTGAATGACTATACCCGATGGATAAGGGCTTCACCCCGGCCATTCCTCCCCAAGCAAAATCGCCTTCGGCATCTTGACAAAATTGCGTTAATTGCGGTTCACTCGAAACAACATAGAGCAGGCGCGTGACTTCGCCTTTCCGATGGAGTGCGATAAAGGCCAGTATGGCCGCTTTGGTCTTGCCGTAACCGGTTGGTAATTGCGCCGTTAGAACACCACGCTGAAGTTGTAAGACGGCCCGCACAATATCTATTTGTCCTTTTCGCGGCGGTGTTTGTGTCTGTGGCACCTCAAACAGAGAGCTTGCAGATTCCATAGTTCTGTTTTTCCTTTCTGGGAAAACGGTTCTAAATGATCAATATGAAAATGCTCTGCGAGTTCCTGCCCGCAGATCGCGCACTTTCCTTCTTGCAGTTCATGAATAAGGTAACGCTGCCGGCGGTCCGCGAATCGTCTCTTGCTGGGTTTGGGTGTTGCCATACATTGCTCGCAATCCTCCTTTACCGTAAGTCTTGGAGCCGCATAAATTCTTGATTGCATTCACAACATGTGATAGTTACGGCCGCCGCGCGCGTCAAGATGGCCGTACATTCACAGACCCAGATGGTTTCGTCTGTTCGGCGTTCCTTTTCGGCGACTCGTATGCGGTCCGTCAATTCAGGATCATGCGCTATCAGTCGTGCACGCTCAGCTCTCTTTTTTTGTACTTGTTCGCGCACTTCTGCCTGTATTGCCCGTAGTGTCTCCAAGTGTTTTTGCAATTCAGCATCTTTCATAGCTATCTCCTCTGAGAGGAAGAGGCAGATATTCAGATCTCGCTCAATCTGAGTGAGGAGTTCCTCGATCTCCCTCATTCGTTCACCTGACCGAGCATCGCTAGAGCAGCCTCAAGAGTCAGGCGCGTCGTGCGCACGGTGTCGCGCACTTCGCGGTGTACCTGGAATAACAGACCGAGTCCGTAGACATTGACGAGGAGACCGAGGGCAATGAGGAGGGTGAGTACGGGAGTGTCCGGTATCAGCATTTCACCTCCGCTAACTTGGCCGCCATCGCATCAGCAAGCCATTCTCGCAACGGTCGATCTTCTTCAAGGGCGCGACGGCGAGCTGCTTTAAGCAGTTCCGGAGGCAGTAAGACAATTAGCCTCCGTTTCTTATTTTTCACTTCGCCTTTCAATTCCATATGACTGGCATACATGATTGCTTATCATACGTCAAATACTTTTGGCGAACAGCGAACCGCGAAGAGCTTCCTCTAGTCAGCTAGCGGAAAATAGGCCATAATAGCTCGTTACAGACACGACAACCGTTTGGCTGTAGTTATCCCCTCACGAGAGGCGAACTGATGGCAAGCGTGAACCCTGCGAAGCCTGTGTGCCTTCCTGGCATCGTCCAGCAAGGGGGAAGCCCATGCAGGTCGTGCTGACCTGGCTGCTCCCGCTCATGCTCGCGCTCCCAGTGACACCGGAGGTCTCACCGGAGATGAAACTGCGACTGACGGATTTCTTCAAACTCGAAGGCACGACGGTCATGGCCCTCGGGGCAGCCGGCAGCGTGCTTGCTGGGTATCTGCGCCTCAAATTCCAAAAACTAGCCGAGACCTATCAGCATCTTGACGGCCGGCTCCTTGCCCTTGAACAGACGTTGCACTCGATTGATGAGACCTTGAAAGCCCGCGCCGCGGCTGAGGCCCGGAGGGCAGGATGAATGCTGCTGTGGCTTGTCTTGGCTGGTGGAGTCCTACTGCTGTTTCTCCTGCTTGTCGGGGTAGCAGTCAATTGCGCGCTCGCAGCCCTGCGGCAGCTCTGAGGAGTGCAAAACTTGTTTTTCCCTACGGGCTTCGGTACTTTAGCCGGACTGTGAGTCATTATGGCACTGATTGAAAATCATCTCTATGCCCGGAATTTTGTCTTTCAGGCCGGCGGCTCGGCTGCGGCCCCTGGGGCGGAGTATGACGGCCAGGGGCTGCCCGGTCAGTTCGCGATCGTTATTACCTTCCGCAATGGCTCGACCGGCGGCGTGATTACGGTTGAGGAGTCTGATGTCTCGGGCTATGCCGGCACCTGGGGGTCGCTGGCGACGGTGACCTGGATGGCCGACAATACCAAACGCACGGTGAAGTTAGGCGGCACGTTCCGCATTCTCCGCTGCCGGATCTCGACGCCGATTACCGGCGGGGTCGTCGATGTGACGGGAGATGCGAACCTATGACCCGCCTGGAAGAAAAGTTGAAAGAGATCCGTGAACAGCGCTTTGCCCTGCTGGCCAAACGCGACGAGTTAGCCCGGCTCGCCGTCAGTTATCAAAATGAGATTCAGACTATTGACCGCTCGATCCTGCAAATGGACGGGGCGATTGAGGGCTTACTGTTTGCCTTGCAGCCAGTGCCAGGTGATGGCTCACTTGATGTGACACCGGAGCTGGCGCCGGTCGGACACTAAGGTATGGCCAATATCCCCTTTGTCGCGATTGATGGCGTGTTGCAAGGCGTCGGTGCGGGCGGCGGCGGCTTCAATAATGCCACGCTCACCGGCATCACGACCGTGGCCGGTACCTTGGCGATGGGCGCCAATCCGATCACCTTCACTGATAGTGCTTTGATCCGTGATGCCGCGAACGTGCTTGCGCAGCGCAATGGCGTCAATGCACAGAACCAACGGATTTATAATACGTTTGCTAGTGGTGCCAACGATGAATGGCTAGAGTTTAATTGGCAAGCCAGTGCCGGCGTCGCCGTCATTCGTACCGCGACGACGGGCGGGACTGCACGGAATTTGCAATTTCGCTATGGCAATACGGCAGTGGCGGCTTTTGTTATTCCTGTTGCCAGCACGACGCAAATCGACATTGCCTCGAACGTCAGCCAAACCTCGACCACGAACGGGCAAGTGGCCATTTCCCGGGCCACGACCTGGACGACGACGACGGGCACGAGTTACGCCTTAGGGGTTGCCGTCGGCGGCGGCCCGGCGCCCACGTTGACCTCCACGCTTGCCTGGTACGGGCTCAACATTTCCCCGGTGGTGAATTACTCTGCTGCCACCCCCGGCGCCGGCAGTTATGAAGCGCTGCATATCGGCGTGACCGAAACCGCGTTGCCGACCGGGCAGAACTACTTCCTGCGCTGCCAGGGCGGTGCTGCGGGCGCCACTGATCGCTATGCCATCGATAATACCGGCGGCCAATATCAACTGACTGCCAACGGCGCCCAGATGTTCTGCGGCCAAGTGTCGGCCCAGACCGGCGCGCTTTCTGGCGCCGCAGTCAACCTCACGAGCCTGATCCCGGCCGGCGCTTTTGTCCTAGGTGTCACTGTGCGTGTGACGACGGCAATCACCGGCGCGACTAGTTTCAGCGTGGGTGATGGCGTCACCGCGACCCGCTGGGGGACGACTGTGGGGATTGCACTTGGCACCACCACGAGCGGCACCAACTTCGCTGCGACCTCCCCGAGTTATTTCCCGACGGCAACGAACGTAGTCCTGACCGCGAACGGCGGGAGTTTTACCGGCGGGGTCGTGCGGGCGACTGTCCATTACCTGACATTTGGCGGGCCGACGAGCTAAGCATGAACCTTGTATTTTCTTGTCTAGCCGGCTACCCTAGCCTGATTACGCCTCCCGACGTAATGTCCCTTCCCCCCCGCTGCCCGGTGCACCCCAAGCTGGGCAGCGGTGCGCCGTGAGCACTGCATGCCATCGCGGAAGAAATTCAACTTTGAGCCGCCGCAGGTGATTGCCGCGCTGCGCAAGACTGGCGGCCTGCAGTTCCTCGCCGCCAATGAGTTGCACTGCTCGCAATCGACCCTCAAACGCTATGTCGCCCGCTATGCCGCGATTGCCGAAGTCGTGCAGGAACTGAAGGGCCAGCGGGTCGATTTCACCGAAGGCAAGTTGTGGGAAGCGATTCAGAAGGGCGAGCCCTGGGCCATTTGTTTTTACCTCAAGACGCAAGCCAAAGACCGGGGCTACACCGAGCGGCGGGAATACACCGGCCGTGATGGCGAACCATTACTCACTGTGAGATACGTGAATGATTGGCGAAAGGAGACCCGTGCGGCATCATCCCGTGCAGAGCCCACCCAGCCCGGAGATCCGCCTGCCTTACCCGCACCCGGGTCAACAAACGGTGCGGCGGCAGGCGAATCGGTTTAATTGGCTCGCGGCCGGCCGCCGCTGGCGAAAATCGACGCTCGCGATGGCAGTGGCGGTCGAGGCGGCTGCGGCCGGCAAACGCGTGCTGTGGGGCGCCCCGGTCTATGATCAGGTCCGCATTGCCTGGGATGAGACGCAGTATGCAGCGGCAGCCCTCGCAGTCTTCAATCAGGGCACGATGACGGCTGCCTTTCCCCGCCAGCACGGGGCGATTATCTTCCGCTCCCTCGATGACCCGGACAATGCCCGCGGCCATACAGCTGACGGCGTGATTATTGATGAGTGCAGCAGTGTGAAGGCCGAAGCCTGGCAAGAGGTGCTGCGGCCGATGCTGATTGATACGAACGGCTGGGCCTGGGGGCTCGGCACCCCGCGGGGCCGCAACTGGTTCTGGCGCGAGTGGCTCGCTGCCCATGCCTACCCGGATGCCGCGGCCTGGCAGATCCCGACCGTCGGCGTGACCTTCACCGCTGAGGGAATTGCCTATGCCCCGCATCCGCTAGAAAACCCTGATATCCCGTTCCGTGAGATTGAACAGCTCTATCAGACCTTAAGTGAGCCGGTGTTCCGCCAAGAGATTCTCGCTGAATTTCTCGAAGCCGAAGGCTTGGTGTTCCGCCATATCCTTGAAGCCGCGACCGTGGCCCCGCTCACGGCGGCTGTGCCCGGTCAGCACTATATCATCGGCTGTGATTGGGGCCGGACGACCGATGCCACAGCCTTTGCCGTGGTTGATGTGCGGAACCGCAGCTGCGTTGCCCTTGATCGCATGACCCGCATTGACTATGCCCTGCAGGTCGGGCGCTTGCAGGCCCTGGCCGCGGCCTTTCAGCCGACGGCGATTCTAGCTGAGCAAAACAGTATGGGCGGCCCGCTCGTCGAACATCTGCAACGGCTGCACCTCCCCGTGCAGGGCTTCACGACGACGAATGCCAGTAAGGCCGAGATCATTCAGGCCTTGGCCTTAGCCTTTGAGCGGCAGCAGATCCGCATCCTCGCTGACCCGCATCTGATTGCCGAGCTGCAAGCCTTTGAGGTTGCTGGCTTGCCCTCTGGTCTGCCGCGCTACCAAGCAGCCGAAGGGTTTCATGATGATACGGTGATCGCCTTAGCCCTTGCCTGGTGGGGGGCACAGACGACGGCCCCGATCGTGGCGCCGGACTTTGCCGACTTTCGCCGGCCGAGTCCCTGGAAGATTCGGTGAGCAATGACGCAGGAACTCGTCACCTATGACCAGTGGCACGATGCCTATGTCCAGGGCTGGCAGGGTATCCTCTCCGCAGCGTCATTTGCCCACCCGGCGAAAGTCGCGTATTCCCTAGCCGGCCGCATCTATCAGCATCTCAAAGCTGAAGGCTGGCTGTGGCCGGGCTGCCAGATTCTTGACCCGTTTGGGGGGATCGGCGGCTTTGCCTTGCATGCCCTGCTGCACGGATGCCACTACACAGGCTGTGAGATCGAGGAAAAGTTTGCCGTGTTAGCCAGCGCGAACATTGCCCGCTGGGTGCAGAAATACCGCACCCTGCCGGGTCTGGGCTCGGCTGTGATGCTGCAGGGCGATAGCCGAGAGTTGCCGGCACTGCTGACCGGGCACTGCGCCGCGCTCATTTCCTCGCCCCCCTATGCGGCGCAAGAGATCACGCAACGCCGGGCATTTTTCGGGTCACATGGCACCAGAGAACTCGCCAATAGACCGACGGCTGAACGAGACAATGGCTACGGGACCGCACCGGGGCAGCTCGGCGCGATGCGAGAGGGTGACTTCTCCGCCGTGGTGGCCAGCCCGCCCTATACAGACTCAGAACAAAGTCGTGATGGGGAGTTTACCCTGAAGGCCACGAAGGCCAACCCGACCCCGCGCCGGTTAGACACGCGCTCCTATTTCCCCGCAGCGATGACCATGCCCGGCCAGCTTGGGCAAACACCGGGCAACGATTTTTGGTCCGCCTCGCGGCTCATCCTCCAGCACTGCTTTGCCCTCCTCGCTCCCGGCGGGCATGCGGTCTGGGTGCTCAAAGCCTTTGTCCGCAACGGCCAGATCGTCGATTTCCCGAGCCAGTGGCGCACCCTGTGTGAAAGCCTCGGCTTTGTCACCCTGCATGAGCACCAGGCCCTGCTCGTTGAAGAGATGATGCATCACACCCTGTTTGATGGCATGCAGGTGATGAGGAAAGAAAAGAAATCCTTCTTTCGCCGCCTCCATGAAAAGAAATATCCCCACACGGCAATCAATTGTGAAGTGATCCTCTGCCTGCAAAAGCCGACGGCTGAGGGACTCCCCTGAGCAGGATGCACGATGGCACACGAACTACTCACGCCTGACTGGTCAAACGGCTTAACTAAGCAAGAGGGGCCGCTGTTCCAAGAGATCGGCGTCACCGGCCTCAAGCGCTCCGGCGGCTATGTCCAAGAAGAGTTTCTCCGGCAACTGACCGGCCTGAAAGGCGCGCGCGTCTTTCAAGAAATGTCCAGCAATGACCCGGTCGTGGTCGCGGTCCTGCTGGCGATTGAAATGCTGCTGCGTACCGTGACCTGGGCCGTGGAACCGTTCTCTGAGGATCAAGAAGATCAGCAGCGTGCGGAATTTCTCACCACAAGTTTGTTTGAAGACATGTCTACCTCATGGCCGGATACCCTGGTCGAGATTCTCTCGTTTCTCACCTACGGCTATGCCTTTCATGAAATTGTCTACAAGCGCCGCAACGGGGAATCCCGTGACCCGACCCAGCGCAGCAAGTATACTGATGGCCTGATCGGGATTCGCAAGTTGCCGCTGCGTGCCCAGGATTCACTGATCCGCTGGGTCTTCGACCCCGAGGATGGCAACATGACTGCCATGGTGCAGTCTGGCGCCCCGGATTATATGCCGCACACTATCCCCCTGGAAAAAGCCCTGCTCTTCCGTACCAAGATCTTTAAGGGCAACCCAGAGGGCTGGAGCATCATCCGCGGGGCCTATGTCCCGTGGTATCGCAAAACGCATATTGAAAATTTCGAGGCAATCGGGATCGAGCGCGGGCTGGCCGGCATTCCGGTAGCCTGGGTGCCGCCTGCGGTCGTTACCGGGGCCACGCCCGAAGACCGTGCTAACCGGGATCAGTGGAGGGAGGTCGTGACCTCGGTCCGTATCGACGAGCAAGCTGGTCTGCTGATGCCGCTCGCCTATGATGCCAACGGCAATAAGCTCTATGACTTTTCTCTGCTCTCAGTGGAAAACTCCCGGGCGCTGAACACTGATATTGTCGTGCAGCGCTTCGATCAGCGCATTGCCATGTCGATGCTAGCGCAATTCATGTTTCTTGGTACTGGCCGTACTGGCTCTTATGCCCTCAGTGCCGATCAGACCGATATGTTTACCTTAGCGCTCAATGCCTGGGTGAGTTCGATTGCCGGTGTGTTTAATAGCTATCTAGTGCCGCGCCTGTGGAAATTGAACGGGTTTCCTACAGACCGGCTGGCTGTGCTGAGCCCGAGCACGATCCGTAAGGTAGATCTGAAAGAACTCGGCATGTTCATCAGTCAACTTGCTGGTGTCGGCTATCCGCTGATTGAAGACCCGGCCAAGATTCAATGGGTCGATGAGCAGGTGGGCTGGCCGACCAGTGAGCCGGAAATGCCGCCGCCTGCGCCGCCGTCCGGGCCACAGGCCCTCGGGTCACAAGCCCAAGAGACCCAAGTCCAACAAGCACAAGTGCAGCAGGCACCGGTGCCGTCACCTCCTCCAGGGGCACGGCCATGATCGGTATTGCCAAGGTCTCACAGCCGACCTTACGCCGGTTCTTGGCTGCCCTGACCCCCGAGACAGCCCGGGCTATTCGGGCTGCCTTACGCCGGGGTATTGTCGACCGGGAGCAGCTCAGTGCCGCCCTCGAACGGCTCGACGTTGACGCCGTCGGCCGCCTATTTGAGCCGATTGCTGACCAGCCGCTCAAGGGGGCCTTAACTGATGTCACGGCGGCTGGCGCGCAGGCGGGTGCAGCCCCGCTCTCGGCAGCCCTCGCCCTAGAGATGACCTCTGAGAATCCGTATGTGGCCCTCTATGCTGGGCAACAAGCCGCTAACCTCGTGCGCTTTGTCAGTGATGCACAACGCCTGACGATCCGTGCGGTCGTCGAACAGGGATTGCGCAGCGGCGAGCGCATCTTTGATATGGCGACAAGTCTAGAGCGCACGGTCGGCCTCTTGCCTCGCCATGCTGTGGCCGTGGAACGCATGCGGCAACGGCTGCTTGCCGAAGGGACTTCGGTGACCCGGGCCAATCAGCTTGCTGATGACTATGCGAGTCGCTTGCTGCGCTATCGGGTGATGAATATCGCACGCACTGAGACGTTGACCGCCTTACATCAGGGGGAACAGTTAGCCTGGGATACAGCCGCGGCTGAGGGCTTATTTGATCCCGCCACGGCAAGCCGGCAATGGCTGATTGCCGCCGGGGCTTGCCCGCCGATCTGTTTACCGATGGCGAATCAGATTCAGCCCCTCAAGCAACCGTTTATCACTGGCACAGGCGCCCGGGTCTTCTCACCGCCGACCCACCCGAGCTGTCGCTGCTCGGTGCAATTACTCTTGCCGGAGGCGCCATGATCCGCGAGACGCCGCCGCATTATTGGGGGAAGCGAGAATATCCGGCTAAGTGGTGGAAACAGCAAGACCCGAGCTTTTTCCCGAAGTGGCAGTGGTGGCTCGACCGGCCGCTGCCCGACGGCTGGGACCCGCTCTTTGATCGCGGCGCCTTTCAAGATGCACTCTTCAATGATGCCGTGCTGCCTAGCCAATACACTGCTACGGCAACCCTCGGGCAGTCTGAGCGGGCACTAGCCGAGAAACGCATGCTCTTGGTGATGCTCGATAATGCCCGGACAGATGTCGAGAGTTATCTGCGTGCCCGGGCCGCCGGCCGGCACGGTTGTACGGCGCACGGCTACTATAGCGAGCGACGGTTCGAGGAAGATTGGTCGTGGTTTTTTTCTGATGATGAAGACTGGACCTTTTCTTTTTTGAACGTCTGCTTCTGGACGCAGAGTGATCCGGTGAGCATCCGCGCTGAGCTGTTGACCTATGAGCAGGTGCTAGAACGGGAGCGGCAAAAGCAGACGCCAGCCCGGCAGGAGGTTGAGACCGCCCTCCAGGTCCGTGCCCTGCGCCAGAGAAAAGTCCCGCTGCCTGAGTTGGTTGTGGCCGTAGAGAGTGAGCATGTCAAACGCGTGGTGACCCGCGCGCCCTATAGCGAGCCGCGCCCCCCATTACCGCCCTGTCCGGGCTGTCATCGGCAAGAAGTAGGTTTGTGTGGCCGTTGTGGCTGTGGCCAGTTTCTCCTCCCTGCTGACTGGCTCCCGCATTACACCGATTTACCCGAAGACCGCCCCTATGCCTGGGATGGCCAGCGCTGGCATTGTGTCGATCCTGAGTATATGCCAGAACACGTGTCGCTCTATTTCCCGCGTGACGTGGCCTACAAGCAGTGGCATGGGCCTGGCATCTTTGCCCTGCCGCCCGCGGATGCGCGCCTCCTCCTCTTAGGCAGTAGTGGGGTGCGCTTTGCGACCCTGGAAGAGTGCGGCCTATGACGTTCTCTATCAACGGCCAGTCTGTCGCCGTCCATCCGGTGGTTGCGACTATGATTTCCCTGCTCATCGAGAAACAAGACGGGATCTGGAAACGCGGCGTCGGGACCGTGCAACTCTCTTTTGCTGAGCGTGAGGTAGACCTGCGGGTTTTTGACCGGCCGGTGTTCACCGCGCACTATAAAATTTTCCCCGGTAGCTCGGGCCGTGACCGGTAGCTGCAACTTGACAAAACCGCTTCTCACTCTCTAAAATAGCGAAAAATTTTCGTCCGCGGCTACACTCGCAATCTGAGCGCCGCAGGGGGATTCCCCTGCGGCGTTTTTTTTGTGCTGGTGACAGGTCACCGGGGCCGCGGCTGAGGCACCTATGCCGAAAGTTGTGATCCCGTTTGACACCGCCTTTAAGGATTTTCATGGACCAGGTGAGTTCGAGGTCAGCGAGGAGGAGGCGCGCGTGCTCCTGCTCGGCACCGCCGGCATTGTGTTAGCCGAGGGTGAGACGTTTGACCCGCTTGCCCCACCGGCGCCGCCGCCTGACCCAGCACAGCAGCCATAGGGAGTAAAAATGCCCTGGACTGCTGCCGATGCCGACCGTCACTCCTCTGGTCTCACAGACAAGCAAAAACGTCAGTGGGCCCATGTCGCCAACAGTGCCCTGCAGCGCTGCTTAGACTCAGGCGGGGAGCGCAGCAACTGTGAGGGCCGCGCCATCCGCCAAGCCAATAGCGTCGTCAGTAAAACGGCCTGGGAGTGCCGGCTGATGATTGCCAAGCTCAACGAGGATCAGCACATCGTCATGGGCTATGCCTCTGTGGCTGAGGATACAGCTGGTGACAGCATCATTGACCTGCAAGGCGACAGCATCGACGGCGAAGAACTCGACAAGACCGCCCATCGCTTTGTCTCGGCCTCCTCTCGCTTTGTCAAAGAGATGCATCAGGGCCAGCCGATCGGCGAGGTGGTCGGCTCAATAGTCTTCACCCCAGACAAACAGCAGGCCCTCGGCATTGTGCCCGGGCAGATACCGGTCGGCTGGTGGATCGAGGTCAAGGTGCACGATGACGCGGTGTGGCAAAAAGTGAAGGACGGCACCTACAAGAGTTTTTCCATTGGCGGGCATGGCCGCAGGTTAGCCTATGCCGCATAGACTCACAGATCTAGAAATTGATGAGGTCTCGCTGGTGGACTTCCCGGCCAATACCGATGCCCGCGTGGTCCTGTTCAAACGGGATGACACGCAGGATGAGCTACAGGAGATGCCTGCGATCATTGAAAAAGCACTGCTGCTAAAAAGCGCACACGAGTTTGACCGTCTCCCCGAGACCGAGAAGCTGGCGATCTATTATGCGCTGTCAGCGATGGAGGCAGTGGCTTTATGAGAGATCCGGTAACGAATTTCTGCCGCCGTTATTTTCCCGGAATCAAACAAGCGGTGATGATTCGGACAGAGGATAAAGACATTGGCCAGCGTATCCGCTCCCTTTTTATAACGGGGCAGGATATGGGCGACATCGCACGTTGCTTCATTCCATCCACACAGCATACAGCCAGCCCCCAAGAGTCTTTTCAGCCATCGGTGTCGCGTGGTTCTATCAGGACTTTGCAATCCTTTATAACGCGGCCACAGATGTGGATTTTCACGGCCTCGCGCAGCACGGGCCTGTGCACCACACGACATACGACAATACGTTTGCTCACTGGCACGCCAGGAGGTAAAGACCGTGTGACAAGTTGGGCAGATTTTTTGCACTCGCGTCTTCGCCGTGCGCGTCCGCCATATCGCTGGATTCCTTTTTTGCCAGGTGCGCTTGCAGCGGTTAGAACAGAATCGTTTGCTCGCGATATCGCACCGATAGCCGCGCATGATCGTGCCACATATTTCACACGATTTCTGACTAGTTTTGGCTGCGTGGACACAGGCACGCGAACAGAAACGGAATTCTCGTGCGCGCGAGGGCGGCAACGACAGCTTCTTGTGACACTGCTCACATTGAACCTTCATCTTTTTGTGTATCCTTTTTACTGCCTTATCCTAGCACAAGAGCAAATGAAGGGAAAGGTAAGTCAAGTAGTATGACACAAGAAGTGATACAACTTGCCCAATGGACTGCGGCGTATATCAACTCACTTCCAGACGGGAGCTTTGCATTTATAGAGGACGGCGGATCAAAGGATGCAGAAAATAAGACCACACCTCGCAGTCTGCGGCATCTGCCCTACAAAGATGCCAGTGGGAAGGTCGATCTCCCCCATTTACGGAATGCCTTAGCCAGACTCCCCCAGTCTTCTCTCTCGGCTGAGGCCAAAGCCAAAGCGCAGCGCAAGTTAGAAGCTGCTGCCCGCAGTGCCGGAGTCGGGGACTATGGGAAATCGGCCTGGTCTGCCCTGCTCTCAGCCCTGGGGAAAAAACTCGGCTGGACCTCACAAGAAGTGCATGAGGTGCGCAAACAGATGGAGGCCGACAGCGAGGAGCCGGTGACGGCTGAGACCTTTGATGCACTGCAACGTGAGCGTGATGTGCAAGAGACCCTGCAAGAGTTTCTCTCCTACTACGCTACCTTGCAACATTCCTTGCAGTCGATTCTCGCGGACCCGCAGGCAGACAAGGCTGCCCTCGTGCAGCAGTCGCTCGAAGAATTTAGCGCGGCTGTCAAAGAGTGTTTTTCTACGACGATGCAAAAGTCCGGGGCGAAAATTTCCGCGACCCGGCTGGCTAATCTCAAAGCTGTGCAAGCCCTCATTGCCACCATTATTCACGAGCAAGAACCCCCGGAACCGCCGGATGCTGACAAAGGAGAACCTATGGCTGACGCGACACCCCCGCAGACACCCGGGCAACCGCCCGCGCCGACCCCTGATGACCTGATGAAATCGCTCCCGGAGCCGTTGCGTGAGCTGCTGCAAAAAACCCTGAGCGAGACGGAAGTGGCCAAACGCGAAGCCGCCGAAGCAAAGGAGCAAGCCCGGATTGAGAAAGACGCCCGTGAGCTGCAGGAATTCACTAAGCGTGCAGAGCGTGAGCTGGCTTCTCTCCCTGGCACAGCCCAGGACAAAGGGACCGTGCTCAAGGCCCTCTATAGCGGGCAGCCGCTGGTGCCTGAGCAGGTGGAGAAACTCGTGCATCTCTTGAAGGCGGCAGAAGAAATGGCGCGGCAAGGCAAATTGTTTAGCGAGTTCGGCCGCACCACCCCGACCCCGGAACCGGGCAGCGCCTATGGCAGGCTCTCTGCGCTGGCTCAGGACATGGTGGTGAAAGGCGAATCCCCGACGTTCCAGCAGGCGATGAGCACGGTCGCCGACCGCTATCCAGAGCTCGTGCAGGAACACCGCCAGGAACAACGCCGGCAAGCGCACTAAGAGTGAGGTGATACTATGGCTTTTGAAGGAGCACAACTGCGACTGACCGGGCTCACGGCCTCCGCCGACCTGAGCACCAAACAATTTTATCTCGTCAAGATCTCTGGGGACAAGACTGTGACTGTCTGTGCCGCTGTCACCGATAAACCCTGTGGCGTCTTGCAAAATGCCCCGCCGCTCGGACAAGAGGCGGAAGTCTGCTCGTTTGGGCAAACGAAAATCTCGGCCGATGCCGCCCTCGTCGCCGGCAACCAGATCGGCACCTCGGTCGATGGCCAAGCCGCCGTGTACGTGCCCGGTACCGATACCACCAAATATATCGTCGGCGATGTCATCTCCGGAGCTGGGGCTGCTGGCGAGCTGGCGACCGTGATTATTGATTGCCCCGGCGCTGGCCGCGGCGTCTAAGGCTGTCCGCATGTGCGGATACTCGCTAGGGTCGCGCCCAAATCGGGGGGTTGCTCTACCCCCCCTGCGAGTTTTTGTCACAGAGCTAACCGCCCGAGAGCAGGCTGTCGTGGGAGAGCCTGATGCCACAGCCAACCCGCGCCCAGGTCCATATTGATGCGATTCTCACCAATATCTCGATTGCGTACCGCCAAGCCCAGACCGCCTTCGTGGCGTCACGCGTCTTTCCCGTGATCCCGGTCGACAAGCCGAGCAACCGCTACTTCGTCTTTGACCAGAACAACTGGTTCCTGGATGCTATGGAGCGGCGGCCGCCGGCAACTGAATCCGCGGGCTCCGGCTATACGCTCTCAACTGATAACTATTCCTGCGATGTCTATGCCTTGCACAAAGACATCCCGGACCAGATCCGGGAATCGGCCGACCTGCCGCTGAATCCCGACCGCAATGCCACGCAGTGGCTCACGCAAATGGCCCTGATGAAACTAGAGATTCAGTGGCAGACCGACTATTTTGCCACCGGCGTCTGGGCCACAGATGCCACGATCAGTAACAAGTGGGATACCTTTGCCAGCAGTGACCCGATCCTTGATATCCGCACCGGCATCCGCACGATACTCGCGAACACCGGCTTTATGGCTAACTCCTTAGTGCTGGGCTTCGACGTGTGGAACAAACTCCAGGATCACCCAGATATCACTGATCGTATGAAGATCACCGACGATAAGATCACCACCCCGGCCCTGCTCGCTCGCATCCTCAACATTGACAATGTCTATATCTGTCAGGGGATCAAGTCGACGACGCGTGAGGGGGCCGCAACTCCAGCCTATGACTTTATCATGGGCAAGCATGCCCTGCTGTGTTATGCCGCGCCAGCTCCTGCCCTGGAGATGCCGTCCGCTGGGTACACCTTTATGTGGACCGGCATTAGTGGCGGTCTCGGTGCTGATGTTGGCGTGTCAAGCTTTCGCCTCGATCACCTCAGAGTCGATCGCGTGGAAATTGAAGCCGCCTGGGATAACAAAGTCGTCAGCCGCCCGCTCGGCTATTTTATGCCGAATGCAGTGACATGACAAACAGTGAGATATCTATGAAAGCACGGGTCCTACGGCCGTTTGCCGGTGAGCACGGCCGCCCGCTTGAAACCGGCCAGGTGACTGATGTCACCCACTGGCGGCCGCAGAACGTCGAGAGCCTCATCCGCCGCCGCTATCTCAAAGAGGTCATTGACCTTGATGACCTCACCCCCAAAGTGCGGGGGAAGCCGGGGGACAAATGACCTGGACCTATACTATTCCCTGGGCCTCAGATACTGACCGCATCCGCTCCCTGATCGGCGATACCGACCAGACGGTAGCGATGTTGCAAAATGAGGAGATCCAGGGCTATCAGGCCCAGAGCACCAATCTGTTTCTGGTCGCGGCCCAGTGTGCCTATGCCATTGCCGCCAAGTATGCACACCGAGTCTCACAAAGTGTGGCAGCCTCGAGCATTGGCGCAGATGAGATTTACCGCGCCTACATGGATCTCGGGGATCAACTCAGTCAGCAAGGGGGAGCGGGGTCAGGCAGTGGGGCTGCGGTGCTCGCTACGGTCGGCGTTTATGCCGGTGGCATCTCTGTGAGTGATAAACTAGCACGGGTCGAGAACAGTGACCACGTGCAAGCGGTGTTCTTTCGCCGGCAATTTACCTCGACGCAAGACATTCCGCCGTCGGAGGCCCCGCCGTGGAAACCGTAAAAATCGACCTGAACGAGGTGCTCAAGGTCGCTGCCGGCCTGCGCCGCAATGCCCAAGGCGGACTCGTGCGCCAGCTCGCCCTGCGCGGCCCGCTCTATCAACTCTTGATCCGCACCCGCAATGACATGCAACAACTGGTGTCTGGGCCGGTCTTGCAGGTCCGCACCGGTGCCTTGCGGGCCTCACTGCAGGCCGAGCAACCAAAAGTGCTGAATAACCAGACTCTAGTCGGGCGGGTTGGCCTCCTGAAAAAAGGGCCGGCGCAAAAGTACGGGCATTTCCTGGTGAAGGGCGGCCGCATTAAAGCCAGCGGAAAATATCTGGCGATCCCGGTCGGTCCGGCCCGCACGGCTGCCGGCGTGCCGCGCTACCGCTCGCCGCGGCAGATCTCTGATCTGTTTTTCATCCGTAGCAAGAAAGGCAATCTCCTCCTCGTGCGCAACGTCACCCGCGGCCGCGGCAAGAAGAAGACCCGGGGGCTCGTCCCCTATTTCGTGCTCAAGCGCTCCGTGTTCATCGGGCCCCATGACTATGTCAGCGGGCCGCGGCAGAAATTACTGGCTGATGCGCAGAAGCTCATCGCTGACCAGGCGGCAGCCGCGATTACCGCCAAAGGCTGAGTATGGCGACGGAGAGCGTGCGGGAACTGATCATGCAGCAGGTCGAGACCACGATCCGCAATATCACGGCTGGGGCCAATTACTGGACCACCTTTGCCCTGGTCGAACGCGCGCACGTGAACCCCCTCGATATTCAAGTCTATCCGCAGTGCAGCATCGTCGAGGGGGATGCTGAGGATGATATTGCCGGCCTCCAGGGCGTCGGCCTCCTGACCCCCTTAGGCACGGTGACTGGCGTGCGGCTCCCGGTCGAATTCTGGTTCGCTGACCGGCAACTGAGCAATCGGGCCACGGCTGGGAATCGCATGATTGCTGACCTGAAAAAAGCCCTGATGACGCTCGATCGGCAGACCATTGCCGGCACGACTGTAGAAATCCGGCTTACTGGTGATTCCTTGCCGTTGACGAGTGTCGAAGATCCCCTAGTCGCCGGTACGGTCTACAGTGCCATCTATTTCCGCCATGACGAGGGCAACCCGAGTATAGGGCGCTGATGCGTACTACCTGTGTCTGTGGCCAGAGCCACGCCGACTATTGGGGCACCCGTGACGGAATCTCATTGGTGCGCTGCCGTACCTGTGACAGCGGCCGGCCGGCCTACTATGATCAGGGCAGGTATGTTCAGCAGTATACCTCTGGGGCCTACCATCGCAGTGAGACCCCGGGCCGCCGCCGGCGCCATGCTGCCCCTTATGCCGACCGCTATGACCATGATTGCCAGGTCGCCCAGCTCCGCCTGCAGGCCCTGCAGCACTTCCATACTGCTGGGCGGCTGTTAGACGTCGGCTGCGGGAACGGGGCGCTTGTCACCGAAGCCCGCGCTGCCGGCTGGGACGCGCACGGGCTCGATGTCAGTGCGGCGGGCCTGCCGCGTGCAGGCTTACTCCCCTCCGTGCGGTCAGCCGTGCGTGTGTCCCGGCTCGAAAACCTTGAGCCGAGTGACCGGCAGCAATGGGATGTGCTGACCTTCTATGACGTGCTGGAACACTGTGTGGACCCGAACCGCGAACTGCTGTTTGCCCGTGCGCTGCTCAAGCCGAACGGCCTGCTGGTGATTGATACCCCGGACCTGGAAGCCCAAGGGGTAGACAATCCCCATGTGAAGCCGGATGAACACGTGTGGTACTTCAGCCTGCGGGCGCTCTCCGGCCTGCTGCAGCAAGCCGGCTTTTCCCCCTGTTATGCTGACCGGCCGCTGCCGGGGAAACTCACGCTCTATGCCCGGCCGACGCCCCCAGAGCAGGAAGTCATCATCTATGTCCCGCCCGGCACCGGCGATATTGATTGGGTCCTGACTGCCCTGCAAGCCCTGCGCGCCCAGCATGAACCCTGTTCACTCACCGTGCGGGTCTCTTCGCTCAGTGCCCCGGGACTGATCACGCGCTCAGCCGATTTTCTCGCCCTGGTGCCGTT
>Ga0126377_10000413_pt1 | contig 25645 bp, 42 predicted proteins | sample PanSoiMetPlot_22_FD_92647 | JGI IMG/M metagenome (GOLD analysis project Ga0126377, IMG submission 92647) | Tropical forest soil microbial communities from Panama - MetaG Plot_22 | ecosystem: Environmental > Terrestrial > Soil > Tropical forest > Bulk soil | place: Panama | collected 2016-02-17 | reverse complement strand
TGGTGAACATACACTGTAACCACGTTGGATACATCGCTAGGTTCTCCTCTGCGTCGTGTTCGTCGCGGACACGATCCACATTCATTCCTTGACCTTGGTCAAGGTAATCCATGTCAATGGCGTACGGCCAATCGGTGATGATATGGTCTGCGAACTCAGAACCTAGATGCGGCACAAGTTCTTCCATCTTACCGTGGAACAACATCCTGGACAGTGGCACATCGACAGTCTCACCAACTTGAATTTGCTCAGCCACTGACGCTGTATCGGGTAGTTCATTTGAATTATTCAAAACCACCGGAATCGCCTTGGCGGTCATCTCGGCCAACTGGCGTTTAGCTACATCTTCGCGTTCTTCGATCAGGAGTCGTAAAGCTTCGGTTAGACCAGAGCACTTCCAGAATGGTCCGTCTTGGTCTTTCTCAGCACGTAGGCGTTCAGCAACCTTCAAGGCGTAACTGACAGAGGAGAAAGTTAGGCCGACTTCTGCTCCGGTTTCAGCCTGTCCCCAATGCTCCGAGTCCATTGCTGCACGTCTTTTCTTGATTTCATGTATTTCAGCGATAGCAAGTACCCTCTCTTGCCAGACCATCTGTTTTCGACAAATGTTTTCGTAGAGTTCGATCTCTCGTTGGACGTCCTCGGGAAGTTCTGTAGAATAAACGAAACCAGCTTTACCTGGGACTGACGTAATACCGTGCACAACTTCCTCGAACCCGAGCTCTTGTAGTTTGGCGAGGCGTCGACCTCCAGCAAGGAGACGATGACGTCCGCTAGAGTCACGGTCAAGGACAATAGGCTGAATAAGACCAACCGTTCCGATGGTGTCAAGATCGGAGAGGTCTCCGTAATCTTTGCGGAGACGTTCACCGACGATGATGTTTGCGATTTTGACTGTTTCATCCATTGAGTATGCTTTCTAAAAATTCACTGAGTGGCTTGGTTTCGACTGTTCCATCGCCAGAGACAGTGATGATTGAGAGGTAGTGGTTATTTGGGTTTGGTTTAGCTAGCACTGCCAGATCGGGTGTGACGAGCTGGCAGCGATAACCTTGTTTGAGTAGGTGGTTAACTGAGTTAGTTAAGGGACTGTCCATATTGGGTTGCAAGTTCCCAAAGACCTTCGTTGATACGTTGGACTTCAGAGACTTGAGTGATAGGGCGGGTTTTGCGGGCATTACCCATAACGCCGCCCTTGATAATGTTCTCTTGGACAACATTGAAGATTGTCCAGAGGTTGTTTTGCATGTCGGCCGGTCGACGAATAGTGAGGAACTCGTGAGCATCGAAGTGCTTTGACCAGATTGTGTCCTCGTGGTTACGAAGTAGGATCGCTTTGGCAGCAAAGTCGTTTCGTTCGATAAAGTTCATTGGAGTGTGAATCCACTTTTCGATTTGAGCTGTGGCTGCTTCCATTTGGGACAACGCCGTCTCGAATGAGAGGTCGAAGTCAAACGCAGCATCGTCGATGTGGATGACAGAGAAACGTGCGTCGGGCAAACCAGGGACTGCTACAACTAAGCCGTTAGTACAAGCCCAACGGTAAAAACCAGCACGCATGATGGCACGTTTGAAAGCGGCGTGGTTGTTGGTGACACTGATTTCAGGCGAGACGTCACCGACCTTGATGCGTTCGTCGGATTTGCGGAAGGTGATGTTGTGGGTTGTGTGAAGAAGGTCGTGCACTTTCGTAGATTGAGAGGCACGAACTGGAAACCAACCTCGGTCAGCTAATCGGTCTATAACACTGCGGGTGTTGATGAAGCTGTAACGGTCAGAGACGGTATCTGCTGGACCTTCAGCGTAGGCTGAGGGCACAAGTGTGCGGAGATTTTCTTCGGTTAATGTAATCATACGTCGAGTTGTTCTAAGATTGAACGAATACTGTTAAGGTGGGCGTTAAAAGCGTCGGCGGTTTCTTCTAGTTTGGTAACTACTGGGCTGTGTTGCACACGCGTTAGTGGTGGGACTTTATTCGGCGCGTCAGTTGCTCTACCCATGTCTGATATAGAACTCATTTTGTTGAGCATTATTGAAACGAGTTCTTCGTACGAACGAGAAAGTTGTTCGAGTCGGTTAATCACTCCTTCGAGTGGAGATTCCGTTTTTGTTGTTCCTTGGTTTAAAGAGTTCATAATGGTGTTGGTGGGACTGGGTAGAAGTTACTTTTTCTCCGTCTTCTTTTTCGGTTCCGCAACTGCCTCGGCGGGTAGACCACCAGAGGAGAAACCCGGAATGTGTGCAGGACCACCACCCGGTAATCCTGCAACTGCGCGATCCACGATCGGAACGCTGTCACCCTCCTTGGGAGTACGGACCTCCTTGAGGTTTTTCTCCTCGGCTTCTTTGGTGGCTTTGATGCCGTCTTGAACCAACTTCTCCCGTTCTAGACGCTGCTTTTCGGGATCGGGTGGAGTAGAGTCAGTGTGAGACTCTGTATGATGTGCTGTGTGTTGTTTTTCTGTTGCCATCTGATTTACCTTTCTGTTTGGTTTGTTGTTAAAGTGGTGAGCCCGTTCACGGAGGACTCACCAGTCCCCGTGCCTAATGAAAGTTAGGCTGCTGCTTCTGCAGACTTCGTTGGAGGATAAACACCCGCAATGTCATTGCTGGCATCATACTCCTCGCCCGTCTCCTTGTCTTTGTGCGGTTCACGCAGACTGACACGGACTTGGACGGGTTTCCCAACCCATCCTGCTGTTGTAACCCGACCCGGTCCAGCAGCTGCGAAGTGTATTCGCTTTAGACGATCGTTGATCATCTGCTGGGTTAGACCTCCAGTGGGTTGCATTAGGATGCGTTGAGTGATCGTGAAACCTTCACCGACGTCTTTCCCGTCGATGGACTTGGTTGGTTCGCTCAACCGAAAACCTACGAGCAGTTGTGGTAGGTTCGCCTTACGTGACGGCTCTTGCCGCACATAAGAGATTGTGGCGTTGTACTTTCCACCCTTGATGACTGGACGTGCAACGTCGGCTTCGGTTACATCGAACCCTAAGTCGATGATTTCACTTTCAGGTGCCAGTGGAATTTGGTCCACTAGCTCAGTTGTTGTTGTTTCCATTGTTGTTTTATCGGCACGATTAACGGACGTGCGTTCCGGTTGTTGAGGCACAAGCACAGCGTGCTTGACCCAAAAGCTGAACTTGCGACGGAGTATGGGTGCACAACGAGTGATCACGTCATTTTGAATCTCGAAGCCACCACATACTCCGCCGACTTCCACACGATACAAGCCGTCTTTCACTTCTGGACGATTCTTGTAGAGGAGCCACAATTCGGTGGACAGGGATTCACCTTAGTTTTAGGTGCTATCATCTTGTCCTGCCGTTGTAGGTAGTGCTCCATGTCATGACGCTCACTGGCGACTGTGTTGTCTTCCATCTGGATGAGCGTCTTGTTCATTTGAGACTTATAACGCATGTCTTCTAGTGAGCCTGGGACTGGTGTGGGGAGTGCGATCCGCCACATACAGTTTGGAGCACCACGAAAGACCTCGTTGTCTTTAATGAACTTAGCAGAGTCGAGGTGGACTTTGCTTAGTTGCGCCGAACTGGGTCGGAACTGATCGGTCTTGATCAGCGTGGCCCCGGTTACGACTACTGCTACTACCACTGCTGCTGCTACTATCCGTTTCATGTGTTTCACCTTCTTTCTTGGTTTGGATTAAATCATAGACCGTCGTCGGGGAACCTTGGTGATTGTGAATCCTTGACGCCTTGTCGATAGCCATATTTGTAGGCTTCCTCTGGTGTGAGAGTGGAGATGAACTCGGTGGTCGACGGCTCAGGAGATTCAGGCACAATAACCTCGTCTTTCGACGACTCCTGATTGAGTGTGCTCTCGCCGCCGACCAAATTGGTGTTTGCGTTCCAACCTGCATGTCCTTTAGGGTGCATATGGTTTTAACTCCGTATAGATTTTGTGCCAGTCAAAGGCGAAGTTCGCACCTCTCAAGTGCTCACATCGTGATCCACAACTGACGTGTTCGAATGTTTGAAACGAGACCATGAGCGCACCCTGATTCGTTGCGATGTTGCGATACATATAACCGATGGCGTCTGCCCGTGACGCAGTGATGTTCCGAATCTTACCAGTGAGTTCGAGGTCTTTGACGGCAACTTCTTGTCCCCCTTTGTCAAGAAATTTGTCTCTGATATGACAGACCAGAATGAGGCGTGTAGTCGTGCCTGAAAACATCCCAAGCAGTTCTTGGTACGCAAGCCGCAACCATAAATAACCATGTCCGTGTGGAAGCTCCAAGATTGAAGTCCCGTGGAAGTTCTTACCAGTCGGGTTGTTTTTGTAACGTTCTGTACCCCTGATTTCCGCCCAATCTTCCATTGCTGAAACTGTGTCAATGGCAATATAAGGATACTGGTTGGGTGGATTGCGTAGTGCTTGCGCAATCGTCTCAAGTTCAGACATGTTGTGCGCCTTAACTTTGAGCGCCGATATATAGTCTGTTCCATCTTCGAGGTCGACGATTAGACAACCGGGCAACTGCGACAGCACAGTTGTTTTACCCACCTTTGGAGGACCGTAGAGTATTAACACTCTCGGATCGACTGTTTGTGGTGGGATTGGTTGTTTTGGTAACTGTAGCTTTGGTGGTTCTGCGTTTACTATTGTCGTTGTCATTTATTGGTGTTGGGTTGGGTATCACGAGCAGACTATCGCGTCCACCAGTGACAAAGTGGATGTCGATTCTCTTAGCTCGTGTTACGATTTTGGTTATTACATCGTTCTCGTGAAGAACGCGTAAAGCGGTGACTAGGTTGTGGCGGGTGATCATTGTAGTGGTGGAGGAGTTATTGGTGGTGGAATTGGTTCAGTCATCAACCCGTGACCCTTCCACGGAACAACGGAGATAACTGGAATTGCGGATTTGTCTAATGCGTCGGTGATGTCTGCGGCTGTGTCCATCAAACCCATACCGGTTTGGACATCAACTTTAACAATGAATGCTCGTGTCATAGTGAAGTCTCCTTACGGCGTTTGTTCCACAAAACCAAAGCATCAAACACATCTGGTTCAAGTGCGATGGAGTTGCGGGGACCAAATCCATTGTCAGTGTATATCCACACATGATAACCATCATGGCCGACATAGACGGAGTCTCCGATATATTGTTTGTGTTTTAGTTCGTCGAAGTTCATAGTGTAGGTGCTATCGGTGACCAAGTTACATTCTTGTAGAGATCGGACTGAATAAGATCCTGTCGTCGGTCGGGCAACTGGGAGCAGACGTCCCAATACTGACACCTGCCGTATTTACCAAAACACCATTTAGGTGACTTGGGAAAATACCCTCGACATAGATGTTCAAGAAAGTCAGTGATGAGGGTGAATGTGTCTTTTTCCCACTCAGCCAAATGTGCTTCCTCGTAGAAGTAACGATTACGTTGGTATTCGTGGGCTACCCCAGTCTTTGTCGGTCTGCGACCAGCAATCGCATCCAGTAGCAAACCAACCGCGGGGTAGCCCAGTTTTCGGGCACTCCAAACATAACCATTCATTTGACTGCTCAGCACAAAGTCGTCGAAGAACGTTGGACCAAGCACAGATGTTGTTTTGTGATCCATCACCAACACTTGTCCATAGTCGATGATTCCATCTATGATACCTGTCCAATATACGAACACGTTTCGGACATAGAATGTCCCTGCGTGGGTGGTGACTTCGCAGTTCAACTCCGCCTTGCCTAACAGAATCTTGAATGGTAACTCTGTCGAACCCTCAAAAATTGTAAACGGCTCTGATGCTATTGGCCACTGTTTGTTATAGAGTGTGATTGTGTCGATAAGGTGTTCGCAAGTGCGCCACTCGTCTGGACCAAAGTCGCGATCCAAGTAACGTGTGATGATGTGTGCGATCTGTTCCTTTTGGAAGTCAGTTGTAGGATTACGTTTACGTATTCCAAGTGCTTCATGACACACTGATCCGCGGAAGAGTGCTGCTCGTTCTGCAACTCCTTCTCGTCGCAGGACGCTGTAGTATTGTGCTGCTCGTGCACACGTTTCAAATAGTTCTTTAGATGTGTTATCCACGTTGAGTTCATAGTCGTCGTTGCCGATTGGGATTAGAAATGGTGTGGGTGGCACAATCACTTGTTCGTCCACACTGATATTAGGTAGTTCTATTGTTTGCATAAGACTTGGGAGGTTACTGCTAACTGCGTTCGTAACTCGTTGGCCCGACGTTTAAGGTCTTTAATCTCATTGACGTCAGGATTAAACGCGCGTTCATGTGAAAATATTAGTGCTTCAATCATAGCGAGTTTGTCACGCTTATTTATCATGTGTTGTATCTTCTCTTGTCGTGCGATTTTACCTGTCTTTGTGTGTTTTCTTGGTGTCATGGTTTTATGTTCGGAACCGCTGTGTTCATTAACAGGTTAAAATGTTGTTCTTGTAGCTCCGACCAATTTTTGGCCAACCAAATAATGATTTGGTATAAACACTCCTCTTTAGTCACGATAAGTCCTAGTCCATACTCATTGACTAGTTTGTAGACAACTGGATTGTTGCGATACAGTTCTTTCATTGGTGGACTTGATATGAAATCGTCCACCCTTTTGAAGTAAGATTGGTCTTTCATAAACTCGCTAGAATGTCATCTGCGCTAAGCTTAACCACGACCTTTCTTGGTCTTGGACTTCTTTTGGCTATTTGGTTGCTTTCCTCTGACAACTTGGAACGGAGGGTGGTTGGCACCAGACGTAGTGCTTGTAGCTCTTTCACGAACTCCTGACCCTCCGCTATGTTGCTGAACCCGCGCGGGAACTTGTTTATCAGTGCTATCAATGGTGCGTCTGATACGACTGAGTTGGTCGGGGGAGAGTGCTCTCCGCTCAACAAGGATGGAGAAGATGTCGTCGGCGTCTGGTCGGTAGTCTGTGATGTTAAGTTCTCTGAGTTCATCGCATAGGTTTTTGATAAGGTTGTTTATAACTGCTTGTGGTGTACCTCTAATGGGTCTAATCCCGAACAACAGTGCTCGGTCTTTACCGCTGAGGTATGTTTGGAAACGACAAGCCGCCTTGTCGTCGTCGGAAGTTGGTATAGGATAAGGGTTGTGTATCATAAAAACATTTTGGCGTGGTTGTTGTTGTTATCAACGTGGAAACCCCACGAGTTGAACTTGGACTTGAGTGCTTCATCAGTTGGACCGACAACGGTTATTGTCCCAACAACAACATTGTTGATGTAGAGTGTGTGGGCCGCTGACAAACTCTGTTCAAATTTGTCTTGAGTGGTTCTAAGAGTTAGGTGAAGTGTGGGAATTTTTCCTTTGTTAAAATTAGCAACAGCTTGTGGATTTCTGTGACTAATAATAAGTGTGTCGTGGGCGAACGTGATCTTATATTGTGACCAGACTCTAGCTAACAAATCCACGTCAATGTCATCGTGGGTGATCCACTCCATTTCTGGACGTCGTTTAACAATCGCGTTCGCAGCGTCGGCTAGACGTGATTTAACTGTGCTGCAACTAAGCTTGCCGTTAATCTCAACCCACGGAACTATTTCAATCGTAGTAATGCCTTTTTCACTATGTTCTTTAACTAATCGTTGTAAAATGGGCAAGTATCGCGCACGAATCAACTTTTCTTTGAGATAAGTTGGGATGTAGTGCGGAATTTCTGGTGCTTGTTCCACGACGTCGTAGATAGACACTGGATTGTTGTCTATAATGTGGTAGGTAGAATCGTCCTTTGGTTTCATAACTCAGCAAGAATCTCGTCCGCAGTTAGTGGTTTCTTAACCCCTTTTACTTTAGCTTCACCCTGCACTTTACATTGTCGTCTAAAAGCCCAGTCGGGTTTCTTGTCCGCTTTAACTGCACCGGTTGGCCAACTCGACCTGATCGACGGCCGTTTCTGTTTGAATGGTGCCCAACCGTTGGAGTCCGGTGGATGAAGTCGCTGCTCAAAACTCCGAGCCAATCGTTCTCGTTGTTTCCTATAGCATTTTAGTGGCTGTCCTTTGAGGCAGTCGACGATGATTTCAAATTCTTGTTTGGTGACGTCAATGCGCATGGTTTTGTTGGAAGTTGTTCGGTGAAATGTAATTCATCGAGAAGTTGTTTGATGTTTGCTGCGTGTGTAGCCGCTTTGAGCCACTCACGATCCTTGATGAGGTTGGTTAGACAAATTCCTTGTGCGTTGAGTTCTGCTTCCAGACCTAGCATCACTCCGTGTTTCTTAACGTCCTGAACGTTTACTTGTGTTCCTGTCAGTGCCATATATGTTTATTGTTGGTGGTTATAAAAAATGTGGCCATTTTTACAGAATGGCCAAACTGCATCACTTTTGTTTCTTTGTAAACGGTGGAGCAATGAAACCACACGTGTTTCTGTTGGATGCTGAGGGTTAAGCCGCGAGACCGAGAGCAGCGTTTTCTTCCTGCTCCAGTCGACGACGATTCGTGCGAAGTGCAGCGGCGAGTGACTCGACTTTCGGTTTCCCGGTCGCCTCGTCCATCTCCACTTTGAGACCAGCGTTTTTGGTCTCCAAAAGTTGGACCGCTTGTTTCCACTTGTCGCCTTCGGCGTCGATGAGCGTCTGTGCCTTGACGGTGTCTTGCTTGGCCAGACGTGCACCACCTTCCCGTGCTTGACCTTGGAACGGAATTGAACCAACCGTTTCCTTGATCATGTCCCAAACCTCTGCGCGAGTTTTGCCGCTGGCGACGACTGCCCGGTCTGCGAATGTCTGTTCGCTTTCCGAATACTTCTCAATCATCCGTTTCGGATCGGCTTTGGTTGGTGAACTGACGGACTCTGTGGCTCTCTTGACTTGTAGCACTTCTTCCAGTGCGTCGACCACGGCAGAGCGAGCAGACGTGTTGGTCTTGTGGAAGCGGACATAATCCACCCAACCATCAAGCAACTGTTGCTCACCACCTGCCGCTGCGACACCCTCTTCCAAGGTCGTTGGTTGACCTGTAACGGGGACGTCGAAGCCGAGCACCGAGGTAGTTGTATCTTTCATGGTTCTAACACAACGCATTTTGACCAGCTCAGTCTATGGCTGGCTGTTTGTTATTGTCGCGGTTGCGTTTGACCGCTTTGCGTAGTTCCTTACGCAAATGTTTGTGGAACTTTCGTTCCCGAAATTTGACCTTTCGCCCGTTGAACATGGCGATGTATTCTGCCAACGTCTTATTCATAGCTATTTGTGCCATCATTATATTCGCGGCGATCCGCTGAAGGGCGAGTTACTGTTATAACTACTACTATACTAGCACTCTACATCACTCTCTAGTGCTATAAACTCATCCCTGATCTTGTCCATCAACACTTGAACCTCTGCACTCCGCCTTGTTCCTAGTTTCATCTCAATCTGATACAGGCTAAGAGCATTGTGAACGGTTCGCCACTCATCGTGGGTAAGCAGTGTGGCTCGTCTAACCGCTTTAGCGAGTTGTTGTTGTTGTTCGGGTGTCATTATGGTGTGTTTGAATTATTCAAATCTACGTTGTGGAGTGGAACTTCACCGTGACGTGCAAAGAAGCCGTTGATGGGGATGCCAGCGGCAGTGAACCGCTCGGCGTCGAAGTGACGGTAGAGCTGTGTGCGTGTTCCGATGAAACCACACTTGCACTTCTTTAGTGTTGGATGCAGGGGTTGGAAAGGTGATGGTTTAGTTGGCTCCATGTATAACTCCATTATCTAACATCAGAGGCATAATGATGTAGTAGTCTGTGTCCCAACAAACATTGATCACAACAAACACGATGATGATTGTCATTCTAGAACGATGATGAGTTCGTTTTTCTCTTTGTCATACTCAATACCACCATCAACCACGTAGCGTGGTTCGACGCTCTCTGTGTCTGCTGGTGCCTGCATGATAATCTCTGCTGTGTCTGGAACGTCGTGCTGCCAGAGGAAGTCACGTATGTCGCGTAAGGTCATAGGTTTGTATCTATAATTGTTTGTTGTTGGTGTTGGAAGCCACTGATGTGGCTCTGATCTATTCGCGGCGATCTCAGCAAATAAAAGTTACGCATTGTTAATGCGATTGGGGGACTTTGGGTAGAAAAGGTGAGTATCCACTTAAGGGGGGCTGATTGGGCCTATCTACTATTGGTCTATAAAATACCACATCATGATCTCTCTTAAACTTATAAAAAAAAATTCAAAATTACACTTCTGTGGCAAAATGGCATCCCCCTATAAGTGGTTACGCATCTTACTTACTCGCTGCGTGTCCACATGAATTACCAGCTTCACGGCCACAGACGGGTTGGCCACGAGTCAAGCATACGAGCACATAATAGACCAGTCTCATACAAAAAGAAAGGGGAGTGAGCCGTAGCCCACTCCCCAATAGTGTTAGGCGTCGACCGCCTCCTCAGTCGCGCCGTTGTTTTTCGCTTGCAGTTTCTTGAGGGTATCAGCCGCCATCACCTTTGCTTCGTCTTCGCTGAAACCAAGGCCCAAAAAGTCCTTGATCAGCTTGGCGATAGGCGACGGCTTGTCCCACTTGGCAGTTTCGATCTTCACATCGGTGAAGAACTTGCCAAGGAGCGTTTGCCCTTCAGACTTGAGATGATCCGACAGCGCATCCGAATATTCGTCGTCCCGTTTGAAACCGGAATCTTTGGAATATGCCGACGCAGGCCAAACATGCCAAGTCAGATACTGCAAAGCGAACTCTGCAATCTCTTTGATCTTATCGTTCCGCAAAACCCCGCTCAATTTGAGCGTGGAATTGCCCAATCGCGTATTCAGCTTTATAGCATCCATACAATTCTATTCGCGGCAATCCGCTCAAATTATTGTGCAGCCTAGACCTAATAGCCCAACGATCCCCTGATTAGCCTATTGTCGCTAGGGGTTACCTTTGCCATTGAGCCGTGGCGGTTATAATTACATCCCCTTTACCAGTACAAAAAATTTGTAACCCGACCAGACCACTGCGGGCAAAGATGGTAAGGTGTTTACCCCTACGGGGAGCTAGAAGTCCTGGACGAGTCGATGCCGCCTTTCCCAGAAGGCCAACAACGAACGTGCCCGTGAGCACGTTGATTGGGGTGGGCACTCGTCTTGCCCTCTTTACGGCGTTTGGCCCAAGTGCGAAGGACCGCTCGGCGGCAGTTAGCTGATCTAATTTCGTTTGCATCTTGTATAATTGGAAACATGTTTTGCATAAGCATCTCAGATGGGCCATCTTAGGATGCAAGAGTCCAATTTGTAGGTCTATTTGAATTATTCAAACACACATGCTCAAACATCTTAAGATGGCTATTGCTTGTCCCATCCAGACAGCTTAGGGTGATGATTAGATGAGGTCAAGCTAAATCTTGAGATGGGATATCTAAGATGGAGAGGCACAATATGTGAAGTAGCTATGAGGATTTACGTTCGGAGAAAACGAATCATCATCCGGCCAGTTGGTGGGCTGGGTGGAAGCAACGGAGGGCGGTGAAGTGGCAGAGGAAGTTATGACTCCCGAGACGGTTCATCGCTCTCCAATCTCGTACGAGATAGTTGAACCAACTAAAAACATCGACCGCAGATCACTTAGTGGAAATGTCGAGAAGCGGGTCGAGGGACGACGAGAGTCGAGTAATTGTGGGTCTGGGCAACTTCTAGCCAATAACGACCTCAAGGATCATCCAGTGATGGAAGCCGCAGAGACAGACCCTCTGCGGCTTTTTGCGTCTGAAGAAAAGCCACCCAACTTCGCAATCATACATGAAAAGCCTGAACACCGACTCATCGTCTATCTCAAGTCGAGGGGACTCTCGAACAGAGAGGTCAGTGAAAAGACAGGTTATAGTTATTCATGGGTTTCGCAAATCTGTCGACAACCGTGGTTTAGACTCCGACTCGTCACAGAACTTAGAGAAGCTGGTCTTAACAAAGTTGCGAAACTTCTTGAGTCGTCTGCACTCGATTCTGTTTTCACTCTCCTTGAAATTAGAGACGATGAGGAAGCGCCACGGGCGGTAAGACGAGCGTGTGCGGACAGTTTGCTCGATCGGTGGTTAGGTAAGGCGACCGTCCATGTCACTAACGACAATAATCGAACACCATCTTCGCCAGAAATACAACAAGTCGATAAGGAGTTGCAAGAAATCGAACAAAAGTTAAAGGAACAAAATGCCAACGTCGAAGTTTAACATTAGTGATCTAATTAGTCAACTGCAGGGTGGAGGCGCCATATCTCCTTCAGCACCGCCGGACATGGGAACCACTCCCGTTGGTGGTCCTCCAATGGGTGCTCCTATGGGTGCAGGAGCTTTACCTCCACCTGCAGCACCCCCACCGCTGCCTACTGCTAGACCTAAACGATCTAAGGGTGGTGGAAAGAAAAAGAAAGGTGGTGGATACTGATGGCCAACTTTAGCCCTAGTCAGTTGGTTAAGAAAAATCCACATCCCGGTTTTAAAGCACTAGTCAAGGCGGGAGTACCAGCGGGTGCGTTGGCTAAGACTAGTCGCGAAGCAAGTCCGGCAGCGAAGAAGGCGAACCCCCGGCTACGTCGGGTGAAAGGATAACATGGCAAACCAAGGACAAGGCGATCCACATGAATCTTGGACTCGTGTGGCAGTTAAGGTAAGGGATTTAGCACAGTCCGAATCAGACCAAGGACGCAGAACGCTGGCACTCCGTATGGCGGACATATTCGAACAAGAGGGGAGATCCGTGGAAAGTCCGCCGGAACCTCCAGTGGAACCCGAAGGAGAACCTAAATGATTGCAGCGTTTGCGGCACCACAAGTGGTGCACTTGTTGATTGGATTCCTAGTCCTTATTATAGTCCTTGCGATTATATGGGGACTGTTGTATTGTATTGAAACTTGGATTCACCCAATTCCACCACCAGTAAAACTGGTCCTAGCAATTATCATCTTGCTGTTGGTTGTGATTTGGGCGGTTAGTCAATTTATGCCTCTTGGCTAATCCTACATTCAATATCAATGAACTTGTTGTGCCGGTGGGTAGACAGCCGCCGAACCCTTTCAGCTATCCGTCCACCGCGCAACAAAGTGCACAAATGCAGAAGAAAATGACAGTTCCTGCCCCACTAGGTCCCCCAACAAGCATCAAACAACCTCCACCTGACTATGCCACTTAAAGCAGGATCGTCTAGTAAGACCGTCAGTTTCAACATCAAAGAGCTGATTCACTCAGGCCGTGAGAAGGGACACATTAGCACCGGACCACCAAAAAGTGGAGAAGCTCTACAGAAACAAGCAGTGGCTATTGCGTTGAAGAAGGCGGGGAAAAGTAACCAATAATGGATTTTTGCAGAGAAAGGTAAATTATGGCAAACAAAGAAATAGCACAAATACAAATCGTTCCTGTTGACAACGGCTTCTTTATTCAGTGTATAAACGTTGATGGAAGTGGTCAGTCGAATCCGCGGAAGGTGGCAGGCAACCGTGAGGACTTAGTCAAGGAGATTAAAGACCTTGCGGAGTTGTTGTACTCTAAGGAACCTCCACAAGTCACACAACCCACCAGCCAACCACCAAAGCCGCCCACACCTACCTCGTGATTGAATTGTTCGAACGTAAGTTGTTGCTAGAACGGAAACGTGCACTGCTCGCAAAGCGTGCACGACTCCGCAGAGATTATGGTCTTGTTTTCTATGTGCCACATCTGAAACAAGATCGTTTCCACCGAGCAGGAGCGTTCAAACACAGGTTGTGGGAAAGCGGTAACAGGTCAGGCAAATCGACTGGTGGAGTCGCAGAGGACTCCAGTTGGCTTATGGGTGAACGAACATTCTATAAAGAGACCGATCCCGCCAGAAAAGTTGGTATCCCTAGTCACCCAGTTAAAGGATTGGTCATCACCACCGATTGGGACAAAGTGGACGAGATATTCACTTCGCAGCGTGGGACTGAAGGTAAACTCTGGCAGATGTTACCGCGCGGCTTCGTTCGCTCCACGAGAAGGAACCATTCTGGTGCGATTGAGCTTATCGAGTGCACCAACGGTTCCACGCTTCGATTTGACACGGTTAAGAGTTGGCAAACCAACCCACAGGGATCAGAATCGTCAGACTGGGACTTTATCCACATTGACGAACCTTGTCCGCAAGGACAGTATAAAGCCCAAGCACGCGGACTGATCGATCGTAACGGCAAAACATGGTTTACTGCCACCATTATGACCGAACCTTGGATTCACGATATGTTCTTTCCGGATCGTAATAACAAGGCTGATCTGGTTGAGGACGGCAACCGATGGGCACAACGGACCACTACGTATGACAACCCATATCTCACGTCTGAAGCGATTGCTGACTATGAAGCTACACTTTCGGAAGACGAAAAGCAGTGTCGCTTATTCGGCATCCCCTTGGAGTTGTCAGGTTTGGTGTTCAAAGAGTTCGATTGGGATACGCACGTATTGGCCACGATTCCGAACGGTTGGACAAATTATAACGATCCTCCACTTGGATATACCATTTTCTTTGCCATTGACCCACATCCACAAACTCCGCACCACGTCTTATTTCTCGCTGTTGCACCAACAGGAGAGTACTTTCTGTACGATGAACTTTACGTGCACTGCACTATCGAAGAATTGTCTCAGAAAATTAACGCCCGTTTGGTCACCAAACTCGATGGAAAACTCCTCTCCCGCTTTGTCGTCAGACAGATCGCAGACCCGACAGTGTTCAATACCTTCCCAGTGCTAAACGTCAAATCAGGTAAGCACATCACAATGGCTGACGAATTTATGGAGAATGGTATTTTCCTCTCTAAAGCGTCTAAGGCTCGTGAGCACGCTATACTGGAAACGCAACGTGTGCTAAAAGTTAGGATCAACAGCGAGCGACCACTACTTAACTGTAGTCCCTACATAAACGAGACGTTATACGAATTTACTCACTGGTGTTGGGACACGCGAGAGAAACGAGAAAACAAACCTCGTGACGAACGTGACCACGCGATGGAGAACCTTGGTCGGTTGTTGTTGGAGGAGCCTAAGTGGTTTAACCCAAACGAAGGTGCAGATTTTGTTCAACCAGAAGTAGACTATTCAGAAGGAGTTTCACTTGACCTAGAAGATATTTCACTTGATTAATGACGTCACCGAAACGAAGACCGGCGGTAGACGTAGTAGTCATCCTACTGACTGCTATGGTCGGAATTACTCTTGTGACGTCCGTTATTGGAGTGTTAATACTTCGGATCGTACATCCACAAACCGATGTTAGTCGTGGTGCTGAAGTGATTGGTAACATCGTCACAACCGTTGTTGGAGCGTTAGTCGGCTTTATTGGTGGACGCGCTACAGGTAGACTGGAACAAGCGAACGGAAGTAAGTGAATATGAGTAAACCTAAACCTTCGCCTAGTATTCCTGACATTATCGAAGTTACGTGGCTGAAGCGACAGTTCGACCAGCTCCATCAAGAACATGCACAAATACTCAAACAAATTGGTCCCGGATTTCGGTTCGACTTTGCAGTCGGGCCAGTAGTAAACAAAAAACCAAAAAGGAGTAACATGCTATCGGTAAGTATCACAAACGAGCAGCAAGTGAAGGTTCACTTGAATCCAGTTACCTCAACCGGAAAACCGGCTAAGGTGGATGGCGCCCCTGTGTGGTCAGTTATCACCGGTGACGCGACAGTAGTTCCCGCTGACGATGGACTGAGTGCTGACCTGATCAGTGCAGACGACCCCGGCGACACCGACTTCCTAGTCAAAGCAGACGCTGATCTCGGTGAAGGTGTGACTGAGATCAGTGACGTTGTCCGACTAAGTGTCGCTGGTGCACAAGCAGCGAATCTTGGTCTGAGTGCCGACGATCCAACACCCAAAGCTTAAACCCCGATGGCAGACCGGTTAAAGTCTGCCTACAATTTCTATGAAACTAAAGCACTTCTTATATGTGGATGATGGAACCGAGATCATGGTTAGCGACGATCAAAGTTACATGACGATGATCTCCAATCTTGATGTCTGCACTGATGGCACAGGTCCAGCTCATGGTGACACTTCTCATCTAAACAAAACAGCCTACACTCCGTCGCTTAACGCGGACGTAGACTTCTACATCGTCTTGCACCCCAAAATGCGAACCGGCGTTCGTCCTGTGGTGTTAGGTTGTATGGGCAGGGTCACTAATCTACGGACGTTCAAATCACATTGGGGTGTGTGGGGAGAAGTAGGACCGTCCAACAAAGCTGGCGAAACCGCAATCGTCATGGCTCAATACCTCAACCCTAAGGTGAGTGCTAACGTCGGTGACGGCAACTTCATCTACCTCTACGAATGTTGGCCCGGTGTACCCGCCGTGGTCGATGGCAAAACCTACAAACTAATACCCGCTTAACTATGCAAGACCGATTCCAACTTTTTAGTAACGCTGCGACTGTCACACCCAGTGACACAGTCGACCTTCCCCACATTGGCCTAGCCATCTTGTTGGGCACAGCATCAACCAACCTTAAGGTGGACACTCTCGGTGGTCAAACGCTTGACCTCGGTGTCTGTGCTGCTGGTATAGTGCCTATCTGCGTCAAACGCATCTACGCCACACCTGCTCCACCTTCAGGTATCAAAGTCCTCTGGTAATATGGCCGACCTCGTTGTAACACCAGCAAACGTTAAAGGTGGAGCTGGTTCAAACAGCCTACTGGGGAACTCTGGTGCCACCATCAACGCAGGCGATTTGGTGGCGAAGAACTCAGGTGGTGATGTAGTATTGTGCGACGCCAACGGTGCTTCACCCATCGACACTCCTGTAGGGGTCGCTTTGAACTCGTGCCCCGGTGTTGGCCAACCTATTAGATACGCACCTATTGCTCCGGCACTTGAGGGGTTTACAACAACCCAAGGAGTGGTTTACGTAGCCTCGGCCAATGCTGGTAAGATAGCTGCTGTGACTGATTTGGCTAGTGGGTGGACTGTTAGTATTCTTGGTGTGGGGAAAGCTGCCAACAAACTAGACTTCTACCTCTTTGCGTCAGGTGTCTCTGTTCCGTAGATTTGAATTATTCAAAATGACCAATGATATTTCAGATGCACTAAAGACAGATACGAACTTCCACAATGCGGTTCTGCAGAAGTGTAAGAATCTGGTAGAGGTGTCTAGAAGTTTCATGTGCAAGTTCTACGATCAGTGGGATGCAAACGATAAGACGTTGAGGGGGGAGCGTATACCTGATCAGGCTGACGCGAAGGCTGTGCAGAGGGGTGAACCAGCGAAACTAGTCTTGCCGTTTGCCTATGCACAGTGTCAAACGTTTTGCGCGTTTATGATGAGTTTGTTCAACCAGAGAGCAGATTTTTACGAAATTAAAGATTCTGGGTTGGATGGGCCGAATCCGGAGTTGGATGCTGAGACTTGTCTCGCTAGGGATTTAAGACAGTCGATGTTTAGTAGAGTGCAGTATCAGTGCTATTTGGACTTGTGTAGGTCAAGTGTATGTGTTATAAAGCATTTGTGGCTGGAAGAATCGGTGGACGTGGTGGCCCCTGTAGCGGTTGCGGAGCCGGAACAGGCAAGTTTGTTCGGGGGGACTGTGCCGGCTCCTACCACCGAACCCACAACCGGAACCAAGTTCGTGAACCAGAGAAACAAGGTGGTATCAATTTCACCATACCACTTTTATCCGGACGTGCGGTTACCGCTGTCCCGCTTCCAAGAAGGTGAATTTTGTGCAAGTGAGGACGAGTTCAGTGTTGTTAGGTTGAAGCAGATGCAGAAGGACGGGTTGATTGTTAATGTGGATAAAATTCAACCACTGGGTTTGGAGGCGCTGAACACCCGGAGGTTGAATTACGCCAATATGGGAATTGGTGAGAATTTGAAGACAGCTGCTGGTGGAACACAAGGAGCGGGGATGTGTGTGTTGACGGAGGTGCAGATTTGGATCACGCCTAAGGATTTCAAGAACGATGCAGGGAAGACACCATTGGGAGATGATGACAGTCCAACGCTGTTCTTGGTGTGGTATGCTAACGACACATTCATTTTGAAAGCTGAGCCGTTGAATTATAGTCACAATCAATTCACGTATGACGTCGGTGAGTATAGCGCTGATCAGGTTAGGGTTGTTAATGAGTCACTCACCGACGTCACAAATCAGCTGCAACAACACGCTACGTGGTTCATGAACTCTAGAGTGGACAATGTGCGTAAGGTGATTGGCGATAAGTTGGTGGTTGATCCTGCTGGTATTGAGATGAAGGACTTGCAGGAAAGGAGACCAGTTATTCGTCTAAAGCCACAAATGGCGAAGAGTGGTGTGGATACGTGGATCAAACAACTCCAGTTGCAGGATGTTACGACAAACCACATTGCTGATATTGAGAAGATTTGGGAGTTTATACAAATCACTACAGGGATCAACGATAATGCTCTGGGACAGTTTAGTTCTGGTCGACGGAGTGCAGCAGAAGCACGAACTGTTAATGCTGGTGCTGCGAGTAGACTGAAGACGATTGCTGTAGTGTTGTGGGAGACGTTGTACGCTCCTTTAGGACAGAAACTGTTGCTGAACTATCACAATTTGGAGTTGGACGAGTTTAAGCGGATCGTAGGTGCAGATGCCGAACAGGATCGGTTGGATGCGATGAAGGCCAGTATCGGTGAGGGGATGCGACTGGAGTTTTTTGACGGCACAGCACCAAGTGAGAAGGGGTATTTGGCTAATCAACTACAGGAACTACTTGTAGGTCTGCTGGCCAACCCACAATCTGCTATGATGGTCACTCAACCGCCGTTTAGGAACTTGATTGTAGAGATTGCAGACCTTATGGGGATTAGAAGTCCAGAGAGATTTCTACCCCCGCCAGTGCCCACAAACATAATGACAATGCCCAATGCACCAACTAAACCTCAATTACCAGCAGGACCAAATGTCGGAAGCGGAGCAGCTCAACCACCTACCGCAGCTGTCGGCACTCCTTGACAATGTATGGTTCAAACACTTTATAGCATCGTGGTTAGAAGCACGAGATACTGCGCGCGACGCGGTGTGCACCTTTCCCGTAAAGGATATGTCCCAACTAATCACGATGCTCCAAACTCGTGGAGAAGCGAACACGTTTGATATAGTAGTGAAACAGCCCTATAACACCTACACGGACTTGGTAAGTCAAAAGGAGGAAAATGAACGAGGAAGCACATAGTGGACCGATTGAAGGAACAGTCGCAGAAGTATTCGAAACACCAGAGACGCAATCTAGTGAACCACAACACACGCCAGAAGCGCCACCAACCGGGGGACAAGCAGAACCGACAGCCCCTAAGTCGGGTGAACCAGAGAAGCCCAGTTTCCCCACACCAGAGCAAATCACAGCATCGGTCAGAGAAGGTCTTCGACAATCTCAGACTCCGCCAACAACGCCGCAAAAGGAGTATACTCCTGAGGAACTTGATAAACTCTTTAATGTTTACACTCCCACACCGGAGGTCATTCAAAAGTTGCTTGCAGGTGGCGATGAGGCATTACAGGCGTTTATCGCAATCCGAGAGGGACTGTCTAAGCAATTTGGGACATTGTTACAGTACCAGTTGGAGGTGGCTCGACGCGAACTTACCGGTCAGATGGATCCTGCACTACGATTCGTGGCAGACGCCGCAGCCAAGGCAGACCGCGATGACTTCTTCAGTCAGCATAGTGACCTCAAAGACCACGAACTATTAACACAGACTGTGTTTAATGCGTTAAAAGCAGAAGGTTATCAAGCTGCTACGAAGGAAGAAGCTTTTAAGACTTTAGCAGACAGAACACGAGCACTGTTACCAACAGCAGGTGGCAACGGTTCTGGCGCTACCCCGTCGGGTGGTGCGAGAACAAAAACAAGTCCAACTACGAACCGTCCGGCATCACTGTCGAGTGGTTCGCAGGCTGGTGGTGGTGGGGGTTCTGCACCCCAAGCACCTTTTCCAGGTGCGGAGGTTTTCCTCTAAACGCCAGTGGACAGACGGAGAAGTAAATGATACTGGGATTGCTACACACAGAGGCCAGTGGTATCGACCGACTGAAGAACTTCCGTCGGATGGTATTCTACAACTACCCAAATGGTAGCGCACCCCTGATCGCACTCCTCTCGCAGTTGAAGGAAGAGTCGACCAACGACCCTGAGTTCAGTATCTACGAGAAGCGGTTGGCGGAGCAGAGAACCATCACGGCACAAGCGAATTCGTTAGGTCCATTTACTACCACTGGTACTGACACGGATCAAGCCAATCCGTTCAGCCCTGCTGTAAACAGTATTACTCGCGTGAGGGTCGCGGATTCGTCTCGCTTTAGGGTGGGACATATTATCCAGATCACTTTGGCGAATATTACTGGTGGTACCCAAACCATTAAAGGTATTGTTACGACAGTTGTGTCAGGCGTCACAACCAAGATCGAGTTCCGATTCTTGGAAGCGGTGACCAACTTGTCGAACGGTACCAACAACAATGGTTTGGAAGTGTTAGTCATTGGTAACGCTGCATCGGAAGGTCAGGTCGGTGCCGCACTGGCTCCCTATGACACACCATTGAACCTGAAGAACTACACCCAAATCTTTAGAACTCCGTTCCAGTTCACTGGCACGGTACTGAAGACCGGGTTGAAGTACGATCGCACTGGTCCTTACAAGGATAAAGCGAAAGACGCCACACTACAACACGCGATGGAGATGGAAAAGGGTTTCCTTTTCGGTGTCCAACAACTGTATATCGATCCGACAACCGGCTTGCCGACTAGGTTGACGGGTGGAGTAGAATGGTATCTCCGCCAGTGGGAGTCGGGCACAGTGTATGGTAACACGGCCGCGACGTTAGACACAGACGACACCAAACGCATCATCAACAACGCGACGGGGTCAATGAACTTGTCTACGTTCAATGGTTACATGGAGCGTTTGTTCCGCGTCACGTCTAATCAGGCACAAGAGAAACTGTGTTTGTGCGGTTCGGGTTACCTTGCACGGGTCAACGACATGTTCAGCGGCAAGGCTGTGTTGAAATTGGACATGGAAGCCAAGCAGAAGTTTGGTTGGGACATCGTCTCACACCTACTTCCTTGGGGGATGGTCCATTACAAGACACACCCCTTGTTTAGTCAGAACTCGTCGTTGAGAAACTCGGCTATTTATCTTGACGTGTGGAATCTCGTCTACCGGTATATGGATGGACGTGACACCACGTTGTTGAAGATGAGGCAGCCGAACAATGCGGATTACCGCGAGGATGAGTGGCTTGGTGAGTGTGGTCTGGAACTCAGGTTTCCTGAGTCTCACATGTTCGTCAAGAACTTCCTGACGGTCACGCCCTGAGTTATGGCTAATCCGACTGTCACACTGGCGCCGTCGACTCGTGGAGCAGAGTTTCCACCTTCGGGGATGCGCAAACTTGTAGTCGCTTCGATGGTCTGTGATGGAGTGGCGGGAGACCTCGCTAACTTCATTCCGGCATCGTTGTTCGGTTTGCGTTTCATCGAAACGTGTGGACCAGCAGTCAAAAACGACAACACGTTGATTGTTGTCTGCTCTCCGCTCTACGATGGTTCAGGTCTCGTTGGAAAGGCAGCGGCAACCGCCGGTCTTGCTGCTATACCAGCTGGGACCTACAACATTGTGTTGGAAGGTTACTAACGGCGGGAAAGGAGGTAAAATGGGACTAAATCTGGAACATATGAAGAACGAACAGGTGAGTATGAAGGACGGTCAGATGGTCAATCAAACGAACATCTTGGATGGTGCCGCCAAAGACTCAGCTGTCTTCGATGCTACCAATGAAACTGTTCAGTATAAGACACCCGCGCTCGACAAGGGCAACTTGGGTGGTCGAAATGACCTGAACGGTTAAGGAGGTAACATGGCTGATCGAGAAAAACTGCAGGACTACTATCAAGGTCACGAAATCGACATTGATACAGCTGTGGATCGCTTCGAGGTCTTGCAAGATGGTGCTAGTAACTCACCAGTAATGGAGTCTGACGACGACACAGAGGTGACACTTGGACCAAAGACACAAGAAAATCCGAACGATCCATATTGTTCCTGTTAGTCAACAAACCGCGTCCACATGGATATTAACACGCTTAAGGTTAAGGTTGCAACATATCTGCAAAAGGTTCCGGCAGACTTCATCATAAGTAATCCGCCTGCACCTGATGTAGATTTGCTGTTGGACGCCATTAACATGGCACACCAACACGCGTTACAATACCATGACTTTGAGTATGCCAAAGTCTCTGTGGACGCTCTTGTTGACTTAGAAAACGGGTTGCCAATCAGTCCACTGCCACTTCACGGAACATCGACGTTAGTGACGGTTAAAAAGGTACTGAGGGCATTTATTGCCGACGGATACGGTGGTGTCCGACCGATTAAATTCGTCTCACGTGATTGGCAAGTCGCTGACGCCGGACAGAGGTGGAACGGAGTTCCATACCCTTGGGCACCCGTTCAGCGAGATATGCCCTCGTACCCTACCTTTTACGAAATTTACTTGACGCAGCAGGCGGATACTTTGATGTTGTATCCAAATGCACAAGTGGTTGTGCCTCAAAATCCACTTCCACTCTTCTTAGATGTGATTCGCTATTTTCCCGACTATCAGAACAGCGACAATAACTCCGATTTCCTACTCCAGTTTGGCGATGACTTTCTAATGTGGGACGCTTGTTGTAATTTGAATGTTTTAGTCAAGGAGTATGTGCCTCGTCAACAAGGCAATGTTTCTGCACCAACGGAACAAAGAGACAGTTCGTGGCAAGACCTGATATACTGGGACGCTAACGTAATAACTACTGGTGCAGAGGAGGCTGCTTCACTTGACTGATGCCGCTCAACAGTCGGTTAACTAATCCCGGTCGGACACTCAGAAACCACTACTTCGGTGGTGAGTCCGACACGATGCGCGAAATCCCGCCTGAGTTCAGGGCGGCACTCGACCTCACGATACTTGAAATTCCTATTCCGTGGGATGTCGAGATTATACCACTCTCCGACACAGTTCTTGCGTCGCAAGCTGTGCAGAAAGAGACGTCTGAGTGGATAAGACGAACGACATTCAAACCACCGGGTCCAATTTCGTTGATTGAGTACGCGACGAATAAGGATAAACAATTCGTCACACGGACTCGAAGTTTTAAGTTCATCACTGATCCAGTTGGTTCACCGGGACCATCTAGGGATGTCAGCACTCGTAACCTGGGCAATCTCCACTACGTCGAGGAGGATGAAGACGCCCAGTTTGTGTTCTCCAACAAGACCACGTCTATAGAGATCACAGACGTCACTCCTGAATTGTTCAAGGCTCTATTGCCGATGCAGGAGAAGAAGGAGACCACTACCGGGATTGTTCCTGATCCACAACCTCCACTAGGTCCGGGTGAGTTTGCCCGATCTAGTACACAGGAGGATGTGTTTAACGAGTCGACTACAACTCGCTTCCGCGCTCCAGTATCCTATCCATTTCCCGTTAACCCTGCTGAGTTGAAGATGGACAAGGACAAGCAGGTAGAGACTGTGGTAATGGTCCTCGATCTTGGAGTGCAGACACTAACACCAACACCAACAATGGTGGAAGGTGATGTTAAGGTGTTGGGCGATGGAACGTCGTTGAAGACCACAGGGACTGTACCTTTAGTGTTTGGCAACAAGACGACGTCGATTTCAAAACCGGATGTGGTTCCTGAGTTGTTTAGAGCGTTGCTGCCGACGTTCACGAAGAAGGAAACGTTTACTGGCACAGTGGCCGATCCACAACCAGCCTTGGGAACTGGTGAGTTCAAACGTACTGAGACTCAAGAGGACGTGTTTAACATGACACGGACACTGGAGAGTCGTGGTACAATAACATACCCGCAAAACATCCCAGTCGCAGAGCTTAAGATGACCGACAAGAAGCAGGTGGAGACGGTCAGTATGACTTTGGACTTGGGGGTGCAGACGTTTATTCCAGATGCTTTGACGATTGAGGGTGATGTTAAGATTCTCGGTGATGGCACGTCGTTGAAGATTGTAGGGAAAGTGCCGGACCTATTTACGGAGCAGTTGTTTGCGAGTCAGAGACCGGTGGTTACTCCTGAGGATTTCCGAGCACTGCTTCAGACTCAAGAGGACACGCATCTAGTTGCTGGTACCGCACCAGACCCAGGTGTTTTGCCTGCTGGTGTTGTTGAGAAGAGTAACCAACAGTTAGATGAGTTCACCTACCGCGCTACAACCAAGACCATCGACACCGGCACATTGCCAAGGATTATTGTAAATAGCCGAACCAATAGGTTTAAACAGGTTGAGACCCTAAGACGCACTTTGGAAGTTGACACGACTGTTCCAGATGTACCCACAGCTCTCAAGGATGTCAATTTTACCAAACTGGGAGACGGCACAGCGTTGGAGGAGTGGACAACGGTTCCAGACATCTTCGACGCACATCTCTACACAGCGGAACGTCCAGACGTTACTCCACAAGAGTTCAAAGCACTTCCAACGTTGTTGACTCGGACAGAGGAGTTTATTATAGGTGGTACGGCTTCCGCACCAACGCTTGCTAGTGGAGAATATAAACGGAGTCAAGAACAGGTAACGGAGTTTACCAAGAAGCTTAGTGTAACCTCGCGCGACATAACTAGCCTGCCCAGACAAATAGTTAGCACCAGAACCAACCAGTATAAACAAGTCGAGACTGTTACTAAAGTTCTGGAAGACGACGGCACAACGGCTCTATTGCCTAGTGTAACAAGAGATGTTAGTTTTAACCCGCTAGGTGATGGAACCGCGGTTGAGGAACGAGTGGTGATTCCCGGTGTGTTCGATAACATCACTACATCACGTGAAATACCCGATGCTATTCCACCAGAGTTCAGGACAGGTATACCTACGATTGAAAAGGAGTATATTCTTGCTGGCAGTGTAGTTGATCCACAAATATTAGGTCCGGGTGAGCAGTTCCGTAAAGAGACTCAACTGGATGTGTTCAAGATTCGTAGGAGCACTCGAAAACGAGACACAACCACATTTCCAATTGTCCACAACGAGCAAAAGCTGTCTAGAGATCAGCAGTTAGTTTCAGTCACAAATACGTTGGACAACGGCGTTCAAACCATCACCCCAACAGCGTTGATGGTCGAAGCGGAGACCAAAGACCTTGGTGATGGGACGTCGATCAAACATGTTGGTGTTGTGGATGTGGTGTTCGATAGACATAAGTATGAGGTTACTTATCCCGATGTAGTTCCAGCAGAGTTTAGAGCAGCCCTTCCTACATTCCACGAAGAATACACAGTTGAAGGCACGGCAGACTGGCCAGGTAATATACCAGGTGTAGAAAATCTTGCTTTGTCTGACGAACAGGTCACAGCACTTACTCACCGAATCAGCACAGCGTCGCGTGATATCGCTGCTGGTGCTGTGCTCAGTGGACAAGAGTTGACAGAGGAGTTTGGTGGGGGGATACTGGACGTTATCAAAACGTACGGTCCAGTTCCGTTGACGGTGGATGTAGGATGGTTGGTCGTATCGTCTGTTGTCAAACCACTAGGCAATGGTAATGCTATTAAAGAGACACGGTCACTCAGCACTGGTGCTTGGCCACCACTCGTCTCCCAGTCGTGGGACGACGAGATGCAGGGGTGGAAGTATGAAACAGAGACTGTGGTTCCGGCTGGAACGGCACCGTCTAGTGGCACAGACTACATTGAAGAGTCCAAGAGCCT
>Ga0126377_10000412_pt1 | contig 25709 bp, 25 predicted proteins | sample PanSoiMetPlot_22_FD_92647 | JGI IMG/M metagenome (GOLD analysis project Ga0126377, IMG submission 92647) | Tropical forest soil microbial communities from Panama - MetaG Plot_22 | ecosystem: Environmental > Terrestrial > Soil > Tropical forest > Bulk soil | place: Panama | collected 2016-02-17 | reverse complement strand
GCGAGGGCAGCACCTTCACCGTCTACCTCCCGCGCGCGGAGGCCGCATGACCGCCGCCAGGCCCCGCGTCCTCGTGGTCGACGACGAGCCGGAGATGTGCGACCTCCTGGTGAGCGGCCTGGGCCGGCGCGGCTTCGACGTCACCGCGCGCCCGGCGGCCGACGAGGCGTTCGCGCTGCTCGGCGAGCAGGACTTCGACGTCGTCATCACGGATCTGCAGATGAAGGGGATGAACGGCCTCGAGCTGTGCGAGCGGGTCACCCTGAACCGGCCCGACGTGCCGGTCGTGGTCATGACCGCGTTCGGCAGCCTCGAGACCGCGATCGCGGCGATCCGGGTCGGGGCCTACGACTTCGTGACCAAGCCGCTCGAGCTCGAGCCGCTTCGCCTCGCCCTCGAGCGCGCGGTCCGCCACCGGGCGCTCCAGCGCGAGGTCGTGCGCCTGCGCCAGGCGGTGCGCGAGGCGCGCCACTTCGAGGACCTCATCGGGACCAGCGCCGCCATGGGCCGGGTCTACGACCTCATCGAGCGCGTCGGACCGGTCGACGCCACCGTGCTCATCACCGGCGAGAGCGGCACCGGCAAGGAGATGGTCGCCCGCGCCGTCCACCGGCGCAGCAAGCGGCGGGGCGGCCCGTTCACCGCGATCAACTGCGCCGCCGTGCCCGAGGCGCTGCTCGAGAGCGAGCTCTTCGGCCACGAGAAGGGCGCCTTCACCGACGCGCGCAGGGAGCGCGCCGGCCTCTTCCTCGAGGCCCAGGGCGGCACCCTGTTCCTCGACGAGATCGGCGACCTGCCGCTGGCGCTGCAGTCCAAGCTCCTGCGCGCGCTGCAGGAGCGCGCGGTGCGCCCGATCGGGTCGGACCGCGAGGTCCCGTTCGACGCCCGCATCGTGGCGGCCACCAACCGCGACCTGGACAGCGCGGTGGAGGAGCACCGCTTCCGCGAGGACCTGTACTACCGCATCAACGTGGTCCGCCTGGCGCTGCCGCCCTTGCGCGCGCGCGGCGGCGACATCCTGCTGCTGGCCCAGCACTTCGTCGACCACTTCAGCCGCATGTTCGAGAAGCCGGTGACAGGGCTGGCCCCGGCCGCGGGCGAGAAGCTGGCGTCGTACAGCTGGCCCGGCAACGTGCGCGAGCTGGCCAACTGCATCGAGCAGGCCATCGCGCTCACCCGCTTCACCGAGATCACGGTCGAGGATCTGCCGGAGAAGGTGCGCGCCTACTCGAGCGCCCACGTCGTGGTGGCGGCCAGCGATCCGACCGAGCTGGTCCCGCTCGAGACGGTCGAGCAGCGCTACATCCTGCACGTGCTCGAGGCGGTGGGAGGCAGCCGCACCCTGGCGGCCCAGGCGCTCGGCCTCGACCGCAAGACCCTCTACCGCAAGCTCAAGGCGTACGGAGTCGACGACAGGGAGTAGCCCCGCGGGCCAGCCGAGGAAGGCCCGAACGGCGAGCGAGGGTGCGTTCTGGGCCCGCCGACGGGGTCGCCATGAGAAGACGGAGTCGGGCGTCGCGGGGCGAAATGCCCCGCGAGGCATTCGGCCCCGCGAGGCGGCGGGCCGAGCCGCGTCGTTCCCGGCGGTTCGCGCGGCACGTGGGCTGCACCGACCGGGCACGGAGGCCCGGAATGTCGAACCACGCCGCGGGAGATTTCTTCCTTCCATCCCTCACACGCGGACTGCGCCACGAGCTGTGGCGCGCCGACCATCCGCGCGTCTTCCTGGCCGAGAGCAACTCCCAGGTGCGCCTCGATGTGGCGGGGCGGCTGCGCCGCGACGGCTGCCTGGTGCGCGAGCTGCCCGAGGGCCGCGAGCTGCTCGCGGCGGTCAGCCTCGAGCTGGCCCGCGCGCGCCGCGGTGGCCGGCTGATCGATCTCATCATCTCCGAGGCCACTCTGCCCGGCATGAGCGGCCTCGACGTGCTGGCCGCGGTCAGGCGATCGAACTGGCCGGTCCCGTTCATCCTGCTCGCGAGGCCCGGCGTGCCGGGGCTGCGGCGCCAGGCGCGCCGGCTCGGTGCCTCGGCCACGTTCGAGAAGCCCTTCGAGCTCGACGATCTCATGACCGCGATCGCGCTCCTGGTCTCGCAATGAACGGTCCCCGCATCTTCATCGCGGACGACGACGCAGCGATGCGCGAGTGGCTCCGCCTGCTCTTGCGACCGATGCGGGCCGTCATCCAGGAGGCGGCCGGCGGGATCGAGCTCCTCGAGCTGCTCGCCAGCGGCGACCCGTTCGACCTGGTCATCACCGACCTGCGCATGCCGGGACCCACCGGCCTCCAGGTCGTGGCCATGGCGCGCGCCGCCGGTGTCACCGCGCCCTTCCTCATCATCACGGCCTTTCCGGACGACGACGTGTGCCGCTCGCTCGCCGCCGCCGGGGCCGAACTGCTCGCCAAGCCGTTCTCGGCTGCCGAGCTCAAGGCGCGCGTCGCGGCGCTCATCGCCGCAGACGGCCAGCCGGAGCCGGCCTGAAGGAGAAAGAGAATCGCCATGTCTGTCCGCACCCGTCTCGTCGCCCGCGCCGTCCCCGTCGGCGCCGTCCTGTTCGGCGCCGCGCTTCTGGCCGCTCCGGCCTGCAGCTCGTCTCGACCGCCCGCCGCGCCGCCCCCGGCCACACCGGCGGCAGCCTCGCCGCATCCGCCCGCCCCGGCGTCCAGCGTCGCCCCCGCGCCCGCCCCCTCGGCGCTGTCCGGGACGGGGCTGGCTCCGATCGTCGCCCGCGCGCGCCCGGCCATCGTCACCATCGTGGTGCGCCGTCCGGTCGACGCGCGTGAGCTGGCCGACCAGTCGCCGTTCTGGGGCCTGATCCCGCGCGAGCGCGGCGGCAGCGGCGGCTTCGCCCCGGAGGAGCAGGGCGAGGGCTCCGGCGTGGTGGTCCGCGCCGACGGCATCATCCTCACCAACCGCCACGTGGTCGACGGCGCCACCCAGGTGGAGGTCGGGCTGACCGACGGCCGCAAGCTCGACGGCAAGGTGCTGGGCGTCGACGAGCCGACCGACATCGCGGTGGTCAAGGTCTCCGCCCAGGGCCTCCCGACCGTGCCGATCGGCGACTCGAGCAGGCTGCAGATCGGAGACTTCACCCTGGCCATCGGCAGCCCGTTCGGCCTCGGCCAGTCGGTCACGTTCGGCATCGTGTCCGCGGTCGGCCGCTCCGGCATGGGCCTGGCCGACTACGAGGACTTCATCCAGACCGACGCAGCCATCAACCCCGGCAACTCGGGCGGCGCGCTGCTCGACACCCAGGGCCGCCTCATCGGCATCAACACCGCCATCCTGGCCCACGGCGCCGCCGGCAACCAGGGCGTCGGCTTCGCGGTGCCGGTCGACCTGGCGGTGTCGGTCATGCGGCAGCTCATCGCGCAGGGCCACGTGGTGCGCGGGTACCTGGGCGTCGGCATCCAGGACTTGACCCCGGAGCTGGCCGCCGGGCTCGGCGTCACGCGCCCGGGCGGCGCGCTCGTGGGGGACGTCGAGCCCGGCGGACCGGCCGGCCGGGCCGGATTGCGCCGCGGCGATGTGGTCGTCTCGCTCGACGGCCAGCCGGTGACCGACGGCCACTCGCTGCGCGTGCACATCGCCAGCAGGGCGCCCGGCACGGTCGCGCGCCTGGGCGTCCAGCGCGATCGCAAGCCGGTCGAGCTGGCGGTCGCGCTCGGCACCCTGCCGGGCCCGAAGCAGACAAGGGCGGCCAGGGCAGGGCAGGGCGGCCAGGGCTACGGCCTGCGGCTGACCGACCTGACCGGCGAGATCCGCGGCCAGATCGGCGCCGACGCCGGCGCCACCGGCGCGGTCATCGCCGACGTCGCGCCCAGCAGCCCGGCGGACGACGCCGGCCTTCGCTCGGGCGACCTCGTGCAGGAGATCGACGGCCACCCGGTCGCCGGCGCCAGCGCCGCGGCCTCCGCTCTGCGCAGGCCCAGCAGCGCGCCGCATGTCCTGCTGGTGCGGCGCGAGCACCAGACGTTCTTCGTTCCGCTGTCACGGCGCGCGTCGTAGCGCTGCCGGTTCAACCAGAGAGAAAGGGAAAGAAAGCCATGAAGAAGATCCTCTCCACACTGCTGTTCGCCGCCTGCATGACAGCTGTACCGCTGGCGGCGGGCGCCGGAGAGCCAAAGGCGGCGCCGAGCAAGAAGGCCGACAGCGCAGAGAAGCAGAAGTCGAGCACCACGACCAGCAAGGCCAGGACGAGCTCCAGGCACAAGGGCAAGCACAAGGCCAAGAGCGCGGTCAGCAAGCCCAAGGAGAAGAGCACGAAGTAGCGAGCGCGACGCAGCGCAAGCAGCCCCTGCCGTGCGCTGCCAGACCGACTCGAACCGCGAGGGGCGCGAAGCAGACAATCCTGTCGCGCTCACTTCGCGTCCTTCGCGGTTCATCTTTCGATCGTCGGCGATCATCGGCCGATCATCGGCCGATCAGCGGCCGATCAGCGGCCGATCAGCGGCGCGCGCGCTCGACCAGGAGCTCGCGCTCCTTGTACGACTTGCCCCGGGTGGCCTCGATCACGCGATCGACCAGGTCCTCGGGCACACGCACGTAGGCGTGCGTGTTGCGCAGCGCCACGGAGCCGATGCGCGAGGCGTCGTCGCCCAGATCGCGGCTCAGGAGCTCGCGGATGTCGTCCGCCGTGGCCTCCTCGCGCTTGCCGATGTTGACGTAGAGCCGCGCGGTCAGGGTGCCGTTCTCCACGTCGTCGCCGAGCTCATCGCCGACCGGCAGCTCGGCCGACGGATCGGTGATGTCGGCGGTCTCGGCCGCCTCGCCGGCCGGTCCGCCGCGCATGCTCTTCTCGTCGGCCCAGGCCTCCCAGAACTCGCGGCCGTCCTCCGGCCCGCGGCCGGGCATCGGCACCAGCGGCTGTCCCGCCGGCTCGCGCTTCTCGCCGCCCTCGGCGGGCGCCGCGTCGCGCGAGCGCCCGCGGTCGCGGTCCCGGTCCCGGTCGCCCCGCACGGCCGGCCGGCTGCCCGACACTCTCTCGCGCCCGCGATCCCGATCCCGCCCGCGGCCGCCCCGGTCGCGGTCGCGATCGCGATCGCGCCCGCCGCCGCCGCCGTCGATCTCGCGCCGCCGGCGCCGCCGCTTGCGCGGCTCATCGTCGCCGCCGCTCGCGGCCTCGCCGCCCGCCTCGCTGCCGCCCGCCTCGCTGCCGCCCGCCTCGCCTCCCGCACCCTGGACCACGGCCAGCGGCTCGGTCCGCGTGTGCGACTCGGTCCGGCGCGCCGGGCGCTCCGCCGCCTCGGTGCGCCCCGACAGCAGGCGCTGCAGCAGCGCCCCGACCACCCGCTCCCCCTCGACCGACTGCCACACCCGGCGCGCCAGCGACAGGTACTGCTGGCTCGGCGCCTCCGGCACCAGCTGCACCACGCGCTCGTACTGCTCTCCCTCCTGCATGGTCAGGAGCTCCTCGGCCGACGGCAACTCGCGCTCCTCGGGTCGGATCTTGTAGATGAGCTTGAGGTAGTAGAACGCGCCGATCTCGCGCGGCCCGACCAGAGACACCGCCACGCCGGTCTTGCCCGCGCGGCCGGTCCGCCCCGTCCGGTGCACGTAGACCTCCGGCGACTCGGGGAACTGGAAGTTGATGACGTGGGTCAGGTCGCTGATGTCGATACCGCGCGCAGCGATGTCGGTGGCGACCAGGAACTGCAGCGTCTTGTCGCGCGAGCGCTTCATCACCCGCTCGCGGTCGCGCTGGGTGAGGTCGCTCGAGATCGCCTCGGCGTCGTAGCCGTGGCGGACCAGGTACTTCGCGACCGTCGAGGTGTCCTCGCGCGTGTTGCAGAAGATGATGGCCGACTCGGGCCGCTCCGCCTTCAGCACCTTGAGCAGGTCGCGCGTGCGCGCCAGCCCGCTGACCATGTAGTAGTAGTGCGAGATCTCGCGCACCCCGATCCCGTCGGCGGACAGCGAGATCTTGGCCGGGTCGCGCATGTGGCGCCGCGCGATGCGCTCGATCGCCTCCGGGATGGTCGCCGAGAACAGCATGGTCTGCCGCTCCTCGCGCGGCGGCAGGTAGCTCAGGATGTTCTCGATCTCCTCCTGGAAGCCCATCGACAGCATCTCGTCGCACTCGTCGAGCACGAGCAGCCGGATGTCGCGGGTCGACAGCGTCTTGCGCCGGATGTGGTCGAGCACGCGGCCGGGCGTGCCGGCCACGATCTGGGCGCCCGCCTGCAGCGCGTCGATCTGCGGCTTCATCGGCGCCCCGCCGTAGATCGGCACCACCGCGACGCCCTTGAAGCGGGTGATGCGCTTGAGCTCCTCCGAAACTTGTAGGGCCAGCTCGCGCGTGGGCGCCAGGATCAGCACCTGGGCCCCCTTCGACTCCGCCGCGATGCGCTGGGCGATCGGGATGCCGAACGCGGCCGTCTTGCCGGTGCCGGTGCGCGACTGGACCATGATGTCGTGGCCGTCCATCACCTGCTGGAAGACCGCGACCTGCACGTCCATCGGCGTGAGGTAGCCCATCTCGCCCAGCGCCTGCTGGATCTCGGGGGCCAGATTCATGCTCGCGAAGGTGCGGGCATCGCTGTCGGAAGCGATCGCTTCCTGGTCGGCGTCCGTCTCCGCCGGGTGGGCGGCCGGACCAATGTCATCCATCATTATCGCGTCCTAACGCAGCCGTGCCGGATCCGGTGGCGGCGGCGAAGTGGGCTCGCCTGAGGGCGGCGCGACGAGGTTCGAAGAGGCGCGCGGCCGATTGGCCCTGCGCGCCTCTTCCTCGAAGGCTGCCCTGGACAGGTCGAGCGCGCGCCGCATCCGCGCCAGCTCAGCTGCCTGCTCATCGTCGAAACCTACGACGAGGCTCTGATACTTCTGCCTCATGGTCTGGAGATCACCATGGACCTGCGCCAGGCGGTCGTAGGCGACTCCCAGGTTTGTGTCCGCCAGCTCGGAGAAGCGGCATTGCGCATTGGCGACGTCCCACTTGCCGCGCCACGTGCGCGAGAACTCCTCCCACTGGGCGGGGAGCTCGCTCCTGCTGCCGCTCGGCGGCAGGGCGAGAAGCTCGCATGTCTCGTGCCCCAGACTGGTCAGGAGATCGAGGACCAGCCGGTGACACTCGAGCAGCTCGCTCGGTGTCGGCTCGTCCGCGGCGATCGCCGACGGCGGCAGCTCCACCGCCGGTCGTCGAAAGAACAGCTCCTTGACCACCGATCCGGCGAGAAGCAGGACACCAGCCGTGGCAAGGACCAGGTAGAGCGCTGTCAGTACCTGCCGGTATCTGCGGAATTCGGAGTACTCGGGGAATTCGCCGGATCTCTTGCTATCCAGGGACACAGGACGTTCTAGGGTGGCGGAACCATACTTGTCCGGAGCCCGAGCGTCAAGACAGCGAGTGAGCAGCCTTACGGGTCGGGCAACACCACCCGGACGACGCCCTCCTCGTCGCTCCGCCACGCGCCGCGCAGCCTGGCCGCCGGCTCGCACTCGCCCTCGCCCAGCGACATCTCGGTGCAGTAGTCGTCGGGCGGCAGCTGGTAGATGTCGACCTCGGCGTCGGGGACCGGCTCGCCGCGGTGATCGCGCACCACGGCGCGAGCGAAGGACGCGCCCGGCAGCTTCTTCACCCCGAGGTCGACCGAGCCCTTCACCGACGGTGGGATCGCCACCTCCGGGAAGCTCCAGCTCGGCGCCCCCGAGAAGAGCGGCGGGGTCACGTCGATGTCGTATGCGGCCGCCTCGCCGACCAGGAGGCCGTCGAGCCACAACACGAAGCCGCCGCTGCCGTCGGTCGTCGTGGTCGGCAGCGGCAGCTCGGCCACCGCCTGCTCGAGCGCGTCGTGGTCGAGGCGCTGGCGGAACAGGGCCGACGGGCGCGCCTGCATGGGCGCGTTCACCACCGGATCGTCGTTCTCGTCGTGCGCCGTGCCGGTGACCGCGGTCCTCCGCTCGAGGTTCAGGGGCGCCAGCACCGCGTCGTCGTTGCCTCCCGGCCCGACCATCACCTCGCGCTGGTAGACCGACTGGAGCTGCGAGGCCGCTGGCGTCACCACGCTGACCAGGTAGCTGCGGCTGGCCTCGTCGCCCGGGTACAGCATCACCTCGGCGACGCCCGGATCCTTCGACTCGGCGCCGGACGCGACCGCCTGGGCGGTGAAGGTGATCTCCACGTCGCGCGTCTCCTTCGGATCGGGCGGGGCGAACACGGTCGTGAAGCGCACGTCGGCGCCCACCACCGGCTCGACGTCGCCGTTCGAGCCTCGCCCCGTGAGCGGCAGGTGGAAGGACGCGGGTGCAGGCGCGATCGGCATGATCAGCGGCGGATCGATCGTGTGCACCGCCTGCTCCCCCTCGGCCGGGTCGCGCACGTACTCGCCCCGCAAGGTGATGGTGGGCAGGACCGCGCCGGCCGGCGGGGCCACCGTGATGTCGAACTCGTCCAGCATCTTGCGCGGCACGCTGAGCTCGAAGCAGCCGTCGGCCCCGGTGATCGAGCGCGACGACGCGCGCTCCAGCTCCGACAGGTTGGTCCAGCGGCCGAACGCCACCACGCTCATGCCGGCGTAGGGAGTTCCGTCGCCGACCACGTTCTCGACGCAGCCGCGGATGGTCTTGAGCTCGGCCGGATCGCCCAGCACCCAGTCGAACCGCTGGGTCGACTCGGCGGTCACGGTGATCTGGCGCGGCGGGGCGATCTCGCCCGGCGCGATGGCCTCGCCGCCCACCGCGTCGTCCGGGATGATCGTGATGCGGTACTCGGCGTCGGGATCGATGGGCAGGAGGAAGGAGAAGGCGTCGTTGCCCGGCCCGATGGCGGGCGCGGCGTCGATGAGCCGGGTGGACGCCGGCCCGCCGGTGAAGCTGGGCGCGCGCTCGATGCGGATCTGCGCCGCGACCGACTCGTCGTCGCCGCAGACGTAGGGCATGCCCTCGCCGGGACAGGCCAGGAGCACGCGCCCGTGGATCTCCGCCGCCTCGGGGAAGTCGAGCCCGGCGACCGTGCCGTCGCTCGAGATGGAGAGGAGCGGCAGCACCGCGGCCGACAGGTCGGAGCGCGACGCGGGCGGCACCAGCAGCGCGGCGAACCGGGCGCTGTCGGGCGGGTCGCCCCAGCACACGCCCTCGTCGCACACCTCACCGGCCGCCTGGTCGCAGTCGGTCGACGACTCGCACATGGCGGCCATCGCGGTCGGCCCCGGGTCCTTGCTGATGCAGCCCGGCAGCGCGAGCGCGGCCGCGGCCGCGGCCCACCGCGCCAGAGTATGCGGGTCCGCACGCATCACTGGGGCGTCCCGCACCGCATGGACCAGTCGCGGAAGGAGAAGGAGGCGCTGTCGACATCCTGCAGCGCGCGGTACTGAGGCTGGCCGACCGCCTCGGGGTCGCTGTCGTCGATGAACGGGCGGTCGGCGACCATCACCTCGAGCACGCGGAGCCGCTGGTCGCCCTCCTCGATGCCGATGCACAGCGAGTTGGTCGAGCACTTGATCGAGCGGTCCTTGGTCGTGCTGGGCCCCGGGCTCCCGCAGTCGACCAGGGCCGGCGTGGGCTGGTTGACCGGCTCGCGGTTGTAGTCGCGGTAGAGCTTCACGTACATCGAGTCGACGAGGTCGTTGTCCTCGACCACGAGCGTGATGTCCTGGGTCCCCGCGCGGTCGATGTTGATCGGCCCCGGGAAGGCGAAGTCAGCCGGCGACGCCGACATGATGACGGGCGGCGAGCTCGGCCCGGCATCGGGTCCCTCGGGCTTGAGATCGGGGGGCAGCACACACCCCCAGCCGGGCTGGCTCGCGAGAGCACCCACCAGCAACACCCCGATCATTCCGGGCCGGTAACCAAGCACAGCTCGTGCCACGGCGCGGCGCCCCTGCCGGTCCGCAGCCTTGGCCCGCCGCGACCACCCCCCCGGCCCCGGCGACCGAGACATCCGCGTCATGCCCGTGCAGCGAGCGGGCAACCCTGGAGATGGGAGCGGCATGGCTAGTTCTGCTCCTCCTTCTCGAGGTGACGGAAGATCGTGCGAGGGTCGACGCCGAGATCGCGCGCGGTCTTGGTGCGGTTGCCGTTGTTGAGCGCGAGCACCTCGTTGATGTAGTCGCGCTGGAACTTCTCCTTGGCGGCCGCGAGCGACAGGATCGACGGCAGCGCGTCGCCCGACAGGCCGAGGTCCTCGGGTCCGATGAGGTTGCCCTCGGCCAGGACGATCGCCTTCTTGATCCGGTTCTCCAGCTCGCGGATGTTGCCCGGCCAGTCGTACTTGCGGATGGCGACCGCGGCGTTGGGCGAGAAGCCCTTCACCCGCGTGTCGTACTCCTTGCCGTAGCGCGACAGGAGGTAGCGCGCGACCACCGGGATGTCGTCGCCGCGCTCGCGCAGCGGCGGCAGGTGCAGGTTGACCACGTTGAGCCGGTAGTAGAGGTCCTCGCGGAAGCGGGCGTGGCGGATCTCCTCCTCGAGCTGGCGGTTGGTGGCGGCCAGGATGCGGATGTCGACCGACTCGGCCCGGGTGTCGCCCACTCGCACGACCACCCGCTCCTGGATGGCGCGCAGGATCTTGACTTGAAGATTGAGCGGCATCTCGCCGATCTCGTCGAGGAACAGCGTGCCGCCGTCGGCCGCCTGGAACTTGCCCGCCTTGTTGGCCACCGCGCCGGTGAAGGCGCCCTTGACGTGGCCGAACAGCTCGCTCTCGAGCAGGTTCTCGGGGATCGCGCCGCAGTTGATGGTGACGAACGGGCGATCGCGGCGCGGTGAGCGCCGGTGGATCTCGCGCGCGATGAGCTCCTTGCCTGTGCCGGTCTCGCCGGTGATGAGGACCGAGATGTCGGTCGACGCCACCTTGTCGACCTTGCGGAACACCTCCTGCATCGGCCGGCTGGTGCCGACGATCTCGCCGAAGTGGAGCTCCTCGAGGCGGCGGCTGAGCTGCTGGTTGTCGATCTTGAGCTCGTTCATCAGGAGCGCGTTGGAGATGATGAGCGAGGCCTGGGACGCGAACACGGTCAGGATGCGCATGGTCTCCTCCTGGAAGAGGTCGACCACCGAGTCGTTGCCGACGTAGATGAGGCCGATGAGCTTGCCCTTCTCGAGCAGCGGCACGCAGATGACCGAGGTCAGCTTGAGCTTGATGATCGACTGCGAGCTGGAGAACTCGTCGTCGTTCATGGCGTCGGAGATGACCACCGGCCGCCGGGTCTCGATCACCTTGGCGATGATGGAGTCGCTGAGCTGGCTGAGCGCGTCGGCGATGTTCTCGCGCTTGAGGTTGCGCGCCACCTTGACGTCGACCTGATCGGCCTCCATCAGGATGAGGAAGCCCTTGTCGGCGCTGGTGATCTCGATGACCGAGTCCATGAGCGCGTGCAGGAGGTCGCCGAGGTCGTGCTTCTCGAGCAGCCGGGCCGAGAACTCGTACAGCTTGAGGTAGGCGTCCAGGTCGGCCACCGTGCTGGCCGCCTCCGCCTCGACCGGCGGCGCGTCGTCGAGCAGCGAGAAGCGCAGCTCGATGGCGCCGATGACGATGCGGTCGTCGTGGGTGAGGCGGTGCTTCTTGCGCTTCTTGCCGTTGATGGTCAGCTCGTGCCGTCGCGACGCGGTGGCCATGGTGTAGACCTGCCCGTCGAAGTGGATGTGCGCGAAGCTGTCCGGCACCAGCGGGTCGGGCAGGGTCACGTCGCACTCGGGCGACGAGCCGAGCGACGTGATCTTCTTGTAGAGGTGGAACACGGTGGCGCCACTTCCCGGGATCTGCAGGCGCAGGTAGGGCATCTCAGAACTCCCATGTGACGGAGACCCCGGCGCTGTCGGGAGCCAGGGTCGGAGCCAGGCGCAGCGACGACTTCGGGGGCCGCGGGGCGGGGCGCGGAGGCGGCGGCGGCCGGCGGGTGCCGCGCGCGCCGGGCAGGGTCTCGTCCAGGTACTCGTCGATGATGTGCAGCGTCGCGGGATCGAGCTCGCGCCGCACGGTGTGCTCGTAGTGGGCGAGCGAGTCGATGATGCCCCACGCCATGAAGCCGAAGAACAGCGCCCCGCTGGTGATCTGCGCGATCTGGAGGTTGCGCGTGGCCTCGACCTCCTCGACCGGCACGCGCCCGTTCGAGTAGCGCAGGAGCTGGTAGGCGAACAGGCCGAGCGACACCGTGCCGAGCGAGCCCTCGGTCACGGCGAAGAAGATGGCCTTGCCGCGCTCGCCGTTCTGGAACTGACCCGCACCGAAAGGGACGAAGTTGATGAGGTAGTTCCGCTTCTCCAGGACGAACGCGCTCTCGGTGATGCGCTTCTTGAGCTGCTGGCGCCGCGCGCGCTCGAGCCGCGCCTCCTCCTCGCGCCCCTTGCGGTCGAGCTCGCCGCGCTTCTCTTCGAAGAACGCGACCGCCCCGCGCGAGAACGTGGCGGTGCTGATCTCGAGCGTGGGATCGAGGGCCAGGGCCGCCTCCAGCTCGCGGTCGGCGGCCCCGCGATCGCCGGTCTCGTAGTAGGCGACCCCGAGCAGGAGGTGCGCCTCGGCCAGCTCGGTCGACTCGCTGAGCCGGCTCTGCGGGTAGAGCAGCCCGGTCAGCTTGGGGATGGCGTCCTTGTAGCGGCCGGTGCGGAACACCGCGCGCGCGTCGTCGAACTCCTTGGACGGCGACGCGGCCGCGGCCGGCACGTGCGACACGAGGCCGACCACGGCGAGCAGGAGCGCCAGGCGCAGCGGTCCCGGACGGGGTGCCCACGAGGTCTGCCGGGTTCCCCGCTCGATCCCCCACGTCGTCGAGCGACCACTCTGCCTGCGGGGCCACCCGAGGTGCCCCCGCTCGATCCCCCACGTCGTCGAGCGACCACTCTGCCTGCGGGGCCACCCGAGGTGCCCCCGTCGAGTCAGAAGCGGCACAGGACTTCCCTGTCCTCGCCGTAGTGGACGTCGACCTCCTGGTCGTCCACCTTGTCGGTTCCGTCGACGAAGAAGGTGACCTTGACCTTCTCGGTCCCGGTCACCGACTTGACCGGGATGGTGAACTTGCTGTCGCGCTTCCAGCTGCGGGTGCCGATCCTGACCATGGCGCGGCGGTCGTCGCAGCGCGGGGTGACGGACGCCGGCAGCCAGTGCAGCGACACGTCGATGGGGCCGGGCTTCCTGTCGACCGGGATGGTGGTCTCACCGTCGACGCAGCACTGACGGTTGCGCACCGCGATCCTCACCTCGCCGGCCCCGACCTCGATGGCGGCGCGGCTGCCCTCGATCGCCTGCCAGGCGCCGCCGTCGACGCTGTACTGCGAGTCCATGGGCGAGACGTTGAGGGTGAAGGCGCGCCGCCCGCCCTCCGACGGCGCGCTCTCGCCCGCCATGCGCCGCTCCGCCGCGCGGCCGCTGGCGCCGCGCTCGGTGCGGCCCGGGTGGCGCGGCCGCTCCTCGGCGGCGCGCGGCGGCGGGGTGGCCGGCCCGGCGCCGGCGTCGGCCTGGCTCGCGCTCGCCGCCGTGACGTGCGCGACCCCGGCGTCGGCGCGCAGCGGGGCCGCGGCGGCCGCCGGCGCCACCGCGGCGCGCTCGCCAGTCGGGCCGACGCGCAGGTTCTCGCGCAGGAAGAAGCCGCCCACCGCGACGACCAGGAGGCCGCCGCCGATCGCGGCCACGCGGACCCAGCGGCGCTGGCGCGACAGCCGCTCGATCGCGGCCAGCACCTCGGCGTTGTCCGGATCCATGGTGAGGACGCGGTTGAAGACCTCGAGCGCGGCGTTCCGGTCCTCGCCCAGCCGGTCGAGCCCGCGCCGGGACAGCGCCGCGACCAGGCGCGGCCGCAGCGCCATCTCGTACGACACCGGCGCGTTGAAGAAGCGGGCCAGCTCGTCGCGCGGGCTGCCCAGGCCGCTGCCGGCCAGGTAGGCCTCGAGCGCGGCCACCATCTGCGACACGTCGGCGAAGCGGTCGTCCTTGTCGTGGGCCAGCGACTTGCGGATGATGCCGGCCAGCTCGTTGCCGATGAGCGGGCTCACCTGGCGCGGATCGACGTAGCTGCACTCGGCGATGCGCTTGAGGATCTCGTGCGGGTTCTTGCCGCGGAACGGCAGCTCGCCGGTGGCCAGCTGGTAGAGCACGATGCCGGCGGCGAACACGTCGGTCCGGAAGTCCAGCTTCCCGCCCTCGACGTGCTCGGGCGACATGTACGCCGGCGAACCGAGCAGCTGTCCGGTCACGGTCAGGCGCTGGTGATCGAGCATCTGCGCGATGCCGAAATCGGTCAGCTTCACGACGCCGTCGTTCCGGATCATGATGTTCTCCGGCTTGACGTCGCGGTGCAGCACGCCGAGCGAGTGGGCGTGGCCGAGCGCGCGGCAGATCTGCACCGTGATCATCGCGCCGATCTCCGGGTAGCGGATCTCGTGCTCGGCGGTGAACTGCTTCAGCGTCTGCCCGTCGATGAACTCGGTGACGATGTAGCTCTCCTCCGACTCGACGCCGGAGAAGTCGAAGATCTCGAGGATGTTCTCGTGGCGGAGCTTCGCCACCGCCTGCGCCTCGCGCTCGAAGCGGTCGCGCGCCTCCTTGTGGTCGGCGAGGTGGCGATGAAGGACCTTGACCGCCACCTCGCGGCGCAGCGTGGTGTCGCGGCCGCGATAGACGATGGCCATGCCGCCCTGGCCGACCTTCTCGAGCAGCTCGTATTTATCGAGTATCTGGCGGATGCCTGTGGTCACCACGGCTCTCGCTTCCGGCCTCTGCTGACACTGATGTCAGGCTCCCGGCCCCGCGTTCGAGCGAAGAGCAGGTAGCGCGGAATCGAGTCTAAGCCACCGTATTCTAGGCAGCTCGTCGCATCATGGGCAACTCGGCGTGCCACCGTCTATGATCCGATTATCACGGGCCGGGTCTCGATCACGAGCCTGAACAGGCGAGCGGCTTCACAGCTTGGCCTCGGCGTGGAGGCGGGCAAAGAACGGAATCGCCTCGTTCAGGAGATCCAGACGCGGGTCGAGCTGCTTTCCGATGCCCTCGGTCACGGCGATCGCGATGTTGACCATCGTGAAGGTCGCGTTCACGCGGACCCGGTGGCGGCGCAGGATGCCCATCATGTCGAACACGACCTGGGAGACGGCGACCTCGCCCAGCGCCTTGCCGTGATAGCGGGTCACGAAGGCCTGGATGTCGGCCTGGTAGCCGGCGTAGTCGACCACCGCCGCGCTGGGCGAGAAGTCGGCCATGAGCCGCGCCATGGTGGCGCCGTCGCCCTGGGCCCAGGCGGCGAAGTAGAGCGCGAAGATGCGCCGGTGGTGCTCGTCGAGCTCTGCGGTGAGGCCGAGGTCGAGCAGCGCCACCGTGCCGCGCTCGGTGACCAGGATGTTGCCCGGGTGGAGGTCGGCGTGCACGAAGCCGTGCTCGAACACCATGCGCAGGAGCAGGCGGAAGCCGATGCGGGCGATCCGGCTGGGATCCGCCTTCATTCGCTCGTACTCGAGGAGCTTGGCCCCGCGCAGGAAGCTCATGGTGAGGACGCGGCGCGAGCACAGCTCAGGCACCAGCTCGGGCAGCTCGACGTCGGCGTCGCCGGCGAAGTTGGCGCGGAAGCGCCGGTTGTTGGCCGCCTCGACCGTGAGATCGATCTGCGTGCGGATGGCGCGGCCGAACTCGTCCACGCTCTCGACCGGCGCCAGCAGGCGGAACGACGGCACCAGCGCCACCGCGCGGGCGGCGAGGCGCATGACCGCCAGGTCGAACGAGACGATCTGCTCGACCCGCGGGCGCCGCACCTTGACCGCGACCTCGCGGCCGTCGGGCAGGACCGCGCGGTGCACCTGCGCCACCGACGCGCTGGCGATGGGCGCGCGATCGAAGCGGGCGAACACGTCCTCGGGCGCGCGCCCGAAGTCGTCCTGGAAGGTGCGGGCGACGTCGCGAAAGGCGAACGCGCCGACGTCGTCCTGCAGGGTCTCGAGCCCGCGGATGATGTGCGGCGGGAGCAGATCCGGCCGCGTGCTCATGATCTGTCCGACCTTCACATAGGTCGCGCCCAGCCCGCGCAAGAGCGCGCGCAGCCGGTCGGCGAACCATGCCTGCCGGCGCGCCTTGCCGCGCAGCGACACGAGCAGCGCCACCCAGCCGACCAGCCAGATCGCGAGCTGGGCCGCGACCAGCGAGGCGACCAGGAGCCCGCGCATGGGGAAGTGGAGGGCGCGCATGAGAGAGCCGGATTGTAGATGCCACGCCCCACGCAGGAGCGGCGCGGGCGGCGGCGGCGGGCATGAAGGCAGTCCACGGACCTAGCGCCGGCGCGCGGGCTGGCCGGCGTCACCGAGGGCCGGCTCACCCGGTCCCGACCGAGCACCCTTGACACAGAGAGCCGCAGGGAATAAGAAATCCGCTCTTATGCGGATCGCCGAAGGTGCGTAGCTCAGTGGGAGAGCACTACCTTGACACGGTAGGGGTCGGCAGTTCAATCCTGCCCGCACCTACGACTGGCTCCGCCGCCGCGAGGGCGGCGCCGGAGCTCGTCGCCAGGGGAATCGCAGTCGCAGACGTAGACGTTGCCGCCGCCGACACGCCCGTAGCTGGCGATGTTTCTTGAGCGTGCGGTCATCCCGCCGGAGCGGCCCGGGCCATCGCCCGTGAGCCGCGCGGCGGTTTTTCGTGCGCGCTCGGCGCGCGACTAGAAACAACCAAGAGGAGAGAGCCGCCATTCGTCCGCCACCACCAGGCAAGGGAGATAGGGATCGCCGACCGCGCGATCAGTACCGCGTCAACCACCGGATTCGCGTCCCGGAGGTACGCGTCGTGCTGGATGATGGCACCCAGCTCGGCATCCTGACGCGCGACGAGGCCCTGCGCCTGGCCGAGGAGAAAGGGCTGGACCTGGTCGAGATCGCGGCCCGCTCGAGCCCGCCCGTGTGCCGCATCATGGACTACGGGCGGTTCAAGTACGAGCAGTCCAAGAAGCAGAAGCAGGCGCGCAAGCACGCGTCGGCGATGGAGCTCAAGGAGATCAAGTTCCGCCCCAAGACCGAGCAGCACGACATGGATTTCAAGATCAACCACGTGCGCCGGTTCCTGGAGGAGGGCAACAAGTGCCGCCTGGTCATCGTCTTCCGCGGGCGCGAGATCACGCACCCGGAGACGGGGGTCAAGGTCCTGAACCGGGTGGTCGAGGCGACGCAGGACATCGCCACGGTCGAGGTCCGGCCCAGCCTCGAGGGCAAGCGGATGATGATGATCCTGGGTCCGCGGGCGGGCGTGGTGAAGCGCGCCAAGCCGGTCCCGGCGCCGACGCCGGGGGCGCCCGGCCCGGGCCCGACTCAGGTGCCCGCCCCGGGAGCCGGGGAGCACGCACCGAATCCGCCCCCCGAGCAGCTCGAATAGCACGTCCCTGCTTGCTTTTCGGCCCGACGTCGGGAAAATACACGCCCTCATGCCCAAGATGAAATCCAAGTCGGGGGCCAAGAAGCGGTTCCGCGCCACCGCCACCGGCAAGTTCAAGCGCTCGCAGAAGGGCAAGCGCCACATCCTGACCAAGAAGTCGCAGAAGCGGAAGCGCCAGCTCCGCAAGGGCGCCATGGTGCACGAGACGCAGGAGCACCAGATCCGCGCCATGCTGCCCTACGCCTGATCGAGAGTCGAGGAAGAGAGAGCCATGCCCCGCGCAAAACGAGGTTTCAAGGCCCGCCGCCGCCGCAACCGCGTGCTCAAGGCGGCGTCGGGCTATCGCGGCAAGCGCCACTCGTGCCACGCCATCGCCATGGAGACGCTGCAGCACGCGTGGATGCACATGTACCGCAACCGGAAGAAGCGAAAGCGCGACTTCCGGGCGCTCTGGATCGTGCGCATCAACGCGGCGGTCCGCCCGCTGGGACACAGCTACTCCAAGGTGATGGGCGCGCTCAAGAAGAGCGAGATCACCCTGAACCGCAAGATGCTGGCCGAGATCGCGATCAGCGATCCAGCGACCTTCCAGGCCATCGTCTCGACAGCGGTCGCGTAGCTCGCACCAGGGTCGTCATCACTTGCCGCCGGTGGCCACCTCCGATCTGGTGAGGCAGCTCGAGGCGCTCGGCGCCGAGTTCGGCGGCGCGGTCGTGTCCTGTTCGAGCGAGCAGGACATCCGCGCGCTGCAGGCCCGCTACCTGGGCAAGAAGGGCAGCGTCTCCCAGCTCATGAAGCAGATGGGCGCGCTGCCGCCCGAGACGCGCCGCGAGCTGGGGGCGGTCTTCAACCGGGTCAAGGAGTCGATCGAGGGCGAGGTCGCCCGCCGGCTCGGCGAGCTGGGCAGCGCCGCGGCCGCGGCCGACCTCCAGCGCTCGATCGACGTCACCTTGCCTGGGCGGGCGGCGGCGGCCGGGCGGCTGCACCTCCTCACCCAGATCCGCGAGGAGGCGGTCGCCATCTTCGCCGAGCTGGGCTTCGAGGTCGCCGAGGGGCCGCAGATCGACACCGACTTTCACTGCTTCGAGGCGCTGGCCATCCCCAAGGATCACCCGGCGCGCGACATGCAGGACACCTTCTACGTCAGCGACGACGTCGTCCTGCGCCCGCACACCAGCCCGGTGCAGATCCGGGTCATGCGGTCGAAGCAGCCGCCGGTGCGCATCGTGGCGCCCGGCGTGGTCTACCGGCGCGACGACGACGCGACCCACAGCCCCATGTTCATGCAGATCGAGGGCCTGCTGGTCGACGAGGGCGTGCGCTTCTCCGATCTCAAGGGCGTGATGCTCCACTTCGTGCGCCGCTACTTCGGCCGCGCGCTCGACATCCGCTTCCGCCCCAGCTACTTCCCGTTCGTCGAACCGGGCGCGGAGGTGGACATGCAGTGCGCCTTCTGCGCCGGCCCGGGCTCGACGTGCCGCGTGTGCAAGGGGACCGGCTGGGTCGAGATCTCCGGCGCCGGCATGGTCGACCCCGAGGTGTTCCAGAAGGTCGGCTACGACGCCGAGCGCTACACCGGCTTCGCCTTCGGCATGGGCCTCGAGCGCGTCGCCATGCTCCGCCACGGGGTCAACGACATCAAGTTCTTCTACGAGGGGGACCTGCGCTTCCTGGCGCAGTTCTGACGTGCGCGCGGTCTGGTCATGGCTGCTCGAGCTGGCCGAGCTCGAGCGCGAGGTGAGCGCCGACGAGGGCGCGCGCCTGCTCACCGGTGCCGGCCTCGAGGTCGAGTCGGTCGAGCGCCTGGGCGGAGCCTTCTCCGGCGTGGTGGTGGCCGAGGTGGTCGCCGCCGAGCGCCACCCGCGCGCGGACCGGTTGACGGTGGTCGACGTCATCGACCGGCCCGGCGGCACGGCCACGCGCGTGGTGTGCGGCGCGCCCAACGTGCCGCCGCCCGGCGGGCGCGTCCTGTGGGCGCGGCCCGGCGCGGTCCTGCCGGGCGAGGGCGGCCCCATCGAGATCGCGAAGCGCGCGCTCAAGGGCGTGGAGTCGGCCGGCATGCTGTGCTCCGAGAAGGAGCTCGGCATCGGCGACGACGCCGGCGGCATCGCGGTCCTGGTCGGCGACGAGGCGACGGCTCCGCTCGGGGCCAGCGCCGACGACGCGCTCCACCTGTCCGACGTTGTGCTCGACGTGTCGGCGCCGGCCAACCGCCCCGACACGCTCGGCCACCTCGGCCTCGCGCGAGAGCTGTGCGCGCTGGTCGGCGGCCGGCTCGCGCCGGCGGACATCGATCTGGCCGGCGTGACCGACACCTCGCTGGCGGCGACCGACCTGGTGGGCGTCGACATCGAGGACCCCGAGGGCTGCCCGCGCTACGTCGCGCGGCTCATCGACGGGCTTCGGGTGGCGCGTTCGCCGGGCTGGATGCGGCGGCGGCTGCAGGCGGTCGGCGTGCGGCCGATCAGCAACCTGGTCGACGTCACCAACTACGTGCTGTTCGAGCTCGGCCATCCCCTGCACGCGTTCGACTACCGCCGCGTGGCCGAGGGGCGCATCCGCGTGCGGCGGGCGCGCGCCGGCGAGCGCATGACCACCCTCGACGGCCAGGAGCGCGCGCTCGAGCCGCGCGACCTGCTCATCTGCGACCCGCGCGGCCCGGTCGGCCTGGCCGGCGTCATGGGCGGGCAGAACAGCGAGGTGGCCGACGACACCAGCCGCGTCCTGCTCGAGGCGGCCGCGTTCGACCCGCTGTCGGTGCGGCGCACGGCGCGCCGGCTCGGTCTCCACTCCGAGGCGGCGACCCGCTTCGAGCGCGGCGTGGACCCCGAGGGGGCCGAGCGCGCGTCGCGGCGGGCGGCCGATCTCCTGGCCCGGCTGGGCGGCGGCCGCGTCGCGCTCGGCGGCGTCGACGCCTACCCGCGGCCGCCGGCGCAGGGCCGCATCCGCCTGCGCGCCAGCCGCGCGTCGTCGCTGGCCGGCATCCCGATCACGCGCGACGCGGCGGCGGACGTGCTGCGCCGGCTCGGCCTCGAGGTGGAGCTGGATGACCAGCCGGGGGGCCAGGGCGCGGACGAGCTGCGCGTCGTGGCGCCCAGCTTCCGGCCCGATCTCTCGCGCGAGGTCGACCTCATCGAGGAGGTGCTGCGCCTGCGCGGCTACGACCAGCTGCCGGCCACGTTGCCCCCACTGGTCGAGGGCCCGTCGGGTGCGGCGGATCGTCGCAGCCCGTCGGTGCGGCGCGTCTTGACCGGGCTCGGCTGGAGCGAGGCCATCACCTTCGGCTTCACGTCGCCGGCTCGCATCCGCGATCTGCGGCTCCCGCATGATGACCCGCGCCTGCGCATGGTCGAGCTGCGCAATCCGATGAGCGTGGAGCAGTCGGTCATGCGCACCTCGCTGCTTCCCAACCTGCTCGCCGCCGTCGCCCGCAACCTCAAGTACGAGGTGAGCGATGTGTGGCTGTTCGAGCTCGGGAGCGTGTTCCACCCCCGCGCCGATGGTGAGCTACCCGACGAGCCGGCCCGCCTGTCTGGCATCGCGTGCGGTCGCCGCGCCGGCTGGCTGGGTCCCGGTGCGCCGGCGGACTTCCACGACGTCAAGGGCGCGGTCGAGCGCGTGCTGGCGGAGCTGGCGCCGCCCGAGAGCGGCCGCGCGCCCGCAGCTCGCTTCGAGCCGGCGCGCGATGTCCCGTATCTCCATCCCGGCGTGGCGGCGCGGGTCTTCGCCGCCGACGGCGCCGTGCTCGGCGAGCTGGGCGAGGTCCACCCCGAGGTGAGGGCGGCGTTCGACATCGCGCCCGCGTGCTTCGTGTTCGACCTCGATCTCGAGCGCTTGCCGCGCCCCGAGCCGCGCCAGATGCGGCCGGTGCCGCGCTTTCCCGCGGTTACCCGGGACATCTCGCTGTTCGTGGCGGCCGAGATTCCGGCCTCTCGGGTGGGCGACCTCATCGACGAGCGGCGAGATCCCCTCATCGAGCAGGTCCGGGTCCTGGAGGAGTACCGCGATCCCGAGCGAGTTCCGCCGGGTCAGAAGGGCCTCCTCTGGTCGATAACTTACCGATCTTCCGAGAAAACTTTGACCGACGGCGAGGTCGACGAGCGGCACGAGGCGCTCGTCTCCCACCTGGTCGAAAAACTTGCGGCCACGCGGCGATAGGCCTTGAATGAAAGCCGGGACTTGCCCCTCCGCGAGCCAAAGTATGGCAATCTCGCGGGTGTAGAGACCTTCAACTCACTGCGGGGAGTCACGGAGGATGGCGAAGATGACCAAGGCCGACATCATCGAGGCCGTGTACGAGAAAGTCGGCGGGTTCTCGAAGAAGGAAGCCGCCGAGATCGTGGAGACGGTCTTCAACTGCATCAAGGAAACCCTGGAGAGCGGTGAGAAGATCAAGATCTCGGGTTTCGGCAACTTCGTCGTCCGCGAGAAGAAGGCGCGCATCGGGCGCAATCCCCAGACCGGGGAAGAGATTACGATTTCTGCACGGCGCGTTCTGACCTTCAAGCCGAGCCAGGTGCTGAAGAACGCGCTGAACGGGCAGCCCATCCCGTAGGCGGTGCCACCGTGAGCCCCCACGAGGCCGCGCGCGATCCTTCGATGAGCGATCCGCGGATCCCTGAGAAGGAGTACTTCCGCATCGGCGAGGTGGCGGAGATCGCGCAAGTGGAGCCGTATGTGCTGCGCTTCTGGGAGACGGAGTTCGGCAAGCTGCGGCCGGCCAAGACGCGCTCGAGCCAGCGCGTGTACTCGCGGCGCGACGTGAGCTTGGTTCTCCGAATCCGTGATCTGCTGTACGAGGAGGGCTACACGATCAGCGGCGCGCGCCGCCGGCTGCGGCTCAACGACGGGCCGTCGGGCAGCGAGGTGCCGGCCCGCACCCGAGCGGTGCTCGAGCGGGTCCGAAAGGAAGCGGAAGAGCTCTTGCGGCTGGTCCAGGAGTGAGGTACCAACGCCGCTCGGTCCCGGGGCGTAGCGCAGCCTGGTAGCGCACTAGACTGGGGGTCTAGGGGTCGCTGGTTCAAATCCAGTCGCCCCGACCGACTTTGCTCGACCCGCCAGAGCGCCAGAAACGCCAAACTCGGAGACGGGTGTGGCGCTCGTGGCGCTCTGGCGGTCTGTTCCATGCGACCTCTCATCCTCCTCTCCAACGACGACGGGATCGACTCGACCTACCTGGTGGCCCTGGCCGACGCCTTCGAGCGGGCCACCGACGCGGATGTGATGGTCATCGCCCCCGAGCGGCAGCGCTCGGCGATGTCGCACACGATCACCCTGCACAAGCCGCTGCGGGTGCGCCAGCCGGTGCCCAACCGCTACGCGGCCAGCGGAAGCCCGGTCGACTGCGTCTACCTCGGCATCATGCGCCTGTGCCCGCGGCTGCCCGCGCTGGTGGTGTCGGGCATCAACGACGGCTTCAACCTCGGCACCGACGTCTTCTACTCGGGCACGGTCGGGGCCGCGATCGAGGGCGGGCTGCGCGGGGCGCAGGCCATGGCGGTGTCGCTGCAGCACGGGGCGCCCGAGTGCCTGGGGCGCGCGGTCGAGCTCGCGGTCGGCATCGGCCGCGCGATCATCGAGCGCCCGCTGGCGACCGGCACGGTGCTCAACATCAACGTGCCGGCCGGCGCGGATCACCGCTACCGCATGACGCGGCTGGGCCGCCGCCTCTACACCGACGACGTGCAGGAGCGCAACGACCCGCGCGGCCGCGCCTACTACTGGATCGGCGGCGGCGAGGCCGGCATGGAGGAGCTGGCCGGATCGGACTGCGAGGCGGTGCAGGCCGGTGTCTCGTCGGTCACGCCGCTTCACCTGGACCTCACCGCCGAGTCGCTGCTCGGCCCGGGCGCGCCCGACTGGCCGCCGGATCTGCTGGGCGGCTTCGAGCGCGCGCCATGAGCGCCTTCTACCGGCAGCGGCTCGAGATGGTCGCCCGGCAGCTGCGCGCGCGCGGCATCAACCAGCCGCACGTGCTTGCCGCGATGGCCACGGTGCCGCGCGAGCACTTCGTCGACCGGGAGTTCGCGCACGAGGCCTACGCCGACCAGCCGCTGCCGATCGGGGCCGGGCAGACCATCTCGCAGCCGTACGTGGTGGCGCGCATGGCCGAGCTGGCCGACCTGCGCGACAGCGATCGGGTGCTCGACGTCGGGGTCGGCTCCGGCTACCAGGCCGCGGTGCTGGCCCAGCTGGCCGACCACGTCTTCGGCGTCGAGATCCGGCGCGAGCTGGCCGAGCTGGCCACGCGCCGGCTGGCCGAGCTGGGCCTGGCGCGCGTCGCGGTGCGGGTCGGCGACGGCGGCTACGGCTGGGCCGAGCACGCCCCGTACGACGCCATCGTGGTCGCGGCGGCGGCCGAGAAGCCGCCGGTCCCGCTCCTGGCCCAGCTGGCCGACGGCGGGCGCATGGTGATCCCGCTCGGCGATCCGGCGAGCCAGGAGCTGATCCGCATCGTGCGGCGCGGCGACGACTTCGCGCGCAAGGGCTTCGGCCAGGTGCGCTTCGTCGCCTTCATGGGCGACCACGGCGAGCGCTTGGCTCCTGGCAGCAACTAGGAGATCATGCGGTCGTGAGTCAGCTCCTCACCATCGCCGAGGTCAAGGCGGCCATCCGCGACGTGCCCGACTTCCCCCGGCCGGGCATCCTGTTCAAGGACATCACGCCGCTCCTGGCCCAGCCGCGCGCGTTCCAGACCGTCGTCGAGATGCTGGCCGGGTCCATCGGCCGGCACGGCGCCGACGGGCTCGTGGCCATCGAGTCGCGCGGCTTCGTGTTCGGCGCCGCGGTGGCGGCCAGGATGGGGCTGCCGCTCCAGCTGGTGCGCAAGCCGGGCAAGCTGCCGTACCGGACGGTGAGCGTGTCGTACGAGCTGGAGTACGGCAGCGACAAGGTCGAGATCCATGTGGACGCGATCGAGCCGGGCAAGGCCTACGCGGTGGTGGACGACCTCATCGCGACCGGCGGCACCGCGGCGGCGGCGGCGGAGCTGGTGGAGATGCAGCGCGGCCGGGTCGCCTGCTGCGCGTTCGTCATCGAGCTCGCGTTCCTGCGCGGCCGCGAGCGTCTGGGCGACCGCGCCGTCGAGTCGCTCATCTCGTTCTGATGCTCTCCTCCGATCGGAATCAGGCATCCATGCGCCGCGCCACATTCAGCCGGGTCTTCGCGGTCTCCACGCTCCTCGCGCTCTGTGCCGTCCTTGCCGCAGCGCCGCTCGCATGCGGGGGCGGCGGCGCGGAGGGCGGCGCGGCACCCGCGCCGGCGCCGGCAGGGCAGGGGACGGCGCCGCCGGCGAAATCTCCCGAGGAGCAGCTGCGCGCGGCCCAGAAGTCCGCGATCCACGCCATGTGCGAGCGGCTGGTCGACTGCGCCCTCGAGGAGGCGCGCGCCACGATGACGCCCGACGAGGTCGCCAAGCTCGAGGCCGAGGACCGGCCGGCCCAGCTGCGCGACAAGTGCGAGGGCGAGGGCGCCCAGAGCTCGCTGTCGCCGCGCCAGGTCCGGGTGGTCCAGCAATGCGTGAGCCAGCCCGGGACCTGCGACGAGCTCAACACCTGCCTCGACCAGGCCAGGAAGAAGGAGTGAAGCGCGGCTGACGGGCCGCGCGGGCTCGCGCCCGGCGTGAAGGCCGCGTCGCGCTCGCGCGGCGGAGCGGTCCGGCCGCGCGAGCAGCGCGCGAGCGCGCGAGCGAGCTACTTCTTCTCGACCACGCCGCAGGCCACGCGTCCGCCGGCGTCGCCGGTCGGCTGCGTCTTCAGGTCGTCCTTCTTCTCGTGAACGATGACCGCCTTGCCCACCGCCGAGTGCGGGCCGTCGGCGACGGTGACGAAATCGACCGTCATGGTCGTCTTGATGGTCCCGTCGGCGCCGGCGGTCACGTTTCCGAAGTCGCCCGCGTGATGCTCGGCCGCGTCGGGCGCGCCGTGCTGCTTGTTGTCCGGGTTGAAGTGGCCACCGGCGCTCTTCGCATCCGGCGAGCTGCAGTCGCCCTTCTCGTGGATGTGGAACCCGTGCTCTCCCGGCGTCAGCCCCTTGAGGTCGATCGCGACCTCGGCCTTGCCGTCCTTCTCGGTGAACGTGATCGTGCCCGACACCTTGCTGTTCGACGCCGGCTTCATCTCCGCCACCGCCATGCCGCCGCCACCACCGGCGGCCGCAGCCGGCTCACCAGCGGCCGGCTGCCCGGCGGCCGGCGCCTCGGCGGGCGGCGGCGTCTGCGCCGGTGGCGCCTCGGCGGGCGGCGGCGTCTGCGCGGCCGGCGCCTCCGCCGGCGGCGGCGCCTCCTCCGCCTTCTTCTCCTTCTTGCAGGCCGTGCCGCCGGCGGCGATCAGCGCCACCAGCAGGCCAAGGAAGCTCCATTTCATCGCTCGATTCGTCATGGCGGGCAGTTTCTACACCTTGCCCCCGCCCGATCAAGCGCCACCGCCCTC